>Ga0209979_1002123_pt1 | contig 19659 bp, 18 predicted proteins | sample AnhtaG_FD_183114 | JGI IMG/M metagenome (GOLD analysis project Ga0209979, IMG submission 183114) | Deep subsurface microbial communities from Anholt, Denmark to uncover new lineages of life (NeLLi) - Anholt_01485 metaG (SPAdes) (version 2) | ecosystem: Environmental > Aquatic > Marine > Oceanic...
AATTAGTTTTAAATTGGCAATATAAGGACATTAAGAAAAAATTAACCTACGACATTAAAAAATGTGTCGGGTGCAGTTTGTGTAAACTTGTCTGCCCGGTAGATGCCATAGAACTTGGACCAATCCCCGAAATTGCCCAAAATATATTGGACGATTCAAACCCTAAACTGTTTATTGACCACGATAAATGCTGTTATTGCATGCTCTGTGTCGTTGTTTGCCCCACCGATGCGTTCCACGAAAATATTGAGCCGGAAGGACAAATCGTTATGGATGAATTTCCTTCTATAGAGAAATTCTATGAAATCGATTTCGATAAGTGTACTGAAGATAAGAATAATGAAATTTGCCAGTTATGCTTAGAAGTAAGAGAAAGGAATCACATCCAAGATTATTTTAAAATTTCAAAAGAATGCCCCGCTAATTGTTTTTCTATCAATACTCCTATCGAGGGAGAAGTCATTATTAAGAAAAACATGCTACATAAATGCGATCCACAAGGTTGCAAGGCTTGTGTTAATATCTGTCCGGTAGAATCTTTTTACATCCCTGAGAGCGCTGAAGAAGTCCTAAAATATGGTAAAATTGCGTGTAATGAAGATAAATGTTTTTATTGTGGAGCGTGCGAAAACTCATGCCCTGACGATTTAATTGTCGTTAAGAGGAAAAATATTCAAATTAGAGATCCAAAAAAAAGTGGACCATATCCTTGGATAGAAGGTTGGGTTAAGAATATTAAAGAAGTATTAAGAAAAGCTCTTATTGAAGGAAAGGAGCAAGTAGAAATTCCCTCTATAGAAGAACATATAAAAAAGATTAGTGAGTCAAAAATAGAAGACGTTCCTCAACTATCTGAAGAGGATAAACTAAAATTAAAAGAGCTTAATGTTAAAATTCAATCTCTATTACAATCCTCCAAAATAAGATATTGGATTAAGGATAAAAAAGTAGATAACATTCTTAAAGAATTAAAAGAAAAAATCAAAAATTAATTAATGTGTTTAATCATGACTGAAAACGAGAGAAAAACGTATAAAATAGTAGGTACCATAAAAGATGTTAAAGGTAGATGCAACGCAAAACACAAAAAAGGTGATGTGATCGAATTGAGTGGACACGATTCTGGAGGATTGTGTGGCTTCTTTTATCACGATATATTTCCCTCTATTATAACATTGCAATTTGGTGGCACATTTCCTTGGTCGCAGGATCGGGATGTGGTTGAATTAGAATGTCCGGATCGCCATAATGTTGTCAAAATCGAATTAAAAAGGATTAGATAACGACAATAAATCAAAGTCCTGCTTCTAATTTACCTTCGATCTATTAAAATTTGAAGGTGATTTGTTGAGTTCAAAAATCTCCTTGTTTTTATAATTATAAATAGAAGAATAAATAATTTGTAATTATTAGATTGAAATTAAAATCCCCATCGATTAACATGATATTAAAATTAAAAATAAAATCAAATAATAAAACTAAAAAAAAGCAAATTTTTGTCTGGATTGAAAAAAATAAAGAGTTTAAAGAAGATGTCCAGCAATTAATGCAGTTCTTTAAAGAACAGATTCAGGTAAAAAAGAGAATAGGGCTCCATGTGTACTACAAAATTACTTCAGATAATCCCGCAATAATGTTATCTCTTCTTACAACAGTTCAAGAATTAATTCCAGATATTTATTTCAATACTAATCAATCTGTTGATGAATATACCTAAATTTAACTTTCTTTCTTTTAAAAATCAATTAACCATTTTATTAAGTGTTAACTTAGTTTAACTAATCTAATTAAGAGAAATCGTGAAAATGGGAGAGGGGGGATTTGAACCCCCGGCCACCTGGTCCCAAACCAGGAATCATACCAAGCTAGACCACCCTCCCATTAAATCTGTAGAGGTAATTGATAATCTATGTTTTCGTAATGAAAATTAAGATCGTAAAATATCAATTATAAAGATACAAATATTTTTTCGATTTTTAATTTTTTTATTTCTTTATTCCATCTATCAGTAGTTTTTATTAAATCTAATAAAGTAGTATATATTTAAATTCCTTAGGAAGTCTCTTTCACTGAGCCGTAAAATGAAGAAAATAATTTATCTTCAGAGAATTGGAGATATCGAACCTGGAATATTGATAATTCTTAAAAAGGATTTGCAATGGTTTTTTAAAAAATATGGCATAAATATTGTTATCCTTCCTGACCAACTTCCATTGTTAGATTTCGAGTTTGAATCTATTAAGAGACAGTATGATGCGGCAAAAGTAAAAAAAAGATTAATCAATCATGTTAAGAACAAAAATTATTATCGTATTTTAGGTGTAATGGATGTCGATATTTTCTCAAAGTTTTTAAATTTCATATTTGGTATTGCAGATCTACCTAAAAATGAATCTTTTGGGAGCGCGTTAATTTCAGTTACTCGCTTAAGGGAAGAATTTTATAGAAGAATTGAAGATAGAGCTCAATTCGAGAAAAGAGTTTTAAAGGAAGCAATCCACGAGCTTGGTCACACTTTTAGCTTAGAACATTGCGAGAATCTATGTGTAATGCGATTTTCAAATTCCTTAGAGGATACGGATAACAAACCGCTAGATTTCTGTGATTTGTGTTTGAAAAAACTGAACCTTTATTTGGGTAAGTCTGATTAGCCTACTTTGTATTTTTCTTGAAATTTAAGATGTAATTGTTCACCCACTTTTAAAATGTGTTTATGTTGTTTTACAATGTTTTTCAAATCGTCTGGAATATTTCCTAAACCGAAGTAGGCTCCTGCTAAACTACCCCCAATAGCCCCCACCGTGTCGCTGTCACCACCCGCAGTTGCTAATTGAAAAATACACTCTTCAAATGAATTCAAGTTTTTTAAAAACACGAATATAGCACATGCAGCGGTACTTAAAGTATAAGGATGAACAAATGCTTTACCTAAATAATCTTCAATAAAGAACGGAGATTTTACACCAGCTTGGGAAAATTTTATTAGCCCAGTTTCAACTGGAATATTAAGTTTGTCTTTAACTTTATTTAGAATCTCTATGAACTCTTCCCATATTTTTTCTTGCGAGTTTGAAATTGAGGATATAATGGTTTCAAAGAACTCCTCAATAGAAAAACTAGTTTCTACTGATTTATCAATTAGAAAAGCTATTGCTCTTGCTATAACGATAGCACCTGCTGAAGCTGCGGGGTGAGAATGAGTGATGATACTCGATTTTAACGCTGCATTTTTTAAACTCTTTATGTCTTTGCAGTAAAATAGGCCAATAGGAGAGACTCTCATTGTTGTGCCATTCCCTCCAGAATTTGAAGCTGCTTTTTTCCATGGAATTCCGTATTTTAATTTTTGGATGGAGGATATGCACCCAAATCCAGGACCTATGGGAGGATCATCAAGCCATTTAACATATTCCCTAATGAAATTATTCTCATTGAATCCAGATCCCTGAATGAGCGCTTCTGCTGTATGTAACGTTAGCTGAGTATCGTCTGTGTAAGTTTTAAATAACCTTCTATTGTTTTTAATAAACTCTTTGAAATCCTTAAATTGTGAATGTATTCTTTCCCTAATAATTCCTTCAAATGGCTGACCTAAGGTGTCTCCAATGCTAACTCCTAATAGGGTTCCGGAAAACTTATCTAAATAATTAATTTTCATGTTTTTATAGAATTTTATACCAAATTCATAATTAACTTCCTATTTAATTTTTGTCAATAATCAAAAGCAAAGAAGTGTATAGCGAAACTCAAATTATATAGTGTGTATTTATGATGAGTTTATCAATAATGCTTATAAGTGTTTTTTACTAAATAATACTTTAATCAGCATTTTTTATTTAAATGGTTTTGTCAATTCAAACATACAACATAAAAAAACAATATTGAGAGCTTATGAAAAAATTAGAAAAACTGCAAAATGTTATTACTGCGATGATTACCCCTTTCAAAGAGGATTTTGAAATAGACGAGAAAAAATATAGAGAATTTATCCGGTTTCAGATTGACAATGGGTGTCAACCGCTAACTATGGGCACTACGGGAGAATCTGCAACCCTTTCTCACGAAGAACACCATGTAGCAATGGATATAGTTATTGATGAAGGGAAGAAGAGTGGAAAGGATCCCTTTATTTTAGCTGGCGCTGGGAGCAATTCAACTAAAGAATCAATTTCCCTTTGCCAATACGCGGAGAACGCAGGCGCAGATGGGTGTCTAGTAGTTGTACCGTATTATAATAGGCCAGTCCAACATTCATTAATCGATCATTTTTCAGCAGTAGCCGATTCTATTTCATTACCGATCATTCTTTATAATGTTCCCAGTCGAACTGGGCGTAATCTGGAACCTGAAACCGTATCCAAATTAGCTTATTCAAAAGATAACATCGTTGGGATTAAATGTGCGAGCGGAAATATAGATCAAATTACGAAAATTGCAAAAACAACACCGGATGACTTCATAGTGCTCAGTGGTGATGATGGAATGACCTTCCACATAATGGCTCTAGGTGGCAAAGGCGTCGTAAGTGTAGCATCCAATATTATACCTGCTAAGTTAGTCGAATTCACAAATACAATGCTTAGGGGAAATTGGGATAAAGCGAGAGAAATGCAATTAGAACTTTTTGATCTTTTCAAAATATTATTCATAGAAACCAATCCTGGGCCCGTAAAGTTTTCCGCTGAATTAATGGGTTTAATGAATAAAAGGATGAGATTACCTTTAACTCCACCCTTGGAGGAAAATCAAGAAAAAATTAAGACCGTATTAAGAAATCTAAACTTAATATAAATTATTTATATATTTCAGGGAATGAGATGATAAAGTTATTAATACTGGGTCCTACAGGATCAATGGGAAAATTAATTTCCTCACTAGCGATTACAGATAACGAAATAGACGTTGTAGCTGCATGTGACCAAACCCAAATAGGTAAGGATTTAGGATCCTTGGTAGCAATCGACGATCCTAATGAAATTCTGATAAAAGATGTGAATAATCTTCAAGAAATCATTAACGAAACCAAGCCAGAAGTGGTTGTCGATTTCACAGTTGCAAAGGCTACGGAAAAAAATTGCACAATTTGTGTTGAAAATGGGATAAGGTGCGTAATTGGGACAACCGCTATGTCAAAAGATTTTTTAGATAATTTTGAAGAACTAGTAGGGAAGAATAACGCTCCAGCTGTAATATCACCAAATATGGCTACCGGAGTAAATATCCTATTTAAAATTTCTGGAATTTTAGCAAGCTACTTAAAGGAGTGGGATATTGAAATAATAGAAGCGCACCATCATAGAAAAATTGATGCTCCTAGTGGCACTGCTTTAAAAATTGGAGAAGCTATAAGTGATTCTATTGGTTCAAATTTAGACGAAATAGCAAAATATGGAAGAGAGAGAGGACCAAATAAACGTTTGGTTGGAGCTACAAACGAAATAGGTATCCATTCAATACGAGGGAGTGATATTGTTGGTGATCATACGATTCTGTACGCTGGACCTGGTGAACGAATTGAATTAAAACATCAAGCTCATAGTAGAGAATGCTTCGCTAACGGAGCAATAAAAGCTATTAAATTTATAGCTAAACAAACCGAAGCTCGTATCTTTACAATGAAAGATGTTTTAAATCTATAACAATTCTCATAACACCTTTTCTAATAATATTCTCTAGTTAATATCATATAAATTAGGCGAATTAGAGAAAAAAACTATATAAATTGACTTGCTTATAATTATGTATCAAGAAGAGGATAGTTCCTCTCTCAAACATTTCTTTTATCAAAAAAATTGTGCCAGTTGTAAAATTATGGAAAAAAAAGGCAAAATAGTAATATCCTTAGTCCTCATTGTTGGTTTGGCTATCACTGGAACAAGTATTTTTATATTTTATGAGAGTTCAAAAAATATTTCTGGTTACTATGAAATCTCTGAGGAAGGAAAAATTATTTCTGATATTGAAATTGATAATCAGATCCAGAAGGGTAATATTAATTTTATGACTTTATCAAAAAATTCAAGCAACATTTTGGAAGCATATTGGACAGTAGATTATACGGGTTTCAATGATCCAAATAACTTTATTATAATTACCTATGAAGAACAACTCTCTATTTTAAAAATATCTAGCACCCTCAATAATCCCGAGGATATTATCCATTTAGATATCACTATCCTTTTTAACCCAAATTATAATAACTACAGCTTTAAAAGCAATAGTGGACCTGGTAATTTACAGTTCAACACACATGCAATTAACTACAGCTTTTTTGAAATTAAAGCCAGTTCAGGATATTTGGATGTTCAATTAAACAAAAGCTCGTTCTATAACGATTTTAAAATATCGACGACTTCTGGAGAAATTAATCTAATTCTTGATCACTCAATTTTCTCAAAAGATTTTTTATGTGCATCAGATTCAGGAAATCAATATTTTGATATTTGGAATATTCGATTTATATCTTTTTCAAATTTTAATGTTTCTGCGTTATCGGGGCGAATTAATGTAAGATGGGCAAATCATTTCAATAAATCTCATAACGTAAATATAAACTTAAATTCTCCTAACGATGTCTTTATAAAAATGTGGACCCCTATAGAAATTACAAGATTTGATATATTCTATGAGGCAATTAATGGAACAACACAGTTTTCAAAGACGGCAGGTCATTTTGATGAAGTAGGTTATAATCGTTATCATTCCTATAACATTAATCAATCAGGAGTAGATTCTTGTAATATTAGTGCAATAACTACCTATGGTCATGTTCATGTATTTATAGTAGATTGCTTTAAATGGCAACGTTTTTGTTATCTAAATGATTTCTGGCCATATGATGTTCGCACATCAGGAGAAAATGTAATTCCTAAGAAAGATCACAATGTTACAACAATCGAATTTTACAATTTGAATTACAACTATCTGAATCGAACTGAATATTTATATATTAATTTTGAACTTCTTCCAGATACTAGCGAAAATATCGTTCATTTAGTTTGGGATTTAACATATCAGCATGCTCAAGGAATTGGAGTTGGTTCTATTAATGTATTAATGGTAAATAAAACAGAAGGGAATACACTTAAAGTGTATTTTGATCTCGTATATGAATTAGATCGAATATTACCAACATTCACTAATTACAATATTACCGCATTTATTCATCCAAGTTATAGTTTTTATAATTATACTATATAAATTGGCTATAGTCATTATTTCACCATAATTTGTAAGAATCTCTAAGAATTTCTTCTTAAACCTTGTTTAGGTTATAGAAATTATATTATATCTAAACTTGTGGTTAAATAGTTTGAGGAATTTTTAAAAAATAAGATAAAATTATAAAAATTTCTCAGAGCAGATCAGTATTATCATTAACCTGAATTCACAGGTTTCATAATGCCAACTCTTCATTTAGAATGTTTAAAGGGTATCCAGTCCTTAAACATTCCTTTTTTATAATTTTATCTCATAATAGAAGAAAGCATTAAAATTATTATTCTTTTATATGAAAATTAATCGCTTGTAATTATTTTACTTTAAGTGATCTGGGATAAATTGATGTTTTAACAAATCATCGAGACTTTCTGCTTCTCTAATTTTATGAATTTTTCCATTGTTGATTAAAATTTCCGAAGATCGGGGTCTAGAATTATAATTACTGCTCATAGTAAAGCCATATGCACCTACATCGAGAATTGCAAGAATATCTTTCTCTTCCAATTTCTTTAGTTCTCTATTCTTGCCTAGTATATCACCAGACTCGCAAATTGGTCCCGCAACATCGTAAGTTAAAGTTTTTTCTCTACCCATTATATTACAAGGTATAATATGATGGTAAGAATTATATAATATGGGTCTTAATAAGGTATTAAATCCCGCATCTACTCCAGCAAACAATTTATACCCATTATTTTTAATGGTATTTATTTGCGTTAGAAGAATGCTTGACTCCCCCGTTAAATAACGACCGGGTTCAATTTTAAAAACTGGTTCGCCGATATTCTCAGATTCAACGAGGTTTTTAAAGGGTTGCATTATTATCTCTCTGTATTTGTTCAAATCTAATGGTTCTTCTTCTGGCCGATAAGAAATTCCCAAACCACCGCCGAAATCGATAAATTCAAACCCTATGTTAAGCGCTTCTATTATTTTCTTAATGATAGCAATAAATTTTTCTGCTGGTCTCGCAAATTCGAGAGCGTTTATTACTCCTGAACCAATATGCTGATGAATTCCGAACTTTTTAAAACCAGCCTCTTTTGCTTTTTGATACGCTTCTATTGCTTGTTCTTCTAATATACCAAATTTTACGTTTTTTCCTGCTGTAATTGTGTGTTTATGGTGTCCTGCTCCAAATTCGGGATTTAATCTAAAAGAGATAGTTGATTTTTCCTTTCCAAGACTCTCATGAATTCGCACTAGACGGTTCAATTGGCTTATACTGTCTAAATTGACCAATACATCATTTCTTACCGCGAATTTAAAGTCAGTATCTGTAAACATATTACCCGTATATATTATCTTATCTGAAGATATACCCGCTTTAAAGCATGTGTATACTTCTCCCATAGATGTACAGTCAAAAGAAGCTCCTTCTGAATTAAGAATTTTTAGATAAGACAGGTTTGAATTCGCTTTAACCGCATAGTGTATTTGATTTTTTTTGTAATCGCCATTCAACATCTCTTTCAATTTTCTGTAGCGCTCACGAATCAATTGCTCGCTAATTACATAAATGGGCGTGCCGTAATTTTTAGCAATCTCTAGTGTATTTTGATCCGCAAAATAGACTACACCCTCTCTATATTCTAAACCTTTCCTCTTTAACCAATCCGGATAATTAATAGTTCTTTACCTCAATTATGATAAATATTCTTCTTTTTTAATAAAAATAAATGAATTATTTGCATTAACGAATTAAAATTCAATCCTTTCAATAACTCCATCAAACACTTTTTCAGCTGGGCCTTCCATAAAGACATTTTTCCCATCATATGTAATTATCAAATCCCCTCCATCGTTATGGACTGTAACTGGAGTATTTTCATTAAATAATCCTAAAATAGTTCCTGCTACCACGGCAGCACACGTACCAGTTCCACACGAATTAGTTACACCAACTCCTCTTTCAAAAACTCTCAGAATAGCTTCCTCTTTCGACAGTACTTTGACAAATTCTACATTGGTTCTTTTTGGAAAAAGAATATTAGATTCGATTGAAGCCCCATACTTATTTAAGTCATTGTCGCTAATGACATTTTTTGTAAAAATAACGGCATGAGGGTTTCCTGTTGATACTGCTGTAAATTTTAAAATCTTATCTAAAACCACTATTGATTCGTTGACGCACTGATTTACGGGACTTTCTAGATCGACTGGAATACTTTCACAATCGAGAATCGGAGCTCCCATATCAATTCTAACTGTTTTTACCTCATCATCAATAACAGCGAGCTTAGCAATTACTATTCCTTTAAACGTCTCAATCTCAATATTATTCTTTTTATAAATATTGTTTTCATATAGAAATTTCGCAAAACATCGGACTCCATTACCACACATCTCGCCTTGAGATCCGTCGGGATTAAACATTTTCATCCTCACTTCTGTTTTTTTTGGATGGCAAACAAATAAAACACCATCAGCCCCAATAGAATAATGATGTGTACATATTATCTTTGCTAAATCTGATTTTTTATCGTCAGGAATCCCATATTTCAGATTATTTATTATTATATAATCGTTACCAAGACCATGATACTTACCAAACTCTAAATTCTGTAACATAATTTTATCCATTTTTAGCAAGCTCATACTTTTTTTCGTGTTTTAAATTTCAATAAAACTTAATTTTGTTTAAACGTTCTATCAAACTTAAAATTATTACCTAATCAACATTATGAAACGAAAGTATCTCGCGATTACACTTCTTACATTAATGACTTTAATTCCAACTGTAAGTGTTTTTGGATTTGAGCATATAGATAACATAAACGATGGAATTTCCGTATATTTCTTAGTTCATTTAGAACCAGGTGAAAACATTGAAATAAATGTGACTCATAACGGTAACGGAAATTTCACCTTGTTTCTTTATGATAGCCGTCCTAATGAATCTTTTATAAACATTGATAAAAGTCTTAATCCCAACATCTTCGATGTCGCAATAAATTACAGTTTAGATGATAATCCTTACATAAATTACACCGTATCAGAATCCAAAATTTATTACATCGAACTTATTTTGATTGAAAACGGACCGGATACTTTCTTTTTCTATTGCAATAATGACGAGTTAACAAGATATTACCTTCCAATTATTCCAGGATATCAAATAGGCTTCTTAATTCTAACACTTATTCTAACCTCTAGCCTAATTATCTTAATTAAGAAGAAAATTATGAAGAAGAATTACTAAAAACACAATTCTTAGTGTAATTATTCTTTATCATTTTTATTCATATATGAAGAATTCCGAAATGAATACTATTTAAATTTTTTTGGCTAAATCGCACAAAAACAACCTTTTGGGCGATCCTTGATCAATTTCCATCACATAATTTTAAATTCAATTCAACAATAGCCTAATTATAGAATTTATATAAAGAAATAAAGTGAAGAAAAATTTCGTTTGATGAGATTAGTAAGAAGTTAGCCAAACTAATGAAAGAGGTTGAAGAAATAGAACTAGAAGATGTAGATTTATTCGCAGAATATTTAGAGTTTCAGATGTTACCCGGCATTGTTCAATCTGCCGCACAAGCAGTTTTACCTGGAATTGGAAAAGCAGAATGGACTCCAACCAAATTTACTCTTGACTTGGAATTTCCCGGACAAATTGAAACAATAGAGTTCATAAGATCGAACGGAAAGAAAGCAGTAATTGGTGGAGAAAAGGTTCCCCCTTTTTACAACTTTCTTGGTCTTGAAAAAAGAAATCCCAATCCTCCTTTAGTTACCTACGATGTTTTTGATATGGGCTCTAAAATGATGCTACCTAAACCAATTAAACAAGCATATGGAGAGGTTTTAGGAGATCCCGCGGAATGGGCAAAATTTGCTGTTGATAAATTTGGCGCTGAAAGTATCACTTTCCACTCTTTGGAAATCGATCCCGCAATGGGAGACGCGCCGGTTTCACAATCAGTAAAATATTTAGAAGACATATTGCAAGCGGTAGATGTCCCAGTCATCATTGGTTGCTCTGGAAATAAAGAAAAAGATGTGGAGATGTTCAAAGCAACTGCGGCTGCCACTGAAAGCGAAGTCTTAATGCTTTCTGCAGCAGATAAAGCTACATGGGAGGAGGTTATTCCCTTAGCCGTAAAATACGACCACAACTGCTTACTCTGGACAAGTTTGGATTTAAACAATCAAATAAAGATGAATAAAGACGCTCTGGAGCTTGGATTACCTCGGAACAGGATTGTAATGGATCCTACGTGTGCTACTTTAGGGTACGGCATGGAATATAGTTTTAGCATTTACCAAAGGATGCGTATCGCTGGATTGTTAGGAGAAACTGACCTTGCATATCCAATCAGCGGAGGAACTACTAACGCATGGGGTGCTCGTGAAGCTTGGATGAGCGAGAAGCAAGCACCTCAATGGGGATTAAGACAATACAGAGGCCCAATATGGGAAATAATAAACGCATTGTCCTTAAGCTTAGTGGGCTTGGATTTAGCTATGATGTTCCATCCTGTAGCAGCAAAGCATGTAAAGGATATTACATCACAGTTTTTCGCAGAAATCCCGAAACATTTAGAAGATAAGGGCTATTACGACTGGGTTTCAGCAAGAATTAAGAAATAGAGTTATTACTTTTTTTCTCAATTTTTTATTTTATATTTATTAATGGTTTAATTCAATAAGAAGAAGAATAAATTTTAGGAAAACTATAGTTTTTTAATTTTAATGTAATAGTTTTCTCCTTCGATCTTGAATTCCAATACTTCATCTCCATGTTTTTCTATGTATCGCTTAATATTCTCACCAGATTCGCTAAAGTCACCAGTAACTTCTAAAATCTCACCCAGTTCCATTTCATTTAACTTTTTTTTAGTTCTGGCGACGGGTAATGGGCACACTAATCCATTACAGTTCAAATTGTAAGATTTATTAATAATTTCATCAACTATAGTTATTTTAACTAAATAAAATGTTATCCGCTTGGACGCACATATCAACAAATCCATTCATAGAAGTTATTTCAATACCTTCAATCAATTCTTCAGCAGAAACGCCTCTAGCTTTTGTACAAACGCCACATGCTTTAATATTTCCGCCTTCTTCAATTACATCTCTAAGCCATTTTTCGATGTTATCGTATGAAGATGGATTTTGATTTTTTTTCCCAACAAACACACCATCTTCAACTAAGAAGATATTTATTTTATGTCCTTCTAATAAGGATGTATAGGCGAACCGTAGCATTGTATACGGTCTTTCAGAAGTATATGCCCCACTTCCAATTACAATCGTAAAAACTTTTATCTTATCTGTCATGTTAGGTTAATTTGCGTTTAATTAAATCGATTAGTTATTACATTGAAATTAAAAAAGATTTATTAATTTTTTCGAAATAATTTATTTAATTTTTCGATAAATTATTTAACATTCGTAAAATAATATTTAATTGGAAACACTTGATATTTCTAGAGTATTAAAAATGAATATAGAAAATCTAAGAAATTTCATCAAATTAGCGAAGTATAAAAGCTTCTCAGAATTAGCACGTGATATTCCCATTTCGCAAAGCACTTTATCTCATCAAATATCACAATTAGAGAAATATTTTTTTGGTGATGACTCAAATATTGTTTTGATAAGTAGGAGTACTAAAAAGTTTGAAATAACTGAAGCTGGAGAAATTTTCTTAGATCATGCGCAAAGAATTATAGATCTATTCGATGAGTGTGTAGAAGAGTTATCAAAGTTTAGCGATGTTAAATATGAAGATATTATTATCTCGGCATCCACTACTCCTGGTTCTCAAATTCTTCCAAGAAATATTGCTGAATACCGGGATAAAAATCCTAACATTAATTTTAAAGTTAAAATCAATAATTCTCGGAAGTCAATAGAGAATATCGTTAAAGGTTTGGCAGACTTTGCTGGTGTAGGCGGTTTTATTAAAAATAGTAAGGATAAGTTTGATTTCATTAAAATTGGAGAAGACCAACTCAAATTTATTTGTTCTCCTAACCATAAATTATTAAAAAACACAAAAAGTTTAGTTAGTTTTACCGATCTCGTTAAATTCCCTTTTTTGTGGCGAGAAAAAGGTTCAGGAATGAGAAACGCGTTTGAACACCAATTTCCAGATTATAAAAAGCTAAAAATCAAACTAGAAATGAACGATAACGATTCAATAATTTCAGCAGTAAGCGAGTCAAATTATACTAGCATAATGAGTGAAATGATGGCAATCAACGCTGAAAAGGCAGGTTTAATTAAAATTCTTGAGATTAAAGGTTTTCCGCAGATTGTAAAAAGAAACTTATACTTTATCAAATCAAAGGATAAGGAATTAAGCGAGTTAAAGACTAGTTTTTGGGAATATATAAAAAAAAAATATGAACAATATTAGAGTTAGCGTTTCTATTTAATTAACCCCGTATTGTCAAAGTTCAAGAAATAGCTAATTTTTTCTTTAAGAGGATAAATTCCCTCTTTAAATAATGTAATAAGAAAGATAGCTATAAATATGATTGAACCCAATCCTGGAGCAAAATTTCCTAGGATATTAACAAAAGTCGATTGCGGGTCAAAAGAAATTATTGTAAATATCAATGATGCAACTGCAACAATAATAGAAAGCAGAGATATTACAGCTGCTGTCTTCTTGCTAATATTTAGATGAATTGGACCGATATCTAATCGATAATGCTTAGGTTGCACAACTATTGATAAAACGCTGTGATTTATAATACTATCTTCAAATTCGATATAGACATGTAAATATCTCCTTTCTCCCATTTTCTTTTCTTTTTTAGTTCTGTTCTTCTTTTTAATGGGTAATACCGAGAATATCATTACTGGGGGGTTGATCGCGTCTTTTTTAATTTCTACTTTACCTTTTAAAGGATGTACGGAAAATCCTTCTCCTTCAACTTTTAAATCCACTATTGGGGGTTCTTTCTTGGTTGTCACTATTGTAAACGATGTTTCAAACACAGTTTTTCCTTCTTCGTCAACAATTTTGAGTTCCTTATGAGAGAGGTAAACATAGAATAGATAACTAGACTGCTCCATCATTACAGAATAATACTGAAGTCCCATGTTAATTTCGTAAACTGTTGGTTTTAGCTCTTCTGAAACTACTGAGGGTTCTACGGCTGTTATTTTTGGGACTCCTCCATACCCGCCCAAATCTTCTATACGGTCTTTAGGAGGGGCACCAGGGGCTCTCGTACGTGCGGGAGGGGGCTCAGGGGCAGAGCTCAATACTTCACTTCGTGAATCATCGTATTCTTCCGCTTCTCCATAAAAAATATCCTCGTCTACAGCCTCTTCCTCAGCAAGATGCATCACAGATTTCTCTTCTTCTCTGCCGGCTTTCTTTTTAGTTTTAGGGGCCGATACCATGCTTCTCTTTTTTTTAATGGCCTGATACTGCTTTTCAGGAGCTCTACGTAATTCTTTATCTTTAAAGGTATCGTCTGCTTTAACATCTAGGTCTCGAGTTTTTCCTTCCTTTTTTTGTTTCTCTTCTTTTTTTTTATCCGTTTTTTCTTTTTTAGAAATTAAATTTAGATTTATTAATTTAGTTTTTTCTGCAATAGGAGTAAGTGTAACGAAATCTACGAAAAATAAATCCTCTCGTTTTAGCTGGATATCTCCAAACGACTTGTATATGTCATCTAATATTTTATTTATCCTAGTGTTTTTTTTATAACTACCAATAAAGACAATATCGAAAATATACACAGATAAAATCTGAGTTTTTCTATCGTAAAAGATTTTATTTGTCTCTATCTTAACTTCTTTGGTTGTTTGTAAAGTTTCCATTTTCTTAACTATAAATTATGTATTTTTTTTCAATATATTAAGAATTTATATCCCTTAAATAAGCTTTAAATTCTAACATATATTTTTTAATATCTTTTAATTTTTCAATTTTTATATCTTTACCTATAACTTTTTCTATAACATCATTCATCAATTGAAGGTCCTTGTAAGCCTTAAAACTGTCAAAGGAAGTTGTCTCGAAATTAGGCTCCCATGGTTTTAATTTCGGCATAGATTCAATTCCTCTTAAATCCCATTTAACTTCTTTTTTAAATACTTTAGTTAATGGTTTCAAGCTTAATTTCCCCCATTTCTGGATTATCCAAGGTGCGTAGCTATGTAATTTATCGTAATCTAATTCTAAATCATTTCGCCACTCGTATTGATGGTCCCAATTAGCTACTGCAATAAAATTCTCGTTATTAATCTGATCTTTTGGGAAAAATTTCCATGAATTTCTGTTGATTTTAACGCTTTTAAATGGAACGCCTTCTCCGTATTGAAAATAATAACCGATTACCGTATAGTTTTTTAAATAATTTAGTTTAAATCGTAAATAAACTTCAATTTGGGTGATATCTATACTACTATTAAATAGTTCTTCCTGAAGCAATTTGTACAACATGTTCTTTGCTTTATTTGGGTGACATTTTCCAGAAAACACAGGATAATACGAAAAGCAATAAAACACATTATCTCCTTGAGTGGTCCCTTCATAAACTTCTACCCAATTTTCTAAAGGTCTGATATGTACTTGAGAGCGGAGGTAATAATAAATTAGAAGTGAATCCACCACTGCTGCAATAATGATTATTGTAATAAATAGAACAATATATAATCGTACTACCCTAAAGATTATTGATAGTGATATAAAAATAAATAACCCTCCAGTGAGAAAGAAAAATGTTATGTACGAGTTTAACGCTTCATGCTCTTTATCATTCCTTGAATATAACAAAGCTGGGGCGTTATCAACGATTATTTTCTTGTTGAACCTATCTATAAAATCTTGAAAATCTACCTTATTCCATTCAGAAACAGACATTTTGCAAACAAAAAATATTTCATTTATTTAGAATTAAATTGATCTCAATAACGGGTAATTATTTTTATATTTTAGTAAGGTGAAGAATTTACTGTTATCCTTTTAAACCTTAAACATCTGAAATATATGAATCTTAGGTCCGTCTTTTTTCAATTGATTTTTTAGTTTTTTCAACTGCAACTTTCGAAGTTTTTTTAATATTTTCTCCGGTTTTTTGTCCAATCCTACCAATTTGAACCATTAACCATTCAGGTGATCCTATTCCTTTTCCATATTCAATCCATATATACATCAAAAATCCTAATAAACCAACATTCGCTATATAGATAACTGTGAATAAAAAAATATTCAATTGCTCAAAGTATAAGGGCATGAAGATAAAATGCACCATAAACAGGCTTAAGGAAATTTTCCCATAGTAATTAAACATTCTTACAATATTATTCGATTTTCCTTTTAAATCAATGAAATAAAAAGCAACAGCAATAATTGTGAGCGCAGCACCTAAATCATATAACATGTTCGAAGCAGTCCCTCTAATTAAAAAATCAGGCATGCCTGGCAAGTAAAAAAAACTCTGACTATTGGCTATCTCCAATAGCAGTAAGTGGCCATATTCAAGTTCATTCATGGTATTATATGTTTGTAGCGTATACCCCGTAATAACTCCCGCTAAAATGAGGGAAATACCCCATATAAAGAACATGCGAAATAATCCTTTATATTTATCTTCTGATTTTTCAACCGTCGCCTCATAAAGATATTCTCCAAAAATGGTAGAAATAAAACAGATAGAAAGCCAAGGTAATAACGTGACAGATGGGTTGGCAGAAGTTATGATAAAGTGAAAAAAAGCGACTATTAAATTTGTATCTTTTCCATTATATAGAAAAGCTCTAATCGTGGGAGTTAAAAAGATGATAAATATCCCAATAATAGCACGGGGCATTTTTTTTAATTTTAATGCGTAATATGCAAAAATTTGAGAAAATCCCATAAAAAATAAAATATTCCAGCCCCATAGATTTAAGGGGAAAGGATAATAAGTTACTGACAAGTTTATTAACGCTCCAATCGCCATGATAATTAGCCCTCTAGAAAAAACGCGATTTCTAATAAGTTTTTCAGGCATTTTTCCTGCCTTTTTCTTTACCGTAAAAACTACGCTTAATGCAGAGAGAAATATAAAGAGGGATGGGCCTAAAATATCTAGAAATATGAATGCTAATCCGTACATGAAATGCCAATCTGTGTCCAACCAAACAGCAGCATAATGAGCTAAAATTATAAAAACTATTGCAAAACCTTTTACGAAATCAATACTCGCTATTCTTCCCGATGAAGAATAATCTCTAATTTCCTCTATAGGAATGTCCTGTTTTAAGTAGTTAATTAAAGAAGGAGAATCAAAATCCCTTTCCTTTTTAGTATTAGATTCCATAAATTTATTTGTAAGTTATCTTCGTTAATAAGTTTGACATATTTGGATTGCTATAAAAATTAAAAAATCATATATCCACTGAATTTTTAATTCATATATTTCATTAAATCTCTTGAACTAGTTTATGGTGGATTTTGAAGATTTTCTAAAGTTTATCAAGTCTCAGGATTTTTATTGTGGCCAAATATCTCACATCGAACATATCCCCGAATTAAAAGCCCGCTTTGAGGCTTTAGATAAACCATTAAGAAAAAGATTAGAACGATGGTTAACTAATAAAGGAATAAAACTTTGGAGACATCAAGCTGAGGCTATTAATTCTATCAGGAAGGGTAATAATACCGTTATCGTTACATCCACCGCGTCAGGAAAATCTCTCTGCTATAACTTACCGGTGTTAGATTACCTCTTAAACAATGAAAAAACAACTGCGTTATACCTTTTTCCAACTAAAGCTTTAGCTCGGGACCAGCACTCTAAGCTAAAAGAAATACTTACCAAAACAAATATTAAAGAATATCGTATTGGTGTCTATGATGGGGATACTACCCCAGATGAAAAAAGGCGAATTTTATCTAATGCTAACATCATTATCACTAATCCATACGGTTTACACTTCTATTTACCATGGTTCAAGCAAAAATGGCGAAGAGTTTGTAGCAATTTAAAATATATCGTACTTGATGAAATTCATATATACAGAGGTATATTTGGATCTAATTTTGCGTTACTACTAAGACGATTGAAACGAATTCTCGATATATTTGAAGTAAAGCCAGTTTGGATATTATCAAGTGCCACAATTAATAACGCAAAAGAATTCTGCGAAAAGTTAATTGGTGAAGAATTTGTAGTTATAGACAAAGATGATTCCCCATCGGGAGTAAAGAAAGTGATACTATGGGATTTACCTTACGACAAGGCTTCAGGAAAATATAGATCAGCCCATCAAGAAACTAAGAACTTGTTTATCACTCATTTAAAATACAAGAACGGTATACAAACTTTAACTTTCACGCTTTCTAGGAAAATGGCCGAATTACAGGCCATTTGGACAAGAAAAACTCTCCCTCTGTTAAAAGACAAAATACACAGCTATAGGGCGGGTATTAGCAAAAAAAAAAGAAGAGAAATTGAAGAAGATTTTAAAAACAAGAAAATTTTAGGAGTTAGCTCTACAAACGCTCTAGAACTAGGAATAGATATAGGCTCTTTAGATGCTACAATTAGTTCTGGGTTTCCTGGAACTATTTCAAGTTTCAAACAACAGATTGGTCGTGCTGGAAGAGGATCTGACTTATCCATTTCAACTTTTATACCAATGCAAAACCCCTTAGATTTGTTTTACGTCCATAATCACGATAGGTTATTCGGAAATATTCAAGAAGAAGTACTAATTACTCTAAATAATAAACATATTTTAAGAAATCACTTATGTTGTGCGGCAAAAGAAATTCCTATAAGCATTGATGAATATAAGAAATTTGGAATTGAGGAAAAGAAGTTATTTGAAAATTGTATCGATAATTTAGTTTCTGAATCGCTATTGATGAAAAGGATGAACAAATACTACTGGAAAGGGGCGTTTTTTCCTAACGAGAAGTATGGATTGAACGCACTTTCCTCAAGGAGTTATAAAGTAATTCTTAGACAGAGTGGTAAAGAAGAACTTCTAACTGTTGAAGATGAAAGTTATGTTTTCCGAGATTTACACCAAGGAGCAGTATATCTTTATGAAGCTGAAACTTATGTGGTACAAGACTTAGATCTCGATGAAAAAATTGTGTATTTAACTAGAGCTAATGTTGAATTTTACACCCAATCGCTCAAACATACGGACATATTTCCACTTGAAATTCAATTGCAAGATGGTATGGGGCAGAATAACATAATTGAAAAATTCTTTGGTAAAGTAAAAGTTGAGCACGAGTACTATTCTTATAAAGTTATAGATACATTTACGCAAGATATTTTATCCCGGCACCCCTTAGATAACATTCCTATCATTGAATTTGAGACTCAAGCAGTTTGGTTTGGCATCCCTTTTGAATACCAAAAAGAGTTGGAATTGGAAGGGTTCGATTTAGGAGGTACTATTCACGCAGTTGAACACGCTATGATAGCAATGGCTCCAGCATTAGCTCAAATATCAAGA
>Ga0209979_1002125_pt1 | contig 19653 bp, 19 predicted proteins | sample AnhtaG_FD_183114 | JGI IMG/M metagenome (GOLD analysis project Ga0209979, IMG submission 183114) | Deep subsurface microbial communities from Anholt, Denmark to uncover new lineages of life (NeLLi) - Anholt_01485 metaG (SPAdes) (version 2) | ecosystem: Environmental > Aquatic > Marine > Oceanic...
TACAACGCCACCGTCACCGGGACCAATGATTTCGCAGACATCAAGGGGGCCGACATCGTTATCATGACCGCCGGGCTGCCCCGAAAGCCGGGTATGTCGCGCGAGGACCTCTTGAACAAGAATGCCGACATCATCGCTTCGGTGGGCAAAGAAATCAAAAAACACGCTCCCAAGAGCTTTGTCATCATGGTCTCTAACCCGCTCGATCTGATGACCTTTCACATGCAAAGGATCACCGGCTTCCCCCAAAACCGCGTCTTCGGCCAGGCGGGCATACTCGATTCAACCCGCTTCCGTGCCTTCGTAGCCATGGAGCTCAACGTGGCCATGTCGGAGATCCAGGCGATGGTGCTGGGGGGGCACGGCGATACGATGGTGCCGCTGCCGCGGTATACAACCGTCGCCGGTATTCCCATTTCGGAGCTGATCCCCGAGGATCGCATTGAAGCGATTTCCGAGCGTACCCGCGTGGGAGGCGGTGAAATCGTCAAGCTGCTAAAGACGGGCTCGGCTTACTATGCTCCCGCTGCCGCCACCGTCGACATGTGCCGCTCAGTCTTCAACGATGAGAAGAAGGTCCTGCCGGTTTCGGCTTACCTCACCGGTGAATATGGTATCAAGGATATCTATATCGGCGTTCCCGTGGTGTTGGGCGCCAACGGTGTCGAGCGGATCATCGAACTCAAGCTGAGCAAGGCGGAACTGGCTGCGCTGCAGAAATCTGCCGGTACGTACAAAGAACACCTCGAGATTCTTGGCTACTAAAGGAGTATCTATGGCTAAGTATAAACATATCGTTGTCCCGAAAGACGGCCAGCGTATTACGGTTAAGAATAAGAAGCTGTCGGTTCCAAACAATCCGATTATTCCCGTCATTGAGGGGGACGGTATCGGCCGCGACATCATGAAAGCCTGTCGCCGGGTCGTTGACGCTGCCGTCGAAAAGGCCTACAAGGATAAGAAGAGAATCGTCTGGATGGATATCTACGCCGGAGAAAACGCCGACAAGCTGTATGGCGAGGTGCTGCCCAAAGAGACCATCAACGCCATCAAGGACTTCATTGTGGCCCTCAAAGGCCCGTTGACTACTCCCGTCGGCGGAGGTTACCGTTCTCTCAATGTAACGATGCGGCAGGTGCTGAACCTGTACGCCTGTATCCGTCCCGTACGCTACTTCAAGGGGGTCGGTTCACCGGTGACCCATCCTGAGAAACTCAACGTTATCATCTTCCGTGAGAACACCGAGGACGTCTACGCCGGGATCGAGTGGCGCCAAGGGTCGGCCGAGGTCAAAAAGGTCATCAACTGGCTGAACAAAACGATGAAAACAAACATCCGCGCCGACTCCGGCGTGGGCATCAAGCCAATCTCGGTAACCTGCACGAAGCGTCTGGTGCGCAAAGCAATTAATCACGCCATCGACAAGAAGCTCGGTTCGGTCACGCTGGTGCACAAGGGCAACATCATGAAGTACACCGAGGGGGCCTTTCGTGACTGGGGTTACCAGGTGGCCACCACCGAGTTTCGCAACAAGGTCGTCACTGAGAATGAGCTCTGGAGCAAACACAAGGGTAAGATGCCCAAGGGCAAGATCCTCATCAAGGACCGCATTGCCGACTCCATGTTTCAGCAAATCCTGACCCGCTCGGACGAGTATGAAATCATAGCCACCCCGAATCTGAACGGCGATTACCTGTCCGACGCCTGCGCGGCGCAGGTGGGCGGCCTGGGGATGGCGCCCGGCGCCAATATCGGCGACTATGTCGGGCTGTTTGAGGCCACGCACGGCACCGCTCCCAAGTACGCTGACAAAGATATGGTCAATCCCGGATCGTTGATCCTATCGGCGGTGATGATGCTGGATTATCTCGGCTGGGACAAGGCCGGTCAGCTAATCGAGAAGGCCATCCAGAAGACAATCAGTAAAAAGACCGTCACCTACGATCTGGCGAGGCAGATGAAGGGCGCCAAAAAGGTTGGCACCTCGGAGTACGCGACGCAGATCATTAAGAATATGTAAGCGGCATAGCCGCTCTTATGGCATAGTTTAGTAGGGCAGGAGCCTCGTGCTCCTGCCTCTTATTGGCAGGTCTCGGGGAGACCTGCCCTACGAGAGTTGCATACAAGGATAAAGAGCCGCAAACGATTTAGCGTAGGAACCCATGAATGATTTATTACCATATCTGGGTATCACTCTCGTCATCTTGGTCGTAACGGTTTCAATCACTTATCTTGCTCGGCGGGGCTTTCGCTTGAAGAAGTTCAAACATGACAAAACAGAGATTGAGTTCGAGACTTCAAGTCCCAAACAAGAAGCCGGTCCACAGACACCGGAAGTAACACAACAGCATCCAAAGTATCCTAGTCTGACGGAGTCCATGATCCAACTCACTGACGCCGCCACACGGGACTGCGAAAACCTGAAGATCAGTTTGGAGCAACCAGTCAGTTTCATCCTGGACGAGGCAAGGCGACATCCTATTCTCTTCAATACCAAGTTCACATCTCTACCACTTGTTTTTTCCCAGAACGTGCTGCTCCTTTCATGGGATGAGTCTGAGTCAACCATTGAGCGCATTCTAAACCGACAGGAAGCATATCCGCTAAATGACATATGGAGTTCATGCCTTGCCTTGTACAGACAGGCGACGCTCTTGCCCTATCGGACAAAGGGCCCAGAGTACTTACATGTTTCAAGTGAGGCACAAAGAGCCTTAGTTGTTTACCGAAGGCTTATCTCCAAGGTGAAGGAGTTCTTGCGTCTGCTAAGACAGAACAACCAGGAACCGCCAGGTCTGTATCAGGACCTTAGCCCTCTGATCGAAGAAGCAGAGTTAGCACTAACAAGTGATGATATAGGCACGTCAGTAGCCCGTATGGAAGCTGTGCTCTCGACAATTCATAAGCTGATCTTACAGTGTGCTCCCCAAGGGGCTTTAACTGCAACGCTTAGTGACACTATATCAGAAGAGCTTTCAATACCAGACAGTGGCAAGGCAACGGTGCTAGTAGTAGATGATGAGCGCAATGTGTGTGAGCTTTTGAGACAGATACTCGAAGAAAGTGGATTTGCAGTGACAACTGCATCGACTTCCTCGGCCGCGTTGCGAGCGATGGTAGAGCACGCATTTGATTTGGTGATTACGGATCTTGTCATGCCCGGCACGGATGGACGAGAGGTAGCACTAGCAGCGAAAAACAGCAGCCCAAAAACTAAGGTTGTAGTCATTACTGGACATACTAAAATGTCGGGGCTAGCTAACCTCCTTAAGAGTGGCGTGGATGGACTTCTGATAAAACCTTTTATTATAGAAAACCTTATTATGGAGATCGAAAATGTTTTCAAACAGGGTAGCTCTACTAGCAAATCGGGAGAATAAATCGATTTCGCAGTCAGTAACTCAAGATTGATATCCTACTATGGCTTCTGTTGGCAGTGACCAGGCCGCCTGAGGGTGCTGGTTATCGTTAGTTCTCCCTGTTTGGTTGATTGGTGTCTTTCTTCCTGATCCTTACTTTCGCGACACAAACCAGAGAGAAAAAACGATAAGGTCATCAAATTATTGGGAAACATTTACGTAAGCGCTTACGTATTGCAATCTGATGACAGACGTTATCCAGCAATTGGGCGCTCTGGCCTTTGCCAGTCGCCTTAAACGCCTGAGCGAGCGTCTTCAGCGCGATGTCTCCCGGGTTTACCGGGAGCAAAAGCTGGAGTTTCACGCTCGCTGGTTTCCGGTGGCGTATCTTCTGGCGCAGAATTCTCCGATGTCGGTCACCGCCATCGCTGACGCTCTTGGCCTGACACACCCGGCTGTCAACCAGATTGCCGCCCAGATGGCTCGTCGTGGTCTATTGACTTCTCGCAAGGACAAGAACGACGAACGACGCCGGCTGTTGTCCCTGACGCCAAAGGGCCGTCGCGTGGTTGGCGACCTTCAACCGCTGTGGGATGCGGTTGAGAAGTGTACCCGCCAGCTTATCAGAGAGGCCGGATACGATCTGCTGTCAAGCATTGCCGCTATCGAAAAAGCCCTCGACAGTCAGGAGATGTACGGCAGAATTGGCAGCTTTCTCACCAGGCCGCGGTCGGTCGGTGCACTCCATAACCGGGAAGAGTCGCGGCGCTACCGCCACAGATCAAAAGTTGTCACATCGAACCCAACAAGAAAACATAAACCCAAAAAGAAGGAGTGAAAAACAATGGAAGCATTCACAATGCGCCGTATCATGCGGCGGAGACGTTGTTCTCAACGGACGGCTGTTGTCCCAGCGCTGATTGCCGGGCTATTTGTGTTGCTGGTGTTGCAGCCGGTGGCCGTTTGGGGACAGAAAACGGCCTCTGACGAACCGCCGGACAGGCAGATTGATGCCGAGTTTCAGGCTGAAGTCATCGACAGTGTTGCCGTAGCTCTCAACGAGATTTATGTCTTCCCTGACGTAGCCAAGGAGATGGAGAACCACTTGCGCAAACAGTTCAAGAAGAAAGCTTACCGGGACCTCACCAGTTGTCAGGAGTTCGTCAATCAGCTAACTAAAGACCTGCGGGAGATCAGCAAGGATCGTCATCTGGCTGTCTTCTTTGCGTCTGATGAAATGATCAAGAGCTTCTCAAGCGACACCCTCACCGATGACGCCAAAAAGCTTGAACTGCAGGAAAAACGTCGTCAGAATTTCGGTTTCAAGAAGTTGGAATTACTGCAGGGGAATGTCGGCTATCTGGACTTTCGTATCTTCTCTGAAGCATCGGACGGCGGAGCTACGGCAGTGGCGGCAATGAATTTCCTGGCCTATGCCGACGCCATTATTTTCGACCTGCGCCAGAACGGTGGTGGGTCACCCTCGATGATACAACTGATCACCAGCTATCTCCTTGACGAGCCGACGCACCTCAACAGTTTCTACATCCGCAAAGAAGACAGCACCAAGCAGTTCTGGACCCAGGCCTGGATTGACGGTCCGAGAATGAGTGATGCTCTTGTGTACGTGTTGACCAGCAAGTACACCTTCTCGGGAGCCGAGGAGTTTACCTACAATCTGAAGAACCTCAAGCGGGGCACAATCATTGGCGAAACCACCGGCGGCGGCGCCCACCCCGTGGACATGCGGTTGTTCGCCAATCTGAACGTTGGCATGTCGCTGCCGTTCGGTCGGGCCGTCAATCCCATCACCGGCACCAACTGGGAGGGGACGGGTGTCACGCCGGATATCGAAGTACCGCAGGATGAGGCCCTTGATGTCGCTCATCTGGAGGCTCTCAAAGCGCTCATTGAGAAGGCCGATGATCCCGACGTCAAACACCAGCTGGACTGGGCAATCGAAGGCAGGAAAGCCCAGTTGGAGCCGTATGTCCCTCCTGAAGGTGTCTTGCAGGATTACGTTGGAGTCTATGGCCCGCGCCGGATCTGGATAGAAGATGGGGAACTCTACTATCAGCGAGGTGAAAATCCCGGATACGGGTTGACACCGATGGCCGCTGACAAGTTCATGATCAAGAGCCTCGATTATTTCAGGATCGAGTTTGTTCGTGATGACGGCGGCGAGATCGTCAAACTGGTCGGCCTGTATGACAACGGCCGGACTGACGCTCATGAACGCGACAATTGATTGGGACTTTATTGAATCAGTTTGATAAGGCAGGGCTTCGCGGCTCTGCCTTTTTGTCAATAGTACAAGGCTTTTAGCCTACTTTGGCGCTTCTTCCAGCTCGATAAGGACCCCGTTCATATCCGAGGGGTGCACAAAGGCAATCTTGCTGCCCTCGGCGCCAATGCGGGGCGTTTCGTCGATCAGCCTGATGCCTGCCGCCTTAAGTTCGGACAGCTTTTGCTCAATATCCTCAACGTAGATGCAGATATGGTGCAGACCTTCACCCTTTCTTGCAATGAACGAGGCGATGGGACTGTCCGGCGCCGTCGCCGCTACCAGCTCGATGCGACCGCCCGGCTCGCAATCGTTCCCACCGGATCCCGAGAAGATGGCAACCCTTACCTTCTGGTCGGCTACCTCTTCAATAACTGGCTCCTGTTGTCCGGTCATCGTTCGATAGCGACCAATAGCCTGATCCAAGTCAGCCACGGCGATACCGATATGAGAGATCAAAGGTCGGGACATATCAGTCGATCCGTTCGATGGGGCAGATGTGGACATCTGCCGCCCACGATGATTTGTCGCCCACGATGTGGGGAACCAATGGCCCGGTCATGTCACTCAAGCTCCGCTCACTGCTCTTCGGCTTCAGCCGCGGCAGCCGAGTCCGCCACCCTGATCATGTTGTCATAATTCACCTGATGGTCTATAACCGAAACCGTAGGTTTGATCCAACGGCCCTTGTGGTAATAGATCACGATTTTGTCACGATGAAACGACTTCTTGCCGGTCGGTCCCTCGAAATGAACGGTAACATCGACAATGGCGGAATCATGGTCAAAGAACTCAACATGTCTCACTTCAACGAACGTTATAGTGTCGGCCTGGGCGACGCGGATTTGACCCATCGCTAAGTATTCGTCGAAATTCGTCTCGTCGTTAGAATACTCAAACTCGTTTTCGTACAGCCCGGACTTGTCTCCATACCGCAGTCGGGTGAGGACCTCATTGATTGTCTCTTCGATGATTTCCTCTTCAGAGAGTTCACCTTTTGCGTTCGAGGCGACAGTTGCATCCTGCTCGGCATGGCCGGAGTCGCTCTTTTTGCCGCAGGACCCAAAAAACCCGAGACCTGTGCTTATCAGCATTAGTAATAGTATCTTCGATACCTTAGGCACTTTCTTGGTATTCACCCCATACCTCTCGGAAAATATCGGAAATTTCTCCGACCGTTACATAGTTTTCTACTGCCTCAATGACGGGATTGACAATATTGGCGCCGCTCTGCGCAGTCTCCTTCAGCCGTTGAAGGGAGTCCTCGACTGTTTTGACATCACGAGCCTTCCGCCGTTTTCTTAAGGTTGCAACTTGCCCTCGTTCCAGCTCAGGATCAAGCTTTAAGATGCCGGGCGCCTCGATTCTTTCAGATGTGTATTCATTGACGCCCACTACAATCGACGCACCTTCTTCAACTGCTTTCTGGTGTTTGTACGCCGATCCGGCGATCTCGTCCCGAAAATAGCCGGTCTCGATACAGCGTACGGAACCGCCTGCGGCTTCTATCCGGTCCATCAGCGACATGATCTTCTTTTCAAGTTCATCGGTAAGATATTCAACGTAGTAAGATCCGCCGAGCGGATCGGCGTTGGCTGCAGCGCCCGATTCGTGGGCAAGAATCTGCTGCGTACGCAGCGCGATTTCCGCCGATTTCTCCGTAGGCAGCGCCAGCGCCTCGTCATAGGAATTGGTGTGCAGCGACTGGGTCCCGCCCAGCACCGCCGCCAGCGCCTGGATGGTGGTGCGCACAATGTTGTTTTCCGGCTGCTGAGCGGTCAGGGTGGATCCGCCCGTCTGCGTGTGGAAGCGCAGAAGCAGCGACTTGTCGTTTTTGGCGTCAAATCGTTCCTTTACAATACGTGCCCAGATCCTGCGCGCCACTCTGAACTTGGCCACCTCTTCAAAAAGATCGTTGTGCGCGGCAAAAAAGAACGACAGTCGAGGAGCGAACTGGTCAATATTCAACCCGGCCTGCAACGCCGCCTGCACGTAGGCAATGGCATTGGAAAGGGTAAAGGCAACCTCCTGGGCGGCGGTGGCGCCAGCTTCACGGATATGATACCCGGAAATCGAGATCGTGTTGTACCTGGGCAGATGCTTGCCGGCGTAAGCGAAGATATCGGTGACGATTTTCATCGACGGCTCCGGCGGCAGGATGTAGGTTCCGCGGGCAATAAACTCCTTGAGGACGTCGTTCTGGACAGTGCCCATCAGCTTGTCGGAGGGCACCCCCTGTTTCTTGCCGACCGCAACGTACATCGCCAGCAGGATAACAGCGGTGGAATTGATTGTCATCGACGTGGAAACCTTGTCCAGCGGGATGCCGTCAAACAGGATTTCCATATCGTGCAGGGAATCAATCGCCACCCCGGTGCGGCCGACCTCGCCTGCGGCCATGGGGTGGTCCGAGTCGTACCCAATCTGAGTCGCCAGGTCAAAGGCGACCGACAGACCGGTCTGGCCTTTTTCGAGGAGGTATTTGAACCTTCGGTTGGTCTCAGCAGCAGTACCGAACCCGGCATACTGGCGCATTGTCCACAGCCGACCGCGATACATGTCGGGATAAATGCCGCGTGTAAACGGATACTCTCCCGGCGGGGGGACAAGCAGGCGAGGCCTGTCTTTTTTGACCTTGATGTCTTGTTCCGTCAGGACAATAGGAATCTCAATGTCCGAAGTTGTCTTCTTAGTTTTATCCGACACCTATTCGAACTCCAATAATTCGTCGCCCTTTTCCACCGACATGCCGCCGGATACATGGACCGCCTTGACTGTTGCCTCCCATTGCGCCTTGATGATGTTTTCCATCTTCATGGCTTCAAGCACAAGCAAGGGTTGCCCTTTGGTAACCTTATCACCGGGCTTGACCTTGACCTCGATCACCAGTCCCGGCATAGCTGCCCGGAGCTGCCTGGCCACAGCCGCCTCGGAAGACATGCCGGCTGTTTTGCGCAGTTGAGCCAGATTGTAGTTTTCAATGCGAGCCGGAATTTCCATCCCTTTCATGAAGACGACCTTCCGGTTGTCATAGCCGTTCGAGCGGACGTCCACCTCATGCGCCTGATCGTCAATCAAGAGCAGAGATCGGTTCTCGCCCAGGCGGTAGCTCGCTATTTCAACATTCTTCCCGTTGATAACGGCGAAGTACTTTTCGGAGCGGTACTCAAGCTCGATGTCAAACTCTTTTCCATCTATGTTGACCAGATAGCGTGCCATCAGCGGCTCCCTGTAAAGGTGCGCAGATTCGAGCGTTTATGAAATGAAGCCCAACTCGAGGCCGGCCTGTCCGAGCGGCGTTGATAATCCATGACGATTTTGCGTTCTCTGGTAAAGGTATCCAGCGCCACGGCGATAGCGGCGTTTTGGCGCAGCTTGTCATCGAGAACGCGATAGGTGTGGTCAGGGTACTCCTCTTCCAGGAACTTAGTGGACAGGTCACCGGCGATGAACTTTTTATTATTCAGCACCACCCGGTGAAAACCGATCGTGGTTTTCAGCCCCGACACGCGGTACTCCTCCAGAGCGCGCTGCGCCCGGCTGATCGCTTCGGCACGATCCTGCCCCCACGTGATCAGCTTGGCAATTATCGGATCGTAGTATACGGGAATCTCGGAAAAGATCACGACGCCGGAGTCAACACGTACCCCCGGCCCGGCGGGAAGGCGATAATTCTTCAGGGTACCCGTCGAGGGCATAAATCCGTCTTCAGGGTCTTCCGCATAGATACGGCATTCAATCGCATGACCTGTCAGGTGTATGTCGCTTTGGGATAAAAGCAGCTTGCTGCCCCTGGCGATGTGGATTTGTTCTTTGACCAGGTCCAAGCCGGTCACCATCTCCGTCACGGGGTGCTCGACTTGTAGTCGTGTGTTTACTTCGAGGAAATAAAACGTGCGGTCTTCGTTCACGAGGAACTCAACTGTGCCCGCTCCCACATAGCCGCTCTTTTTGGCCACGTTGACCGCCGCCGCACCCATCTCTTCACGGAGTTCGGGAGTCATGATCGGTGACGGCGACTCTTCGATGACTTTCTGGTGGCGGCGTTGAATCGAGCACTCACGCTCACCGAGGTGGATGCAGTTGCCGTGCTGGTCGCACAAGATTTGGAACTCGATGTGGCGTGGGCGGGCTAAGTACTTTTCAAGGTATACTCGACCATCACCGAAAGCCGAAGCAGCCTCACGGCTGGCCGTCTCCAGCGCTTCTTGCAGCAGTTCTGGCGACTCAACGATGCGCATCCCTTTGCCCCCACCACCGGCTGCTGCCTTGACAAGAACAGGAAAGCCGACTGACTGGGCTTTTTTGAGCGCCGCGCCAGCGTCGTCATCGGGGCCGAGCTCAGCGCCGGGTGTCACCTGCAAGCCCGCTTTGAGCGCCGTTTCACGGGCTTTGAGTTTATCGCCCAGCAGCCTGATCGTTTCCGGTGTGGGACCGATGAAAATGATTCCCTCATCGACACAGCGCTGTGAAAACTCAGCGTTTTCGGCAAGAAAACCGTAACCGGGATGTATGGCATCCGCTCCCGACCGTTTGGCGACGTCGATGATTTTGTCATGAACAAGATAGCTCTCCGTTGATGGCGGTGGGCCGATATAATACGCCTCGTCGGCCATGCGGACGTGGTAGGCGGTTTTGTCGCACTCGGAGAAAACGGCTACCGAAGTAATCCCCATATCCCGGCAGGCGCGCATCACTCGCACTGCAATTTCACCACGATTGGCGATGAGGATCTTTTTGATTCTACGGCTCATCACACCTTAACAGTAGGGCAGGATCCCTGTGATCCTGCCAGTGGCAACGCCACACTCATGGCAGGTGCGCAGGGCACCTGCCCTACTTTACATTTACAACGGTATATTCCCATGCTTCTTGGGTGGGTTAGAGTCCTTCTTGGTTTCCAGCATCTCGAAGGCGCGGATGAGGCGGGGACGGGTGGTTTTTGGTTCGATGACATCGTCTACATAACCCCGTGCTGCTGCTGAGAACGGGTTGGCGAACTTGGCCCGGTAGTCATCCGTTCTCTTTTGCAGTTCAGCCTCGGGATCAGACGCAGCGGCAATGTCGTGTTTGAAGATGATTTCCGCCGCTCCCTTGGGGCCCATGACCGCAATCTCCGCCGTCGGCCAGGCGTAGTTCATGTCACCGCGGACATGCTTGCTGTTCATAACGTCATAGGCGCCGCCGTACGCCTTGCGGGTGATGACCGTCACCTTGGGCACTGTCGCCTCGCAGTAGGCATACAGCAACTTGGCGCCCTCTTTGATTATGCCGCCGTGCTCCTGATCGGTGCCCGGAAGAAAGCCCGGCACGTCTTCAAACGTCAGAAGCGGGATGTTAAAAGCGTCACAGAAGCGGATAAACCGCGCGCCTTTTTTCGACGAGTTAATGTCAAGCACGCCAGCTAAAACCGCTGGCTGGTTGGCAATGACCCCAACCGACCGTCCGCCGAGATGCGCAAAACCGACTACGATATTCTGGGCAAACTCCTCGTGCACCTCGAAAAACGAACCGGCGTCAACGACGTGGTTGATGACATCCTTGATATCGTATGGCTGGTTGGGATTATCCGGGACGATGTGATTCAGTTGTTCATCCTCACGATCAAGGGGATCGGTACACTCGACATTGGGGGGGTCTTCGCAGTTGTTCTGGGGGATGTATTGCAGCAGCCGCTTTAGTTTGGCTATTACGTCCACCTCGTTTTCGCAAGCAAAATGCGCCACACCTGATTTGGTTGCGTGGACAACAGCGCCGCCCAGCTCTTCGGAGGTGACCACTTCATGGGTGACCGTCTTGACCACGTTGGGGCCGGTGACAAACATGTAGGAAGTTCCTTTGGTCATGAGGACAAAGTCAGTAATAGCCGGGCTGTAGACTGCGCCGCCGGCACACGGGCCGAGGATAGCGGAGATCTGTGGCACGACGCCGGAGGCGAGGGTATTGCGCAGGAAGATGTCGGCATAGCCGCCCAGTGATACCACTCCCTCCTGAATGCGCGCCCCGCCGGAATCGTTCAGACCGATCACCGGCGCGCCCACTTTCATGGCTATATCCATGATCTTACAGATCTTCTCGGCATGAGCCTCAGAAAGAGAGCCGCCAAAGACGGTGAAGTCCTGCGAGAAAATAAAGACCGGTCGCCCATTTATTTTCCCACAGCCGGTGACGACACCATCGCCGAGGAACTTCTGTTTGGCTAACCCGAAATCGGTGGAGCGGTGCGTGACGAACACGTCGAACTCCTCAAAGGAGTTGGTGTCGACCAACAGTTCTATCCGCTCATGGGCAGTCAGTTTGCCTTTTTTGTGTTGAGCATCGATGCGCTTCTTTCCGCCGCCAAGTTTGGCCTCGGATCGCATCTGCTCTAAACGATTTAGTTTTTCTTCAATAGACATTCACCTTTACCCAATCCCTAACACTTCGTGAGCGGCAGATGTCCACATCTGCCTCATTCAAGAAGCATTGTCGGGTTTCTCATCCGCCTTTGGCGGATTCGGAACCCGACCTACTTTGATCTTCTTACCCTCCTGCTCAACTCGTCCAAAAGGGAGGTCTATATCATGGTCAAACGCCATAATAACGTTATCACCAATAATCTCCGGCAGAGTCTTGCGCTTCACATCCATTGATTGAAGCGGGAACAGGTCCGTTGCCGGTATATACGGCACGCGCATGTGATGCGAGGTGCAATAGATGTCAGCATAGTACCACACTTTTTGCCCGCCGGATTCCATCTGGAGGCCATAATGGCCTTCGGTGTGACCGCCAGTATAAACCGCCATTATCCCCGGAAACAGTTCCGTGTTGGCGTTAATCATTTCCACCTGATCGGCATCCTTGAGAGAAAAATAGCGCTCGGGAACGTACACCGCCGAGGTGCGCTCATCAGGATGCGTGGCCACTTCCCATTCTTCCTTGCTGATAAGGTACTTCGCGTTTTTGAAGCGCGGTACAAACTCGCCCTCAACCAGTTTGACCGCTCCGCCGGCATGGTCGGTGTGCAGATGAGTTAAAATTACGTAGTCAATGTCGTCAGTCGTAAGTTCCAACGAAGCCAGCCCTGAGTCCAGATGCGAGACGCCATTGGCCGCATAGATTTTCTTCTCGCGATCTAACAAAGTATCGCCAAGACCGACGTCAAAGATCATTTTTTTGCCGTGCGCCTTGAGCACAAAGATGTTGGTCTTCATCGGGATGAGGTTGTTCTCATCGGCGGGGATCATCCGCTGCCAGAGGGACTTTGGTATCACTCCGAACATAGAGCCGCCGTCAAGCCGGAATTCCTGCTCAACGAAGGAATGTATTTCAAAGTCGCCAAATTTCATCAACGGCCTATGACGTTGCCTGCTATTACGAGGCGTTGCACTTCAGAGGTCCCTTCATAGATTTCAAGCACGCGCTGGTCGCGGTAGAGCTTCTCGATCGTTGAGAACTCGCCAATGTACCCGTAACCGGCGTGAATCTGCATGGCGCGGTCGACACAGAATCCGGCCGTCTCCGCGGCGTACAGTTTGGCGTGGGCCGCCTCAAGCGAGAACCGTTCGCCCTTGTCCTGCAACATGGCGGCTTTGTATGTCAAACAGCGGGCGGCTTCCAATCGAGTGGACATGTCGGCAATCATCCACTGGATCGCCTGCAGCTTGGCAATGGGCGCGCCAAAAGCCACGCGCTTTTTGGCATATGTTACTGATTCATCGAGGGCGCGCTGGGCGATGCCGATACCCTGTGCGGCCACCCCGATACGGGCCGAGTCAAGGGTCATCATGGCATAGCGAAACCCTTTGCTGATCTCACCCAACAGGTTCTCTTTGGGCACTTTGACATCCTTCAAGATGATGGCCCCGGTGGTAGCGGCGCGCATACCCATCTTGTGTTTCAAAGTCCGAGCTTCCCAGCCCGGTTGGGCGGTGTCATCGACAATCATGGCCGACATCTTGGGTTTGTCCTTGATCTTACAGAAGAGAACCGCCAGGTCGGCAGCATCACCGTGCATGATGAAGATCTTTTCTCCGTTGACCACATATTGATTTTGATTTTCGATCGCTTCGGTTTCCTGATTGGCGGCGTCGGAACCGGCGTTCGGCTCAGTGAGCACAAAGGCGGGAATACGCTTGCCGCTGGCACAGTCGGGGACATACTTCTTCTTTTGCTCTTCGCTGCCAAAATGCAGGAGGGGAAACGTCGCCAGTTCGCCGACGGCACAGAGCAGGCCTACCGCAGGATCGTGGTAACACAGTTCTTCGATGAGTGTTATATACTCCACGTGGGATTTGGCTTTGCCGCCATACTCTGTCGGCATGGCGTAACCGATAAACCCCGCCGCACCGATCTTGCGGTAAAGGTCGGTGGGGAACTTCCGCGGTTCGCCCATCCGGTCCAACTCATCGCTGATCGGGTGTATTTCTTTTTCGGCAAAGGCTTTTACTTCATCCCTGACAGCCTGCTGTTTGGGGTCAACATTATACGGCATCGCTTTTCTCCTATTGGAAACTATGATTCAATTCAATTCTATTGCTATCTACAAATCCTTTTGCTCGGCTTTCTTCTCCGTTGTGCAAGGTCTTGTTTCTAAGGCACTCAGAAGTGTGACCTTGCACGTGAGGAAATTCTCCTGTCGGGTCACACTCGCGGCAAGCCACGAGCAAGACCCGACAGAACTTGAGACTTGAATTTTCATCTTCTTAGGGGCACCAAGTTACATCTCTTGTAATCTACAAACTCTTTTTGTCAGCCTTTCTTTTTGGCGATTGCTTTACGCAAAAACTCAATCGCCGCCTCGGTTGGGGCGCCGGGCGTGAAGATTTTCGCCACCCCCATCTTTTCCAGCTCTTCCTTGTCATCGTCGGGGATAATCCCCCCACCAAAGAGCATGATGTCCTCGGCGTTTTTCTTTTTCAGCTCGTCAAGGATGGCTGGAAACAATGTCATATGCGCTCCGGACAGAATCGACACCCCGATGGCGTCGACGTCTTCCTGGATGGCGGCGTCGACAATCATCGGCGGCGTCTGCCGCAGGCCGATGTAGATGACTTCCATCCCGGCGTCGCGCAAAGCCGCCGCGATCACTTTGATCCCCCGGTCATGTCCATCCAGACCGGGCTTTGCTAATAAGACTCTGATTTTGTCAGGCATAATTTATATCCGTAGATAAAGCTCCTTTGCGTTGCCTATAATATATGATAAATGTGGCCTCACCGGCGGAGACAAGCCCCGCCGCTACGCGATGGTTGGCAGAGGCAATCCCCATTGCCAAGCGAACGGACGTCGCATCTGATGCCACCTCTACGCGAAATGGGACACCGGCTTGGTCGTTTCTAACGTGAGGAGAGACTTGCATCCTTACCTCCACGCGGGGTATTTATATCCTTCCCTTCGCGTAGGGGGCGGCCTTGTGTCGCCCCGTCCAACATTAAATTGACAAACAAATAGGGGTAGGCTTCTGCCGATGGTGCCAGCCCTGCTTCCACTGGATTGTAAATCATATACTGAACTTTCTCTAACCAATCCTTTTCGTTTCTTATTACATGCTCGTAATATCCCCTTTGCCAAAAGGTGCGTTGTACGTGTCCCTCCTTTTTAAGCAAGTAAAGGCTCTTGGACTTCAGAAGGCACACCAAGTCGCTCAACCTTTCTGCGGATTCTGTTTCCTTGTGGGTGACAAGGTGAACATGATCTGGCATCACGACGAGAACATCATAAGCAAAACCCGATTTGTCAAACAATCTCAGGAGAGTTTCGTACAATGCCTTGACCACCTCGCCGCTCATTGAATGCACAAACCTCAAAGTGAGGAAGTAGGCTTGACTTTGTCCGCTATAGTCGAACTGCTTCAACCTGGTTGATTTCATCGCTTATTTCTCACGACGGCTGCATCGCCCCCGCCGGCTCCACGTATTCACCCCAAACCTCGCGCAGGATGTCGCACATCTCACCGAGGGTGGCATACGCCCGAGAGCATTCGAGAATGGCTTCGAAAGTGTTGCCGCTGCCGAGGGCAGTTTCTTTTAAGTTTGCCAGTGACGCTTGAACGGCGCCTTCGTTGCGCTCAGCGCGTATTTTCTTGACAAAAGCAGCTTGCTGCCGCTCGACCTCCGGCTCGATTCTCAAAATCGGTATCTCAATCTCTTCACCTTCCATTTCATACTCATTGATACCGACGATTATCCGCTCCTTCTTCTCAATCTCCCTCTGGAAGCGGTAAGCCGATCCGGCAATTTCGCGCTGGAAGAATCCTTCTTCAACACAGGCAATCACACCCCCCCGGCGCTCGATCTCCTCGAAGTATTTCTCCGTCTCGGCCTCCATCTGGTCGGTCAGCGCCTCGACAAAGTAGGAGCCGGCCATCGGGTCGATGGTGTTGGCGGCGCCGCTTTCGTGGGCAATAATCTGCTGCGTCCTCAGGGCAATCGTGACCGCCTTTTCGCTGGGCAGGGCCAGCGTTTCATCCATCGAGTTTGTGTGCAGCGACTGCGTACCGCCCAGCACTCCCGAAAGGCCCTGCAGAGCCACCCGCACAATATTGTTCTCCGGCTGCTGGGCCGTCAGCGAGCAGCCGGCCGTCTGGGTATGGAAACGCAGCAGCCAGCTTCGGGGGTCCTTGGCCCCGTACTTGTGGCGCATCCGTTTGGCGTAAATCCGTCGCGCCGCCCGGTATTTGGCGATCTCCTCGAAAAAGTCGGAGTGGGCGTTGAAGAAAAACGACAGACGGGGAGCGAAATCATCCACGTTTTGACCGGCTTCGATAGCCGACTCAATGTACTGGAATCCGTCCGCCAGCGTGAAGGCCAGCTCCTGCACTGCCGTCGCTCCCGCTTCGCGTATATGATAGCCGGAGATCGAGATTGTATTCCACTGCGGGACGTGCTTGGTGCAGAATTCCATGAGGTCGGTAATCAGCCGTATTGAGGGGTGCGGCGGGTAGATGAATTCCTTTTGGGCAATGTATTCCTTGAGAATGTCATTCTGGAGCGTACCGCGCACCTTGTCAAACGGCACCCCCTGTTTTTCCGCCACCGCCAAGTACATAGCCAGAAGCATCGAAGCGGGGGAATTGATGGTCATCGAGGTGGACACCTTTGCCAGATCGATGCCGTCGAAAATGATCTCCATATCAGCTAGCGAGTCGACCGCGACGCCGCACTTGCCGACCTCGCCTAAAGAACGCGAGTGGTCGGAGTCATACCCCATCAGGGTAGGCAGGTCAAACGCCGTTGACAGGCCTGTGCCGCCCTGCTGAAGGATATACTTGAAGCGTTCGTTGGTCTGCTTGGGGGTGCCCATACCGGCAAACTGCCGCATTGTCCAGAGTCTGGTTCGGTACATGGTATGGTGAACGCCGCGCGTATAAGGGTACTCGCCGGGCAGGCCGATATTTTCCCAGTAATGTTCGTCCCGGTCGGCTCCCTTGACCGAGTCGGGGGTGTAAAGCTCGTCAATATCAACGCTGGAAATGGTAAAAAATCGCGGCCTTGATTTCCTGCGGCGAGTTTTGGCCGCTGTTTTATCCCACTGAGCCAGACGGGCTTTCAGACTGCCCAGAAACTTCCTTGAGAACATGCTTTATTCTCCAACTATCATTTTGACAACAAAGTTAATTAACCGGCCAAACAAAAGCAAGCCGTTAGATGCCACAGGGGTACAGGCAGAAAGGTACCCTGCCGAAGGGCCTTGCCGATCAAGAATTTGCTTTCAATCAAGCTGGGCATATGTTATTATAGAATACGTTAACAAATGATCCTTAGTGGAGGAGAAGTTATATGAAAAAGCTCATCCCCATTTTTGCCGTATTGCTGCTGGGGCTCTGGATCGGCTGCGGCGATGATGAGAGCGCCAATGGTCCGGATGGGCCAACGGCCATCAGAGTCTATGCCGACACGACCGTAAGTGCGCCCACCTTATCTTCCGCCGATGAGCAGGTGTGGGCCAGTGTCGATTCCTTCCGGGTCGAGGTGTCACAGGCCAACAGCCCCAAACTGAGACCTCCTGAAGCCGCCGATGTCCCGCCGGATATCTATGTCCAGGCTATTAAGAAGGCCAACGACCTGTATCTGCGCCTGCAATGGAGCGACCCGACATTTGACGCCTACCCGGACCATTTTGAGGTCGAAACAATATACACAGGTGGCGCGCTCCCTTACGTCGAATTTAAGAGCGAGTTTCTATCTGTACCGTATGAAGATCAAATATTCGTTATGTTTGACGGTCTTCCGAAGGGGGGTTATGATGTTTGGAATTGGCGTGTGCTGACTACCGGCGGCGCCGGCCTTGGGAAAGGATATTCATATACTGATACGTTGATCGGAGATATACTAGTCGAAGATACCCTCATTGAAGACGCCATCGGAACCGCAGGTGATTCAGTTGCAATTGAGAACCCGGCCATAAGTCAGCAACCTACGTATGCCCATATGGACACCAGTAAATTTGACGGATATATCCTTTATGTTGACAGCGCCGTGCATCGAGAGGAAGCCATCGATAGCATATGGGACTCCCAGACACAGGATTGGATGTTAATATTCTTTCCCAACACAACCGGCTGGGATATAGGCCAAGTTGTGCCCGGTTGGTTGATCAATTCAAACTTCGCGTCTATGAGTGACAACGAGCGCGGCAGCCGGTGGGACATCAAAGCGGTGTCAGTGTACGATAATGACCCTGCTCAGTATCGCGTGGTGCTATGCCGGAAGCTAAACACGGGCTTCAGTGTTGACGAAGATATTGATTTGTCTGCTGTAGACTCGGTGAAGGTGAAGATCGGGATTTATGACAATCAGGAAGATTTCAAGACTGGCAGTCCCAGACGCGGCTTCAGCGACGATTTCTGGATTATCCTAAAATAGGTATCCTCTTTTTCCCCAATAAAAAAGGCCAGGAGGTTTTGCCTCCTGGCCTTAATCAGAAGTCTGAAATCTGTCACAGACACGCCGCAGGATTGATGAGGTTGTTGGCGGATGCACATCATTTCTTTTGATTAATCGCTCTTAAGTAGACGACAATTTGGCCCCGATGATGGATTTCGTGATCCAGAGTGCCTCGAAGAATAATCCACCAGACGCTGACCTCCCGACCAAATCGGCGATCGAAAATCATTTCCGAAAGCTGAGTGTCCGTGATACTTTCAAGCATTTCAGCACGACGAGCGCCCGCCTGCTCCAGTTCGTCAAGCATACTCAGATACTGGTCGTGACGAGTCACCTCCACCAGACGCGGTTTACCAACGATCGGCTCCAGGTTTTTTACTCGCAACATTTCGAAAAGCCAATTGTCGGCATCAATCAGGTGTTGAGCCAGATCCGCGAAGCTCATGGTTTCTTCAGAGAAGCGCCAGTTTTCGTACCCTTCCGGAACAAGCCGGAGTCGTTTCAAAGTGGATTCTCGGACTGCTATGGAAAACTCCGCGAGTCTCTTACCTTCTGAATCTGTCATCGGCAACCTCATTTCAGCAAGAGCTTTAGTAGCAAGAGATTGCCACGGCGCTTCACGCCTCGCAATGACAGGTTGAGAAACGCTGGTGAAATATCCGGATTAGTTCTCGTTTGAAAGCAACCCCGTATCTGTCCGGTCGCCCAACAGAACAGGACGAACTCAGTGTTACCGGTTGACCACTTCTTTTCTGTCCGTCTGTTTACCGTTGAAGGTAAACGTCAGTTTGTCTTCACCAACGCCGATGACCAGATCGCAGTCGCCAGCATACTGTCCGCGAAGGATTTCCTCAGACAGCGGGTCCTCCAGGTACTTGCGCAGGGCTCTCTTGAGCGGACGAGCGCCGTACTCCGGTTCAAACCCCTTGTCGGCAAGGAACTCTTTGGCATCCTCGGTCAGTTTGAAGCTGATCCCTTTTTCAGCCAACTGCTTGGCGGTATCGACAATGAGAATCTCTATGATTTCCTTGATGTGGTTTTTATCCAGCGGGCGGAAGATGATCGTCTCGTCGATGCGGTTAAGCAGTTCGGGATTGAATGTTTTCTTCAATTCGTCGAGGATCTTCTTTTTGATGCCGTCGTA
>Ga0209979_1002126_pt1 | contig 19647 bp, 13 predicted proteins | sample AnhtaG_FD_183114 | JGI IMG/M metagenome (GOLD analysis project Ga0209979, IMG submission 183114) | Deep subsurface microbial communities from Anholt, Denmark to uncover new lineages of life (NeLLi) - Anholt_01485 metaG (SPAdes) (version 2) | ecosystem: Environmental > Aquatic > Marine > Oceanic...
AAATATAGAGATTGCCTGAATTTCTTTCAATATACAGTCATAATTAAATATAAAAACAACAGACAAAAAAAGAAATAGAATTAGAGAAACAAAGGCAAAAAACTTGACATTCTAAAATGTCAAGTAAATGTCAATTTTCAATAAATGACTTTTAAGAATTTTTGCCTCTATTTAATCTTCAAACCCCATTTTTGAATATAAAATAAGGGTGAGGGAGTGAGCAGAAGCCAGAGACCTAGCCCAACAAAGAGAGAACAAAATTAATAATAAAAATATATATAGTCGGGAGTAAGATTTTAGTGGTTTAAGTTACCTTTCTTTAATTGATGAATAAGATTTGACAGAACGATGGAGAAACTTTGTAAGCTATTAACTCGTGGAGCAAACTCTTTATATATAATATATAACTTCTCAATTAACTCTATTTCAACTAATATCAAATAATTTTATATAATCCCTTTAATTTGGTAAAATTCAAACTGTTTAAATTAAAAATGATTTTGTATTTATTCCTTATAATATTTAATTAAATTTTTTAATAAAAATTTTTTTATAAAAACTAGTTATATGAAATCAATATTGAAGAATATAATTACTAAAGACCGTCTTAAGAAGCTACGAAAGAGAATTGTAAGTAATGAGGACAAAATTCTCTTTGATGAAGTTAAATCATGTTTACTTACTGGTGCTTATCGTTCAGCTTATATTGTTAATTGGATTTGTATAGCAGAGTCTCTTAAAAGAAAGTTCAAAGAAATGGCAGTACGTGATTCAGAAATAGGAAAGTTAGTTGGAAAAATCATAAGAAGAGAGGAAGCTGAAAAACCAACTGACAAAATACTTATGAAATCAGCTTTGGAATATGGTTTGATCAATAAGGACCAATATCTGAAACTTGATAATATACGAACTATGCGGGGTTTATATGCGCATCCAACAGGCGCAAGTCCGAAATTTGAAGAAGTATTATCTACTATTGTTATAGCAGTTGATACAATTCTTTGTCAGTATGCTTTATTAAGGCATGGTTATGTTAAGGGATTAGTTACTAGACTATTTGAAGAACGTCATTTTCTAGATGACCTGAGGGAAAAGATAGAAGCCTTTGCAAAAGGTGTGGTGAACCGTGTACATAAATCTGTATACCCATATTTACTAGAACTCATTGTTGAGAATCTTGATCCTTTAATAGATGACGCTGATTTAAACTTATTTAGAGAAAGAGGAATTATATTTACAACTACTTTCTTTGAAGAAGCTAAAGTAGATATGAAAGGGGAAAACTGGGGGATTTCTGAATTAGTACTGAAACATCCAAATACAGCAACCTTACTTTTTAGTGAACCATCTTTATGGATTCACTTATCTGACCGTGTTAAAGATATTATAATTGGAAACCTTCTTGAACCTAAAAGAGAGGAAACCATTACTAATCCAACTGTGGAAAATATTGTTCGTATATGTACTCTTAGGGACAAAGGTCTTCTTTCAACACGCCACTTAGAACGATTTAATATAGCAATGAAAAAAATACCTTGTTTGGATTTAGCAAAAGCAGGCATACCTTTATCTGAATATATTACAGAAGCAATAGATGATTTATCTAGTCATAATTGGTATAGACAAAATCCAGCAATTGAAGCTATAAAGTTAGCAGGTTCTAATCAGTGCAAATCTCTAAGTAAAGAAACACAGGAAGAATTAGGACGCAATATCTTACAAGCAGCAGAAGGAGATGCTGGAAAAGTAGTAGAATTTGTGATTGATTTATCTCTGAAAAAACATAATTGGTCTGAAGATTTCATTAAGGGAATCGTTCTTGAAACCATGGTTAATGAGAACTACCAATTAAGATTTAAAAAAAAGTGTTTAAAGAAAGCATTATTTTCAATGTTAACTTTACCTATTAAAAGTACTATTAACATTATTAATGAAGTAGTTAACAATATTCATGCTTCAACACTCAAATATCCTACAATTAAAAAAGAAGAATTTGAACAGGTTATCTCTATAATCAGTAATGTGAATTCAGAGGTAGATATAAAGAATATTAAGAAGGCTTTAAATAAACTGAAGTTTGTTATAGAGAAAATGAGTAAGAAACTAGAGAAGAAAGTACAGACTGACGCAGAATCAATTCCATTTTAAAAATTCTAATTTATTAGGGTAGGCTTTATTAATTTGGATTAAATACCTTTTTAGAATATAAGTAATATAAAAAAATATTTATTAATATATGAAATAATAATATGATTATAAAAAGAGAAGATCAAAAGTATAAATAGGTAATAACTATTTTTAATTTTAAACAGAGGAATTAAATATGGAAAAAAGAATGGACATATCTACACTTGAGAATTGGCTATGGAAGGCAGCTTGTGGCATTAGGGGAGAAATTGATGCTCCAAAATATAAGGATTATATTCTACCTCTTTTATTCTACGAAAGACTTTGTGATGTGTATGAAGATGAAATAACAAAACTCTCAAAAGAATTTGGAGATGGGGAAACTGTTAGAGAGTTAGTAAAGATTGATTATAATCTTGTGAGATTTTATATTCCTAATGAATGTACATGGCAAGAGATAAGAAAAATAACAAAAAATTTAGGTGAGAAATTAACCTTAGCTTTAAGAGAAATTGCAAAGGAAAATCCAAAACTTCAAGGTGTTATTAATATTGTAGATTTTAATGCTACAACTGCTGGACAAAGAATAATCGATGATGGAACTCTTGCTAATCTCATACAAATTTTAAATGAACATAGATTAGGACTTAATGATGTTGAACCTGATATGTTAGGAAGAGCTTATGAATATCTATTAAGGAAGTTTGCAGCAGGTTCAGGTCAGGCAGCTGGTGAGTTCTATACACCAAGAGAAGTTGGTATTCTAATGGCTCATATCATTGATCCAAAAGAGGGTGAGGAGGTATATGATCCTGCTTGTGGTTCTGGTGGACTTCTTATTAAGTCACAAATTTATCTTAAAGAAAAAATAGCTAAAGATATAGGGTGTATTCCAGAGGAATTAAAACCCAAAGATATTAAAAGGCCACTTAAGATTTATGGGCAAGAGATTAATCCTATGACTTATGCAATGGCAAATATGAATGCATTTATTCATGACATGAGTGCTGATATACAAATCGGTGACACAATGAAAAATCCACGTTTTAAAGAAGAAGGTAAATTAAAAGAGTTTGACAAGGTTACAGCCAATCCTATGTGGAATCAAAAATTTGACAAAGATGTTTATGAAAATGATTCTTATAATAGATTTCTCTTTGGTATTCCTCCTAGAAGCTCAGCAGATTGGGGATGGATTCAGCATATGTTTTCATCATTAAAAGAAAATGGGAAAATGGTAATTGTAATAGATACAGGAGCAGTCTCGAGAGGAAGTGGGAATGTTGGGAGCAATAAAGAAAACGAGATTAGGAAGAAATTTATAGATAATGACTTCATAGAGGCAGTTATTCTTCTGACAGAGAATTTATTTTACAATACCACAGCACCTAGCAATATTATAGTGATAAATAAAAATAAAAAACATAAAGGTGAAATTTTATTGATAAATGCTTCAAAGGAATTTGCGAAAGGGAGACCAAAGAACTACCTAACAGATGAAAGTATAAAAAGAATTGAAGAAATATATAAAAACTGGAAGGAAGTTGCAAGTTTAAGTAAGATAGTTACTCTTGAGGAGGTAGCAAAAAGTGACTATAATTTGAGTCCCTCAAGGTATATAAGTGTTGGTGAGGAGAAGGAGTATATTCCTATAGATGAAGTTTTAGTAGAACTTGAACAAGTTGAAGAAGATAGAAATGAGATAAATAAAGAACTTGATGAAATTATGAAGAAGATAGGATTTAAAGGCTTTAAATAAAGTAGAGTAAAATGCACGATAAAATTATTGATTATATAGAAAACAAAGAAGGAGACAATTTCAAGCAAACAGAAATTGGATTAATTCCTGAGGATTGGGAAGTTGTGAAGCTGGGAGGTTATTTAGAACTTCTTAGAAATGGAACAACCAAGAAACAAAATAAAGATGGCATAGGCTATCCTATTACAAGAATAGAGACAATTGCAGATGCAAGGATTGATTCAGAAAGGGTAGGCTATATTAATAACTTTAGCAAGAGCGAAGCTGAGAGGTACCTGATGGAAATAGAAGACATATTGCTTAGTCATATTAATAGCGAACCACATTTAGGAAAAACTGCAATTTATGAAGGTTTCCCTCCCACTCTAATTCATGGGATGAATCTTTTATTAATAAGAGCTAAAAGGTGCTTTCTCAACTCTTATTTTTTGAATTTCCTTTTCAACTTTTACAGGTTAAAAGGTATATTTATCAATTTGGCTTCAAGAGCTGTTGGACAATCTTCAATAAACCAAGGGAAAATAAAAGCTCTACAAATCTCACTTCCCCCACTTCCAGAACAGGAAAAAATTGCCAGAGTTTTAAGCAAAATCAAGCAGGCGATAGAACAACAGGATAAAATTATAGATGCAACAAAAAATCTAAAAAAATCACTAATGCAGAGATTATTTACAGAGGGTGTTATTAATGGATTCATGTTTGACACAAACATTTTTGGTCATATGCTTGATAATAAAATTTTGGTTGAGAATTTTCCAGAAAATTTAAATTTTTTTATTACCCACATTCAATTATATGAATTAAAAAAAACTAGGGATCAGAATAGAAGAAACATGCTACTTACAATATTCAATAAAATTGACCAGGAGAATATACCTACTGAATCAACAGTATTAGGTGTCTCAAAACTTGGTTATTCAAAATTAAGCAGAAAAAACAACATATATGAAAAAATTAAATCATATTTAGATGAGAAATTATTAAAACAAAATAATAAACAAGATGCTTTAATTGCTGAAACAGCAATTAAAAATGGATTGATACTAGTAACTGATGATAGTGATTTATTAGAAGTTACTCAAAAATATAATGGTGAGGTTATTACTTTAAAAGATTTTTTATCTGGAAATTATAGAAAAGTAAAGGAAACAGAAATAGGTTTAATTCCAAAGAGTTGGGAAGTTGTAAGGCTGGGAGGTTATTTAGAACTTCTTAGAAATGGAACAACCAAGAAACAAAATAAAGATGGCTTAGGCTATCCTGTTACGAGAATAGAGACGATCGCAGATGCAAGGATTGATTCAGAAAGAGTAGGCTATATTAATAACTTTAGCAAGAGTGAAGTTGAGAGGTACCTGATGGAAAAAGAAGACATATTGCTTAGTCATATTAATAGCGAACCACATTTAGGAAAATCTGCAATTTATGAAGGTTTCCCTCCCACCCTAATTCATGGGATGAATCTTTTATTAATAAGAGCTAAAAGGTGCTTTCTCAACTCTTATTTTTTAAATTACCTTTTCAACTTTTACAGGTTAAAAGGTATATTTATCAATTTGGCTTCAAGAGCTGTTGGACAATCTTCAATAAACCAAGGGAAAATAAAAGCTCTACAAATCCCGCTTCCTCCACTTCCAGAACAACAAGAAATCACTAATATTTTAAGCACATTAGGTAAAAAAATAGAGGTAGAAGAAAGTAGGAAAAGTATACTTAAAGAATTATTTAAAACCATGCTTCATAAATTAATGACTGGTGAAATAAGATTAAAAGATATTAATATTTAAAAAATGAAACTTATAACTGAAAAAATAGATGTTCAAAATAGAATAATAAATTATCTTCGTTCTATTGGTTGGAATTATATACCACCTCAAGAAATTATTGAACTTAGAGGTAGTATAAAAGAACCCTTTTTAATTCCAATAGTAATAGAAAAATTGAAGGAATTGAATAAAAAATTTATAACAGACGAAAATGTTTTTGATGTTATAAGAAAATTTAAATTTGTTTCTGCAAATCTTAGTGGAAATGAAGAGTTTTTAAATTATCTTAGAGGTAGGAAAACTTTTTACTCTGAGTGGGAAAAACGAGAGCGAAATATAAAGTTCATAGACTATGAAAATCTTGAGAATAATAGCTTTTTATTTACACAAGAGTTTGAATTTGAGGATAAAGATTTAAGAAGAATTGACATAATACTTTTTATAAATGGCTTTCCGATTGGAATTATAGAAAATAAAGCTCCAACAGTTAAAGAAGCAGAAGAAGAGGCTATGAATCAAATAAATCTCTATACTGACAGAATTCCAGAACTTATTAAATTCTCTCAATTTTATGCGACTTGTAATGGAATAAATCTCCATTATGGTCCTACATGGAAATATGAATCTAAAACATTTTACAAATGGAAAACACAGAATGGATATAACTTTGAAAAATTAACGAAGACATTTTTTAATAGAGAAGAAATTTTAAAAACTTTAGAAAAATATATTGTATTTTTAACAATTGATGAGGAGATTCAGAAATATATTCTAAAACAACATCAAAGAAGAGCATTAAGAAAAATTCTTAAAAGAATTTTATATGATGATAAAAATAAAGGTTTAGTTTGGCATACCCAGGGTGCTTATAAAACAGTTACTATGATTGTTTCAGCTGATGAACTAAGAAAGTTTCCAGAACTAGAGAACCCCACAATAATAGTTGTAGTTGATAGATTAGAATTAGAGAGTCAGATTTCACAAAATTTTGAAGCATTTGGTTTTCCTAATATTAAGAAAGCAAGAAGCAAGAGACATTTACAAGAGCTTCTTAGCTCTGATTATAGGGGACTTATTATTACAACTATACATAAATTTGAGGGAATATCAAAACATATAAATACAAGAAATAATATAGTGATTCTTATAGATGAAGCACATCGTAGTCAAGAAGGTGACTTAGGTAACTACATGAGAGGAGCTCTTCCTAATGCATATTATATCGGTTTTACTGGTACACCTATAGATAAAGGTAGAATTGGAAGGGGTACTTTTGTTACATTTGGTTATCCAGATGAACCATATCTTGATAAATATTCTATAGATGAGTCCATAGAAGACAAAACTACTGTTCCACTTTATTATTCACTTACACCAACAGACTTACATGTTGATAAAGAGATACTTGAAGAAGAATTCTTTAAGGTATTGGAGGAGGAAGGAATTGCCAGCATAGAGGGAGTGAATAAGATAATAGAGAGGGCTGAAAAGTTAAAGGCTGTTTTAAAATCTTTTGAGAGAGTAGATAGAATAGCAGAACATATAGCAAAGTATTATAAGAAATTCGTTGAACCTCTAGGTTTTAAAGCATTCATTGTAGCTGTGGATAGAGAAGGTTGTGCTTTATATAAAGAGGCAATAGATAAATATCTTCCGCAAGAATATACACAAGTTGTTTATACAAGAAATCATAAAGATGGTGATCTTTTAAGAAAATATCATATTACTAAGGACGAAGAAAAGAATATAAGAAAAGCATTTAAGTCTCCTAATGAGATGCCAAAGATTTTAATTGTAACACAGAAACTGTTAACTGGATTTGATGCTCCAATACTTTATGTGATGTATTTAGATAAGCCTTTTAAAGACCACACATTGCTTCAAGCTATTGCAAGAGTAAATAGACCTTATAAAGGAAAAACTTCAGGAATGATAATTGATTATATTGGTATTTTTGACAATTTACAAAGAGCACTTTCTTTTGATTCAAAGGATATTAGTAAAGCATTACTTGACATTAAAGTACTAAAAGAAAGATTTAAAGATTTATTGAGTGAAGCTAAAGGGATTTTTAATATTGTTGATTTTAAAGATGAAGATAAAAGATTGACAAATATTATAAATTACTTCTTTGATGAAGATAATAGAAACAATTTTATAAAGATGTTTAAGAATATTCAGGAAATATATGAAATTCTTTCACCTGATGAATTCCTAAGAGATTATATAAGAGATTATCAAAGTCTTGTACAAATATATGAAATTATTTACAACGAATTTGACCCTGAAGCAGCAAGTAAGAAGATACACAGAAATATACTTAAAAAAACAGAAAAATTGATAGAAGAAAATGTTGAGCTTAGGGATATCGTTGATACTCTACTCATATATGAAATTAATAAAGACATAGCCAATTTAATTAGAACAGATAATTTATCAGATAGAGTAAAAATTTCAAATTTACGTAGAAGTTTAGTTATTTATATTGAAAGAAATAAAAGAAATCAACCCTACTTAATTTCAATTTCTGAAAAAATTGAAGAAATAATCAAACAATTGGAAGAAAAACAAACAAGTGTTCAATTAGCACTTGATGATTTAATAAATTTATCTGAGGAGATTAGTAAAACAGAAGATAGGCAGCAGAAATCAGGATTAGGAAAAGAAGAGTATAGCATTCATTATATTTTTAGGGATTTTGGGTTAGAAGAATCAGAAGAAATAGCAATTCAGATTTACAAAGAACTATATGAGCATAAAGAATGGATCTACAACAAGAAAATTGAACAAGCATTGAGATTAAAAATTTATAAATTATTATTAGAATATAGAAATTCCTATAAGTCAATTTCAAAAGTAAGTGAACAAGATTCACTTTTTAATCCCTTCAAGTTAAAAGCTATTGTAGATAATATTCTTAAAATGCATATGTATTTATCAAAAGGGAAATAATGAAGATTAAAGTTGAAAAACAAAAAAGAAAAAATATTACAGTAAAATATGATGGAAATTATATCAAGATTTTAATACCCGAGTATCTTAGTGAGGATGATAATATAGTAAAGAATTTTATTAAAAATGAATTGGTTATAATTGATAATAGTAGAACCATTAGAATATTAAAACCTCTGGATAAAGAAGATTTAATAAAAATTGTTAATAGATGGCAGAAAAAGATAGGAATAAAAGCTAATAGAATACAAATAAAAAAAATGAAAAATAAATGGAGTTCATGTTCATCAAAGGGAAATATAACTCTTAATAGCGATATAGTATTATTACCAAAAAAGTTTGCTGAATATATTATAGTCCACGAATTATTACACCTTTTAATACCAAACCATTGTAAAACATTTAAAGTCTTATTATCTACCTATTTACCCGAATGGGAATATCTCCATTTAAAACTTATTTCATACTCAATTCAACACTGTATTAGTTATAAAATTATTTAATTATATATGAAAGATATTTAAAGAATTAAAAAGAAATCAGTTGAATATACTAAAAATAATGAGGAATTTAATAAATCTTTAAAGAAATAATAAATAATAACAATTTTAAAATTTATTATTTATAAAAATCTTTAATGTTTATTAGTTTTAAAAACATACTACATTTTGATATAGTAAATTCTGACTGAAGGATAAAATAACGAATTATAACTATTAAGCAAAATTAAAATGTCATTTACAAAGTGTACAATAAATCAAAATTGTAAAAATAGTTGCTTGCTTGTAATGGATGCAAATTTCTTATTTTATTTAATAGAAGCATTAATTAATAATATTGAGAATGAGTATGAATCAAAAGGTAGGAATGAGAAATTTACAGTTTTTAAAACTAGATTATCAAATGTTTTAAAAACATTTGCTTTCTGCAGTCTTAATAAAAAAATCAATATTTCGGAAAAAGTATATGAATATGAAATTTCGCCAACCAATAATTTATCTACATTAAGGAGGACAATAAATTCATTTAATACTATGTGTAATAGGTTAAATCGTAATTTCAAGCTAATAGAAAGAGTAATTGAAAAATATTGTGAAATCACACCTGCAAATGATAATGAAGTTAATGAGTTAAGGAACTTCTTTGGAGAAACAAATAGACCAGCTGATAGAGATGCAACACTATTACTACTTGGTTTAAAAAAAGCACATAGTGTTTGTGATACATTATTATTAACAGATGATAATAGATTATTAGAGGCTTTTAAATATTTAAACAATATGCATACTGTAACTTTATCATTTGGAAAATTTAATACTAACCGATATTATAGTAATAGTTATCTATCATTTATTACTATTGCTCACGATTGTTGTCATTTATGTTCATCAAATTATATTAATTTTTTTCTTGGAAGGATAAACGCAGAAATAAAACGCAAAGAGACACTAAACAACAAAATTAAAAGTATTATTCAGAAAAACTTTGAAAAAGCATATTATAAATGTAAACAGTCAATTGAATTAAAACAAAAAAGCATTACAAAAGTTTAATGTTTAGAATAAACTAAGAAGGAAGACAAATATGGAAAAAGATAACTTTAAGATAAACAAAGATCCCTTTTCACGTTTTTTAGAGGAAATGAAGGTCCATAATTCGACCATTTCTTTAAAAGAGTTTAAAGATAAATTAATAGCTTTAGACAAAGTCAGGCTTTCGCTTTTTAATTTACAGAAAGAAGGCTTTATTGTCGAGGAAGGAACTACAGAAATTTACTCAGTATCGGAAGATGAGCAGAAAGAGTTACTATATGAAATTCCAGATTTTATTGTTTACAAAGATGATATTAGATTTATGGTTTTTTTAGAAGTAAATAAGGATTCATATACTCTAGATCGAGACAGATGGAATAAGATTTCATCAAATCTTATTAAAGAGCCAACAATAGCAGCAGTAACTTTATGTTGGATAAAAAAGGATTTAAATTCCTGCTGTCTTGATTCATTTTCTATTAAAAAGTATTTTAGGGAAAATCAAAATGAGATTAGTTTTGAACAAGAATCATTTAATATATTACCAAAAAAAATTAGAGAGTTTTATAATGACCAATTTATTGATTGGGATTTTTCCGATAATTTAACATTTTCAATAGAAAAAATTAAAAGTCTATCTTTAAAACAATTGCTTGAGGATAATTTGTATTTAGCTTTTAAAAAGTTAAAAGATACAGGATATAGAATTCCTGAAAAAATTAGAGCGCAATCTTTAATAAATAAAAAAAATTTTGAGGACCTTATTAATTTTTTAAATACTTTAATAAGTAAAAATAAAATAGATTCAACAATTTTAGAAACAATTGATGAATATATAGAATCTTATAAAAAGTAAGTGACGTCAATGATTAGATATTTAAAAATAAAGAATTGGAAAGCTTTTTCAGAGAAGGAATTTTATTTTAAAGATAATAAAATAAATATGATTATAGGTAATAATGGTAGTGGTAAAACGACAATTCTTGAAGCCATAAGCTTAGCTTTAAGCGGTAATATATTAACTTCAAATTATTTAGATTCAATAAGGGATAAAAATAAACAAGCACAAATTAATCTCTTATTTACAAAAAACAATGATGAGTACTTTGTTCAAAGACGCTTTAAGTCTAGAAGAAATGCAGAATTATTAAATAAACAAAATAATTCTAAAATTACAAACTGGGAAGATGTTTCACAAAAAATATTAGAATTAATGGATATTGATGAATTGTTTTTTTCTAGATTGATTTATATGTCGGAAGGAGAAGTCTTTAGGTATTTAAATGATCCTCCTCAAAGTGCAATAAATAAGCGAATACAGGATATTTTTGGTATCGAAAATCTCATTAGTTTGGAATCTTATTTCCAGAGGAAAAGAAGACATTTTAATTCTTCAATAACAGATATTAAAAATATTTTGAAAAATATCTCAGAAATAAGAGAAATTGATGAAAAGGATATTAAAAAGTTAGAGGATGAATTAACTGAACTGCGAAAGAAACAAAATAAATTAAAGAAAATAGTGGATGCAGTTCAGAGAGAAATTCAAAAATTGAATATTGAGAGAGAGAATCTTGAAAAACTGATTGATTTAATTGTACCTCTTAGAATGGAATTACAAGAGTGTAATTTGATTAATAAAGGTGAAGAATTCAATTCTGAAACTATTTATAAAGCCATACAGTTACTAGAAGATGACATTAGATTTACTGAGAAAGAAATCAAATCTTTGAACATAAAAATAGGTTCTATTCAAAATAGAATATCTTATCTAAATGATATCAACAAATTACTCAATTCAATATCTAACTTGCAAGATGAAGAAAAATCTGTGCCATGTCCTATTTGTAAAAGGCCAATAAAGATGAAGATGGCAAATAGACTTATAAATGAAACAGAAGAAGAATTTAAAAAAGCGCAAAGTGAGATTGATAGACTTAATCTAGAAATTAGTAAACAGGATAACAAATTACAAAGGTTGGTAAAAGAAATAAATTCTTTAAGAGAGTATAAAGTTAGATTAGAACAATTTCCAGAAGAATTTACTAAAAATCTAAAGTCTTTGAGTAAAGAAACTATTGAAGCTAAGAATGTTGATGTTATAAACCAGATAGAAGAATTGAAAGAAAAATTAGATGCTTACAATAATTCGATTAATAAATTTCAGAAAGAAGTTGAGTATAGTATAGAAAAAATTACTACAGCAAAAGCAGAATTAAGACAAAAGAAATTAAAATTAGGATTAGAAGAAAGACTCATTTCAGCTTATAGAGGAGAACTTATTTCAGAGTTTGTTAGCTCAGCAATTCAATCTGTCCTTATTCAACAAAGAGATAGAAATTTGTCACAGGTATATACTCAAATAGCTTCATTGTGGAATAGATTTAGACCTGAGTCCAATTGGAAATTTAAATTTGAAAGAGATGGAACAATGGTTTTAGATGGAGACAATGCAAGTATTCATTTTTCTAATTTGAGTGGAGGAGAAAAAACTGTATTGTTAGTTTTATTAAGAGTAATTATTTGTAAGATGCTCTCTGAAGTTGATTTCTTAATGATAGATGAACCTCTTGAACATTTAGACATTAGAAATAGACGGTCTTTACTTAATTTTTTGGTCCAAGCAATTAAAAAACAAATAATTCCGCAACTGATAGTTACTACGTTTGAGGAAAGCTTAACTAGAAAGTACTTTGAAGATGAAAATGTAAACATCATTTTATTATAGAAGAAATTTAACAATTGTATAGTGTAAAGAAAAATAAGTAGTACCAGAAGATTTACTGGATTATTAAAAACTTTACCCTTGGTTTGACAATAATAAAAAAATTTTGTTCTATAGTAAGAAATTTAAATTTTGTTTTTTAATTATATATTTTGTTCACTGTATGTTAGTTGTTCAAGAAGAATAAAGGGGGAATTTCCTGATTATATAGAAAAGATTAAAGAAATATTTTCATAATTTTTAAATAATAAAAATTTACATTTTATAACAACTTCAACTTTAATTGCTTATATAGAATTAAATTAAGGAGACCTTTATGGCAGACTTAATAAAGGATATTATTGAGAAGTATAAGACGGACACTTGGTGGCAGGAATCAGAAAGGACGGTTGTTGGTAAATATGGTAAACTATTCCACCCTTCTAATTTAAACAAACTCACAAAAGAGGAATTTAAATCTTTCTTATTAATTAAAAATAATCTCCATTGGGATGGTATTAATAGACAAAGTAATTTAATAACTGAAGATATGAATAAACTGAAAAAAGCATTATCTATATTGCTAAATGAAGATAGAGATATTAAGGAGAGATTAAATTTTCTATTTCCTAAGAAACAAAACAATTATATAGTTGGCTTAGGGAGAGCTGTGGTTACACCTATTTTATTAGTTGTCTATCCTAAGAAATATGGGGCATGGAACAGTAGAAGTGAAGAAGGCTTAAAAAAATTGAATCTTTTTCCTTCGTTTCCGCGAGGAGCAAGCTTTGCTAATAAATATATTAAAATAAATGTTATTTTAAATGATACTGCTGAAGAATACTCCATTAGTCTTTGGCAGCTTGATGGTATTATGGGTGAAATTACAGGTTATAGTCCATTTGAAATTAAAATGCCTGAAGAAGAGATATTTCAAAAAGAAGCAGAAGAATATGGTATAGAGAATATCTACAACTTTGGTATGGAGAAACACCTAGAAGATTTCTTAATTTCTAATTGGCAAAGAACATCATTTGGCAAAGATTACAAGTTAATATATGAAGAAGGGGATTTAGTAAGTCAACAATATTCAACGGATATTGGTTATATAGACATTTTAGCTATAAATAAGAAAACAGGTGATTATTTAGTTGTTGAGCTAAAAAAGGGAAAGTCTTCTGACTCAGTAATTGGACAAATAACTAGATATGTTGCATGGGTAAAAGAAAATTTAGCTAAAACAAAAAAAGTTAAAGGAGTAATAATAGTTTTTGAGGCTGATGAAAAGATAAAATATTCTTTAAAGTCTTTATCTGATATTGATTTGTATGTTTATAAGGTAAAGTTTAGATTAGAGAAGGAAAAAATTGATTAGTTTAGAATATTAACAATTTAATCTATAATGCAATTTTATAGGTATTTCTATAATTTATGTATAGTTTTATTGTACAGAAAATATTTTGTTTAAGTATTTGTTTATTCTTTATATAAGGAGGGAATTATATGAGTCTTTGGATGGTAAGAGCAGGAAGCTATGGTGAACAGGAACAAGGAGCTTTAGATAATGGTGTTGTTACAATAGGATGGAATAGATTTGCTGATCTTTCAAATATAAAAACTAAAGAAGAATTTTCAAAACTTTATACTGGAGTTTATCCTGATGAAGTGGATAATAAAAGGAAATTTGCTAACCAAGTTGGACAAGTATGGCGATTTATTCATGATATAGAAAAAGGTGATCTCGTAGCACTTCCACTTAAAACACAATCTGCTATAGCAATTGGGAAAGTAGAAGAAGAATACCAATATAAACAACTAGCTGATAATATTAAGCATATTATAAAAGTAAAGTGGTTAAAAACAATTCCTAGATCTGCACTAGATCAAGACTTATTATACTCATTTGGTGCTCTTTTAACAGTTTGTCAAATAAGCAGAAATAATGCTGAAAATCGTATTAGAGAGCTTCTACAAAATAAGGAATTTCCTATAAAAGCAAACAAAGGAATTTTTTTGACAGAAAGAAAAATTTATACAGATAAGGGAGATCCTGAAATAGAGTCACTTTGTAGTAAATACAAAAGGGGGAAATTAATAATACAGCCAGAGTTTCAACGACATTTTGTATGGGATGCAAAGAAATCAAGCAAACTAATAGAATCAGCACTTTTAGATATTCCCCTTCCTGCAATATACTTATATGAAGATGAAAGTGGAAAAGAAATTATTATTGATGGACAACAAAGATTAACTGCTTTTTTTTCGTTTATGGAAGGGAAATTTCCAGATGGGAAAGATTCTAGACTTACTGGATTAAAAGTATTTACAGAACTAAATAAGAAATCGTATAAAGAGATAAGTGAGGAACTACAAGATAAAATAAGATATTGTAAAATTCGCGCCATAACTTTTAAAAGAGAATCAGAAGAGAATTTGAAATATGAGATATTTGAAAGATTAAATACTGGAGCTGTATCATTAAATTACCAAGAATTAAGAAATTGTATATATAGAGGATCCTACAATAAATTATTAAAAAATCTTTCTAGAGATAGAGTTTTTATGTATTTATTAGGACTTGAGAAACCACATAAAAGAATGAAAGATATTGAACTTGTTCTAAGGTTTGCAGCATTTTATCATTCTACCTACTTAAATTATAAATCACCGATGAGAAGATTTCTTGATACAGATATGGAAAAATATCAAAATATCTCTGAAGCAGATACTGTTGAATTAAGAAATGCATTTAAGAATTCAATTACTATTATAAAATCTCTATTAGATGCACACGCATTTAAAAGATTCTACAAAGGAAATGAAGAGAATCCTAGTGGGAATTGGGAACCTAAGCAATTCAACGCTGCCTTATATGATATTTTAATGAGTTCTTTTGCAAAAGAAGATAAAAATATAGTCTATAGGAATCTGGACTCAATTCGTGAAGCATTATTAGATTTGATGACTAACGACCAGGATTTTATAGATGCTATATTAATTGCTACAAGTAATGTTAGACAGGTTACAACGCGATTTGATAAATGGAGACAAACACTCCAAAAAATAATTGGTATTGTTCAAAAAGAACCTCGTTGCTTTTCTTTTGAATTAAAAAAACAATTGTACAATGATAATCCAATTTGTACTATTTGTGGTCAAAAGATTCAGAATATTGATGATGCTGCAATTGATCATATTGAACAATATTGGTGTGGTGGTAAAACTATACCTGAAAATGCTAGATTAACTCATAGGTTTTGTAATTGGGCGAGACCAAAGAAAGATTGATATTGTGTTATAAATGAGCACATAACACAGAATTTCCTATTGTACTTTATATCAGCAAATTACTCTTTTGATCGCAATATTTAATTGCAATATTACATATGATTCAAAAACGGGTAAAAAGTAAAATTAAAAACTATTTTCAGATTTTAAAACTCTTCTTTCTCTCCTGTTTGCTTCCTTTTCTACTTCTTCTTTTATAGCAATTTCAGTAAGAATTTTATACTTAGGATCTCTTGGTTTACGACGTGGAATCTTCGTATTAAATATATCCCCTAAAAAGTAATTCATTAATTCTATTCTGTAATCGAATAAATATGCAGCGATATCATCCAATTCATTATATATTTTTTTGCAGTGTTCTTTAAAATCTTGGTTCTTGTTTATTTTTAATTCTGAAATGTCGGTGTTAATTAAAAAATTTTGAAAATCTTTTATTAGTTTAACAATATCATCTACTCTGAACTGAATAAATTTTCTTAAATGGTCAAATTCTATTATAGCTATCTCATTTGCTTCTATAGCATAAATGAAATCTTTAATCCCTTTTAAAAGTTCTATTTTATTTTTGTCAATATTTAAATTTATGTCTTTTAGGTTAAATTTAAAAGTATCTGGGGATTCCATATGGAGTTTTAAATCACTAGGCATACCAAGATATGATACAAGTATTTTTGACAAAATACCATAAAAATTTGTAATAGTTTTATTTATTTCTTTAAATGCATCTATTTCTAATGACTTCTTAACTCTTTCTCTAAGTCGGATCCAAACTAATGATAAAGCTACCAACCATCCTATAAATATTGCTGAATAATTAATAAAATCTTTTAGCGATAAAGCGTTTACAATGAATAATATTATAATAAAGATCAAATATAAAAAAGAAAAAAATATAAATAAATTATTCGAAAATATTTTTTTAAACATAGCTATTTTACTAATTCATGAAATGAGACACTTAAATTCTTTGTTTTATTAATAATAATCTAAATCTTTGGATTCTTTGTTACTTCTTTCTCAATTTTTATAATCATATTATAAAAAATACTAATTTTTTATACAATACCTCTTAGAACTAACTTTTTTAACAATAAATTTTTTATTATCTTATTTATAAAAATTTAAATTAATTTTACATTTCCTTTCTATTTTTTATAAAAAATTACTATTTTTAATTACATATGGTTTACTTTTAATTCTTATATTCTGGTAACATTTTGTTTCCCTTTTTATTTAAAAATATAATTAAAAATTAAAGGATGAAATAATGAATCTATTAAAAAAGAGTCAAGAGAAGGTAAATAATCCTTCTTTTACATTAAAAGTGATCTTTTGGGCATTAGTAGTAGTTTTTGTTTTTATAGTAGGTTATATTATGATTCCAATCTTTAGTAGATATATGGGTTTCTATTTTATAATTGTATCTGGAATTATTTTCTTTTTATTAGGTATAGCTTTGATATTTTTATCTGTAAGAGAAAAAATAGATAGATTGTTAAAAAAGTTCTTAATTTTAACAGGAGCTTCTGCTATAGGAATTCCTATTGGTATTCTTTTACATAATCTTTTCTATGCCCTTTTTATTAAGTTATTCGGAACTAATTTTTGGGATATAATTGGTATAGGAGATGAACCCTTTTTCTTTATTTTAGCAACCATTATATGGCCAATAGCGTTTTTAGTTGGTGTAATTGGCAGTATGGTTATATTTATAAGAAAGGAAAGCTAAACACATAAGAATTACTTAAGGGTTTCTTTTACAGCATCTATTATCCTTTAAATAAGAATAAATGTTGTTATTTTTATCCTTGGTAGAAGTATAAGATTCCACAAAACATGATGAAAATAATTTATAAGCCATTTCTAAAAGTATACAATTTTTGTATACTATGAGAAATGAGTTTAAGTTTAAAAGTAAAAAAATTAGTTCATTAGCAGAAAAACTACTTTATTTAACTTTTAATTACTTAAATAAAAATATTAATAAAATTCATATTTGACAAAATTATGCTTTCATAGGAGGGTCAAAATGTGTGAGTTTTGTACAAAACATGGAGAGGGAAAGAAGTGGTATCTCCAAATGAAGAACTATGCAAAAGAATTACTCCATGAGGAGCTCTCTTCTACCCAGAAAGAGATTGTTATGGCTAATACGCGTCTTGAGTGGAACAATCGCTTCTGGGAGAACTTTGTAATGCCTGCAATTACTGGTGTGTCCGCAAAACAAAGTCCTCTAACAGGTGAGTCTCTATCTACTGAGCTACCAAAGATTCAACGCAGTGAAGAAGAAATGGTGGATGATCATAAGGTCATTCATTTTGGTCAGGTATTACCTATTGAAGATGTTGAAGAAGTGATAGATATGGTGGACTCTATTACGAGAATGCCTTGTGGATGCCGATTCCTTTCATTAGGAAAAACAGATAAACGATACTGTTTTGGTTTAGGAATAGACAAAGGGGGCATATTAGGTAAGTTTCCCGATGCTGCCTCGTCACTGGAGGTAATGGAAAAGGAAGAGGCTAAAAAGATCTTTCGCAAGTATGATGAGGAAGGGCTGATGCATAGTATTTGGACAGGAGTTACCCCTTATGTTGTTGGCATATGTAACTGTGACCGTGATTGTGGGGCTTATAATGCTTACATTGAGAAGAGAGGTGCCTCTTGGTTCTTCCGAGCAGAATACATTTGTCAGGTAGATTGGGATTTATGTACAGGGTGTAAGGATTGTATGAGTCAATGTCAGTTTGGAGCTCAATTCTACTCCTCTGTCCTTTCAAAAGTATATATAGATCCCAGCAGGTGTTTTGGGTGTGGTGTTTGTAGAGTAGCATGCCCAAATGATGCTATAACACTTATTTCCAGGCAGGAAGTTCCAGCGGTTGCAAATGTCTGGCTAAAGTAATCTTTATTAGTCTTTTATATACTTAGTGTTTAACTTTTACTTACCAAGCAAATATTCCATTATTACATCGACTCCTCTTATGACAGCTGGACCTAAAATTACAGTTATCAATGTTAGAAACAAACAAAAAATAAAAGGAAAAACTAATTTAATAAAATAAATTAAAAATCTTAATAATTTTCATATAGATTAAATAAAATATAGGATTAACTATCAAAGTAAACAGTCATTTATTTTGATAAACAAAATTCTTATCAAAGTCAATTTATATAACTTTATCCTATATCAAAAAGAAGGATAGAGAAGATTAGTTAAACTTAAATGTTTAGATGGAAAGATTTCCCAATTTGAAGATTTTAAAATGTCAGGACTTTCATGTTCATATTTTTGGTATGTTCACTTATTATAAACATATCATAAATGGGAACAAGTTAGTTGAGCTTTTCTATGTTGTAATTTGTTTAAATTAAGAAATAATTTTACTTTTATTATTGCTCCTTTATTAAGCTTTCTAATCTCACAGGAAAAATTAAATTCCATTCTTTATTTAGTTGATTTTTTTCCTTCCTTGAAGTCAGATAATATATCTTTTTACTCAAATTGGCTTTCATCTT
>Ga0209979_1002127_pt1 | contig 19627 bp, 8 predicted proteins | sample AnhtaG_FD_183114 | JGI IMG/M metagenome (GOLD analysis project Ga0209979, IMG submission 183114) | Deep subsurface microbial communities from Anholt, Denmark to uncover new lineages of life (NeLLi) - Anholt_01485 metaG (SPAdes) (version 2) | ecosystem: Environmental > Aquatic > Marine > Oceanic >...
TAGGAGTTGGTGTAGGTGTGGGCGTGGGCGTGGGAGTCGGTGTAGGCGTGGGTGTGGGCGTAGGTGTAGGCGTAGGTGTAGGTGTAGGCGTAGGTGTAGGCGTGGGAGTGGCGCAGCCCGTGTCCACCGCTATGTTGGCGCCGGTGATCACGTCCACCGGGTATTCGCTGATGTCGTCGGCTATGGCGATGCCTGTCAGGGTGAGGCTGGCCAAGCCGGAAGGAGCTCCGGCCAGGGCGTGAACAGTGTAGCGGCCCAGCACCCCCTGGCTGTAGGGGGGATTCATCTCGCTGGCGCCGAAGTCGGCCATGGCCACAGCGTGGGACCCATCGGTGTCCGGCACTCCCTCACTAAAGTCGATGGGTATGGTACCGCCGGCGGCATTTATCAGCATGATGTGGGTCTGGCCGGTGATCTCCAGGCGGGTGTTGTCGAAGCTGATGGTGTAGTTGAAGCCGGAGAGGCCACGGCCACTGGGGATGCCGTCCAGGAAGGTGTCGATGCTGAAGGTGGCGTCTTTGGCCACTACTACGCAGTCCTCGATGGAACCCAGAGAGGTCGCCGTATTGGCTGGCGAAGCGCTCGGGTCGGCATCTATGCCAACGGTCACCGTGGGGCTAGCTTGGGTGGTCTTCCCTGCGCCGCCCACCATCCAGGCCGATAGTGCTGCGAGCCCCACGATCACTGTCACGCCTACCAAATACCATAGTCTCTTCGTCATGGTCTGACCACCAAACTCGCTATGAGCAACAAATAGTCATTTCCCCTACGAACGCGGCTTTCTGCCCTGACAAACTCATCGAAGCGGTCTTGGTGAAAAGGTGAAGACCATCAAAAAGAAAGCCCGTTTCGTGTTCAGTATAGACCCTATCATTATGTATGGTGTCAAGGGGTGGCAGCAGCCGGAGTGTAGCTAGGGCGCATAGTATTCACCGTTTTTTGACGCTGCTCTGAGTGAAAGCGTGGATCATCCGGCAGCTGGCGGCGGCAGGGCATGAGGCGCACACGATAGGCTGCGCTAGCGCGTCAGCATCGCCGCCTGGCGCAGCCGAACCTTCATCAGTGCAGTTATGCTTCGGATGGATAGACTAGGAGTGTGCTGTCGTACTCTGGGTCTGGCCCAACCTCCGCCATCGTCTCTGTCACTGCCTCTTGCATAGTAAGCCCATCGGTCAGCAGATGCTGAAGAAGGCGTTCGGTGGCCGCATCGGTGTGGCTGGCCGACACTTTTCCATCCCAGCTCACGAAGGTCTCCGCCCCTCTCTCAACGAAGCTCTCGGCAGTTCTATCGGACCTCAGTCCGTCACAGCCCATCAAGATGATGGTCGCCTTGTCGAATCTGCCCTCCATGGTGAACTCAATGAAGTACGGCGTCACTCCAAAGTATTGCCCGCCGTGATAGTCTCTGGCCACAGCCAAACCGATACGCCCGGCCCCTTCCCGCCCACCATACGTGGCGTCGCTGTACGGCTCCCCGGTGAACAAGCCCACGTACTCCATCACTGTTCTCTCTTCGCTCTGCGGGTCAACTTGCCTCACTATGCCCGAATGAACCCTGAGGATGATCAATTCGTAGTCATGCTTGGGGAGATCCCTATACAGGTCCACCGTGACCGCTTCGCCCGAGTAGTAGTCCACCGCGTACCCGGCTTCTTCTAGCATGTCGGTGGCTGTCTCCGCGAAGGCTGGGTTAGGGAACGTGAGGCTTAGCTGGTCGACGATGACGGCGGTCTTCGGCCCGGAGGAGTCGCCCGTGACCAGTCCGCTGAGCAGCAGTCCAGCGGCGAGCGACACGGAGAGAAGCACTACGCTGACGAGGAGGATCCCCAGCTTGCGTAGGCCGCGGCTGCGCTTCTCTCGAGGCAGCTCATCCTTCCGGGCCCGCTTCTTCTCCCTACGGCGGGTCATACCGGGCCCAGGATACCATATGCGCCTCTAGCGCAGCCACCGAGCTCTGGCGTACAGCACGCCCGCTGTCAGGGCCATTGCTGCCGCCGCAAGGGCCAGGGCCAGAGCGGTGCGGTAGGGAACCGTACTCTCGGACTGCTGAGCTGGCAGATCGGCCGTGCCGACCCATACTTCTACTATGCCGCCAACAGCATCAGGCGTCGCCGTGGGTGTGAGTGTAGGCGTCGGCGTGGGTGTGGGCGTGGGTGTGGGCGTCGGCGTCGGTGTGGGAGTAGGCGTCGGTGTGGGAGTAGGCGTCGGTGTGGGAGTAGGCGTGGGCGTTGGGGTAGGCGTGGGCGTTGGCGTTGGGGTAGGTGTAGGTGTGGGGGTGGGGGCGATGTCGTCGTTGGTGATGGAGCAGGTCTTGGAGTCACCGAGGGCGAGGGAGACGCTGCCGTCTGCCGCGCAGTCGGTGCCCCAGTCGGAGGCTGCGTAGCCTGGCTGAGGGGTTTCGGTGGCGGTGTGGGGGCCGACGGAGACGGTGGTGGCGACGCCGCTGGTGACGGGGGTGGTGTCGATGAACAGGGGGAAGTCGCCGACGCCGAGGGTACCGCCGTCGTCGTTGACGACGGTCTTGACCAGGGTGAGGGTGGGAGCGATGTCGTTGTTGGTGATGGTGCAGGTCTTGGACTCGCCGAGGGCGAGGATGATGGTGCCGTCAGCGTTGCAGTCGCCGCCCCAGTCGGAGGGGTCGTAGCCTGGCTGGGTGGTTTCGCTGGCGGTGTGGGGACCGGCGGAGACGGTGGTGGGGACGCCGCTGGTGACGGGGGTGCTGCCGTCGATGAACAGGGGGAAGTCGCCGACGCCGAGGGTACCGCCGTCGTCGTTGGTGACGGTCTTGGCCAGGGTGAGGGTGGGGGCGATGTCGTTGTTGTTGATGGTGCAGGTCTTGTTGTCGCCGAGGGCGAGGGTGATGGTGCCGTCAGCGTTGCAGTCGCCGCCCCAGTCGGAGGGGTCGTAGCCTGGCTGGGTGGTCTCGCTGGCGGTGTGGGGACCGGCGGAGACGGTGGTGGGGACGCCGCTGGTGACGGGGGTGCTGCCGTCGATGAACAGGGGGAAGTCGCCAACGCCGAGGGTACCGCCGTCATCGTTGGTGACGGTCTTGGTCAGGGTGAGGGTGGGGGCGATGTCGTCGTTGGTGATGGAGCAGGTCTTGGAGTCACCGAGGGCGAGGGCCACGCTGCCGTCTGCCGCGCAGTCGGTGCCCCAGTCGGAGGCTGCGTAGCCTGGCTGAGGGGTTTCGGTGGCGGTGTGAGGGCCGACGGAGACGGTGGTGGCGACGCCGCTGGTGACGGGGGTGCCGTCGATGAACAGGGGGAAGTCGCCGACGCCGAGGGTGCCGCCGTCGTTGTTGGTGACGGTCTTGACCAGCTTCAGGGTAGGTGCGATGTCGTTGTTGGTGATGGTGCAGGTCTTGGAGTCACCGAGGGCGAGGGTCACGCTGCCGTCTGCCGCGCAGTCGGTGCCCCAGTCAGAGGCTGCGTAGCCTGGCTGAGGGGTTTCGGTGGCGGTGTGAGGGCCGACGGAGACGGTGGTGGCGACGCCGCTGGTGACGGGGGTGGTGTCGATGAACAGGGGGAAGTCGCCGACGCCGAGGGTACCGCCGTCGTCGTTGGTGACGGTCTTGACCAGGGTGAGGGTGGGAGCGATGTCGTTGTTGGTGATGGTGCAGGTCTTGGAGTCGCCGAGGGCGAGGGAGACGCTGCCGTTGGCCGCGCAGTCGCCGCCCCAGTCAGAGGCTGCGTAGCCTGGCTGAGGGGTTTCGGTGGCGGTGTGGGGGCCCACGGAGACGGTGGTGGCGACGCCGCTGGTGACGGGGGTGCCGTCGATGAACAGGGGGAAGTCGCCGACGTCGAGGGTGCCGCCCTCGTCGCTGATGACGGTCTTGACCAGCTTCAGGGTAGGTGCGATGTCGTTGTTGGTGATGGTGCAGGTCTTGGACTGACCGGCGGCAATGGAGCCAGAGCAGTCGGCGGAGTAGGAGGTGGAGTAGCCGCTGGGGCCGGTTTCGCTGACGCTGTAGGAGCCGGCGTCGAGCGTGACGGTGGTGCCTGGGGATTCGGCGCCTGGGAAGGAGGCGGGGTCAGGGTTGGTGCCGGTGACGGTCATGGTGAAGTCGCTGGCGACAGCTGTGCCGCCGTCGTCGGTGATGACGTGCTTGATGACGATGAGGGTAGGCGTCGGCGTTGGGGTCGGTGTGGGAGTAGGTGTCGGCGTTGGGGTGGGCGTAGGTGTTGGTGTGGGAGTGGGTGTAGGCGTGGGCGTCGGCGTGAACGTGTTGGTGAAGGTGCAGGTTACGTTGTCCCCGCTGTCCAGGTCGAAGGTGATGTTGTTGTCCGTGTCGTTGCCCTTGCCTGAATCGCAGCTGACGGAAGTGCTGTAACCGGACTGGGTGGTCTCTTCCAGGGTATAGGAGCCCGTATCTAGGGTATAAGCGGAAGGGCACTCGCCATCGGCCACATCATCGAAGCTGAACGTCGTCGTCGGGCCACTCACCTCGAAATCCCACTTCGAGACGTCGTCAGGGACTACCTGTTTGCAGACCGTGATGGACGGACCACAGTCGTAGGCGTCGAGCGCGATCACCTCCAGGCAAGCATCATATGCTCCGGTGGTGCTGCACTCCGCCGGGTCTTCCGCCGTCTCGTCGTCGTCACCGTAGAGAAAGCCGACCCCGATGGGCTGCGAGCAGGAAGTGTGGATCTCGATATCCAGAGGGTCAGGATCGTCAGGGGCAAGGCCCACATCCAGGTTAACCTTGGAACCGATGCTTTTGCCGACTGTGTCCGGTTCGACGTTGAAGGTGCCGTCCTTCCAGACAGTGATGGGTCCGTGGTCGTCGATACCCCCCGGCGGATCGAAGTGCGCCTTCTTCTGATCGAAAACCAAACTGATGTACACCGGTTCACCGTATGTGTAGTCTCTGTACTGTAGCGTCAAGCTGTGGATCTGCCCGTCAATGAATGTGGTGCTGGCAAGGAGCGTCTCATGGCCGGTATCGCTATTGTCGTAGACCTCGACGGTGTAGGTGCCGGGAGGATAGTCGTTGAGCTGGTAGTAGTAGGTGAAATCGCCGGCGGCATCGGCGATGAGCGTATCGAAGCCAAAGGTGTCGGTGCCGTCGCCGGTGACGATGGTGTCGTCAGGCCGCACCACCTGTATATCGAGGACCTGTTCAGGGTCAAAGTCGGTGCCGGTGATGGTGACGAGCTCGAAGCCGCCGTATTGGGGCTTATCGGTGGTTACCTGTGGGTCGCCCTCCCCCATGACGATGGCAACCCATAGCATTACCACGCCAGCGAGGGCGGCTAGGAGTAAGATACCAATTACTGTTATAGCGACAAGCCGGCGCGCCGCCGGGATTCTGCTCATGCCGCACCCCCTCGAGCTACACCCAGCGAACGCCCTAATCCGCTGTACTCGCTAGACTTCCCGCCTCGGGCCTAATCTCTGGCCCTCGGGCACGTACGCTGGCCAGTAGGCACACGCATACGCACACCCACCATACGCGTACGCAGCGCGCAAGTACGCGCGGACTAGGTTGGCCCTATGCTAGCACGGGTTCGCCGACTTGTCAACATAAATTGGGAACAGTATGAATTCTAGAGAGTGAAATAGTCTATGGAAGAACATCACACACGATGAACGGCGCGAAAGGCTACGTCCATAGGTTCCGGTAGATCGCCCATTGGCGAACGCGTGTCCTAATTGAGCGCATGCCTAGGCAGGGCGTACCTAAGGCGCTAACGGAGTCGTCTTGTCGCTCAACGACCGCTACGCCAGGGCCGGACCTACGAGCCGGGGAGCTACTTCGAGCTGTCGGTGAGTCCTTGGGGTCATGTGCGCTGCTCCTGCCCGGGCTTCACCTACAGGGGCATGTGCAAGCACGCCGAGGCCCTGAGGGACAAGCTGGACACGAAGAGTAGCTAACCGGCGCGCCTTGCTGGCGACAGCTGAGAAATCCTCACCGCCTAGCCTCGACTCTTGTCCTCGCAGCATCGACCTACGACATGACGGCGTTGGCCAGAGGAAGGGCGGGCAGGGCACTATCTATCTAGCGGCGCCAGGGTCGCTGGCCCTGCTCCTTACTGCGACCAAGCGGGTCGGTCGTCGTCCGCCGGGTTGTTGGTGATGTTAGTCTGGCCCGTCCCGTCGGGGTTGATCACATAGACCTCGAGGTTGCCGTCGCGGTCGGAGACGAAGGCGATCTGGGAGCCGTCGGGCGACCAGGCGGGGTCACTGTCCCAGGCTGGATCGTCTGTGATGTTAGTCTGGCCTGTCCCGTCGGCGTTGATCACGTAGATCTCCCGGTTGCCGACGCTAAACGACCAGAAGGCGATCTGGGAACCGTCGGGCGACCACACCGGGTCGCTGTCCAAGGCTGGGTTGTCTGTGAGTCTAGTCTGGCCCGTCCCGTCGGTGTTCATCACGTAGATCTCCGGGTTGCCGTCGCGGTACGAGAAGAAGGCGATCTTGGAGCCGTCAGGCGACCAGGCGGGAGCGCCGTCGCTCGCGGGGCTGTTGGTGAGGTTAGTCTTGCCTGTCCCGTCGGCGTTCATCACGTAGATCTCCCGGTTGCCGTCGCGGTCCGACTCGAAGGCGATCTTGGTGCTGTCGGGTGACCAGGCCGCCGCGTAATCGCTCGCCGGGCTGTTGGTGATGTTAGTCTGGCCCGTCCCGTCGGCGTTGATCACGTAGATCTCCCGGTTGCCGTCGCGGTCCGACTCGAAGGCGATCTGGGAGCCGTCAGGCGACCAGGCGGGGTCGCCGTCCGAGGCTGGGTTGTGTGTGAGCCTAGTCTGGCCCGTCCCGTCGGTGTTCATCACGTAGATCTCATCGTTGCCGTCGCGGTCGGAGACGAAGGCGATCTGGGAGCCGTCGGGCGACCAGGCGGGGTCGCTGTCCCAAGCTGGGTTGTCTGTGAGCCTAGTCTGGCCTGTCCCGTCGGCGTTCATCACGTAGATCTCATCGTTGCCGTCGCGGTCCGAGACGAAGGCAATGCGCGCCGTTGATGGTGGAGCACCTACTGCTCCGAGGGCGATAATTCCCTCCATGTTGTTGACGACGGTCAGGTTGCTGATGCCGGGCTGGTCGGCGAACCAGCGGGACCACACCTGCGTCTGGGGGTCGATGCTGTAGGCGACGGCGACCGCTCCTTCGCCACAGGTGGCCAAGGCCTGTTTGGCGCCTGTGCCATCATCGCCGCTCCAGACCGATATCGACCACTTGCCCGGCTGGGGGCAGTTCTGCATGGCGGCTCCCTGGGCGGAGGTGCCCGCCGATGGGGGTGCCGATGCTCCCACTCCGCCGAGGGCGATCACCCCCTGCATGTTGTTGACGATGATCAGGTTGCTGATGCCGGGCCGGTCAGCGAACCAGCGGGACCACACCTGCGTCTGGGGGTCGATGCTGTAGGCGACGGCGACCGCTCCTTCGCCACAGGTGGCCAAAGCCTCTTCAGCGTCGGTGTCGTCGCCATCCCAAACCGCTATCGCCCACTGGGCTTGCAGGGGGCAGTTGCGCATAGCGCCCTGCTGCGCCTCAGAAGGCTTCGAACCATTGGCCCAGAGGGCGGCGAGCAAAGCCAGGGCGGCAAGTGCAACCGCAGCGCTCAGGGAGAGCTTGATCCGCATCCTAGACATGACGCACTCCTTTGGCCATCGTTTGTAGCCCCCATCCCATCCTACTCGTGGGCGCGAGGGCTGGCAATGGTGGAAGCTACCCCACCCGATCGCTACCACGAACCGCATGATGGCGTTGGCCAGCACGACGGAAGACAGGGTCTCGATGAGGAGCTAGCCTCTCAGGCCGGCGCAGCCGCTGAGGGAAGGGGAGGGAGACTTCAGACCCCCTATGGGTTCGCGCAGGCGCCGGGGAAGTGGTCCAGGAAGATCAACATGTCGAATATGTCGATGACCCCGTCGGGGTTGAAATCGAGGCGCTGGCTGTAGTTAGGTTCACCTTGAGCGGACGGGAACGCCGCCAAGAACGTGATGGCATCGAAGATGTCCACCGCCGTGTCCATGTTGACGTCCGGCGGCCAGGCATCATCGGTGGGGTTATCGGGGCAGGCGTCCAGGGAGTCGGTGCCCGTGTATGCCTCGACAGAGTCGTCAAAGCCGTCATTGTCATCGTCGGCGTCGCAGGCATCGCCGCCCCAGTCAGCGCCGGGGGGAGGCTGTGTCCCGGGCACGCCATCGCCGTCGTAGTCTTCCTGCCCGGGGTTATGGGTCTCAGGGCAGTGGTCAACGTCATCGGACACATCGTCGCCGTCGCCGTCGATATCGACGTCCGCATAGTAGACGTCACTCTCAATACCGCACTCTCCATAGCCAACCTTGAAGTAACCACCATCACCGAAATACGTACCCCAGCTGTTCTTCACGATCCAATAGGCGCCAGCGTCGTTGTATCCAGCAATGATCACGCCGTGATTGATGCCAGGGCCATTAGGATTCGTGCATCTGTAGATGCCGTCTCCATCAAAATCGCCGCCATAGTAGGAGCCGATACCCATGGCAACCGAGAGAGGTCCCCTGTCAACAACACTTTGCTTTATTGCGCTCGGACTGGCTGAAACGCCACCCGTAGCATCTATTGTTACCAAGCTGTCTTGCCAATCCCAACATGTGTCCGAACAAGTTCTTCACTGCACTTACCTGCAGTAGCATACCTGCATCTTAATGAATCGCAGACGTATTTCTGGGTGATGGGGTCCCAGACGCTGCAATTACAAGCGGAGCCATCAAAATCGGGAGACCCATCGACATACGGCAGGCAGTTCTCATCTGGAATCCCGCTATCCCTGACGAAGCCGAGGGCTATATCCATCCAACCACCACAGCAAGTCTGATACCCTCCATAACTGTGACAGTCGGACACCAGATATTCTTCCGACAAGTTCAAGTCAAGGTCAGGGTCATTTGTAGCGATGTTGTATATCGCTTCCACTACACCAACGGCCGAAAATGCCCAACAAGAGCCACACGACCCCTGGTCCTTCACAGGAGTCATCCAATCCTGGCCGCTATAGTTCCTCCAGTCGAAGGAAGGGGGTGCACCCACTGACCCTCCTTCCTCTGGAGGACTTGGGCTTTGTCCTACGGGAAGGCTTCCTTTGGTAGCCTTTTCGCTCAGGCCCATCAAGTCCGTAGCAGCACCGATCTCTTCTTGGTCATGAACGCAAACACTGTACTCTCTTGAAAAAGGGTTCCTGCCATCGGACTTCGTTATCAAGTCATAGCCTTGTCTTGCGCAATAGGAATAGCTTCCTCCACACTTACCTTCCAGGAAACTCCAGCCAGCGCATCTACTGTTGTCTGGGAGAACACAGACTCCGTACTGCCCTCTAGCCGCATCGACTATTTCGTATTCATAGCCTAGCTCGCGACAGTAAACAGCGGCGGGGTTTGCCATTCCAGGAGCGTTTCCATCACAGGCCGCAGCAAGAGCCTCGTGCGAAGCCAAATCGAAGGCGGCTGGCGGGCTGCCAGGGCCGTGTTGCCATCCTATTGCCAACACGGCGGCACACGCTGCCAGGGCGACGATGGTCGCCTTTGCTCTAGCTCTTGCCATCGCCATGATCCACAAGCAGCACGGTCAGCGACATCACGATCATCCGCTGTCCCTCCATCTCTAGAGACGCGCTAGCCTGCCCGCCGTTTCGTTATGTTATGAAGCTCTTCTGCACTTCTGTGCCCATTTTCCAGCGGTGGCTTTGGCAGTGTGCTCGCCCCCTGCCCGCCCGCTGGAATCCTCTGCTGAGCGCTAGGGTGTGCTGCCTGCCCCGTGGGGCGGTAGCTGGCCAGGGCACGCTTCGTCTACGGCAATGACTACGCTGGCCAGGGGGAGGGACAACGGACATGCCGGGACAAAAAGGGCTGTAGGGGTCTGACCCGGTGGTAACGGACGCCGCCGACTCCCCACAGGCGAAGGACCTAGTGGCCATCGAGTGGCTCCTCACCGCCAGTGCTCAGCAGGTCTGCTTCCCTCCATTTGCTCCTCACCGGCTCGTTGCATAGTGTCACAACTCGCCCGTTTGTCCAGCGCCAGCTCGAATCTTTTTCGGACTTGGTGCGTCTCATACTATGGCGGGTCAAGGAAAGAGAACCTTTCCAGCAGTAAGGGCTGGGCCCCTTTCCCCCCTTGGCGACCCGCCCTATTGCTTTGTATGATGGAACCGTCCTCGCTACAGGGTGGAGCTCAGCCTAGGGGTTAGAGGGTGTCAACCCGGCAGACTGCGCGAATCTGTCGTTAGCTTGAAGGCGCCGAGATACCTTGGGTTGTGAGGGACTCCGGGTGGGTTCCTCGCCAGCGGTGTCGGGGACTCTGGGACGGCGATGGGGTGGCCGTAGCTTCTTCCCTTGCCAACCTTCACGCCTGCGGGTAGGATAGGGCTGCCCTGAGTATGAGAGCCTGGCGGTTGTGGGGTCAGGTTCCTCACATAGAATCTTAGGGAGCGTTGTCTATGGCCTTTAGTTGGTGAGGTGTCAGGGAACGTGAGAGTTCTATCTATGCTGGGTATGGCGTGCATGATCGCCTTCTGCGCGACCTGCAGTGACAACGGCCATGGCACAGAGCCTACTCCTTCGCCCGTCGCGACGCCAACGCCTGTTATGAGCTCTGCCGAGGTCATATCCTTTGTCCAACAATATCAAGTTCCAGAGAGGGTCGAGGGCGAGCTTTGGCAGGCCCCTTTGGTACCATTGGCCTCCCGTGTCGAAAAGCTCTGTATGGATAGGCCCACGTGGTCAGCCCGCGAGGGTACCGTGAGCTGGCGAGTATTCGCTCAGTGTACAAAGGAAGAGTCCATCCCGGCTGAGAATCCGCTGCGGTTCGAGTGGCTCTTCTACCCCGATAGGCCTTCGGTCATGCCGCACAGTCACGCGGCGCACGTTGCCCAGTATCAGGACCCGTGGTAGCAGGTAGCCAACGTGCAGGTGCCAGCCTTACTCAGCCCTTTTCCGACCGTGACGCTGCCTGCTCCGCCTACGACAGAGCGAGGGCGCTGGGCTGCGCGTGCGGCTCCCCTTCTTGCCAACCTTTACCCCCTGGCGGGCATGAGCAACGAACCCCCCAACCGCCTTGACTAGCGAAAGGGGGTCTCGGGTCAGGAGGTGAGATCGTTTGGAAACCTCCCATGCACCGGACATGCCGCCCAGCACGAGACGTTCCGCCGGAGCGCCAGCCACGGCAAGGGCGGGCAATTCAGGAAGGGGATAGCGAGGTAAGCGAGAGACGTTGATGCTGGTTGAAAGGCTTGCAATTGTGCTGAGCGGCGCCCTTGTATTCGCTGTGGCGTTGGTTGCCTGTGGCGGCGACGGGGATGAAGAGCCACCGCCCTTCGAATCGCCCACGGCGGTGCCCGCGAGTGCTAGCCCGTCATCATCTATTTCGCCGTTCCCCCAGGTTCAGCCTGTGTGTGACGTTCCTCTGACGCCCATTGCCGTGGGCTCCAAGCCATGGGCCGTGGCAGTGAACCCAAAGACCAACCGCGTCTACGTGGCCAACGAGGGCGATGGAACCGTCTCGGTGATCGATGGGGACACCGCCGCCGTGGTCGCTACCATTCCGGTAGGTTACATGCCATGGGCCGTGGCGGTGAACCCGGATACCAACCGCATCTACGTGGCCAACGGCGGCGACAACAGCGTCTCGGTAATCGACGGCGCCAGCGACACGGTGGCGACCACCTTCGCTGTGGGCGACCGGCCAAAGGGAGTCACGGTCAGCCCCAGGACGAATCGGGTCTACGTGGCGAACGCCGGGAGCGACGACATGACGGTGATTGACGGCGCCAACAACGAGGTCCTTGCTGCTGTTCCAGTGGGCCAGGAGCCATCGGCCATCGCGGTGAATTCAGAGAGCGAGCGCGTCTATGTAGCAAACCTTCACAGCTTCTCCGTCTCGGTCATCGACGGCGCCGCTGGCACGGTGATGGACACGCTGCCTGTGGGCGACGCGCCACAGGCCGTGGCGGTGAACACTGAGACCGATCTCGTCTACGTGGCCAACGGTGAAAGCGCCAGCGTCTCGGTGATTGACGGAGCCAGTGACACAGTAGTTGACACCGTCCCCGTAGGCACCGGCCCGCTGTCTGTGGCTGTCGATCCCAATGCTGATCGCGTCTATGTCGTCAATGCCGCTGAAAGTACTGTTTCCGTGGTCGAGGCCGCCACGGCTAGGGTCGTGGCTACCATACCCGTGGACGGAATGCCGTGGGCCGTGGCGGTGAACCCAGAGACCAACTGCATCTACGTGGCCCAGCGGCACAACAATACAGTCCTGGTGATCGACGGGGGACGCATCGGGCAAGCGAGCCCTGGCGCTACCATCGGGGTCGACGTCGACATCGATGACAATGATGACGGCATAGCCGACAATACGGCGACATCGCTGGGCACCATCGACCCCTGCATAGGCGTGCGCAAGGGTGCCACCTTTGACGTTGACATCTTCATGACAGACCTGATCGACCTCAAGGTGTGGAATGTGGCGTTTCGCTATAACCCCTCAGTAGTGAACGTCGTCGACAGGGATGTCCAGATGCTTCTGGCGGACAGCGCTGCAAGCCAAGTGAAGGATCACTCATATGGTGACCCTGGCCTTAGTGGGGCCTATGATCTTCTGGCCTCAGACGTCTCTGAGGAGCCTGGCGCCCACGAGAGCGGCTCGGGAGTCCTCGCTAGGCTGACCTTGAGGGCGGTGGCTCCCGGCATCGCCACGGTGACGTTGGAGGAGCCGTTCCTGTTTCCGTTCCAGCCCGTCGACTCGACGGCCAGCGCATTCATTGCCGTAGACGAAGAGTGCCCCCGCTAGTTGTCTCCCTACGGGCAGGCAGCAGGAGGAAGTGAGAGGGCCGGCGATTGTGCGTCGGTCACACGAGCAGCCCAGGTGGCGCCAGTTTCTGACTCTTCGCCCCGATAACGGCTTCCTGCTCACCAAGGAAGAGCAATACGACCGCGCCGCCCTAGCTCGCTACGTTCGATTGGCCACCCAGAACGCCTATCTCACCCTGCAGTCGCAGCTGGGCAAGTCTAGGGGTGACAGAAGCAAGGTAGCGAGGGGGGAAGAGGCGAACAGTGGATAGGCTGGAGCAGACCTAGGCTGGATGGTTCGACTCACCCTGGTTAAGGTGTGGACAGCCTAAGGCTGGAGACAGTAAACTTTGAGTCAGAACCGGCTGTGCTCTCGAAATGCCGAGACTGTGAGCTCCACGTCGAAGCATTCATGCAGTAGGCACTACTCAGGTGAGATCAGGTGGACGAACGATGATGCGAATTGCCGCCGCGCTGGCTGCCGCTTTCGGCTTCCTCGCCCTGGGCGTCGCCTGCGGGGGTGACGGTCAGCCGCCGAAGGCGGAGCCGATAGGTGGCGAAGCCATCGCCTTTGTGGTCTCGGAAACGGGGGCGTCTGCGGACATCTACATGGTCAACGCCGATGGCTCCGGCTTCGGACGGGTAAGCGAAAGCGAAGACGTCGACTGGTGGCCAACGTGGTCCCCTGACGGTGGCAGACTGGCCTTTTTGTCGTGGCGGCGGGCTGACGTGACGCCAGAAGCGGAGGAGCCGTCAGCTTTGACCCAGGAAGAACTCGCGCTCAGGCGACTAGTCGTAAGAGACCTGGACAGCGGCGAAGACACGACCGTGGCTGACTCCCTGCCTCTACAGACCTACCCCGGCTCATTCAATTGGTCATCGGATGGCAAGCACATCGTGTACATGGCCATCGCTGACCCGACACAGATTCCAGTGCGCGCGCGCATCCAGTCAGTCGAGGTTGCCACCGGGATGCAGACTGTCTTGGTCGAAGGTCAACAGGGGTTTCACCCTGCTTGGTCTCCCGACGGAACAAAGATCGCCTTTGTGGGCTGGATCGGTGAGCCCGATGAGTCCAGCCAGCAGGAGTCTGAGCTGTTCATCATGGATAGAGACGGCAGCAGCCTTCGACAGCTCGCTAGCCGACCGGGATCCGATATCTCCCCTCGGTGGTCACCCGATGGTCGGCGCATCGCCTGGTGGGGTTACGGCCCTGGGGATGAGCCAAGCCGACTTTTTATGGTGGATGTGGAGAGCGGCGAGTTGATGGAGCTGGGCCCAGGGACTGATCCGATCTGGTCTCCCGACGGCAGGCGCATCTTGTTCGTTCAAGAGGAGCAGGAACCGGGCGTGGTTGCCGCCAAGCCCAACCTGGAAGTCTTCGTGCAGGATGTGGAAACAGGGGAACGACTCAATCTGACCAACAACGCCCTCCCCGACCGCTGGCCAACCTGGTCACCCGACGGCAGCCGCATCGCCTTTGTGTCTGAGCGGGACAGTCCGCTGGGCGATATCTACGTGATGAACGCCGACGGCAGCGACGTCAAGCGCCTCACCGACAACGATCTGCAAGAGTTTATGCTGGCCTGGTCCCCCGGCCAGGGCAGGCAGGGATAACTTGGGGCAGCATCAGTGTGCGCCACGGGCAAGGTGAAGCCGTGCGGAACCCTGCCCTGAGTGGGCGTTGACCTTTGCTTGGCCCTCCCACTGTAGGCTATAGTACGACGTGGTGGCAGGAAGATGCAAAGCCTCCGCATGAGCAGTGGCGTAGTGGGGGTTTTGGAGTTGTCCGCGTGGTGAACAGGGGAAGGATATGCTGAAGGCACGACTTCATGAGGGCCATTGGTCCAGGTCAAGCAATCGAAAGTCTTGGGCGTCGGCGGCGGGTAGACTGAGTAGGGCATGGCTGACCCTGGCCGCTCTGGCGCTGATTGGCGGCCTGGCGACAGCCTGCGCTGGCGGGGAGGAGTCGGCAGCCCCTACGCCCTCTCCGACACAGACCCAGGAGGGCATTCCGGCTGCCTGCCTTGCTCTGCAGAACCTCAAGACCTACCGTTACTCCGTTCAGCTAGAGATGGAGTCTCCAGAGCCCGCCGAGAGCCCTGCCGAACCAACCGTGACTCCGACAACCGCCATCATTCGGCCCTATACTGGCGACTTCCTTTTCGAGTACCAGATTGACGCTGACTTCGTCGCACCAGATCGAACCGAGGTCCTAATCGACAGTGGAGGGGGCGAGCTAGGCATGATTGTTATTGGCCAAGAAGTGTGGACTCGGGTGGGGGAGACGGGCTGGACGCGACCCGAGTACCCACCCCCCCTGCCCTACCAGCCTCTTGACATCTGCCAGGCCCTTCTCCCTGAGTTGGATCTCTCCTCGCTAGAGCCCCAAGAAGAGGAGGCCAACGACGTCAAGGCTCTACGCTATACGTTTCCAGAGGTCTCTGCGGGACAGGCCCTAGCGAAGATCTTTGGGCCGGACAGCGACATGACTCTTCTTATCAGCAAGCTCGATGCGGGTGTCTGGCTGGCGGAGAAGGATGGCTGGCCAGTGCGCATGGAGATTAGCGGTAACGGCCTCTACGGCGACGGCCGTGAACTGCGTGTGTACTTGCTAGTCGACATCAAGGACGCCAACAGTGATGACATAACGGTCGAGCCGCCAGCCTAGCAGCGGGTGCCGGACTGTGGATCGCCAAGAAAGCGGAACCGGCGCCGCGAACCCGTCATCCAATCATGCTGGCCCTGGAACTGGGCAGCGGCGAAAGCCTTGTTGAAGCGGCGGCTGAGCTGACGCCCGAGTACGTCCTTTCCCGCTACATGCCCCCCGAAGTGGCCCTGCCGGACGAGTTGTACTCCGATGCACCTGTCCGACCTTCGTTCACCATGGCGTGTCCAAGCACGTTCAGGCGCTCACGATGCGCTCGGCCAAGCGAGCGTAAGCCTTAGACCAGAAACGGCGAAGCGAACCCAGGATCTGGTTAGAACTGCTTGTTGGCGGGCGGTCAGAACCTGCAAGTCGGCAGTCGACTCTGAGGAACCAGTCAGGCCATCAGCGTTCATATCGAAGCGCCTATCGTGGTGGTGGTCACCGAACAGAATGTTGAGGTGGGCGATGAAGCTCAACATAGGCCTCCAGATATCTCGACAGCCACGCCCTCGGTGGTGCGCGACGCTAGGTGCAAGACCCGGGGAAGCTGGAAAGCATGATCAAAACGTCGGTAATGTCTACGACCCCGTCCGCATTGAGGTCGTAGCGCTTGTCGTATGTGGGAACGCCCATCGCTGAAGGGAAGCGGGACAGGAAGCTCAATGCGTCGGTGATGTCGACGACGGTGTCGCTGTTGAAGTCTGGTGGCCAAGCGTCGTCGGTGGGGCTGGCGGGACAGGCATGGAGGGAATTGGTTCCCATGTAGTTCTCAACGGCGTCGGTCCAGCCGTCGGTGTCGTCGTCGTCGTCGATGTCGTTGGGGATGGTGTCGCCATCGGTGTCGACGTCTGACTCGAGGCAATCCTTGGTACCGTCCCCGTCGCTGTCGGGGAAGCCCTCGTCGATGCCGTCGTTGAGATCATTGTCGAGTCCATCGCAGACTTCGGGGCTGCTGGCTGGGTTGGTAGGGTCGGAGCCGGTGGCTAGCTCCTGAGCGTCGCTGTAGCCGTCGCCGTCGTAGTCGGGGTCGCAGGCGTCACCAGCGCCGTCGCCGTCAAAGTCTGCCTGGTCAGGGTTGTAGACCAGCGGGCAGTTGTCGTCGGAGTCGGGGACGCCGTCGGTGTCGTCGTCGGGGTCACAGGCGTCGCCGATGCCGTCCGCGTTGGTGTCGGCCTGGTCAGCGTTGGCGGTGTTGGGGCAGTTGTCGCAAACATTGCCTACGCCATCTGAGTCGGCGTCGGCCTGGTCGCTGTTGGCGGTATGGGGGCAGTTGTCTAGGTCGCCGCAGACGCCATCGCCATCAGCGTCGTTGTCGGGGTCGTTAGGGCAGTTGTCGCATACGTCGCCGAGGCCGTCGCCGTCAGAGTTGGCCTGGTCGGGGTTGGAGTCGATGGGGCAGTTATCGCAGGCGTCACCCACGCCGTCGGTGTCGCCATCTTCCTGGCCAGGGTTGGAGTCGATGGGGCAGTTGTCGCATACGTCGCCGAAGCCGTCTGAGTCGCCGTCGGCCTGGCCAGGGTTGAAGTCGATGGGGCAGTTGTCGCAGACATTGCCTACGCCGTCGGTGTCGCCGTCTTCCTGGCCGGGGTTGTCGGAGTAGGGGCAGTTGTCGCATACGTCGCCTAGGGAGTCGGCGTCGGAGTTGGCCTGGTCTTGGTTGTCGTTGTAGGGGCAGTTGTCACATACGTCGCCTAGGGAGTCGGCGTCGGAGTTGGCCTGGTCGGAGTTGGAGACGGTGGGGCAGTTGTCGTTGCCGCCGACCTTGGGCGGGTTGAAGCGAGGCCCGACACAGTAGCCGTCGCCGTCGGCGTCATCGCTTGGGTCGTCGGGGCAGACGTCGCAGGCGTCGCCTACGCCATCGGAGTCGCCGTCTTCCTGGCCGGGGTTGTAGAGGGTGGGGCAGTTGTCGTTGTCGCCCGTCTTGGGTGGCAGGTAGCCGCTGCCTACGCAGATGCCGTCGGTGTCGGCGTCATCGTCGGGGTCGTTGGTGCAGACGTCGCAGGCGTCGCCGGCACCGTCGCTGTCGGCATCGGTCTGGCTGGGGTTGTCGGTGGTGGGGCAGTTGTCGCAGGCGTCGCCGAGGCTGTCCGTGTCAGAGTTGGTCTGGGTTTCGTTGTCGGTGGTGGGGCAGTTATCACAGGCGTCGCCATGGCTGTCTGTGTCTGAGTTGAGCTGGTCCTCGTTCGCGACGGTGGGGCAGTTGTCGTTGTCGGCCGTCTTGGGTGGCAGGTAGCCGCTGCCTACGCAGATGCCGTCGTTGTCAGCGTCGTCGTTGGGGTCGTTGGTGCAGGCGTCGCAGGCGTCGCCGGCGCCGTCGCTGTCGGCATCCGCCTGGTTCTCGTTGTCGGTGGTGGGGCAGTTGTCGCAGGCGTCGCCGAGGCTGTCCGTGTCAGAGTTGGTCTGGGTTTCGTTGTCGTTGTAGGGGCAGTTATCACATACGTCGCCTAGGGAGTCGGTGTCTGAGTTGAGCTGGTCCTCGTTCGCGACGGTGGGGCAGTTGTCGTTGTCGCCGGTCTTAGGTGGCAGGTAGCCGCTGCCTACGCAGATGCCGTCGGTGTCGGCGTCATCGTTGGGGTCGTTGGTGCAGGCGTCGCAGGCGTCGCCGGCGCCGTCGCTGTCGGCATCCGCCTGGTTCTCGTTGTCGGTGTAGGGGCAGTTGTCACATACGTCGCCGAGGGAGTCCGTGTCAGAGTTGGACTGGGTTTCGTTGTCGGTGTAGGGGCAGTTGTCACAGGCGTCGCCGAGGGAGTCGGCGTCGGAGTTGGTCTGGTTGGGGTTGGAGACGGTGGGGCAGTTGTCGTTGTCGCCCGTCTTGGGCGGCAGGTAGCCGCTGCCTACGCAGATGCCGTCGTTGTCGGCGTCGTTATCGGGGTCGTTGGTGCAGATGTCGCAGGGGTCGCCGATGCCGTCGGAGTCAGCGTCGGCCTGGTCGCTATTGTCGGTGTTGGGGCAGTTATCGCATACGTCGCCAATGCCGTCTGAGTCGGCGTCGGCCTGGTCGGGGTTGGCGGTATTGGGGCAGTTGTCTAGGTCGCCGCAGATGCCATCGCCATCAGCGTCATTGTCGGGGTCGCTAGGGCAGTTGTCGCAGGCGTCGCCGATGTCGTCTGAGTCGGCGTCGGCCTGGTCAGAGTTGGCGGTCAGGGGGCAGTTGTCCATTACGTCGACGACTCCGTCATTGTCGTCGTCGGGGTCGCAGACGTCCCCTTTGCCGTCGCCATCGGTGTCGGTCTGGTTCGGATTCCATATCAGCGGACAGTTATCCATAGCATCCACGATGCCATCGCCGTCATAGTCGTCGCAAGCGTCGCCGGTACCGTTGGCGTCCATATCTTCCTGGCCTGGGTTAGTCACGAGGGGGCAGTTATCCTGGGAGTCAGGTACAGTGTCGTTGTCGTCATCGGGGTCGCAGGCGTCGCCGATGGTATCGCCGTCGGTGTCGGTCTGGTCGGCGTTGGCGGTATCGGGGCAGTTGTCCACGTCGCCGCAGACGCCGTCTGAATCGATGTCGTTATCGGGGTCGCTGGGGCAGTTGTCGCAGAGGTCGCCGATGCCGTCGACGTCGGAGTCGGTCTGGTCGGAGTTGGCGGTGTTGGGGCAGTTATCGCAGGCGTCGCCGAGGCCGTCGCTGTCGGTGTCGGCCTGGTCTGAGTTGGCGGTATTGGGGCAGTTGTCTGAGGAATCGGGGACAGTATCGCCGTCGCTGTCGTCGTCGCAGGCGTCGCCGATGCCGTCTTCGTCGGCGTCGGCCTGGTCAGGGTTGTAGGTGTTGGGGCAGTTGTCGACATCACCGCAGACGCCATCGCCATCAGCGTCGTTGTCGGGGTCGTTGGGACAGTTGTCGCATACGTCGCCTAGGGAGTCGCCGTCGGAGTTGGCCTGGTCGGGGTTGGAGTCGTTGGGGCAGTTATCGCAGGCGTCACCCACGCCGTCGGTGTCGCCATCTTCCTGGCCAGGGTTGGAGTCGATGGGGCAGTTGTCGCAGGCATCCCCGAAGCCATCCGCGTCGGCGTCGGCCTGGTCGGGGTTGTCGGTGGTGGGGCAGATGTCGCAGGCGTCGCCGGCGCCGTCGCTGTCGGCATCCGCCTGGTCCTCGTTCGCGACGGTGGGGCAGTTGTCGCAGGCGTCGCCTAGGGAGTCCGAGTCAGAGTTGGTCTGGCTTTCGTTGGTGGTGTAGGGGCAGTTGTCACAGGCGTCGCCTAGGGAGTCTGTG
>Ga0209979_1002128_pt1 | contig 19618 bp, 19 predicted proteins | sample AnhtaG_FD_183114 | JGI IMG/M metagenome (GOLD analysis project Ga0209979, IMG submission 183114) | Deep subsurface microbial communities from Anholt, Denmark to uncover new lineages of life (NeLLi) - Anholt_01485 metaG (SPAdes) (version 2) | ecosystem: Environmental > Aquatic > Marine > Oceanic...
ATGTTATAATGAGAACAAGTGTTCTATAATAGGCCCCTGATAAGAAGGGGAAGAGGCTGAGGCCTCACCGCTCCCAGAGCGAATACCGCGCGGGAGCCTTCGGGTATCTGGTTGACCATCCGTGTGGTCAGGGGTAGCCGGGGGTTCCCGCGTATTTGTTTCTCGATAATGTGAGAGATTTGGAGGGAAGCCATGAAGGTCGCTTACGCGTTCGTTCCTCACTTTCCTCTGGCCGTGGAGCGAGAGGAGGATCCATCTCTCCAGGGCCAGGCCGTGGTCATCGGCGGGCTGCCCCACGAGAGGGAGCGCGTCTATGAGCTGTCGCCCGAGGCTTTCGAGCAGGGCGTGGAGAAAGGGATGTCCCTGCGTCAGGCGGAGGAGCTGTGCCCCGAGGCTATCTTCCTGCCCACGAGGGAGGAGAGGTATATCTCAGCCTTCGAGGAGATGCTGAGCTCCCTGGAGACCTTCAGCCCGCTCCTTGAGCCTCATGGCCTGGGCAGCACCTATCTGGAGGTGAGCGGCCTGGAGCGTCTCTATGGCCCCGATGAGGGGTTGGGGCGAAACATCAGCCAATCCGTTACGGAAGCCACCAACCTGCGGGTGAGGGTGGGGATAGCCAGGGGCAAGTTCACAGCCAAGATTGCCGCCATCGAGGGCGCCTCCGAGGGTGTCCTGATCATCGCCCGCGGGGACGAGAGGAAGTTTCTCAAGAAGCTGCCGGTCACTCTCCTGCCCATGGGTGAGGAGATGCAGGGGCGACTACACCTGCTGGGAATTCGCACCATGGGACAGTTCGCCTCTCTGCCGGCCAGCGCTGTTCTGGCCCAGTTCGGCCTGGAGGGGAGGAGAGCTCACCAACTGGCTCGAGGCAGGGATGGGAGCAGGGTCGTCGGTCGGAGGATGCGGGGCTCTCAAGAGATGGAGCATCGCTTCGAGGACCCCGTCGAGGGGATGCAGGTTCTACAGATGATGGCCAGGCAGCTCTGCGCTCAACTCCTGGCACGGCTTCACAGCCGTGGCCAGGTATGTGGGAGGATAGGCGTGGCCTTGCAGTTCGATACGGGCGAGGGGGAGGAGGGGCACATAGCCTTGAGCGAGCCCAGCGCCGATGAGCACAAGGTCGGACTGGCGGTGGAGCGGCTGGTATCGAGCTTCGATTATGGGGATAGGGTCTCCGCCCTGAGGGTGTCCCTGGGGGAGCTGAAGCAGGGGAAGGGACATCAACTGGCCCTCTTCCCCACCCGGACGCTGCGTAAGAGGAGGATAGATCGCGCCATGGCCAACATCGTCGGCAAGTACGGCCCCGGTTGCTTCCTCGAGGCTCGCCTGCTCGACCTTCACGCCATCCTGCCGGAGAGAAGGTTCACCCTGAGCAACATCGAAGGGTTTGCTCTGCTACGCCATCAGGCATCAGTGGAGCGCATTGCAGTGAGGACTCGCCATGACCAAGCTCTATCAACCAGCACCAAGCATCGAGTCCACGAGTGGCGATAAAGGCGAGCCGCTCGCCTTCGAGTGGAGGGGGCAGGTTCACCGTGTTCTGCATCTGGGCAACCGTTGGCGTGTCCATCTTGATTGGTGGCGGGTGGAGATCTGGCGCGAGTACTTCCAGGTGGAGGTGCACAGCGGCTTCACGTGCGTCATCTACCGCGACCTCCTCACCGACGCGTGGTATCTGCAGCGGATCTATGACTAGACTCGGCGCAATCGCGCAGGAACGCCAGGGAATGGAATTCCCTGGCTCAAACCATTAAGTCCCAGGGCACGAGCTTCGCCTTCTCCCATCAAGGGAGGGGAGCCAGAAGCGTGACCGAGCTAGCGCCCTCCCCTTGGACGGGTGTATGGACTAGGGACATAGGTAACACTTGTTCGGGGACATGGGTAACACATGGGATGGGGAGGGTAGGAACTTTCCAACCTTAGCGCGGAAATCTATTCCGGCGCGACCCGGCGCAATCGCGCAGGAACGCCAGGAAATGAATTTCCTGGCTCAAACCATCAAGTCCCGCTGGGACTCGATGCGGAACGGGGAGGTACTGCGAATCCCGGCGGACGACAGGCTATTGGAGTCCCGAAGGGACTTTCTGACCGTAGCGTGGGAATTCATTCCCACGCTAGTCTTGACGCGGCACTCGGCAGAGTTGCCAATCGCGCCGTGCGCTGGATTCCACCCTTCGATACACCCTGCGGGCTACTCAGGATGAATCCAGCGAGCGGGAGAAATCTGGGCGTACGGGAAACTTTTCGATCTTAGCGCTGGAATTCATTCCGGCGAGGCTCCGCGGAGTCCGAGAAGATCGCTTATTGCATTGGAAAACGCGTCTCTGCCAGAAACGAGGTTCTTCCTCGCTTCTCTCGTCAGAATGACAGGGTATGAGAATAACCTTGACGCAGAATCTCGCTAGGCACCAAACCATGCCAGACTACGTAGAGCTGCACTGTCACACCAACTACTCGATGCTGGATGGAGCCTCTCACCCGGAGGAGTTGCTGGACCGGGCCCAGGAGCTGGGCATGGATCGCATGGCCGTCACCGACCACGACGGGCTGTACGGCGCGGTGCGCTTCTGGCGGGGCGCCCGCGAGCGAGGCATCAAACCCATCATCGGGGCGGAGCTGACCCTGGATGGAGGGTATCACCTCACCCTGCTGGCCCGGAACAACACCGGCTACTCCAACCTCTCCCGCCTGATCAGCCACGCCCAGTTGAGCCACAGCAAGGGTCAGGCCTCCCTGCCTTTCACGACCCTGGCTCAGCAGAAAGAAGGCTTGATCTGTCTATCGGGTTGCTCCAGAGGGGAGATCGCTTCCCATCTAGTGGCCGGTCGCAAGAAGGAGGCCCTGACCATAGGCAAGAGGTATCTGGACCTCTTCGGCCGGGAAAGCTTCTGGATGGAGGTTCAGCGCCACCTACTGCCAGAGGATCAACGGCTCGCGGGGCGGTTGGTGGGACTGGCCGACCATCTCCACGTGGGCGTCGTGGCCACCAACGACGTGCACTATGCCCATCGGACGGGGCATTGTCTCCACGACGTGCTGACCTGTATCGCCAACCACACCACCTTGGACGAGGCGGGCAGCCTCCTGCGGCCCAACTCGGAGTACTATCTCAAATCCGCGCAGGAGATGGAGGAACTCTTCTCTCACCTGCCCCAGGCCCTGGCCAACACCAGGGCCATCGCCGAGGAGTGCGACGTCGATCTGAACTTCTCCGCCCATCGCCTGCCTCCCTTCGATCTGCCCCCGGGGGAGACGGCCTCGAGCTATCTGCGCCGCTTGTGCCTGGAGGGTGCCAGGCGCAAGTATCACCCTCTGACCGAGAGGGTCAGGGAACAGTTGGACCACGAACTGGAGGTCATCGAGCGCACAGGGCTGTCCGAATACTTCCTCATCGTGTGGGACATTTGTCGCTACGCCCACGAGAGGGGCATCCCCGCCCAGGGGAGAGGTTCGGCCGCCAACTCGGTGGTGGCCTATCTCCTGGACATCACCAGGGTGGACCCCATCGCTCACAACCTTCTCTTCGAACGCTTCCTGAGCGAGGAGGCCAACACCATGCCGGACATAGACGTGGACTTCTCCACCGATCACCGGGAGGAGGTGATAGGCTACGTCTACGACAAGTATGGGGAGGAGCACACGGCGATGGTCTGCAACGTGGTCACCTTCCGCGCCCGCAGCGCCGTGCGGGATGTGGGCAAGGCTCTGGGTTTCCCTCTGCCTCTCCTGGACCAGGTGGCCAAGGCCCTCGACACCAGAAGCGCCTCGTCCGTGGAGGAGGAGTTGGAGAGGGTGAACGGCTTCGCCGAGAAGACGGCGTACCTTCCCTGGCGGCAACTGATCGAGCTGTGTAGAGAGATAGATTCCTTCCCTCGCCATCTGAGCATCCACGTGGGAGGGATGATCATCACCGCCAAACCCCTGGTCGAGATAGCGCCTTTGGAGAGGGCCACCATGCCTGGGCGGGTGGTGGTGCAGTTCAACAAGGACGACGTGGAGGATCTGGGCCTGATCAAGATCGATCTCCTGGCTCTGCGCACGCTCTCTCTGATCTACGAGGCGCTGCAACTGATCAAAGAGCACAGAGGCGTGGAACTGGACCTGGAGAGCATCCCCCTCGACGATCCTGTGGTCTACGAGATGCTCTGCCGGGCGGACACCATCGGCACCTTCCAGGTGGAGAGCCGTGCCCAGGCGCAGACGCTGCCCCGCATGCGTCCCCAGAAGTTCGAGGACATCGTGGTGGAGGTGGCCTTGATCAGGCCGGGACCTTTGCAGGGGAACATGGTGCATCCCTATCTACAGCGTCGTGCCGGGCTGGAGGAGGTGACCTATCTCCATCCCGCTCTGGAGCCGGCCCTCGCGGAGACAATGGGGGTGATCATTTTCCAGGAGCAGATATTGAAGGTAGCCATGGCCATCGCCGCCTTCACGCCAGGGGAGGCGGACCAGCTCCGCCGGGCCATGAGCCGCAACCGCTCCCACGAGGCGATGGAGAAGCTCAGGGGGCGCTTCGTGGCGGGGGCCCTGGCCAAGGGGCTGGACGAGGATACGGCGCAGGGGGTCTTCGACCAGTTGGCGGGCTTCGCCGAGTTCGGCTTCTGCAAGAGCCACGCCGCCGCCTTCGCCAGGACCGCTTACGAGACGCTGTATCTGAAGGCCTACTACCCCGCGGAGTTCTACTGCGGCTTGTTGAACGCCCAGCCGATGGGCTTCTACAGCCCGGCGGTGGTGGTGGGGGATGCGAAACGCCACGGGGTGAAGATCCTGCCGGTGGACGTGAACCGCAGTGAGGCCAGGTGTATCGTGGAGGACGGCCATCTCAGGTTGGGCTTCTCGTACGTGGACGGCCTGGGCGAGGCCAGCCTGGAGATCCTCGAGGAGGCGAGGGGCGAAGGTCCCTACTACTCCCTGCGCGACTTCTGCCGGCGCACCAGATTGGCCCGGAGGGTGGTGGAGAACCTGATCATGGTGGGGGCCATGGATGGCTGGGGCAAAGCGCGCCGGGACCTAGTCTGGGAGCTGGGCACCATCAGCTACCAGGAGGGGGAGATGGACCTCTCGCCGCCCTTGGAGGAGATCGACCTGCCGCAGTTGTCCCCGGATGAGGAGATAAGGATGGAGTACGGCATCCTGGGCCTGCCGGTGGGCGACCAGATCATATCGCTCTATCGTCCTCGACTGGAGAGGCTGGCCGTCTTGAAGAGCGGGGAGTTGGAGAGGAGGCGGAACGGAGAAAAGGTGAGAGTGGCAGGCCTGGTGGTGGTGAGGCAGCGTCCTCCCACGGCCAAGGGGTTTGTGTTCATCACTATGGAGGACGAGGACGGGTTGACGAACGTCATCGTGCGGCCCGACGTCTACGAGCGGTACTATCGTGTGCTGCGCAACTGCTTTCTACTGATCGTTGAGGGAACCATCCAGAAGCAGCCGGGGATTCTCAATGTGTTGGCTACCGGGGCCGTGGGGGTTTACTGAGCCACAACGGGCCTACCACACCCATGCCCTCACCGAACAGGACGAGATCACTGGGCGATCTGGTCTCGGGCTCGGCCGGATGAATCTGCCCATACGCTGCGGGTCTGCTAAACATGTTCCTCAACATGAGCGGAATCACAGCAGTCTATGGCTGAGAATCGGAGACAGCGGCGGCGCATGTTGACAGTTTACCTCCCTCGTAGTATTATAGTACTGTCCACATACCTTGTGACCTTGGCGGTGTTCCAGGTGCTGCAGACAGCCGTACGGCACTCAACCGTGGTCTGCGCACTGATCGAATGGGAGGCTGAATCCCTGTGGGCCTAGAGTTGGTATTCATCTCAATCGCCGTCCTGTTGGGCTCGGCGGCCACGATCAGCACCCTGGTCGCCCTCTTGCGCAACCGCCCAAGAGCTGAGTCAGACACCATGCCGACGGCAGCGCAGAGTGCGCTGGACATGCTGGCCTATTTGCAGGACGCCCGACGCTCTGTGGACGCAGTGGGCGGGGAACTGGCGCCTTTCTCCATGGGTGAGGTAGCGGACACACTCGTCCGAAAACTGAGCGCGAATGAGGATTTCCACGTCCGAATCATAGGTGGGCCGGAGATCCAGCCAACTGCTGGAGGCAGGCACGAGACATACGAGCGTTGGAAGCAGCTATACGGACAGTTCGGTGATCGATTCCAGATGCGGTTCAGTGACGGGTGGCCGGGCCAGCATTTCGTCATAATCGACAACGAAATGCTGATCCTCGACGAGCCGCACCAACCGTTTGACTGGCCTAGGAAGTTACACATCTTCCGCGGCACCTACTTCGCCATCAGGCGCTTTGCTCGGCGCTTCGAAGAACTGTGGCTCCGGTCGACCACTGCCGGCGAGCCTGTAGTGCGGCCAGACTCGATGTCTGCCGGCACCGCACCCGACACGAACGAACCTACCGCCCCTCCTGGCCAGGACCCGGCCGCTGTCCCGCCGCCGTGACATTCACTCAACCACCATGATCTCTGGCATTGCGACAGACATGACTACAGAAGCGAGCTCGGTTCCGTACGCTGCCCTTACGGTGCTCGTCGCCTTGGCAGCCTTCCGCGTCGCATGGTTCAGACTGCTCCCCGAGTCACTCCGCCCGACTCTGCGACTGGGCGTCCTGCGCGCACTGGCGGGAGGTTCGATATTGGACTTGCTCGGTTTGACCTTCTGCAGCTTGTATCTGTTTGTCGGGGGACGCTGCGACCGAGTTCTGCTGTCATTCATACTAGCCTCTATGACCTCCGGGCTCGCCGTTTCCATCATCCTGGCGCTCTTCTATGTCTGGGAGCCGGGTGTTGATTCCGACCAGATGGTTGCGCGCGATGTCCCCGCGCCGGACGACCTGTGGCCGCCCGAACTCTAGTTTCGTCTCCATCCAGGGCGGAGGAACCTAGTCGGGGTCAAATTCGCCCGGTGTGACTGCAGCAATGCTCTCGCGCCCTCCACCGCAACCGACCGGCGGGCCGTGAAGTACCCATCAAGGCTCTTTGGCAAGTGCAGCACGCCGTCAACTGTCATTTTGAGGCAGCGGAGAGGCCGCGAGCCGTTCGGCTCTGTGTGGTGAGAGAAGATGTCTCCCAGCCATGTGAGACTGTCTCGACTCACCCCAAACAACGAGGGCGAGTTGATGAAGCTCATTGTGAGGCTCGACGTCTACCAGCGGTACTTAGACGGTGCTGCGTAACTGCGTGCTGATGATCGTGGAGGGAACGATACAGAAGCAACCGGGGATCCTCAACGTGTTGGCCGAGGGTGCGGTGGGGATGTAGCAATCGCCTCACTCCACAACTCTAAGAGCTAGCGAACGGAAGGAGCCTCGGATGTCAGGTGTCAACCCTCTAGTCGCTCTCTGAACCAGGCCAGGAAATCGCCAGGCGCTCCAATCCGCAAGCCCGATGTGCGGGCCACTTCTGGATCATCAAGGAAATGCTTTCGGTTCAGGGTCACCAGATAGTCCACCTGGGCGTTCATCGCTACCCTCAAGATGGGCGCATCCTTGGCATGAATGATCTCCCTGGCCATCGCGACATCCGCCGTAGACGGTATGGAGGCCTTCTCCAGGGGACAAGTGGTGGGAAAACGCCGGTACTCAGGGATCGCTCTGGGGAGTTTCTCCTGTAGATTCCGCTCAGCCTCCACGAGCACCTGTTCTGAAACAACCAAGGTGATGAGCTGCGCCTCGGCAAGGGCCAGAATCATGTTGCTGGCCCCCGAGGGCGACGCTAGACCAGAGAGGAGAGCGCTGGTATCAAGGAAGACCTTAGGCTTCAAGGCCGTACTTTTCCCTGACGTAAGTCTTCCGTTGCTCTTGCAGACCGTCCAGGAGGTCTCCGAGGGTTACCCCTTCCTCCTGCATGAGGGCTTCTATGGCGCTGGCGATTTCCGGTGTCACAAGCTTCTTGCGAGTAGCGATAAGAGTATCCCCAAGCTGTATCAGGGAGAAGACGTCTCCTTCCTCAATCCCCATCTGTCTCCGTATCTCCGCAGGGATGGTGAATTGACCACGTTCCCGCACCTGCACCACCACTGGCCCGCGGACGTCACGAGTTCCTTCCATAGTGCCTTGACTCCTTGTATCAGAAATTCTGATATCATTATACTCCCGATGAGTGTATCTGTCAAGAGTGTGGAATCGGACAATGTCGCACCTTTCAGCTTGTCTAGAGCCATTCGCCGCCCCCCCCTTATGTCTCACGACCGCCCAATTTGGATTCCCCGCCCAACCGATGGGCGGTCGGGGATCGATATGGGAGAACACCTTCTGGAAGCTAAGGAACGGGCGGCGTCCCCCCACAGCCAAGGGTTTCGTGTTTTCCGCCATGGAGGACGAGGACGGGTTGATGAACGTGATCGTCAAACCCGACGTTTATCAGCGGTGCTACATGGTGCTGCGGACTGATTTCTAGTGATCCTGAAGGGGACCATCCAGAAGCAACCGGGGATTCTCAACGTGTTGGCCGAGGGTGCGGTGGGGATATGATTGAAACCCGCCCGACTGTGTGCCACGTGGTACGCGATCCTTCCCTTGACTTGATAGGACGACCAAGGAGAGCATGGAAACAGCATACTGCGAGGGATGATACGAGTCTGGAGTCTTCTCCTAAATGACATGCATCGACGGGTGTGCCAGCCACCGCACGCGGACACCACCTCCTCTGTACCCTATCTAGTTGGCAGCGCCCTGTGGCCCGCCGTGTTGCGACGCCCGGCGTCTACGTACCCCAGGACAAAACCCTCTCGTTGGCCCCCATGTACTGAATGTTCAACTGCTCGGTGACCTTCTCCAGGATCTTCCTCTGGTTGCCCCCGTCCGCGGCCATCACGTAGAATTCCCACTTGCCGCTCCGGTCAGAGAGGAAGGCGATGTGCTTGCCATCCGGACTCCACGCCGGTGAGATGTTGTGGGGCCGCCGCTCCAGGAGAGCCGAGCTGCCCGTCAAGGGCCACCGACCAACCCCATCGGCGCCTGTAGCATAGATCTCCCAATGGTCGTGCTGCCAGTGCATGAAGACAATGCGTGTCCCATCGGGAGACCACACCGGATAGCTGTCGTGAACATTGTCGCTGAAAGGCCGGTTGTTCGGCCCCTCTACCGTGGTCATGCTCAATCCGTGATCGCCATCATACACTATCCACTCACCATCTCGGGACCAGGTCGGTGAGAAGGAGAAACGATCGCAGTATGGCTGGTGGAAGTATCCATCGGTCACGTCCACCACCCCGATGTGCCACTCATCCTGAAGCATGGGGGGAATGATCGTGATGCAACCGTACCCCTCAATGCACTCTCTCCAACGTGCTGTCAAACCCTCCGTTGCGAAGTAGAAGGCTATCTCGCTCCCGTCAGGCGAGAAGACGGGGCTCCGCGCCACGCTGGAACTGAATAGCACGCGCTCGTTGCTTCCATCGGCGTTGATGGCATAGATCCCCCAGGGCTCAGTCCACCGGGCGAAGACCACCTGCGTGCCGTCGGGCGACCACGAGGGGTCCATGCCCTCGGTCAGACGCCTCAGGCCAGTGCCATCGGCGTTGACCACGTAGATGTCGCCGCCGCTCCCCACCTGGAAGACGAACCTGCCCTGCAAGCCGGGGGTGGGTGTTGGCGCTGGCGGCTCCGGCCTTGATATCGGTGTGGCGGCCGGTGGTTCCGTCGGCGTCGCCGTGGGGTCAGGTGTGTCTGTAGCCTCAGGCGTTGGCGCCGGCGTCTCCGTCGGTTCCGCCGTGGGCTCGAGGGTGGGGGTGGGTGCCAGGGATATGGTCGTGGGCGTCGGGCTTGCCTGTCCACGGGCCGCACATCCCACCGAGAGTGCGACGACGCCCGCCAGGCACAGTGTCACCAGGATTCTACTCTTGTCCACTGTTATCTCCTTGCATTGCAGGTGAGGCGATCTGAGCGGATCCTGCCTGCGGCGTCCTATTCGGTCGCAATCTCCACTTCCGCACTCATCCCCAGGCGCAGGCCCTCGGGTTGCTCCTCCAGGGCGATGACCACCGTGTAGACCACATCCCCGCCCACCGTGGAGGCCAGCGGTGAGATACGGGCTACCCGCCCGGGGACGTCCACGTTGAGCGCTTCCACGTAGACCGTAGCCTCCTGGCCCATCTGCACCCTGGTCACGTCTCTTTCGCTGAGGTCAGTGGTCTCCACCTGGAGATGGGAGAGATCGGCCAGGGTGAGCACCACCTGGCCGGGCATCACGATCTGGCCTGGACTGACCTGGACGTCTGCCACGGTGCCACTGAAAGGGGCGGTCAGTGTGGCCTGGTTGAGGGTGGCGCGGGCGACTTCCAGCGCCGCCTCGGCCTGGGCCACGGCTGCCTGAGCGATGGCCAGTTGCTGAGGGGTGGGCCCCGCCCGGAGTTTGTCAACCTGGGCTATAGCGCTCTTCACGTTGCGCCAGGCCGCCTCCAGGTCTTCTGGCAGCGCGCCCCGGGTGACCAGCTCGTAGTTGGCCAGTGCGCTCTCGTAGTCCAGAGTGGCCAGTTGGAGGGCCAGAGTCTGGGGCATCTCCGTCACCTCTTCCACCCAGGCTATCGCGTCGTAGGCGGCTTGAGCTTGCACCAGGGCGGCCTCGGCCTTCCTCAGTGCGGCCAGGGCGATTCGCCGTTCCTGGTCGCTGGGCCCGGCCTCCAGTTTGTGGTATTGGGCCAGCGCGCCCGCGTAGGCAGCGTCGGCTGTGGCCAAATCCTCTGGTCGGGGCCCGGCCTCCAGTTCGGCGAGCTGGGCTCTCGCGGCCTCTAGAGCGGCCTCGGCCTGGGCCACCCCAGCCTCGAGGGCGGAGGACTCCAAAGAAATGAGGGTATCACCTTCCAGTACCTCGTCCCCGAGCTCGACCTCCACCGTCTCCACCTGTCCGGCCAAAGCGAAACCCATCTGGGCTTCCTGGGCAGCCATCACCTCTCCCGAGGCCGTCACCGCGGCTCCACTGGACCCCGAGGGGAGCGCCGGGGCTGGCGCCGTGAGCACGGGCGTGGGCGACGGCTCGGGTGCGCCGCCGCAGCCGGTGAGGAGGACGGCGACCAGCAAAAGGAGAATGATAGCTGTTCCCCACCACCTCTCACTCATCTCGTATCTCCTTCATCTCGTTTGTCGTCAAAGACCTTGCCGTCGCGTAGCTCCACCACCCTCCGCGCGAAGGGGATCACGCGGGGGTCGTGGGTGGCGCACACGAAGGTGGTGCCCGTCTCCTCGTTCAATCGTAACATGATCTCCATCACCTGGCGGCCGTTCTCCGTGTCCAGGTTGGCCGTGGGCTCGTCAGCCAGGATGAGGATGGGGTGGGCGGCCAGGGCGCGGGCCACGGCCACGCGCTGCTGCTCGCCGCCGCTCATCTGATCCGGCCGGTGTTTGGCCCGCTCAGAGAGGCCGACTGCCTCCAGGAGCTCCGTTACGCGATCCCGGCGCTGCTTGCCGTTCTGACCAACCAGGAGCAGTGGGAGCTCGATGTTCTCGTAGGCGCTCAGCCCAGGGATCAGGGCGAAGAACTGGAAGACGAAGCCGATGGTCCCCCTGCGCAGGTCCGCCCGCTTATTGGCGCTGAGCTGGGTGACGTCCTCCCCCTTGAGCAGCACGCGGCCGCTGGTGGGCCTGTCCAGGCAGCCCATGAGCTGGAGCGCGGTTGTTTTCCCAGACCCCGATGGTCCCACGATGGCCGTGAACTCGCCGTCTTCGATGGTCAGCGTAAGGCCGCGCAGGGCATAGGTTTCCACCTCACCGATCTTGTACGCTCTTGTGGCATCCTGCAACTCGATGACTTTCATTTCACACCTCCCCATGCGTGAGATAACTTGCCCGACTCAACCGAGCTACAAAGCTCGCAGCGCATCAATTGGCTCCTTCCGGGTCGCGAACCAGGCCGGGTAGAGCGAGGCCAGTAGCATGATGATCCAGCAAACGACGGATATGACGGCCGTATCCGCCCACTGGAAGGCCGCATACATCGTTTCGCCATAGGCTATGTCGGCAGAAGTCATATTGGCCATATCGCCCAAGTAAAGGCCTTCGGTAGCCAGATAATACACCCCCAGCGATCCCAGCACCACGCCCAGGATGACGCCTATCGCTCCCAGCGTGGCAGACTCCATCAAGAACATGGCCATGATCTGCCGTCCCTTCATCCCCAGCGAAGCCAGGATACCCATCTCCCGCGTGCGCTCAAAGACGGACATCAACAACGTGTTGGCGACGACAACGGCGACGATCGCCAGCACTATCAGGTAGATCATGTACAAGAATCCCATCGCCGATTCCGTGGTTTGCAGCATCAACTGGTTAAGGTCACGCCAGGTCAGCACGTCCAAGCCCGGCGCGCTCAGCGCTGAAGCAACCGCGTCGGCATCTTCCTGATCGTGCAGCAGAGCCACGACCGCGCTGGCCCGCTCCCCCACTTGAGTGAAGGCCTGCGCCTTTGCCAGCGGCAAAAAGATCGTCGCCTCGTCGAAGGCTGGGATGCCAGTGTCGTACAAGCCACGGATTGTAAAGATCGCCTCATCAGGCTGCTCGCCTGACGTGTTGATCAGCAGGCTGACATCATCGCCCGCGGTCAACCCCAGGCTTCTAGCCAACCTCTGGCTGATGAGGACGCCGCTCCGGTCATCGGGGGCCAGGAACTCGCCGGCAACCAAACCCTCCCGAAAGGGCGCCGCCATCTCGGAAGGCGGGTCTATGCCAAACACCCGCACGCCGACCGACTCTTCGACCGTGCCCAGGATGCCGCCGGCCCACAACACCGGCGCTGCCGCTTGCACCTCCGCCAGCATCTGCGCCTGGGCGGCCAATCCCAGCGGCTCCTCCAACAGATCCTCCCACTTGAGGCTGACCTTGTCCTCGTCGTAGGATTCCCCGCGCACCTGCACGTGACCAGTCTGCACGCGAATGCTGTTCTCGATCGAACCCTGTATCGCACCCATCTCAAAGCCGTGAAGCGCGATGATCAGCGCCAATCCCATCATCACCGCGATCAGCGTCAACGCTGATCGGCGCTTGTTACGTCCCAGGTCGCGAATTGCAATCCTCCACAGTGTGAACATAGTATCCATCCTTCTCGCGTTTCACGAATCGCGCATCTGGTCTTCCGCATCAGACATAGTGTAGGGCTTCGGCCGGCTCCCGTTTGGAAGCTTGCCAAGCCGGGTAGAGCGAGGCCAACGCCGCGATGATGGCGACGGTCAGCGCCCGGTTCACCAGCACATCTATCCCAATTCGGAAGTAGATCCGATCACCCATCAGTCCGATCAGTTCGCCGAACTCGCCCACGTCTACTCCTCCATACAAGGCCAAAAAATCGAGCCCGACTCGTCCAAAGTAGGCGCTTATCGCCCCACCCAGCAGGCTGCCAGCCAGCGCGCCCAGCAATCCGATCAGCACCCCCTCCAGCAGGAACAGCACCATGGTCTCCCACCGCTTCAACCCCATCGCCGCCAGCACGCCGATCTCACGCGTGCGCTCGAACACCGCCATCAGCATCAGGTTGAGGATGCCAACGCCGGCGATCAACAGGATGATCAGCCCAAAGAGGCTCATTATTTGAGCCTCTAACTCCATCATCTGCTTCATCGAGGGATCCAGCGTGTCCCAGGCATCCACCTCGTAGCCGGGCAAGGCAGTTTGCAGCCTCTCGACCACCGGCGGCTCCTGTCCCACTCGTTCGAGGTGAACGGCAACCTCGGTAGCCTGATCGCGCAAGTCAAAGAGCGTCTGCGCCTCGAGCAGCGAGACGTAGACCAATCTCTCTTCCACCTCCACAATCCCCAGGTCATAGATGCCGACGATCGTCATCGTGCGGCGGCGCATCTGGTCGTGGGTGGCGCGTCCTACCAGCGTGACGCGGTCGCCTACGGTCACCTCAAGCCGCTCGGCCAACGCCTCGCCGATGAGGAGGACGTCTTCGTCGTTACCTTTCAGGTAGCGGCCTTGGACAACGTTCTCCGCCACCAGGCTCACTGACGCTTCCTGTTCCGGTTCGATGCCGGTGATGACGACTGCCATGGTCCCCTCGCGGCTACTGACCATGCCGCCGGTCTCGATGCGTTGGGCTACGGCGACCACCTCCGGCTGGGCCAACGCCGCCTCCACCGCCGCGTGCGGGTCGACCAGAGGCAACAGCGGCAACCTGTTCGCCTTTTCCCGGAAGCCTGGCGCGTGTACCTGCACGTGGCCGCCCTGCAGCTTTACCGTGTTGCCGTAAAGGGCCTGGTTCATCCCGCCCAGCATGCCGTCAAAAACGAGCATAAGAGCCAGCCCCAGCGCGATGGCGATCACGGCGATCACCGTGCGTCTCCAATTGCGCCAAACGTTACGCCACGCCATTATCAAGAGTTTTCCCATGTTCACTCACCTCCCAGCGGTGAATCTTACCTGTCTTCGATCCCCCGTCGCCTCACCGGGAGCGAGGGAGTCATCGCGCCGCTCCAGTATACGCCAAATTCCCTTGACAGCGCCACTGCTCGTGCACAGCCTCGCGCAACGTCGGCGTAACGTTGATGGGAGCCAGGTTCGCTGGGGGCACAGCAGCCGCCAGGGACCACGAAAGGTGGGGAGTTCCAATCAGCGGGAGTAGCGGCACGTTGGCACAGGTGCCTGGCAGAACCAGGGTGAGGCAGCGCCCGCCCACTGCCAAGGGGTTCGTATTCATCACCATGGAGGACGAGGATGAGCTGGCTAACGCAGCAGCCCGTGCGGACCGGACCGGCATGTACTGCTGTCCACAGACAGGTGCAGCACTGGCGGTGCTCACCAAGTTGAGATCGGGAGGTGTGATCAAACCATCGGACCGAGTGGTGGTCATCTCGACGGCCCACGGCCTCAAGTTCACCAGGTTCAAAGCCGGCTATCACGAGCAGACGCTAGAGGACGTGGCGGCCATCCACGCCAATCCCCCGCCAGAGTTGCCAGCCGACCACACCGTCGTCAGTGAAGCCATCGACCAGTTTTCCCCACACGCGTGGGGGTGAACCGATACACCTCTTACCCTTGCGAAGGCTCCGAGCCTTCGCAAGGATGTTTTCCTCATACGCGTGGGGGTGAATCGCAGCGCCGTAGGACAAGTTGCCAACTCGTCCCACGAGCGGCTCGGCAACAACCGATGGATGGTGGTGTTCCCACACGCCTGGGGGTGAACCGTCACGGCACTATCCCGTAAGGGCGAATAGCTCGCCGATGTCATCCACCTCGTGCAGATGTGTGACCAGGGCGACAAGGCGCTCGACCCGCTCCTCGTCCAGCTCGCGCCCGGCCAGCCCTCTGAACTTATCCTCAAGCTGTTCCTGTGTCACCGGGTTGCGGTAGTCGCCCTTGGGGTCATCGACCGTAGAGGTGTACTCTGCCCCGTCTTCCATGTCGACGGTGACTGCGCACGAGTAGTGCTCAGGATAGCGTCGCTCGAACTCCTCATCGACCACCCAGTCCACCTTCGCCATCAACTCACGCACGTCCGGGCGATGGATATTCTCGTCCGTGAAAGTGTCGGCGTCGATCTTCCCATCAATAAGAGCGATGGCCACCTGCCATGGCATGCTGAACTGCGCATCCACCACATTCTGGGGATCTCGCTTCCTGGGCATAGCCAGCAGCTTGATGGTGTAGTCAGAGGAGCGAACTAGAACGTGCTGGATCTTTCGCCAATCAGGAGCATACGTGGCCACGACGTCGAGACAGGCATCCAGGTGCCCCCCTGAATAGCGACAGCAGGGATAGACCTTAATGCTCGAGTTCGCGAATGTCCATTCCTCCCCCAGACCGTCGGTGATGAGGCTTATGTCGTACTGACGCTCGTATGAATAGGCCTGCATGAAACCATCTTGCCCCTCGATGATTTCGGGAGGCCCGTCGAAACCCTTCTGCGCCATCCTTGCCGAGATAATGCCCACCATCGCCGGGTGCCCTGCCTGAAGTCTCTTGGTGTAGGATCCCGATGTGTTCCAGGCCATGAGCCCCCCGACCTGGCTGCCTGCGATGCCTTGGGCATGGACTGTCTGCTGCACATCGAGCTTCATCAACTTCGCCGCGGAGACGGCAGCGCCAAAGGTTCCACAAGTGCTTGATGGATGAAATCCCTGGTAGTACGTCTTCCCAAGAAAGGCGGCGCCCAGACGACAGACTATCTCATTGCCCAGGGCGATGGCTTCGATGACTCTTTTGCCGCTCGCCTGTAGCTGCTCGCCCACAGCCAGACTGGCCGGGATCGTCGCTACGCTTGGATGTGCATTTGACTCGTTGTGGTCGTCCGCAAAGTCAAAGGCATAGCCCTGAATGGCATTGGCAAAGGCTGCGTTCGGTGCAGAAATCTTCCGGCCATGGCCAATCACGCTGCTTTCCTCTGGGCCGCCCATCTCCAACGCCACCTCAGCGGCGATTCTGCTCGATTCGACGTTCTTCGAGCCGATCATAGATCCCAAGAGGTCCAAGACCAGATTCGCTGCCCGCTGGCGCACCTTCTCGGGCAAATCCTCGTAGCGAAGAGCCACTGCAAGTTCGGCTATCTGCTCGCTAATTGGCTTGCTCTCACCCATCTCCAAACATCCTCCATCGATTCGTGCGCGTCCGAGATTCGGTCTCGGCTCGCATTACATTCTCCGCCTGGTTGTTCCACCGTCACGAAACATTGGGCACGTGGCACGCGATTTCGTGAGCACGAGGCATTCCCGGCTGTGTCCGCGACCGAGCCTCTTCCGAGATCCTCACCTCACGCGCACAGACCTCTTCAGAAGAGTCGCGCCCGCCCCGTGGAACAGGAGCGATCTGATGCGTCGAGGGCGCGTGGGAGAGCGTAGTCTGCCCCTACTCCACTTTCGCCCGTGCTTCATTGCCCAACTGCGTTACATATCGTGGAAACTCATTCCACATAACACAATTATACCCCCTTCCATCCGGGTGTCAAGCTCTTGGCGCCGAGTTTGCGGCATCGATCCCACAACTTGAGGTCTGGCTTCCATGCCCAGGGAAGGAAGCCAGGCGGAGGTTAGTAACTTGGGCTTTGCACCCGAGACCTCGGAGGTCTTGGAGACCTCCGAGGTCTTTCTCCTTCCTGCGTTTGCCGCCTGGAGGGAGGGATGCTATACTACCCGAGTTGTGGCCCATCACGGGCCCGGGAGAGGTGCAAGCAGAGTGGTCCTTCTGAGTATGATCTATGCTCTGGCGGCGGTGTGGCTTGCCGTATATGGTCTCAACGCCTTCGTGCTGACCCTGCTCTATCTGCGACATCGAGGTGATAGCCCAGCCGATCCACCGCTGACGGTCTTTCCTCGAGTGACCGTGCAGTTGCCGGTTTTCAACGAGGCCCACGTCATTGAGCGGCTGATAGACAGTGCTGTCCGTCTGACCTACCCACACGACAGGCTCCAGATCCAGATCCTGGACGACTCTACAGACGAAACGACGCCCCTGGCCAGACAGAGGGTGGAGTATCATCGTGCACGGGGCGTGAACGTGGAGCTACTTCACCGTCGCACCCGGGTCGATTTCAAGGCTGGTGCACTTGGCGAGGGCCTGCGCAGAGCAACCGGAGAGTTCATCGCCCTCTTTGATGCCGACTTCCTTCCGCCACAGGACTTCCTTGTCAACACCATCCCCCACTTCCTTTCCCGACCGCGCCTGGGGTTTGTCCAGACCCGCTGGGGACATATCAACTACGCCTATTCCAGTCTGACTCGCTCCCAGGCCATCGCCCTCGACGGCCACTTCGGCGTCGAGCAACCCGCACGCGATCGCGCTGGCCTCTTCCTCAACTTCAACGGCTCCGCAGGAGTCTGGCGCAGACAGTGCATCGAGGATGCTGGAGGCTGGCAAGGGGATACCCTCTGCGAGGACATGGACCTAAGCTACCGGGCTCAACTGGCCGGTTGGCAACCTCTGTACCTGCATGATGTGGTCTGCCCCGCCGAGATCCCGCCTCAGATCCACGGCTTCAAGCGCCAGCAAGCCCGTTGGGCCAGAGGCTCCATCAGTTGCGCCCTGAAGTTATGGCGTCCAATCCTGAGGGCGCCAGTCTCGGCCTTCAAGCGTCTTCAGGGCCTCATACATCTGACCAGCTACCTGGTTCATCCTCTGATGATGTTGATCCTGATCCTATCTGTGCCCTTGTTGTTCACACGGCAACCCGTGGCCTTCCCCTTGACTTTCCTTAGCCTCGCCAGCCTGGGGCCGCCCACTTTGTACACGATGGCGCAGCGAGGGCTGCATCCTGATTGGGCAAAGCGGCTAAGATACTTTCCGCTGCTGGTTCTGCTGGGCACTGGCCTGGCGCTGAACAACACCCGATCTATCTACGAGGAGGTGAGAGGGAGAAAAGGCGAGTTCCGCCGCACACCCAAGTTCAGGCTGGAGGAGCAGCGTGACGACTGGCGCAGCAGCGGATACGCCCTCTCGTTCGACTGGCTGGCCCTGGGGGAGACGCTATGTATGCTATATGCCTTGGTCGGAGTGGTTATCGCCCTTCAGCAAGGCAGCTACTTCGCCGTACCCTTTCTCATGCTTTACGTGCTGGGGTTCGGCTACGTGGCTTCGCTCACGGTACTCCACTCCCCGCGAGGCTGGCTGCCACGGAGAGCGCCCACACGTGGGGCTGAGGTGCGACCCACGGGGAATGCTTTCGCTACCTGGCGGGAGCAAGCGGTTTGGCGCTCGCGGAAGAGCACCGAAAGGTCACGATGAGGCCCGTGCCTCCTCATCCTCGGGGTAGAGAACCTCACCTCCCTCAATGGGACGAGAGCCATCAGGGAGATCCAGGGGATGATCCCTGCCGGCCAGAATCGCTCCGCTGGAAGTGTAAGGTCCCACGGTGGGCCAGTATCCTGTCTTCTCGCTGGCTGCAAACTCCAGCCGCACGATGGCCTTGGGCCACTTGTAGCCGTACGTCGAGGGCGCAACCAGGCGTAGAGGCGAGCCGTACTTCGCGGGCAGCAGTTCATCGTTCATGCTGTGTGCGAGCAGTACACCTTCCTGCCGGAGATCGTCGATGGACATGGACTCGTAATAGTCGTCGGCGCAGTAGAAGTGCACCCATCGCGCCTCTGGGAGCGCATCAACTGTTTCCATCAGTGTTTGCAAGTCAAAACCATCCCACTTGGCTCGGGCAGACCAGGTTTCGACGCATTTCATACGTCTGACCTGTGTCACGGAGGGCAACCTCTGCACATCACCCAGGGATAGACTTTGAGGCCTGGTCACCAGTCCATCCACCGTCAATTGCCATTGCTCTGGGTCGGGCGCGGGGAAGCGCTTGTAGTACCGAACGTAGAAGCCAGGCACGTTCTCATTGTACAGCATCAGCGGCTGTGGGCTGGAGCCCGGTGTCACTTCTCCAGGCAGGAGAACCTCCGACGGAGGCGTGGCGCAGCCTGCTAGAGCCTCCGTCGCCACCACGCCGGCGGTGCTCAGAGCCGCCCACCGCAAGAACTGACGCCTCGATAATCCTCTCATCGTGCTCTACCTCCCCTCGTGCGGGCACATCAAACGTGCCCTTACATTATACAGTACTTACGATCCCCCGTATGTAATATACGTTTGATCTTCCCCCGAAAAAGTGGACACGAAGATAAGCAAGATTCGTGTATACTACTATCGGAGGGACAAGGATGAAAGAGTCTAGAAGAACCTACACAGCTGAATTCAA
>Ga0209979_1002129_pt1 | contig 19610 bp, 18 predicted proteins | sample AnhtaG_FD_183114 | JGI IMG/M metagenome (GOLD analysis project Ga0209979, IMG submission 183114) | Deep subsurface microbial communities from Anholt, Denmark to uncover new lineages of life (NeLLi) - Anholt_01485 metaG (SPAdes) (version 2) | ecosystem: Environmental > Aquatic > Marine > Oceanic...
TGGAAAGTTGACCAGCTTCGTAACCGTCCTGATCTTTTGCTACTGCCGTAGAGTTCCCGGCAAACTGTGTCAGGCCGTTCAATTCGCCTACGGTACCAAAGTCTAAAGCGATGGTTTGTGGATTCAAAGGATCATGTGCAAAACTTATTACAAATTCTGATGGATTGCTGCTGCCTGTTAAACCTGTGTAATAACCGTTCGTGGTGTCGAAGGTTATGTTTTCTATACGCCGGTTTGGTATGGTTATCTGATTGATATTGCCGCTCATTGAGGATAGCACCATATCCCAGGTGTTAGCGGTATTTGTCCGTACAAATGAACCCGAGAAAACGTGTTGTCCCCCCTGAGAATCATAAACCATAATATTAACACCCTTGACTTCTTCTCCGCCGACAGTTAACATCTCGAAATACCCTGGCATTGTAAGTGTACCGTCGCCGCTATAAGTCATAGCCAAATCAGATTTACTATAGCCGCTGGTTGTGTCAGTAATACGTAGTTGTCCGTTGAGCAAAGATGCCGTGGCAGTGCTGCCAAGAATACCCTGTATAGCCCGTCCTTTTGTTGTTTCCGCAATCGAAGCCGTTCCACCTGTCATGTTGGTGTTATCAACTGTTACCATGGCGGCATCCTGCCCCGCTAAAGTACCTGCAAACGTAACAGTAACACCAGCTGTTCCAAGGGGCCCGCCGGCACAAGTTACATTGCCGGCCCCAATAGTGGAAAGGGCTTCCAATGCTGTGTCTATCTGAGCGGCAGTAGCATTAAAGGCAAGAGCACCGGTCGTTTGCCCCCCAAAACTCATTGTGAATGTGCCGCCTGTGGCGGTACTGGAAATCGTCTGTACTTCGTCAACCGCAGCAGTACCTTCATTAGTGTTCAGCCAGGTTAGTACATCATTTAATGTGGTTGTTGCAGTAACAGGCATTGTCAGGTCGGTGGTTGGACTGCTGCCTAAAGCGGTTCCATCCGGTTTATAACCGGAGAAGGTAATCGTACCCGAGTTCAGTGTCCCAGTATATTGGTCGAGATTTGAAATTAATGTGGTTCCTACTGCGGTAGTGCCGTTTGTTGTGTAACTGATATTTGAGCTTAATACTTGTGTTTGTGCTGTCTGTAGCGTCGCATCGGAACTTAAATTGCCTGATACTGTTACCGTTGATGTTAGCTGTGCCGGCATCGGTACTCCGTAAGGTACATGAAGGTCACTGTCACCGGCAACCTGGAAGCCGTCACTTTCGCCTATTGCGCCGATACGCTGGACACGATAGCCCGTGGCAGGGTCAACCATAATTGAGTTCGCATCAACGGCAAATGCACCTGCGCGAGTGAAAATGCTCTGTTGACCATCACTTACCACAAAATAGCCTTCACCTTCTAACGCCAGGTCCAGAGGATTGCCGGTGTTCACGATACTGCCCTGTGTCATATTTGGGGTTATACCGGCTACTCCAACACCAGTGCCCATCTGCTGAGGATTGGTGCCGCCGACGGTGCTTGTTGGCTGCGATGCCTTTTTTATCGTCTCACTCAGCAGTTCCGAGAAGGTTATACTGCTGGCCTTAAAGGCGGTGGTATTGACATTAGCCAGGTTATTGCCGGCTATATCAATCATTTTCTGGTGGGCTTGCAGCCCGGTAACTCCAGCTGACAATGCAAAACTCATTTTTCTTTCTCCTTTATATCGAAACTCTAAATCTGAATTCAGTTTTTGACCGATATTACGTTTTCCAAACCAAGCGTATAGTTTCCTACTATCAAAAATATTTCTCCGCCAATGTTGTTGTAAACTTGCTCGACTACGCCGCTTGTGATATCTGTGGTACCTGTTTCGTTTTCCAGCATGAATGAAACTTCCTTGCCTATCAACGAATTGGCATAGGTAAGCTCAGTAGTGGCAAGCACCTTAGCAAAGCTTTCGTTCATTGATTCGAGCTGCTGTAGTTGTGAGAATTGTGCCAACTGGGAAGCCATCTCATTATTGTCTAACGGTTCCAGCGGGTTCTGGTTTTGTAGCTGGGTTATCAGAAGATTCATATAATCCATTTGGATGTTACTTGCTGTGTTTGTTGCTGATACTGGATCCATAACTTTTCAACCTTTTTCAAAAGACAAAAAACTAAATTTCTTTTCAAATCCCGATGTTGCCCGCACCTGTGCTACCCGCACAGAAAACGCGGGTACAGGTGTCGGCCGCAGCTCGACACCATACCGGTACGAGCGACATGCAAAAGAGAGCAATTGTTGTGCCACATTACAATCGCCGCCGCTTTTGTGATACACAACTTCCTGTCACAACAGACATTACGGAAACTAAAAAGTTAAATAAAGGCAGAAATCACCTTTGTTAAAGATTCTCTCAGAGGATAAATTTTCCTGTATCCCAGAAAATTTTGCCGCCTTGGGATTGATGGTTGTGCTGATAATTTTTTTTGCTTTGCTTTAGTTTGCTCGGTGGCACTAAAAAGTCCCATAAAAAGCAATGCCTTCTCACTGTTGGTGTTGCTTTCTTATCAGAAAAGCGTCCTATAAAATTATCACACAATCTCAGAGCGTCTTTGAGTCCAAAAGAATCAGTGACATTATTGGCCGGTCCCATAAAAAAATTAAAGTTGTCTTGGCTCCTCTGTCGATTTATGGCTTTGTATTATCCACTATCTGTGAAACACAAATGCCTGCATAATGAAAAAAGCAACATAACCACAGACAACGCTTATAGCTTTGGATAAGGATGACTTTACGTAGAATTGTTGCACTCAGTAGAGACCCCGAAGTTCAACAACTGGCTCAGGAGTACGGCCAAGAAGTATTTGGGGCTGATGACCTGGCCGATGCTCTGGATATCGTTCGAACGGTCAATCCGGATTTAATTCTTTTCGACCATCGGTTTGGAATGGGTCATATCCGTGAATTCATTCTTCGCAGCAGTGCTGCTGCGAAGAATGAATTCCTCGATAGGGCCGATAAATATTCAACCGATGTTCCCATCGTGGTGGTTGGATGTGATGATGATAACACCGACTTGTCCAAAGAGGTTATGCAGGCAGGGGCCTACGACTATCTGAAGGGAAGGCAGGATTACGCCGGCTTCGAGCAAATTATAAGCAGGATAAAGAATAAATCCGAGGGCTCCCGTGACCCGTGCCTTGTGACCCGAGCAACGAGCGACGAGCGACAAGCGACGGAATCAAGCCGTTTTTTTGCTGAGGACCTGGCTTGCTCTGTCTCTATGGTTGGCTACAGTAAAGCGACCCTCGATACTCTCAAAATGATTAAACTTGTGGCGGCCAGCCGGTGCAATCCGATTTTGATAGTTGGAGAAACAGGCACAGGCAAAGAGCTGGCTGCTAAGGCGATACATATTCTAAGGCATCCGAACGAGCAATTTGTAGCTGTAAATTGTGCAGCTCTGACGGCAAATCTGTTGGAAAGCGAGCTTTTCGGCCATGTGAAAGGCTCTTTTACCGGCGCCGACCGTGAGAAAACAGGACTTATGGAATTGGCCGAGTCCGGAACGCTCTTGCTTGATGAAATAAGTGAGATGCCGATGGAACTGCAGGCCAAGTTGCTGCGTGTCCTCCAGGAAAAAAGCTTCCGAAAGGTCGGAGGCGTCAAAAATATTGCTTGCAACGCCACGATAATAGCTTCGAGCAATCGCAATCTCAAAAGTGAACTTCAGGCCAATCGCTTTCGACGCGACCTTTATTACCGTCTGAATATTTGTCCTATTACTCTCGCTCCTCTTAGGTCACAAGGGCGAAGGCAAGACATCCGGCTCTTAGCTGAGTACTTTCTCAAGACCTCAACTATCTGTCCGGACAAGTACGGTAAGATAACATCCCTGACTGAATTAGCTATTGAGGCTCTGGAGAATCACGATTGGCCCGGCAATGTTCGTGAGTTGTGTAACGTCATCGAAAGGGCCATCCTGCTGGAGACAACAGATAAAATCGGGCTAAACGGAATCATAATTGAGCCGACTGAATGGAGTGATGTATCGAACAGTCCAACACCTGGCCTCATCAAAGATTTCTCGTTGGCAAAGGCTGAGCGCGAGCTGATTGCTCGGGCTTTGCAGAAAACGGGCTGGCAAAAGACCAGGGCTGCTGCTCTTCTTGGCATAACCAGAGCAACTCTTTACGCCAAGGTCAAGCAGTACAATATCGAAAAGAATTCGAATATCGCAGCCGACTCCCCAAAACAAGAGCAAAACGAAGTTTCACCGTCATCCTTGTCTCAGCCGGTAACGGCTCCCTGATAAGGCCCTGAATGGCCGGTGCCTGTCAGAAAATCTATCGATTCGTCTAAAATCCTGACATCTCGCAGTGCCTAAAGTTTGAAGTGCCTAAAGTTTGAAACTCACTTTAGTTCACTTTAGCTCACTTTAGCTCACTTTAGGCACTTTTAATTATTTCTGTAGCCGTCTCTGGCACAGTTATTGCTGCTTTCTAAAAAAATGAGGTTGTGAGATGCGCCTCCACCGTCTTGACTCTGCTGCTTTGTTTTGCGGCTCGTCTGGCCTACTCCGCCAAAGCGGCTTTGGCTGCAAAGGCCGGGAGTTTGCCGAAGTCGAAACAAACGGCGGGAGCAGTGGGGGGCTAAGTTGGAATCTATGGCCACAGAAGAACAAAAAAATGTTCTCAAAGAGAATACTTCCGAGGTGCCATCGGACAGCGAATTATTTACAGGCGAAGTTCGCAGGGAACTCTCGGAGCGTGATGTGTTCGTTGGAGACGAAGATTTTTACAGACTTTTGGAAGAGTCCACACCCACTGCGGCAGTTCAATCCGTCACCAGCCCAACTGATGCACGGACCCGTGCACGGCGCTCCACGCGGGGGGCGATTCGGCATAAGCGTTTTTCGACCCTTCAGAAAGTGCTCGTTGCCGGCATTATTACCATTGAGGCAATGTTGCTGTACGTGGTGCTGAAACCTTTACTATGGCCCCCTAACAAGATTCCAACACCTACCGCTCAACAAGCGCGCCCTTCCAAGCTGCCGGCTGGAGATTCCACACAGGTAGTACAGGAGCAAGTCCAAAAGCCGGACCCTTTGTTTCCACCAACACAACCTCTGTCTTTGAAAGTTGCTCGGAACTTCTATCTGCAAAAGGAGTACGGTAAGGCTTATGCTGCTTATAACCAGCTTCAGCAGAGTCTTCCAGCCGGTGCTAAAGAAGAACTGCTGAGGGATTTCCTTCAGTTTAAAATGGCTTTGTGTTTGAGAAAGGCTGGCAATCCCGACCAGGCCAACCGTTTATTCAGAACACTTTCACAAAGTCACTCACCTGTCGTAAGAGCAGTTGCAAATTATAACCTTAGTTTGCTCCAAGTGCAGAAGAAGCAGTACCTCAAAGCGCGAACTATGGCTTATCAGACGATTGCTATGGTCAAGGCGGTGGATTTCGACAAGGATTGGGCTTCTGTCTTGCAGCGTGATTGTCATTTCCTGGTCGCTGAGTCGATGACCAGAAATATCCTTTCGCTTTGCGATGCCGATACAGACCTTCCCGGCCGGTTGTGGAGCAGCCCTGGTGAGGTTGACCCTTTCACCAACTTAAACGAGGCACAATTGCGGGCCCTTTTGAATTCCGGCTCAAAGCAATTAACGGAAGGATTGCTCAGCCCACAGATTCAGAAGCTCGAACATCAAGGTGTTCCACCTCGTTGGTCTGTCATTGCTTATGGGGCTTCGGTTGAAGAGCTGCTGGCAAGATTCGCTGCAAATGCCGACCTTGATATTTCCTGGGTCCACCACAAGACACCAGCCGCCGAACCAGCAAGGAATGCTGTTCGCAAAAGGCCGGTGAGTTTGTATCTGCCGACCGCAACCGCCCAGCAGGCCATCGAAGTGGCAGCCGGGCACGTGGGCTTATTGGCACGTCTCGATGAAAATGGGCTCGTAAAAATTTCCAACCCGGCTGACTATTCATCATTATCAGAACACGTACATTTGCTTATACAGGACACTATTTCGCTTTGGAGAAAATTTTTACTTACATTCCATAACGACCAACGTATTCCAAACGCTCATTTTGCTCTGGGACTCTTGCACGCTCAGGAGGGCCAGCTCACCAATGCTATTGCGGAGTACAAGTTAGTGGCCAATCAGTTTTCACAAACATCTTTGGCGCCGTATGCACTGTTAAATTCGAGCAAACTCAAAGCTAATCTCCATGACTATTCCGGTGCACGAGAGGATTTGACACAGCTTGTTGAGCAGTATCCTGATACCGAATTTTACGGCCAGGCTTGTTTGAATCTTGCTGATGCAACAAGGAAAGCCGGGTTTTTGAACGAAGCTGAACGGCTCTATCGCAAAGTTTACAATCTCGGTTTGTCTTTGGAGCTGCAGATTGCCTCTGCCCTCGGAGCAGGCAGATGTTCCTACGAGGCACAGGACCACGAAACTGCCGTCAAATGGCTGACTCAATACCTCAAACTTGCTAAAGACCGCACAGGCGCGGACTTCTACTTTGCCTACTTTCTCCTGGGCAAGACCAACCTGGCATTAGGAAAGCCTCAGCAGGCTTCCCTTGCTTTTCAATACGCCCTAAGCGGACCGGCAGGGTGTCTTACCAGAGAAAGATATGTGGAGACTGTCTCTGCTTTAGTTGAAACACAGATACAACTGGAGCTTTTCGTCGAGGCTCTTGCATTGTTGGAGAGCATACACACCTGGCAGTTCTCGAAGAAGGAATCTATCGAGATATTACTGCTCAAGAACAAAGTTCTTCGTTTTATGGGCTTGCCCGATGAAGCTATCGCCGCACTTGGGGACATTGCTGAATATTTGCCTGACTCCCAGTTGAAAACCAGAGTATCTTTTGAGTTAGTCAACTGCTATATCGCCAAAGGAGATTTGGAATTTGCCCACAAGAAGTTAGCGGAAATTCTTATTAGCGCTGCCCCCGGACCTTTGGCGCACGAAGTAGCTCTCGAATTAGCGCAGGTTGCTTTGAAACTTGGTCAAAACTCTCAAACCGTCTCTGTTTGTTTGCAGCTTTTGGATTCAGCAGTATCAGCCCGGATAAAGCAAAAAACCTTAAAGGTGCTGGCAGCCGCTTATAGCCGACAGAAAAAGTTTGACGATGCAGCATTAGCTCTTTTAGGTCAATGGTAATGAAAATGAAAAATAAGAATTCTATTGGTTATTGGCTATCGGATGTCAGATGTCAGATGTCAGATGTCAGATGTCAGATTTTCTGTCTTCTGTTTTCTGTCTTCTGTTCTCTGACTTACTCTGCTGCTGCGGTTGGTCAAAAATCGCCGCAGAGCAGTTTTATTACTTCGCCAGACCCAAATAGTTACCTCGGACGCCAATTATGGCGGGCTGAGCTCAGTATAGCTAAAGGCGAAAAGGATAAAATAACAAAGAATGAGCTTAAGCGGATGATAGAGCAAATTCGCTCTATTAAATTTGAGCCCCAGAAGGAGACATTTGAGCCTATCGTCGTCCCCAAGGTGGTCCTGATAGATGAGCCTAATGAAGCTGTATCCGAGACGAAAGAACAGGAGAAAAAGGAAATCGGACCCAAACTGCCTTATGAGCCGATAACCGACCAAACTTTACAAATACTCAAGAACCTCTCGCAGCATCCTGACAAGCTGAATAATCCTTTTGAGCTGGGAGAGACCTTGTTTCTCAGCGGAAATCTAAAGGAAGCTGCGATATTTTACAGGGAAGCTCTTAAACGTAAAAGTCCGGATCCCCGCCTGCGCGGGGACAAGTTTACCCCTGCGAGGGACCCCGCCTTGCGGGAACCCAAAGCAGGGGTCGGCTCAGCTCGGGACAGAGCCTGGACCTTATTTCAGATAGGCAACTGCCTGCGGAATGATGATCCGCCCACGGCAATGAAGATGTACGGACAACTAATTATAGAGTTCCCAAATTCGCCGTGGAAGGAATTAGCCGAAGCCCGGAGAAAATTGCTCGATTGGTACCAGAAGGACGAACCGCATAAGTTGATTGCAGAACATAAACTATAGATTATTGGGACAATAGTCAATAGTCAATAATCAATTGAAATGGAGTATGCTTCAAGTGAGTAAGGCCGAAATAAACAACCTCAGCAATGATAGACAAGAAGATATCGCCAATGTATTGATAGCTGATAACGACTCTGAGCTGGCTCGGTTTATGCTTGAGATTTTGGCTCGCAAAGGAATACGCGGGCATCTTGCCAACGATAAAGAAAACGCGATCGACTTTATTAACAAAGGCAGTTGTGACCTTGTATTTACCGGTGACAGAATAAACCGGCGGGCAAACTTATCCGGCAGACCGCAGGATGGCTTTGAGCTGCTTGAGAAAATCAAGGCAAATTGGCCGGAACTACCGGTGATTATGATAACAAGGGCTAAAAACCGAAGCCCACAAAACCAGCAGCTAACTATTGAGACGGCAGTCAGGGCCATTCGTCAGGGTTGTTGTGATTTCCTAATCAAGCCGCTTGACTGTGAAAAAATTGAGACCCTGCTGGATACTTTCCTGCCTAACCACAGCGTCTTAACGGTAGCTTCGGCTCACGAAGATACACGTTGCCTTTATCGAATTGTGGGCAGAAGTGCAAAACTCGTGCAAACTGTCAATTTGGCTGAAAGAATCGCTCCTACCTCAGCGCCGGTTTTAATTAGTGGTGAAAGTGGGACCGGCAAGGAGCTGCTCTCTTATCTCGTCTATCAAAAAAGTAAAAGAGCACAGGGTTCGTATATCAAAATCAATTGTGCTGCATTAAGTGATTCGCTTCTCGAAAGCGAGCTGTTCGGTCATGAAAAAGGTGCCTTCACCGGTGCCTACGCTCAGCGCAAAGGCCGGTTCGAAATGGCTCACGGTGGAACTTTGCTCCTGGATGAGATTGCTGAAACACCCATAAGGTTTCAGGCCAAGCTGTTGCGAGTGCTCGAGCAGCAGGATTTTGAACGGGTTGGCGGAAACGAAAGTGTGAGAGTTGATGTTCGAATAGTAAGTACTACGAATAAGGATTTATTACAGGAGGTTCAGCAGGGACGGTTCCGTCAGGACCTTTATTATCGATTAAGCGGCGTAAGATTAGTGGTCTGTCCTCTCAGAGAACGCAAGGATGATTTATATGACCTTGTGTGGTATTTTGTCAACCTTTACACTCGCGAAGTACAGCGTCGTATCACCAGGCTTGACTCTGCCATGATGGACATTTTTGCTAAATACCACTGGCCCGGAAATGTCCGCCAATTGCGCAATGTTGTAAGAACATCGTTGATTTTGGGAGTTGGACAGACACTATCATTAGCTGATGTCTCCTGGCTTTTTGATGAATTACAACCACTTCCACAGGAAAGTCCGTCGTCCGTCGTCCGTCGCCCGTCATCCGTCGAACAAGAGACGAGAGACGAGCGACGAGAGACGAAAACAGACCTCGGAGGAGTATCGCTTGAACAGGTGGAAAGGCGAGCAATTTTGGATACTTTACGACAGACAGGAGGCAATCAGACCAAGGCCGCAAAGGTCTTGGGCATTAGTGACCGAACATTGCGGGACAGAATACATCGCTATCGAAGACAGGGTTGCATGCAGTTGGCATGATTACAATATTTTTATGGTAAATAATTGAGGTAAAGAAATGGCAGATGCGAATGATACAAAAGAGCAGGAAAAGAAGGAAAAACAGGAAAAGCAAGAAGCCACAAAGACCGAAGCGGGTGATAAGAAGTCTTTGATAGGTCGCCTCCTGCCGGGAGTAATAATAGCTGTTGTGGTAGTGATTTTCGCCGGTGCCGGCTTCTCTCTCGGTCGATTATTTGCCGGCTCCCGAACACCTCAGACGCCAGGTGCTTCCGAACAGGACCAATCCGCTCATGTAGAGAAGCTGGAAGCGAAGGGTTTGGCAGATGATGCTCAAAAAACCTGGTATTTTGATTTGGATCCCGTTGTGGCAAATCTCGATGTGGCCGACGTAACACGCTATGTTCGGGCCTCTTTAACACTTGAAGTAAGTTCCGAGGTGGATGAAAAGAAAGGAACTGCTTTTCTTGATGAGAAAAAACCAATCTTGACAAACTGGCTTACTGTTTACCTTGCGAGTTTGGGTCTTGATGATATCAGAGGCGAAAGCAGCCTCAAGCGTATCCAATCGCAGGTACTCGATGCTTTTAACGAAAAGCTTTTTCCTGATTCCAAACCCAAAATCAAGCACATTCTATTTAAGGAATTCGCTGTACAATGAGCAGGGCGGCTAACAATTTAAGCAACGAAAAAATAAAACAGCTCCTCAGTGTCGTTGGCTCCGGCCCAATGGAAGATACTACAGGTATAGAGGCTAAGGAGTACAATTGGAACAAGCCTCACTATTTTGATACCAAGCAGTTCAATAAACTCGACAATTTCACAAAAAAGGTAGCCAAAGCGATGACTGTAAAATTCGTTGACTTTTGCCACAGCGAGTTCGATGTCACAGTTGTTTCGACAAAGCAGCACTTTGCTGCTGAGCTTGTTGACCAGGCTATGGAGAGCAGGCAGAATGATTATTATCTTGCTTTCGGCGCCGACCAGGACCATCCCTGTGGACTCATTAGCATACCCACCAAAACTGCGTTCAACTGGGCTACACAATTGCTCAGTGACCCTGAATCTGAAGAAAATTCAGGTAGAGATTTGTCGCAATTGGAAGAATCGCTTTTGTTGGACCTGCTCTCTGCCCTTGTTGAGGCGTTTTCTCAGAAAATTTGGAACTTCCAGCCGGCAAAGAATATTGTCCGAGGACTCTTTCCTTTCGAACTGAAAGGCACAGAAGAGCTCTGTAAAATTACTCTTGATGTCAAGAAAAAAAAACAGGAAAGCGGTTCTGAAGCTTACATCTTAGTACTCTGCAGCAAGATGGAATCTGTTGTGGGCAAAGCCGCTGAAACTGTTGGTGGCTTCTCAGCCGAGGATATCTCAAAAGCAATACTTGGCCATATGCAGCAAATACCGATTTGTATTACGGCCCAGCTGGCTTCTACGGTGCTTACTCTTGAAGAGATAATGAGTCTTGAGGTGGGAGATATATTGTTACTTGATAGAAAGGTTAATGAATCGATCGAGTTGATAGTAAGCGTTCAAACGGCTTTTCGCGGTCGCCCTGCAAAATCAGCGGGCAAGCACGCTGTGCTAATTACAGAACTGCCTTGTGATACAGGGAAAAATAGTGAGTGGTGAGTGGTAAATAGTGAGTAGTTAATTAACCAATCACCAATTTTTTTAAGGAAATCAAAATATGGCAGAAACAACTGAAGCCGTGGAAGAAAAACAGGAAAGCGGTACGGCACAAGAAGACTCAAAAACACAGGCGCAATCTGCTGAATTTTCTGAAGTTAATGCAACCGGCGACACAGGTGCCGGCGGAAGTATCGACCTCTTACTGGATGTGAACATAGCTGTTACTGTTGCAATTGGAAAAACGGAGATACCTGTCCGGCGGCTTTTACGGCTTGGACCTGGCTCAGTATTGGAACTCGATAAATCTATTGGTGAACCAGCAGACTTGTATCTCAGGGATACTCGGTTTGCCACGGGAAGTGTTGTGGTTGTGGACGGCCGGTTCGCCGTCAAGATAAAACAGATTCTTGGCCTTGGTGATGTTGCTGCCGGGGGATGAGCTTGAGAAGGAATTGTGATGGCAGGTTCTGTACAATCAAATAAATCAAGAGCCCTGGGGCCAAACTCACTAATTACGCCGTTCACATCACACAGCAATATTATTTTGGCTGTTGGTCTGGTGACGGTCCTTGCCACCCTTCTAATCCGTCTTCCAACACCAGTGTTGGATGTACTTCTGGCTTGCAGTATTTCGTTGGCTGTGGCTGTTTTGATAATTACTCTCACGTCAAAAGAGGCGCTCGAATTATCGACCTTTCCTTCACTGCTTCTTTTCGTAACACTGTTTCGCCTTTCTCTTAATGTGGCCTCAACCAGATTGATACTCTTACAGGGCGATGCCGGGGAAATTATCCAGACCTTCGGCGATTTCGTTGCAGGTGGTAGTTTCGTCGTCGGAGTGGTAATCTTCCTAATCCTTGTTGTTATACAATTCATAGTAATTACAAAAGGCGCTGAGCGAATAAGTGAAGTGGCTGCTCGTTTTACACTTGATGCTATGCCGGGTAAGCAGATGGCGATTGACGCAGACCTTAACGCAGGAATGATTACCGAAGCGCAGGCAAACGAACGAAGATCTAAAATTGTCAAAGAAAGTGAATTTTATGGTGCTATGGATGGTGCCAGCAAATTCATTCGCGGTGATGCCAAGGCCGGACTCATAATCACTGCTATTAACATCATCGGCGGCATAGCTATGGGCTACTCACGCGGTATGACGGTGGCCGGTGCCATAAGGACCTATTCGATTCTTTCCATTGGAGACGGACTTGTCAGCCAGTTACCATCGATGATAATCTCCATAAGTTCAGGTTTTCTCGTAACCAAAATTTCCTCGAAGCATAGTGTCGGCCAGGACCTTAGCAGACAGTTTCTTAAGACAAGCGAGCCACTGACGATAGCAGCTTTCATCATTGCTTCGCTGGCCCTTGTACCCGGCCTGCCTCCAATACCATTTCTGTTGTTGGCGGCAGGTACTGCTTTAACCGGACGAACCGTGGCCAGGTCTGAAAAATCCCGTCCCGGAAAGCTCGAAGACTCGGAGCAGCCGACAAAAGCAGAAAAACAACCGGTTGAAGACTTGCTGGACATTGACAGAGTTTCGGTGCAGGTCGGTGTGCGATTGATTAGTATGGTGGACCCTCGCAAAGACAGTACTATTTTCGACCGTATTGGTGCCTTGCGGAGAAAATTTGCTCAGGAGCTTGGCATCGTTATTCCTCTGGTCCGGCTGCGGGACAATATAAACCTTGAACCATCTACTTACGAGATTAGGATTCTCGACCATATAGTAGCAAAAGGGCAATTAGAGCCAAATATGTTCCTCGCAATGGATGCCGGTAATGTTCAGACAAAAGTAGAAGGCATAGAAACCACCGAACCTGTTTATGGATTGCCTGCTTTGTGGATTGCGCCAGCCGACAAAGAAAAGGCTGGACTAAACGGATATACTGTAATCGACCCCGAATCCGTTTTCATTACTCATTTATCTGAAACACTGAAAAAACACGCAGACGAATTGCTAACCCGCGAAGACGTTCAGCTTCTTGTTGACCGGCTTCGCAAAACTCAGCCCTCTTTGGTCGGAGAGGTTGTTGGTGCCGATGGAGGAGTATCTATTGGATTACTTCAGCGAGTGCTTAAGAACCTTTTGACAGATGCAATACCGATTCGTGAGATGACTGTCATACTTGAATCCTTGGGAGAGAACGCTTCAAAAACCAAAAACACCGATGTTTTAACAGAGATGGTTCGTAAATGCCTAAACAGAACCATTACCGAGCTGTATAAAAACGAGGCCGGTAAAATTTCGGCCATAACAATGGAACCAGCGCTCGAACATCAAATGGTCTCAACCTTGCGGCAGGAAGCCGATGGAATAAACCTCGCTTTACCCACCGAAATGGCAATGGATATAGGTAGAAAAAGCGCACAAGCCTGGAAGGCGGCAATGGACAAAGGCAGGGACAAGGTGGTTTTGTTATGTGATTCAAGGTTACGCTTACCCCTGGCGGCAATGTTATCAAGAATAGTCTCACTCTTGCCGGTCATAGCTTATGACGAAATTGTGCTTGGAACCGAAATAGAACCTATAGAAACCATATCCATTCAGAAGACGGGGATGCCGGTACCTGGAGAACAAGAACTTTCTGCACCTGCTTTAGCAGGGGCGGCAATGTGATAAGTGATTGATTATTGACAATTGAATATTGACTATTGAGAGAAAATAGTCGTTTCTCGATCCTCGATTCTCGACGAGCATCGAGCATCCGGCATCGAGCATCCAGTGTTTTCTGCAATCTCGGACTCCAAACTAATAGTCAATAGTCAATAGAAAATAGTCAATAGACAAGGGATACGAATTATGCCGTTACACGTTAGGTCGATTGCAGTAAGTATTGCCGTGATATGTTTTTTCGGCTTGAGCTTAATCGGTTGGTTTAGTGGCCTTTCGCCGTTTACCTGTTGCAAAAGGGCACTGGCTGGCGCGGTGCTTGCCTATATAGCAGGAGCTTGGGCGGTAAAAGCCATAAATGCTATTTTGATAAGTGCGATGATTACAAATCAAATGAACCAACAAAAGGAAAAGAACAGTGGCGGTCAAGACTGAAAACATCTCTGAAGGTCAGCTCATTAGCGACACCAAAGCCGATTTATTGACTTTGGAAACACCTGAAGATAGCCGAAAGCATCTAAATAGCGTTGCCCTGCGCGCATACTCAGGCCAAAAAAGGTCCCCCCAAGGCCGAGTCGAAGATGAGCAGATAGCCGAGCTTTTGCCTATGGTTAACAGGATAGTCAGGCAGGTGGTAACGTACCTGAGACCTCCGTTATCACTTGAAGATATGGTCTCCGCAGGAGCTGTTGGATTGGTTAAAGCTGCCCGCGATTTTGACCCGTCCCACCATACTGAGTTCAAAACCTATGCCTATATTAGGATCAAAGGAGCCGTTCTTGATGAGCTAAGAGGCTCATCTTTGCTGCCTGCAAATCTCAACAAGCGGATTCGCAGCACCCGGCAGCTCAGCCGCAAGATACTTGAGCAGACAGGCTCAACTCCTACTGATGCCGAATTAGCCGAAAAACTTGGAATAACTATTGATGAGCTTTTTGAAACATTCGAAAACGCTCGTGCACAGCATTTTGTCTCACTCGATGGTTTTGGAGAGGATTCGCCTGCACTGAGTAATCTTTTAGCCGCAGCTCATACGAGCGCTCCTGATGAGCAAATCGAACGAGCAGAGCTTATAGATAACTTAGCCGAGGTGATAAAACAGTTGTCCGAGAGACAGCGGCAGCTCATCCTGCTTTACTACCAACAGCACCTGACGATGAAGCAAATCGCCGGGATTTTCGAAATTACCGAATCGCGTGTCAGCCAACTACACGCAAGTGCTATATTTAACTTGTCTGTAAAATTGAGGCAATGGAAAGATGGCAGATTATGATTCCGATATGGTAAAACCGGTCGAAGGTTTGCAAAGTATCACTGGTTTGACTCCCGCAAAGCGACGTGAAGAAAGAAGACGCCGTCGGCAGTTAAACCAGGAAAATGAGGAAGAAGGAGAACAACAGTTGGATGAGTCGGTTGATGAACAGGATATGGCCGATTCAATAGAAGAGCAGACTGAAAACAGAAGCAACCGGAATCCCGACGATACAGGGATTGATTACTGCGCTTGACGGACAGAAGTCAGAAGACAGAAGTTTAGCCCCCACCCTTGTGGTGGGGGGGTCGGAAGTCAGAAGACAAAAGTTTAGCCCCCACCCCTGTGGTGGGGGGTCGGAAGTCAGAAATTTGAAGAAGGACTAAGATAGAAAATGACAAAGGCAGCAAGGCGAATTATAAAGAAGAGCAACGTAAAACTTGAAGGAAAGTTCACTCTCGATATTGTACAGCCTGAACCGGGCCAGCCGAAACAGCCGGGCACAGCCTTAGCTGAGCCACAGGTGCGTATCGTGGAAAACCAGCCTGAATTCGCTGTTATAGAAATAACCTGTTCCTGCGGCACAGGAATGTATTTAAGATGTGAATATGCCGGTGCCAAAGCGCCGGAGGTTTCCCAAAAGTAAAATGGTGCGCCTGAAGTACCTGACCAAACGAAATAAATGGAGAAAAGTACAATGCAAACTAACAAAAAAACAATCCTTTTAATGATTTTATTAGTGCCGATATTTTTGTTATCGAACTGTGTATCTGTCCAGGAACCGCCGAAGGTTGCTGTCCGATCCGACTCTACGGTTCAACTGAGCTCGCCGAAGTCTGAAAAACAGCAGGGTGCTTCCGTAGCAAAAAGGTTCCAGGAATCTGCTTCACAGATACAGAACCCAACTGTCGTGGAGTCCGCGATGGAATTGTCGAAAAAGCATGCCAAACTCTCTGAAGAAACGGCTGTGCTGTGGCAGCAAAACAAGGACCTTATTGTTCAAAAACAGCAGCTTGAGGACAAGGTTGTTGCTCTTGAGGCTCAATTACAGCAGGCGCAGAGGGAGTTAAGCGAAGCAAATGACCTTTTAATTACAATGCGTATCGAGTTGAATAATTGGAAAACCGATATCCTTGGTTTCCGTGATGAAATACGTAACGCCGAAACAGCCCAGTTGGAAGCGCTGCTTAAGATACTTAAATTTCTTGGCGGAGAGGTCAAGACGAAATCGGCCCAGGGTGAGGATACAAGCTCGACCACCGTCGCATCGTTAAGTAAACCCGAACAGTCTGAAAATTAGAAAACAATGACATCAGGTGAATCGAATGAATAGCTCAAGAACGGTATTATCATATCTGGTAACTCGTTGCTCGTCGCTTCCCCGCTTTCGCGGGGACAATTCCTGCTTTCACAGGAATGACGTCACCCCCGCGAAAGCGGGGGTTGCCCCTGCAGAAGCAGGGGCTTGTAGTTTGAGTTACATCTCACGAGTCACAATATTGTTATTGCTGGCAGCTCTTTTGTCAGGCTGCATCACTTATTATAAAGCTTCTGTACCAGCCGACTACTATTATCTGAATCCGAATAAGAGCTTAGCTACGGTTGGAAGGGTTGCTATTGTCGAGCTGGACAACAATTCGAGTTATCCAAAAATCTCCACCGATGTAACCGAAAAGCTTTACCAGGCATTGCAAAAGAAACAGATTTTCGGTTTAACTGTTGTCCGTCAGAATGACCCTTCGTGGCGAAGTTTGCAGTTGGACCTGGGCTCGAAATATACCATTGACCAGTTATTAGCAATCCGTGAGACGTTAAAGTGCGATGCAGTATTGCTTGGAACTATTACTGAATTCAGACCTTATCCTCATATGATTATTGGACTTCGCTTGAAGCTTATTGACCTCAGAGATGGACAGTTGTTATGGGCACTTGAGCAGGTTTGGGACAGTGCCGATAAAACAACCGAGTATCGCATAAAAGACTATTTTCGCTCACAAAAGCGCTCGGGTTATGCGCCTTTGCATGAACAGTTAGCGGCTGTCAGCTCGCTTGAATTTATAAAGTTTGTAAGTTATGAGGTGGCTGAAACGCTATAGTCGGGACTCAAAATGTAAAAATGTGTTTGAAAAAAACAAGAATGTTTGCAAACAAATAATTTCGTCTAAAAAGGACGTTAACTTTAGAAAAAAATGGAAAATTCGGCAAAAACGTTAAAGTTTTGTCAAAAATGTGCGAAAAGAATCGTAGATAGCTAATTCTGAAAAGAACTATTGCGCAATGATTGAAAAAGTAGATACCAATCAAATTCAGGGCTTCCTGGAAAAATCGTCATCCAGGCAGCCCAACTCTGCGGCAGCTCTTCCAGCTAACGATGCGGATGTATCTGTGCAGGTCAATTATGCTTCTTTTATTGACAAGGCAATGCAAATCCCACAAACGGACTCCCAGGCCGTCCAGAAGGCGAGAGAGCTTTTGTTGTCAGGTCAGCTTAAAAGTCCGGAAAACATCCGAAAAGCCGCAAAAAACATAATAACCTTTGGTATATAAAAATCTTAAAATAAAAAGTCTTAAATCGCAGGGCCGACCACGGATGGTCTAATCAGAAGCCTGAACGGATTCTATAAGCTCGGCGAGGAAGTGTGTACACTTAGCGCTCCTAAGGTTACCCATCCCTCGCCGTTTTTTGTTTGTAACGTGGGGGCTGCTACATATTAAAGCGGCCACATTTTGTTCTGCACCAATGCAGCTTGGGCTTGCGCCTAATTGCGGCAGGTTCACAAAATGGAAACATAAAAAATTGCGATGGTTCTGCATCATATAAAACTGCGAACGCCAATTGGGGAGAAATTCAAAAAGCTTTGGAAATATTACCTCTGCCAGAGCTTTTTGGCTGCCATTGCTCTGTTTATCGTTGTTCTCGTTCTGGGCAAGGACAAAATGGTTGTAATCAGTGCAATGGGCGCCACCGCTTTTATCGTATTCGCAATGCCAACCGCTGCCTCCGCGCAAACAAGGAACGTCATCGGCGGCCATCTGGTTGGCTTAGTTTCGGGAACTATATTCTATTTTGTTGCACTCCCATATTATTTTCTTGAGTATCCCCTCGCAGTTGGAATCGCTATCTTTGTTATGGTAGCATTGGACGTCGAGCACCCTCCCGCAGCAGGTACAGCCTTAGCCGTCGTGATAAATGAGGTCTCACCTGATGTCTTCGTCACCATAATGGCATCTGCGGTAATACTATCACAATGCCGTTATTACTTAAGACATCGCTTAAAAGATTTGATATAGACTGCCTACTCGGCCTCGATGCCTGCTGTTCATAAAGCAGAAAGCGGAGTGTTAAACATAAAAATCGAGTATCTGTGCTATCAAACCATCGTCGAGGGACACTCTTGATATGTCCAACCGGTCTGTATAGGTAAATGAGTTACTGGCGTGCTTGACCTGAGCATTAGCAGCCGATTCCCAAACGCACTTTTTTGTGTTTGTCGTTCTGGCAGCATCGCTCATTTTATGGGACTTATCGTTTGACCTGCTTGTGTGGCGCAGCTCGTCACTGCTCTTGCTAAGAGGAACAGTTCTAATAACTCTGCATGAAATTCTTTTTCTCATTCCGCCCCCCGACAACACTCATTTTAGCAGATTCGAGCAGCTAAATCAAGGAAAATCTCACCGACCTCAGCCACAGACCCTGGTTTTTTGTATCTAAAGTGATACTGTTTGGGCAGAATCTATATTATGGGACAACAAGGAAATTTCTGATGGATAACTATCGACTCCGTGGGTAGAATATTTTGGTTTTAAGTTATTTCCGAATGGCGTTCCTTTTAAGAGCTTATCCGAATAACCGGGTCGTTATGAGGCCGAGCGAAAAGTTCGAGGCCAAGGCGGCAGGCCAAAAAGGCTCGGAGGCGTGGTTTTCTCCACGTTGAGAACGTTTTGGGCCGACAACGCAGGCATCGGGCTTTGCAGCCGGCCGCAATAGAGCGGGTTATTCGGATAGGCTCTTAGTATTCGGCTCTTGGCATAAGGAATATACGGATGCAGATTATCGCTCAATGCCCGTCTTGTGGCAGTGCTTGGCTGCTTGATAGTAGTGCCGCTGACCGAAGGGTAAACTGCCGCAAGTGTGACAAACTATTCAAGGTCCCAAAGTTGGAAGATGTACCCAAGGCAACTAAAGTGATAAAACAGGCAAAGGGTACTATTTACGTGGATGAGACCGGCAAAACCTACGGCTAAAGCCGGTAGTTATGGAGGATTATTTGTCTAAGATTTCGAGTTGAGTGCTTAGAATTTGCGGCCTCTGGCCGCTGCAGGGCTTTCTTCATTTGTGCGAGATACGATTAACGAGATACGAGATACGAGATACGCGGCCGCAGGCCGGTATAGTCGAGCTAAGAGGATTTTAGTTTATTCGCCAGCCGCTGCGATTAGCGCTTCTTGCCCTCGCCGTCCGGCAGCAGCTCCAGCACCGAGAACACCGGGCAGTGATCTGAGGCAACTTTCTCATCTATCACCCGTACCTCCACTACCTTCCATCGGTCTTTCGGTTTGTACATAAT
>Ga0209979_1002130_pt1 | contig 19606 bp, 15 predicted proteins | sample AnhtaG_FD_183114 | JGI IMG/M metagenome (GOLD analysis project Ga0209979, IMG submission 183114) | Deep subsurface microbial communities from Anholt, Denmark to uncover new lineages of life (NeLLi) - Anholt_01485 metaG (SPAdes) (version 2) | ecosystem: Environmental > Aquatic > Marine > Oceanic...
ATATAAATGCAAAATAACCGCGATTCGGTTAACCATTATGAGGTGCGGTTGCCATGATATGCCCTGCCTGTAAGAGCGATATGATAGTTGTTGAGTACAACAAGATTGAGCTTGATTATTGTACTGACTGCCAGGGCGTATGGTTTGATTCTGGTGAGCTTGAGCTATTGCTGGAGTCCATGAACTTAGAGAGCCAGAATGTGTTCTTCAGCAACATCCTCAGTTCCGAAGAAGCCGAATCATCAGAGAAGAAGCGGAAGTGTCCCATCTGCGGTCAGAAAATGAAGAAAACAGGCATAGGTCAAGAACGTGGAATATTGATTGATGTCTGCCAACGAGGAGACGGACTGTGGTTTGACGGTGGCGAGCTTGGTCAACTGACAAGACAGCTGGCCAAGAAACCGTCAAAAAAAACACGTTCTCAGCAAGAGGTCATCACTTTCTTGGGAGAAGTATTCAAGCCCATGGAGTGAACTATGGAGGACAGATACGGGTGACAGGAGAATCCTCTCTAGAGTAAACTAGGTGCAAATCGTTTAGGAGGTGTTCTATGACATGGTACATCATTGTTGGCGTTGTCGTAATTCTTATTAGCGTATTCATTGCGACCTATAACAAACTGGTCAGGCTGCGCAATCAGGTAAGGAACGCTTGGGCACAGATTGATGTCCAGCTAAAGAGACGACACGACCTGATTCCCAACCTTATCGAAACAGTCAAAGGCTACATGAAGCACGAGCGGGAGACACTAGAAGCTATAACCAAAGCCCGCAACCTTGCCCAGCAGGCAGCGTCCTCCGGACCAGGCACGCGGGCTAAGGCTGAGACTGAGTTAAGCTCTGCTTTGGGCCGGCTTCTCGCTGTAGTTGAAAATTACCCCGACCTTAAAGCCAATCAGAACTTCCTGGCTCTTCAGGAGGAGCTCACCTCCACCGAGAACAAACTAAGCTTTTCCCGCCAGTATTACAATGATTCAGTCCTCAGGTATAACAACCGGACCCAGATGTTTCCCTCCAACATGATAGCCAGCATGACTGGCTTTAAGGCAAGCGAATTCTTTGAGGTTAGCGTAGCTGGGGAGAGAGAGACACCCAAGGTCAGCTTCACCTAACCAGATATGTTGTAGTCTATGTGGGAACAGATAAGGTCTAACCAGATAAGATCAACAATACTGGTAGCCGGAATGGGGTTATTGCTGTTCTTGGTCGGTTACTTCCTGGGGCTGTACTTCTTTGGCAGTGGCATCGGGGGCCTGATTATCGCTTTGGTAGTATGGGGAGTGATGAGTCTGGTCGCCTTTTTCCGGGGGGGCAATATCCTGCTGACGCTGTCACGGGCGAAAAAGATCAGCCGCGATGACCACCCGCGTCTCTACAACGTAGTTGAGGAGATGAAGATCGCCTCGGGGCTGGAGAAGATGCCCGACATCTATATCATCGATGACCCGGCACTAAACGCCTTCGCCACCGGGCGAGACCCCAATCGGGCAGCCGTGGCCATCACCTCTGGACTGCTGCAAAAACTCAACCGCGATCAACTCCAGGGTGTCATCGCGCACGAAATATCCCACATAAAGAACCGTGATGTGCTACTAATGGCTATGAGCAGTGTCCTTCTCGGTACCATCGTCATTCTGGCCTGGTATGCAACGCGATTACTGTTCTTCAGCAGCATGACTGGAGGCAGAAGGAGTTCCTCATCGGGAGGCGGGTCAGGTCAGCTAATAATTCTTGCCGTCGGTATCGTCTTTATCATACTGGCGCCGATTATGGCCCAGTTTATCTACTTCGCTATTTCCAGGAAGAGGGAATATCTGGCCGATGCTTCTTCAGCCCTGTATACCAGATACCCCGAGGGACTGGCCTCAGCGCTGGAAAAACTGGCCGCTTCAACCTACCAGCTAAAATCGGCCAATAAGGCAACGGCGCCAATGTATATCATCAATCCCTTCCGTAAGAAAGGTATGCGGGCCAGCAACCTCACCAGTACCCACCCACCTATTTCAGAGAGAATACGTATCCTGCGTTCAATGGCAGGGGGAGTCTCCTTTGCCAACTACGACCAATCCTACCGGCAGGTTCACAGCGCCAGCAAGGGAGTTATTGCCACATCTGCTCTGACCACCGTGGAGGCAGTTCCGCTACGGGCCGCGACACCAGAGGCAGGAGAAGGGGAACCGGACCAGATTCAACGTGCTCGCGACACCTCAGCGGCATTGTGGCAGCTCAGCAGCTATAAGACCATTAACTGTGCCTGTGGCACGAAGTTGAGGGTCCCACCCAAGTTCAAGCAATCTAAAATTAAGTGCCCGCACTGTGGCAGAATCAACCCCATTTGAGAAGAGAGGTTATGAGTAGTTCAATCTCCACGCCTGTGAATTTTCATTGCTGTGTGGTGTGAAACAGAGAGGATTGCACAGTCCATCAGATTGTTCAACGGCAGAAAAAACAGTATGGCTGGTGAATTAGTCTCTATTCAGACCTGAGTGCTTCAATGGGATTAAGCCGGGAGGCTTGCCAGGCTGGATAGAAACCAAAGAACAGTCCGATACCGACCGATACCGAAACGGCAAGGATGACTATATCAACAGTAACCACAGATGGTATCTGCCCCACGCTGGACACGAAATATGAGAGTCCCCAGCCCAGGACAATCCCGATTATGCCACCGGCCAGTGTCAGGAAAGCGGCCTCCATGAGAAATTGAGTCCATATATCTCGTCCCGTGGCTCCCAGTGCCTTGAGGATGCCTATCTCCCTCCTCCTCTCTGTTACAGACACGAGCATTATATTCATCACTCCGATACCCCCCACCAGCAGCGAAATGCCAGCGATAGCGCCCAGGAAAATGGCTATCGTTCCCGTTATTTCAGACACGGTTTCGATTATCTCCTCCAACGAAATAATCTCAAAGTCATCATCCGCATTCGCAGCAAGCTGATGGCGGGAGCGGAGCAGTTCGGTTATTTCATCAATAACGTAGTCTCCCTGCTCCCCCTCGCTTACCGTCAGCGTTATGTAATGCACCACATGGTCTCCCTGGGCGGTCCGTGGCTGGTAAACCGTCTGCTGGAAGGTGGTCAATGGGATAAAGATATTATCATTAGGCGAACCCTCCATGGCTTCCTTGCTCTCCAATACGCCAATGACACGCACAACAATGCCGCCCATCCACATCTGTTGCCCTATTGGGTCAGCATCTCCAAACAGCGTCTCTTTGACGTCGGAACCGAGCACGGCTACCCTGGCACCACGCTGATAATCATATTCAGTAAAGAAGGCGCCATGGGCAATCTCCAGATTATTTACCTGCATATGCTCCGGGGTGACCCCGAAAACCTGAGCCCCCACGTTTTCACCACCGACCATCAGCTGGAGATTGCTGGCCAAGACAGGAGCCACTGAGGATACGGAAGGAACCTGTTCTGCTATTGCCGCTGCATCTTCCTGGGTGAGGGTTTGAGCACTGCCGCCAGCAGCCCAAGCTTCCTCCTCGGTAGTCCAACCAGGGGTGATGAAGACGACATTTGACCCGAGACTTTCGATCTGAGAGATGATCTCTGCCTCGACACCTCTACCGATGGACATCAGGGCAATCACTGCAGTTATACCAATGACGATTCCCAGCATGGTCAGGGAGCTACGAAGCTTGTGCGTAATCACCCCGGACCAGGCGGCGGACAGAGAGTCAAGCCACTTATTCACAGCGTTTCCTCCATTACTACCTGGCCATCCTTCAGATGGATAATGCGCTGGCAGTGGTGAGCAAGGTTACTGTCATGCGTTATCATGATCAGAGTACCACCCTGCTCGGCACGTAAAGAGGTGAGTAAAGAGATTACCTCCTCGCCGGCGCGGCTGTCCAGGTTGCCGGTAGGCTCATCGGCGAGAATCAGGGGCGGGCTTTTCGCCAAAGCCCGGGCAATGGCAACTCTTTGCTGCTCTCCTCCTGAAAGCTCGTTAGGGCGATGATTGGCTCGGTCGGAGAGCCCAACCTTAGCCAGTGCCTGCATAGCACGTTCATGGTCTGCACCACCAGCGAATCTCAACCCGAGTTGTACGTTACCCAGTGCCGAAAGCCGGGGCAGTAAATTGAAAGTCTGGAAGACGAAACCAATCTTCTTGCCTCTGACCTGGGCCAGTTCACCGCTACTGAGGCGGTTTACTTCTTTACCCTCCAGATAGTAGCTCCCTGAAGTTGGTGTATCCAGGCAACCAATGAGGTTAAGGATGGTCGTTTTGCCCGAGCCGGAGGGTCCCATAATCGCCACCATCTCACCCCGTTCAACATGAAGGTTTATCCCCCTGAGCACGGTCAGCTCTCTGTTGCCCATGGGATAGACTTTGGTTATATTCTGTAACTGGATCATCAATGTGGCCCCATTCCCTGTATCCACTGCCCTTCAGACCCCTCTTGTTGGGGTGTTGTTGTGTCCGGGACAACCACCTGCTCGCCTTCACTGAGCCCGCTGGTTACTTCGGTATATTGCCAGCTGCTGATGCCAGTCCCTATAATGCGTTCTTCAGCAGTGCCATCAGGTAATACAACCTGGACGTAGGTTTGCCCTTCCTGGGTGGTAATCGCTGAGTTTGGTACCAGCAGCACATCGTCCCTCTCCTCCTCCGGTAGACTTACGATGACACTCAGGCCTTCCCTGAGCTGTTTTTGCGCTACAGCTTCGAGCGGCTGTATTTCGACTTTCACCTCGTAGTTCACTACTCCTGACGCAATAGTGGCTGTGGGCGAGATATAGGTGACTTGAGCGGGGAGACTCATACCAGGCAGTGCATCAATCTGCACCGTAGCGTTTTCTCCCTCACCCACCTGGAAAATATCCATCTCGCTGACGAGGATATCCACTTCAAACTTAGTCGCCCTGGCAACTTCCATGACCACCGTGTCTGCATTCACTCCCTGGCCAGCGTCAACATTCACCTTAATAGCGATGCCATCAAAGGGAGCAGTAATCTTCGCCTTATCCAGTGCAGCTTCCGCGCTGTCGAGCTGCAGCTCAAGCCTCTTTAGCGAAAGAGGCAGAGACCATACTCTGGATTCCGCTTTTTCCTTCGCCTTGTCCACAGCCAGCTTCACTTGATCCAGCGACGATTGTGCCTCCCCGATTTTTCCTTCATCCAGAAGCTGCTGTGCTTCCGTCAGGCTAGCCTCAACTTCATCCAGAGCCAGCCATGTCCCGGGCACATCACTGAGATGGGTATAGGAATAATGAGGATAAATCGTCTGCTCCAGGTTAAGCCAAGCCAGCGCCACATTTATCTCAAGCTGAGGAGCATCAAGCCTTGCCAGCACCTGTCCTTTTGTAATGGAGTCTCCCTCTTCTACCAGAACCTCCCCCACTGTTTCCGAAGTCCCGAAACTGAGGCTCCGTTTGTCGGATAACTCCAGATTGCCGCTGGCAGTGATATCCACAGCTATATCACCGCGTTGTACCGTTGCTATTTGGTATTCCGTCGCCTCTGTCCCGCCTGGACCAGAACTACAGCCCAGCGGGGTAACCGTGAGTCCAACGAGAATACAGGCCATCAAGATTGTATATATGATTTTCTTCATAGTGTTCCGTGCCTCCAGCTTCTATTATTCTCGCAAGATAAAAATGAATTCCATTCTAGTGTAGCAGGAAAATGTTAAGCAATTATTAAGGTATTATTTGCAGTTCCTCTCGATAGACACTAGTCCATCTAAGACCTTCTACTTTTAAAACATGCTCAAGTATATTTGTTCTCTTTTAGCCATAATTTAATTTCTAATCTCTTCTAACCACCCTTCTTTACCATCCACCGATACATCTCGGATAAATTTTCATTGAAATAATCCGGAACTTCTCTAAAAAGTTTCATAAACTCTTTAACGGTTTCGATTTCAAGTTCAATATGCTTCAGCCCAGCATTAATAAGGATCATAGAGTTATAAACCTTGTACTTTTTTACCTCCTCGTAAACCATCTTAAGCTTCTCAATCTCATTGTTTAGATTTTCAATACGCTTCTCTAAAATTTCAATAGCCTCATCAGCAGACATCCCAAAATTAAAACACATTGCCAGAGCGAAGATATTGTCACTGGCTCCGGGAAGCAGCATGTTTTCCCTAAGTTCCTCTAGAAGCCGCTGTTTGCCTTTTTCGGCGATCGCATATACTTTGCGCTCTGGCATATTGCCGACCTTTTCGGTGGTGACTGTTACGCATCCCTTAGACTCTAACCGCCTTAATGTATTGTAGATAGATGCTTTAGCGATATTGGCCCATTGCTCCAATCCCATGGCATGTATGAGTCCATCCAAGGCATATGTGTGGCACGGTTCAGAACAAATCAAACCAAGGGCAACCATTTCATTCTTAGCCATGTTAATTACCCCCTATTATCGTCTATTCTAATATAATCTATAACAGTATAAATGATAATAGTTCTGTTGTCAAGTATTCTTTTACGTATTCAAACGGTTTCGGGTAATTTATCAAAAAAATGGAGAGAAACTGTCTAACAAATTCAATAATTTCACTTTATCGGAACGGTAAAGGAAAAACGACTTCCCTTTCCCTGTTCACTGTGGGCTTGAATCGTACCGCCATGGGCCTCAACCAGTCGTTTGGCTATGGTGAGACCGAGACCGCTGCCACCAGTAGCTCTGGCACGGGATTTGTCCACGCGGTAAAAGCGTTCAAAGATATTGGGTAGGCCCTCAGCAGGAATACCTTCACCTGTGTCTACAACGCTTACCTCTACCCAGTTGCCCTGCTGTGCGGCAGTTACGGTGATGGCATCTCCTTCAGCCGTGTGAGCTAGCGCATTTTCCAGAAGATTTCGCAGCACCTGGCTAATCCGGCGCGAGTCAATATTCACCGCCGGGAGTCTATCAGGTAGGTCAACGGACACCAATAATCCCTTTGTTGTTGCTTGGGCCTGCAACCCACCCACCATCTGCTTGATTAACTCTCCGATGTTTTCCGCCTGGCAAACGAGCTTCAGTTCGCCTGCCTCGGCGAGGCTTAGCTCCTGGAGGTCGTCAACCAAGCGTGACAGCAGAGCTGCCTCTTCATCAAGGGAGCGAATAGTATCCGCATCTGGTTTTATCACGCCGTCACGAACTGCCTCCAGGTAACCTCTCAGGTTAGATAGGGGAGTTCTCAGCTCGTGGGCGATGTCAGCTACCATATTGCGTTGCAGTTGCTCAGCCTGTTCCAGGTCGCTTGCCATGAAGTTAAAGGTATTAGCCATCTCCCCAACTTCACCTTTATCCTTAACCTGTACCCTTTGAGAAAAATCACCGCGCCCCAGCTGCCTGGCAGCGGAGGTAAGAGCCTTAACCGGGGCTAGGATTCGCCGTGAGAGGAGGAAAGTCATTACCAGAGCAATGGCAACCCCGATCAAGCCTCCCCAGATGAAAAAGCGACCTATTTCCTTGAGAAGGATTTGTAGTGAGATAAGACCTACATCTGATGATGATTCCGGGGTGATGTAAAGTGTGCCAATGGTACCTGTCTGCCACGGGGGTGATAGGGGCCTGCCTGGTGAATCAGGAGCATACGATTCCCCCAAGACATCTCCCTCAGAATCAGCGACTACGATGCCATTGGCATCGGTCACTATGATTCGCTGCCCGTAGAGGTTACCCCACTGCTCCACAAAGGGTTGAATTCCCTCCCAGTCCCCTCGCTGCAAGTAATAACCGGATAGCCCAATTTCCATCCTCTCGGCACGCATTTGGGCAACATATTCTACAAATCGACGGATTTCATCCTGGGTAGCCCGGTTAATGAAGAAGAATACTGAACCAATCACCACCAGTATCACCAGTGTGAAAGATACGACAAGCCGAAAACGCAAACTATGTATCATTGCTCATCTCTGAAAGCTTGTAGCCGGCTCCGTACACTGTCTTCAGGTATTTTGGGTGGCTCGGGTCCGGCTCAAGCTTTCGGCGCAGGTTAAGGATGTGAACATCGATGGTGCGGTCAAACCCCTCAAAATCATAGCCAAGAGCCTCATCAATAAGCTGCACCCGGCTGAAAACCCTACCCGGTTCCTTGGCCAGGACTCCCAGCAGCTTAAATTCAACTGTGGTGAGATTTAGAGACCTGCCGGCAAGTGATGCCTCGTGTCTGAGAAAGTTGACAGTGAGCTCGCCGTGCTTGATTTCATCAGGACCACGCTCTCCGGGGAGGCGCCTCAGCACTACTCGGACTCTGGCGGCTAGCTCCCTGGGACTGAAGGGCTTGGTCACGTAGTCATCTGCCCCCAAGTCTAGCCCTATTAATTTATCTTGGTCAGTAGTCTTGGCCGTAAGCATAATGATCGGCACGTCGGATTCACCCCTGAGCGTGCGACAAATCTCAAGACCGTCAATGCCGGGCAGCATGAGGTCCAGAACGATGAGGTCAGGATGACCCTCCCGAGCCAGGCGTAATGCTTCAGTACCATCATAAGCAGTGAGCACACGATAGCCATCTCTGTTCAGGTAGAGCTTGACCAGTTCCACCGTTTTGACATCATCATCAACCACCAGAACCTTTTTGCCTGACATCTCTGACTCCCCTAACGATTCATCATGCTTTTCTAATACTATAACAAAAATGTTAAGGAATTGTTAAGAATTTTTCTCCCACATTTAAAAGAGAGGGGGAATGTTCTCCCCCTCTCTGCTCATGGTCAACCAGAGCGTCTACATGTGAAGCTGGTTAGTTATTCTGTGGGAGCACCTGGTCCACCCCAGCCAAGTGGTCCACCCATACCACGGAAGCCAAATCCGACCGAGACGTCAGGCCTTGACTGCCACCACTCGAGGCACTGGTCAGCTTCGTCCTGGGTTATCCGGCCTTTGTCTACCAGGTTTGCAAGGCGGTTTTGCATGGCTTCAGCCTGTATCTCGCTTCTGGCTTGGGCAAAGGCGTCTTGCAGCGCCTGCTGGTCAATGGTGGTGCCCGTGTTCTCTTCGTAGATTTCGCAGACCCTGTCTAGTAACGCCCAATGTCGAGCCTCAGGCAGGCTCCCGGCCTCATCACCATTGTCGGCAGCAAGGACTACCCCCATTGAGCTCCCGACCAGTAAAACGGCAGCCAGTGCAATAACCATAACCTTCTTGCCTCGCCACATTTCTATCTCACCTCCTTTTTACACATTATTATCAGCTGATAATGTAATGATAGCATCTGAATATTAAAATCCTATTAAGATTTGGGCAGATGCTTCAATTTTGTATTGAGTTGCATCAGGTAAATTTTGGCAATGTCGGCGCTATAATTCATTCTCCCAAACGCTAAGGGAGAGAGCATCAGGATTTCACCCAGCGCTTAAAGGTGACTAGAAAACTGCACATTCCATCAAATTGTTACTACAAAGGGAAGCATCACACTGTAAAAAGTAACCTCTTGTACAGGAGGACCTGCACTCATTTGACAAAAAATTCCCTTTAATGTACATTATGCAAGGTTGGTTATAGTTTAGGTTATTACAAGCTTTTTCAGATCACTTTAGATTCGTCGAGTATTGGATGACTAAACCCTAACTAAAAATTTAGATGAAAGGAGGTCATCCAATGAGTTTTGAGGACAAATCTCTCCAGTGTGCCGATTGTGGGGCTACCTTCACTTTCAGCGTTGAGGAACAAGAGTTTTTCCAATCAAAGGGCTATACTAATGAGCCCAAGCGATGTCCCTCGTGCCGCCAGGCAAGGAAGTCAGAGCGTTACGGAAATAGCGACTACGGGTCCAGACGCCAGATGTTTCCCGCGACATGCGCCGAGTGCGGCAAGGACACCGAAGTACCCTTCGAACCTCGCGGTGATAAGCCTGTTTACTGTAGCGATTGCTACCGTAATAAAGCCAAACTAAGTAGGTAATACTGGGGTTTGATCTCAGGACATACATGGGCTGAGGATAATTGGCCCGTGTATGTCCCTGGGTGTGTTATGTCATTACAAGTATCAATACGCCAAGGTGAATCACAAGAGTCCCTGTTGCGTCGCTTCCAAAGAATGGTGCAGACGAGTGGAATTCTGCGCGAGGCAAAGGCCCATCGTCATTTTCTATCCAAGGGAGAGGCGGCACGTTTGAAAGCGCAAAAGAACGCCAGACGAAGGCGTACTTACCAGTAGACCAGAAAGCAACCAATGCGCTAATGTTTCTGGGCGAACTCAGCATAGGTACTTGAGGTGAGACAGTCGGCGCGGGGTTACGAAATTAAGCAAAAGGAGCATTAATATATCTATGTGGGTAACTTATCCCTGAGCCAACCGATGCTCTTGCTTCAGGGCGTTTCTCCTACCTTGGGTAGAACAATCTCTCTAATCTTCTGTTCTATGTTTCTATAGGGTTCCGTAGCAGCATTCGTCGCCACCACAGTATGAGACATATCATCGTATTCCACTGTTATGAACGAGTTAATATCGCTCGGTGTACCTGAATACAGCTCTAGCTCCAGGCAAACCTTTTCATTCGTTAAGACTCAATATTGCCGCCATTTTGACGTAATTCTTCTGCCACTCCAGTGCACCGATTCTTGAATCTTTTTGCGCCTGGGCATTTCCATGTATATCATCTGCCAAAGTGAGACATTTTGGCTCTGTAAATAATAACACTTCGCAAGCCCAAATCCTGTTCTCGTGACAGCGCTATTATATCTTTTTTGACCAACAAAACGTCAAAATGTAGCATTACAGAGTGCTGGGGCTTTGACACGACACGAAAAGAGGAATCCGGCAAGCTTCCTTATCGTGTTCTCACGAAAGGTATTGCCCACTCAATGCCCAATTCCGCCAGCTTACCAGGAGAAGGAGAGCCCTGGGGCCAGCCCATCATATCGTAATATGTCTCCTTGGCTTTTTGCAGAGTCGCGGGGTCGAGCGCTATCCCCTCCAGGGGTCCCGAAATATGGGGAGTGAAAAAACGCCGTGGCATATCATCATGGTGACTGGTGAAGCCCTCCCTCACATTAAAAGCCCGTGCCAGGGTGACGGCTCTTTCCCCTACCTTCATTAGCTCGAAGACGCTGGTATTCCAACCGGTCACAGAGTTGACCAACTGCGCCATTCTCTCGAACCCCACCTGACCATAGCCCATAACAAAGTAGCAGCAGACGGCACAGTTCAAGAAGTGCATCCATAAGGAATTGTAGATTAGCAGCCGTATCTTCGCCGGAGACAAGTCATTGACAGACAGAGGCTCCAATATGCCCAAGCTTCTCATGTCCTCCAGCAGTGGGTTAGGGGCAGCATAGTTGGAGTCATGTATATTATGGCAATGGTCAGCGCCTGTTGGTGACATCATGTATCCAATGCCCATGCCTTGCTTCCAGCGAGGCTCATGCATGGGTATTTCTTGACCCTTTATATGGAGAGCAAATTCTTCGGTGGTGGGCCCCAGCTTCTTCGATGCCCGGGCCACGCCCTCCGACAGCAAAGCTCCCAGACCCCGGCGCAGGGCAATCTGCTCAATCATCTGCAGCATTGCTGGTCCATTGCCAAAGCGGAGATTCAGTCCCCCGGTGTCCTGCAGTGTTAGGAGGCCACGTTCAAAGCACTCCATAGCGAAGGCGATAACGCCGCCACAGGATATGCTATCCAGCCCATAAGCAGCAGTGAGTTCACTGCCTTTGGCAATGATTTCCAGGTCATCTATTCCGCAGTTGGAGCCTAAGGCGGCTATCGTTTCATACTCGGGACCTCCGTAGCGAGGGTCAACCGCATAGGGTCCGTCTACCCTCACTTCTCGTTTACACTGAACAGGGCAAGCAAAGCAACCTCTCCTCCTTACAAGCATCGTATCTTTCATGGCTTGTCCACTTATTCTATCAACACCATCGAACGAGCCCGCCTGGAAATTACGGGTTGGCAAGCCTCCCCGCCGGTTTAAGCCCCGGATAACCGAGGCTGTGCCTAAATCCCGCATCGCCTTATTGACTATCGGAGTATTATCCCTGATCCAGCGAGCGATGGCGCCCACACCTGGTGGATCAGCTAAGGAAGGACGCTCGTGACCGCGGCAGGCCACCGCCTTGAGATTCTTGGAACCCATAACTGCCCCCATACCGGTTCTGCCGGCGAAAGCGTCTAAATCATTTACCACGCAAGCGAAGCGAACCAGGCTTTCCCCAGCCGGCCCAATCTGAGCTACCTTTATTCCTGGGTCACCTAGCTCCTCACGGATAGCATTCTGGCACTCCAGCGTCTTCAGACCCCAGACGTGACCAGCGTCCCTGATCTGGGCTTCTCCGTCCCGGATAAAAAGATAGACAGGCTTTTCTGCCTTACCTTCCACGATTATGGCATCAAAACCAGCCATCTTGAGCTCGGCCCCCCAATAGCCTCCAGCCTCGGCTTCACCAAATGCCCCTGTAAGGGGCGATTTGCCACCCACGCTATGTCGACCACAGCCCCCCACCGGCACCCCTGTTAGAGGACCCGTTGCGAAGATGAGCTTGTTGTCGGGGCCAAGAGGGTCAACTCCGCGCGGGAGTTCCTTGAGCAAGAAATACCCTACAAAACCTTCGCCACCGAAATACTGGCGGTAAAAATTCTCTGGTGGCTCCTCGATGGCCAAGCTCTCCGAGGAGAGGTCAACCCTCAAAATCTTGCCAGTATACCCACATGACATACCCGGTCTCCTGTAGCATATTTGAACAGATAATCATCCCTTGTTGCAACTATCTCAAATGCCGTACATCACATCTGAAGCTGCTGGGCAGATCACCTTCCCAAAGAAAATGCAGGGAAATCCCTAATATTGAACAAAAAGCCAGATTGTTTAGTCCACAACATCAAGAAAATCTATGCCAAAACTATAGCAAAAGGAGGTGAGCTAGATAGCTTGACGAAAGAATTAGCGACCACGTAGAATAGCGCCTAAATAGGTGGGGTATTCTTCCGGCCAGGAAGTAGTAGTTTACGGAAGGAAAAAACTGAGGTTACCGGGTGATCTGGTGGTAGCCAAAGTGAGAAAAGGAATTCCAGATCGCTTTGAAATGTTATTGAAAATGTCTTTGTATGGCTGTGATACCTGGGTAGCAATGAAGGATATTACCAAAACCGGGACGGTTATCCTTGCCAAAAACAGCGATCGGCCCCTTGATGATTGTCAACCTCTGGTCTATCAGCCGAACAAGACCTGGCCAGAAGGGAATATGCTTAAACTTGAATATAGAGAAATTCCTCAGACAAAAGTTACCTATGCTACTCTTGGCTCAAGTCCTTACTGGTGTTGGGGTTATGAAGAAGGTGTCAATGAATATGGTGTTGCGGTGGGCAATGAGGCAGTTTATACAAAATCCCTTAAGGAACTCAAGGCGGCAGAAAAGAAAGGGGCAAGAGAAGAATTGGGACTTCTGGGAATGGACCTGCTCCGGCTCGGTTTGGAAAGAGGGAAAACAGCTCACGAGGTCCTGGAGGTAATAACCAATCTTGTCGCCGAATATGGACAGTGGGGTGCGGGATTTCCGGGGATAAACCATTACAAAGGGAGTTATGACAATTCTTTTCTCATTGCGGATGCAAAAGAGTCCTGGATTTTAGAAACTGTGGGCCGCCGCTGGATAGCAAGAAAAATAGACTATGGATATGGTGCTATCTCAAATGGACTGGGTATTGGAACCAAATGGGATTTGGCAAGCGCTGATATTATAGACTATGCGCTAGAAAAGGGTTGGTGTCCCACGGCAAGAAAAGAATCATTTAACTTTGCGCAGGCTTACGGTGATCGAAAAGAGAAGTTGCTCAATCTTGCCGGCTGGCGAGCTAAAAAAACTGCCGGGTTACTTGGGAAAAAGAAAGAAATTTCTTTTTCCTCGATGATGCAGATAGCAAAGGTACATTTCCCGCCCATCTGTATGCACAAATTGCCTTCGGGGACAGGCTCGGTAAGAACAGCCAGTTCGGTTATCGCCATTCTTCCGGACTCCGACGATAAGTTAGTTCAATTCTGGTGGACGCCTGGCCCTCCTTGCCGTGGTATTTATGTTCCTTTCTTTATTGACGGGAATAAGATTCCAGAAATTGTTTCCCGGGCAGGGAAGGCGGGTAAAAGTGTCACCCCGGCACCAGATGCCAAAAGAGATGAATTTTCTGATGAGTCCTACTGGTGGCTCTTGCGGAAACTTTTTGACAACGCTAAAAGAAAAAAGGAGACGCGAAAAACTTTTGCCCATATGCAGGGAAAATGGCTAAATGAAGTTGGGGATATTGAGAAAGAAGCCATTAACTTGAAAAAAGATGGGAAAAAGGAAGAGTGTGCAGACATCTTGAGTAATTTCACTTCGAGATGCATAACTGAGGTTTTAGCTATTATTTAGCCACGGATTTACACCGAAAATTCAAGAAAACTCGGACACAGATATATGCCCGTTGAGGACCCTGGGGGCAGATTCCCCTGATTTATATTTTCAAAAATAAGAAGAAAAAGAGTCTGTGCTTTTCTGTGAAAATCTGCATGCTAAAAAATTTCTGTGTTTATCCGTCTTAATCCATGGCTAAAAAAGTTTTTGTGTTATTCTGTAGCTAAAATGAAGATTATTGTTGCGCCGAATGCTTTTAAGGAAACTCTCTCCGCAGTAGAAGTGGCTGACTGCATAGAGCAGGGAATTAAAAGAATTTGGCCGGAAACCGCCATAGAAAAATCTCCCCTGGCCGATGGAGGGGATGGGACAGTTGATGCTCTTGTTTCCGCTATGGGTGGAAAGATAATCGCTAGAGAGGTGACCGGTCCGCTCGGCAACAAGGTGCGGGCGGAAATTGGGTTACTGGGCGACGAAATGACTGCGGTTGTTGAGATGGCCTCTGCTTCTGGCTTGCGGCTGGTCCCACTGCAAAAACGCAATCCGCTGAGAACTACCACTTATGGAACTGGAGAATTAATTAAGGCTTGCCTGGATAGAGAAGCAAAAAAAATTATTGTCGGAGTTGGCGGGAGTGCAACTGTGGATGGCGGGGCCGGGATGGCGACGGCTCTGGGGGCAAAACTACTGGATAAGTTTGGCAAGCCTATTGAATTAGGAGGAGAGGGATTAAAAAATTTATTTCGCATTGATTGCAGCCAGCTGGATTCTCGGATAAAGCGCACGAAATTCATCGTTGCCGCGGATGTGGATAATCCTCTGCTTGGCAAACGGGGAGCCGCGCGGGTATATGCAGCGCAAAAAGGAGCAACCCCGAAGATGGTGGGAGAATTAGAAAAATATTTAACCAATTTTGCCCGAGTTATAGAAAAAGACCTTGGGATTGAGGTAGCCGATTTGCCTGGAGCTGGAGCTGGTGGTGGCCTGGGTGCCGGCTCGGTAGCATTCCTGAATGCTCGGATAAAACAGGGTGTTGACATTGTTATCAAGGCTTGGGGGTTGAAGGAGAAAATGGAAAACGCTGATTTAGTTTTTACTGGCGAAGGGAGTATTGACCGCCAGACTCTTTATGGAAAAGTTCCTTTCGGCGTGGCTAAAATTGCCAAGAAGTATGGGGTGCCGGTGATTGCCATTGCCGGTAATGTGGAAGACGGTGCCTATATGCTTTCGAAATATGGAATTGAGGCAATTTTCAGCACCACTCCCCGGATAATGACTCTTGCCGAGATTCGCAAGAACCCTGGTCAGTTAATTACAAATACAGTTGAACAGATTATGCGCATTTATCGTCTGCGCAAAGAGGGTTACTGAAAGAGGTATCCCCCACGGCATTTCTTCCTGCCTACCAGTCTTCGGGTGTCCTCAGTATGGCACCGGTGCTAGCCGAGGTCACTAACCTGGAATATCTCCGAAGATAGCTTTTGACTTCTCTCTTCAAGGGTGGAGGAGTCCACCGGTCAAGGCGACCCTGGATTTCTTCCTGGGATAGCCTTATATTCAACTTCCGAGAGGGAATATCTATCTCAATAATGTCTCCCTCCTCCACAATTGCAATTGGTCCTCCAGCCATAGCCTCGGGTGACACATGTCCGACAGCAGCACCTGCTGTTGCCCCGGAAAATCTGCCATCGGTGACCAGTGCTACCTCTGTCTCCAACTCTACCGCCAGTATCGTGCTGGTAGCCATGAGCATTTCCCTGAATCCCGGCCCTCCCTTGGGACCCTCATATCTAATTACTACCACATCACCTCTATGGATTTTGCCATCCATCATTGCCTTTACAGCATCTTCCTCAAGATCAAATATCCTGGCTGGACCAGAGTGCTTGAACATCTCGGGCTTTACCGCTGACTGCTTTACCACCGCCCCATCGGGAGCGAGGTTACCATAAAGGATAGCGAGTCCCCCTTCAGGATAGTATGGCTCCTCTATGCTTCTGATTACTTCTGGACGTGTGCTCTGGGCTCCTTCGATAATTTCTCCCAGGGTCTGGCCGCTAAGCGTAAGCGCATCTAGATGGAGCAGATTTTTCTTGGATAGTTCCGCCATTACCGCCTGTAATCCTCCAGCCTCATACAGATCTTCCAAGAAGTAGGCCCCAGCAGGATTCAAATCGCATAGCCGTGGAGTGCGGTGGCCTATTTGAGCAAACAGATCCAGGTCGATGTTTATTCCCGCCTCATCGGCGAGAGCCATCAGGTGGAGGATGGTGTTAGAAGAACCACCAATAGCCATGTCAACCGTTATGACATTTTCGAAGGCTTTTTGGGTGAGAATCTGCCTGGGAATTATCCCTTCTCTTAAGAGTCCCATAATCCTTACACCGGTTTGTCTTGCGAGCTGCCTCCTGGCACCATGTGGGGCAGGGATGCAACTGTTCCAGGGTAAAGCAAGACCGAGCACTTCAGCCATGCAGGCCATACTGTTGGCGGTGTATAAACCGGGACAACTGCCACACCCTATCAGAGGAACCTTACTGGCGGCCCTTGGCGCCAACATTGGTCCTCCATTGATTACAATTGCCGGAATATCCAAACGAGCTGCCGCCATCATCATTCCCGGCGTGATCTTGTCACAGCCAGTGACCAATACCATGGCATCCAGGTTATGCGCTAATATCATGACCTCAATTGAATCAGCTATCAGCTCCCGGCTGGCTAGTGGGTAGCACATTCCGGCATGCCCCATTGCAAGCCCATCACAGATAGCAATAGTGGGAAATTCAAAAGCGGTACCACCCGCTGATACAACTCCATCCCGAACAGCAGATGCAATATCATCGAGATGGATATGCCCTGGAACAAGTTCATTCTGTGTGTTGACAATAGCAATTCCTGGTCTGGCTATCTCCTCTGGCGTTCTGCCCATGGCGTGGAGAAGCAACTCAGCAAATGCAGAAAACCCCTTTACCGGCATCTCATCCAACAGTTTCATTGATATTTACCCCCTTTCTCTTAACTTCTTAATTAGTCAGTTTAAGCAAATTATATTCTCATGCAGTAGTTTTTCACATATGGCATTCTTGAGAATAAAAACACTTAGCTCGCATTCTCCACAAGACCACACCTTGTAGTGGCGATCGGTTTACTGTAGAACGATTTAGGTAGCGCGAAATTGAATTTGTCCCGGGGAAGTACTTTGATCCAGGCTCATTAAAGCCAAGTAACTTTAGCTGAACTCGGTGCGTGAGATTATCTCGTCCTGGACTGCAGGGTCCAGGTCCACGAATGCTGCTGAGAAACCAGCCACCCTCACCATCAACTCCCTATATTTTTCAGGATTTTTCTTGGCAGCAATGAGAGTTTCTTTACCGACGAAATTGCAATGCATGTGCATCCCCCCTAAGCTGAAGAAACCTTTGAGGAGAGCAGAGAAGTTCTCAGTACCTTCTTTTCCCTTGAAGTAGCCCGGACTGAACTCTAAATTCAAGGCCGCACCATTAGGTGTCAGCTTGTAATCTATCTTTGATGCCGATTTGAGAACTGCCGTTGGGCCTGAGTTCGACATTCCCTGGGAAGCCGAGATTCCGACTGATAGGGGCTCTGCGGCTTTCCTGCCATTCGGGAGCGCTTCTGTCTGTAGTCCAAACGGGACATGCGTTGTCGCTGAATAGATCCCACCCCAAAATTCACCGCCACGATAATTTCGATAACCCCTTATCGCATCGTACCATATCTCTACACATCTTCTGGCGTACTCGTCAACCTCGTCATCATCATTCCCATACTTAGGAGCTTTGACCTTCAGCGATTGTCTAAGGTTCTCTTTACCCTCGAAATCGTTAGCCAATGCATCAAGCAAGGTTTCCATACTGATCCTCTTTTCTTTGAACACAAGCCTGTCTATCGCTGCCAGTGAATCAGCAACCGTAGCAACCCCGACAACCTGGATTCCAGAAGAGTTGTAAATCGCTCCTCCCTGGGTTACATCTTTTCCATTCTTTAAGCAACCCTCGGTCAACGAAGAGATGAACGGAAGAGGCCTTTGCTCTGCCAGGATTCTATCCATTGAGTTTATCCCTTCAATGAATTTTGAAGCCAGGAAATTCACCTGGTCTCTGAGACTGTTCATCAAGTCTTCCATTGTTTCAAATTCTCTAGGGTCCTTGGTTTCAACCCCAATCTTTTCACCGCCCTTTGTTCCCCGGTTCAAAGCTAACTCCAAGCAAAACGCGAGATTAAACAAACCGGCATCTCCGCTGGTAAAGCTCTTGCCCGGGATTGCGACTTCAACGCAGCCGTTTAAAGCATAGTTTAAAGCGTCTTCCCTTGGGATACCCTTGCTCATAAGTGCTGGGATAGTGATGCTATCGTTGTAAAAATATACATTGGTCTCTCCACTGACGACCGCCCGACAAACCTGTTCAAGGAACTCCGGGGAGATATTCTCATGAATCCTAACCCCAAAATTAGGCTGTGTGTGACTTTTCTTCCTGGCTTCTAGAGCCAAATAGGAAACTTCATTTGTTACATCATTGCCCTTTTCATCCAATCCGCCAACTACCACATTCGTGTAAACCGGCAAGCCTCCGAAGTATATAGTGGTGAAATAATTCCACAGCGGGATAACCGAGCTAAGCTTCAGGAAGAAGCACTCGAGGAGAGTTTGTGCCTCTTCTCGAGAGATTTTACCTTTTTCGACATCCGCCTTATAGAAAGGGTAAAGAAGCCTGTCTATCCTCCCTATCGAGATGGAAGCTTCATAGTCCTCTATTTGGGCAGCTATCTGGGTGAAATAAATCGCCTGTAAAGCTTCCTGGAAAGTTTCAGCCGGTTTTGCAGGCACTCTCCGGCATATCTTGGCTATGTTCTCGAGTTCTTTTCTTCTTCCTTCATCTTTCTCACCCAACGAGAGACTTTCGGCTTTCTCTGCATACCTATTTGCGAAATCAATCACCGCCTGGCACACAATCTTCGCCGCCTCATAGAAATTTCTCTTTTCAGAATCTGCACTTTCAGAAAGGTATTTATCTGCCTCTTTTATGACCTCTGCTAGTCCTCTGCTAAGAACTTTCTCGTGGTTTAAAACTATGTGCCCGAAGCCTGCGAACTCAGTTAAAACAAAAGCTTGACCACTGAAATGAATGTCACTTACATCTTTCGGCCACAAGCTGTCAACAATATCTGGAATGTTCTTACCTTCCCAATATGGAAAAACTTCTTTTCTTAGCTTCTCCACCTCTTCCGACTTCACCACAAAAGGATTGGGGACTCGCTCCTTTAATTGATCAAGCTCCCCATCGATCCACCCGCCAATAGTTTCAGGATATA
>Ga0209979_1002131_pt1 | contig 19603 bp, 13 predicted proteins | sample AnhtaG_FD_183114 | JGI IMG/M metagenome (GOLD analysis project Ga0209979, IMG submission 183114) | Deep subsurface microbial communities from Anholt, Denmark to uncover new lineages of life (NeLLi) - Anholt_01485 metaG (SPAdes) (version 2) | ecosystem: Environmental > Aquatic > Marine > Oceanic...
CGACCTGCGCCCTCATCTGCCGCCAGGCCTCGCGTGCTTCTTCCACGGAGCCCTCGTCCTCGATGGTGGAGATGTCCCCGGGGTCATTGCCTGAGATCACTGCTTTGAGGACCCGCCGCATGATCTTGCCACTCCGGGTCTTCGGAAGCATCTCAACAAAATTCAGATCCCCAATAACTGCCAAGGCGCCAAGCTCCTGTCGCACAGTCTGGAGTAGCTCCTTCCTTAGTTGTTCGGATGGCTCGAGCCCATGTTTCAACACCGCGAACGCGGCTATCACCTCGCCGCGCACTTCGTCCGGCCGGCTGGTTACTCCAACCTCAGCGACAGCCGGGTGCTGGAGGAAGGCGGTCTCCACCTCGATGCTGCCGATGCGGTGGGCGGCTATCTTGATGACCTCGTCGGCCCGCCCACTGAACCAGACATAGCCGTCCTCATCCATTGACGCGGCGTCGCCGGTTGAGTAGACGTTCGCGTGGGGGATCCGATCCCAGTAGTCAGGGCCGTAACGCTCCGGCTCAGCCCAAAGTGTCGGCGTCAGCCCGGGGAACGGTCGTCTGATGACGAACATGCCCTTCTCGCCGGGCCCGCACGGCTGCCCTTCGGTCGTCATGATGGCAGCCTCGATCCCAGGCAGCGGGATGCCTGCGGAGCCAGGCTTGATCGGTAGCAGCGCAATCCCGTAGGGATTGCCTACCACGGGGCCGCTTGTCTCCGTCGCCCACATGTGGTCGATGACCGGGATCCGATCCTCGAAGACCTGCTTCTGGAACCATTCCCAGGCTGGCGCGTTCAGCACCTCACCCGCGCAGAACGCGCGCTCGACTGAGCTCAGGTCGAAGTGGCGGGCCACCTCTGCGCCGTAGCGCATCAGGAGCCGCACCAGCGTCGGCGAGGTGAAGATACCGCTGACTCGGTTCTCTTCGATGATGCGGTAGAAGGTCTCCGGCCCGGGATGGTCAAAGGCACCCTCGAAGGCGATCGTCGTGCAGCCCGAGAGGAGCGGCGCGTACACAATGTAGCTGTGCCCCACGATCCAGCCGATGTCTGAGGTGGCCCACCAGACATCGCTCGGCTTGAGGCCAAAGAGCCAGTCACTCATGCTCCGGATGTGGACCTGGTAGCCGCCATGGGTGTGCACCACCAGCTTGGGCTTGGCGGTCGTCCCTGACGTGGGCAGGATAAAGGAAGGCTCGTTAGCCTCCAAAGCTGTGTAGCCACTATCCTGGCCCTCGGCCAGCGCAAGAAAGTCGTCCCACCAGATATCCCGGCCCGCCTGCATGGGCACCTCCGCGCTCGCGCGACGGAGGACGACGACACGCTCCACGGTCTCGCTCGCGCCTTGTCCGAGAGAGGCATCGACAATCTCCTTCAGCTGGATTTCGCGCCCCTTCCGCCACGTGATATCGGCCGCAAAGATCGCCCGAGCTCCCGTACGGACGACCCGATCGGCGAGTGCGCTGGCCCCAAACCCGGCGAAGATGACCACATGGATGGCCCCGATGCGGGCACACGCAAGCATTATCACGATCGCTTCGGGGCACGTGGGCATGTAGATGGCGACGCGGTCGCCCTTCTTGATACCTAGCCCGCGCAGAGCCGCGGCGGCCTGTTTAACGGCGTGTAGGAGTTGCGCATAGGTATAGGCCCGTCGCTCACCCCGCTCGTCTTCGGCAATGAGGGCGGCCTGTCCGCTTCGTCCGCGTTCCACATGGTAGTCGAGGCAGTTGTAGCACAGGTTGGTCTGGGCGCCGATGAACCACCGGAACGTCGGCGGCGTCCATTCAAACACCCGGTCCCACTTTCGGAACCACGAAAGCTGGTCCGCCGCCCGGGCCCAAAACCTCTCTGGATGCTCGGTAGCCTCACGCGACAATCGACGTACGGCTGGCTTGATCACTTCCCTGCTGTGTAGCCTGGCCACTGCCCCTTGTGTATCAGCACGGTGCCAGCATAACGCGGCAAGAGATGAGTTTCATCTGAGAAAATGCCTATCCTGTTCTAGCAAAATGGCGTAGGCAGCCTCAGGCGCTTCGGGTACATAATCTCTTCCTTGGGCGTGGCTCAGGGAATACCATCAAGATGCGCTAGGGCAAGCCTGGCCGTAGCGTGCATGTGCGTGGTGGCGAAGGACCTACTCGTGGAGTGAACAACCTGAGGATGAGACGAGCGCAAAGTAGGTACTGGCTGCAAAGGCGCAGCCGACACACCTGGAGTGTCGACCTCGTACCTAGAAAACCATCTTGGTGGGCGATGGAGGACTCGAACCTCCGACCTTCTGTGTGTAAGCCATCTGCGGCCTGCGCGACGCCGAGCACGAGCGCATGTTTTTCGGGCTGACGGCCCAGGCGATAACTGTCGCGCCGGCCCTCACGGCCCCGGCACGACCTGCCAACTATTGGAGTAGAACCCCGCGTCGTCGAAGTCGGCCGGGTCGAAGTTGGGGTCAGGAGCACTCGTGGGCCTGTCCCCATCGAAGCGCCCGCGTCACGGCGCCCCCTTAGTCGCCTACACGGCGATTGTACTCGCTGATGGCCTCGTTGCCCGCCTTAGCCGCGGCCTCGATTGCCTCGTCCGGGCCGACGTTCCCGGCCACCATGCTCTCGATGGCGCTGGCCACCGCTTCTCGCACCTCCGGGAATGGCCCCACGAGCGGCCCCAGGGCAGCGGCGGTCGTCGCCGTCTTCTCGAATAGGTCCGCCGGAAGCTGAAAATCCGGGTAGCGGGCGATGATATCCTTCGCGGCAGGGTATCCGTAGGCGGAGTTGCGGACGGGCAGGTATCCGCTGCCGGCAAACCATTCCGCCTGCTGCTCGGGCTCTACCAGCCACTTGATGAATTTCCAGCCGGCTTCGCGCTCTGCCTCCGGTCGCTCACTCATGATCCACAGAGACCGCGAGTACACGCCGGGCGAGCCCTCCGCGACGGCACCGGGGATGCCCGGAACAGGTGCGACGCCCAGCTCGATGCCCTCCATCCCTTCCCCTATGACATCGACGATGGATCGCATGGCGGCCGATGTGCTGAGGGTCATCACGGCCTTCTTGGCGGCGACGGCCAGCAGGTTATCGGCACCGGTGGGGCTCCGCCCGACGTTCAGGGCCAGGCCCTCGTCCACCATGTCATGCCACCACCGGAACAGCGTCCGGCCGGCGTCGCTGTCGAAGGCGACCTCGGTAGCGATACCCTGGCGCCCGTTTTCGTTGTTCACGTAGAGCTCGCCTGCCCCCGCCAGCATCACTTCCACGTACCAAGGGTGGATGTCCAGGGCGAAGCCGGAGCGCGTGACGTTGCCGGCCGAGTCGCGCTGGAGAAGCTTCTCTGACATCGCACGAGCCTCGTCCAGGTCTCTAGGCGGCTGCTCCGGGTCCAGCCCCACCTCCCGAAACGGGATCTTGTTGTAGTACATGAGCGGCACGGCCAGGCCGTGGGGCATGGCGTAGAGGATGTCACCAACGGTGTAGTACGCCAGCGCCGGTGGCGCGAAGTCCGACAGGTCGTAGTCATCGCGGTCGACGTACTCCTGAATGGGGACAATCTCGCCGCTGTCGATGAGGCGTTGCGTGAACGGCTCCGACATATAAGCTACCGTCGGGACTTCGCCGCTGCCCATGCTGGCAATGAGCTTCATTGCCAAGTCTGCGTCATTGCCCTGAAAGATGGCCTTCACCCTCACCTCGTCCTGCGACGCGTTAAACCGTTCCACCAGCTTCACTAAGTTCTCCTCAGCCGACGCCGTCTCCGGGTGCCAGAACGTGATCCGCGCCGGACCGGATGGGGCCCCATCTTCGGCCGGCGCCTCGCCCTCCCCAGCGCACCCTCCGAGGACCAGCGAGAGAATCGCCGCGAAGAACAGGAATCGTTTCATGACACTGCACCCCTTCCTACGACTATCAGCTTCCAGGAACAGCCCGGATCCATCATGACAGAAGCGGATACTGTAGTCCAGCCAGCGGGCGCGAGAGTTCGGCCAGGGAAGGTCCAGCTTGGTTGCCTGCTCTCGCTCATCCTGGCCTTCATCGCCACGGGCTATTGATCCTTCGACACGAACCGTTGGAGGATGGGCGCCGCTTCCTCCGCCTGCTGGAAGCCTAGACAGATCCTAACCTGTGGGACTTCGAGTGGGTCGCGGTTTATTAGGCAGCCTTGAGCTTTGACTCCAGGCCCGGACGATAGTGAATGAGGCACCCGGGTGCGCAAGAGCCTTGCTGGACATAACGAAACCCCCGTATCTGGCATGAGCCAGAATCGGAGGGCTCCGCTAGATTGACAACAGTGGCTGGTGGGCGATGCAGGACTCGAACCTCCGACCTTCTGTGTGCAGACCATCTCCGCCTAAGCGCTGCGCAACAGAATCAGCACCCGAGAGCGGAAACGCGGAAGTCATCCGCTGAAAGCACTCTCGCCTACCTCAGCGTGCCTGCGAAAACCTGCCACGCCAGCGCCGTTTTGGCCGTCAGACTCAATATGATATAGACGCGCTCGCCGTACAGATAGTCCCGCCACTTCCCGACTTTCTTGTACTGAAGGAACATGTTCACTGGGAACACGTTGTAGAAGATGAACAGCGAGACCAGGATGCCGTAAACGAACTTCGGGACTGTGTTGTCCGAGTTGACGACCGCGCCGCCAAAGTACCAGGCGATGATGATCCACGGAACTATGCCTGCCAGGCACCCGAGGATGAACGCCGACCAGTTCGTGCGCTCCGTCGTTTGGTTGTGGATCTCCATCATCAAGCCGAAGAAGATCATCGTCGCGTTCAGGACGAAGAGCAGCACGAGCGTCGGCAGGTCGAGCACATTGCTGAGCAGGGCGATCACCACGATCATCACCGACGAACTCAGCGCGTACTCGTACCAGCGCACGTAGTTAATCCGCCGCTTCAGGTTCTTGACGTACCATGGATAAAGCCAGGGCGAAGCCAGCAGGAGGTGGGCGATGGCGGAGATCAGGAGAAACGCGGCCACCATCGGACCGAGCCGTATGTTGAACAGAGTCGTCGTCTGTGTGCTGATGTCCTGTGTCATTGGGTCGCTGTTCAGGAAGGTCTGCCTGAGCGGGAGCGTGGAAGCGTTGCTCAGGAAGAGCATGGCGACACCCTGAGCGAGATGGAGACAGCCCATCGCCGCGTTGAACCGTCTCAGCCCGATGAATACCTTTTCTGGCTCAGGTCGTTCGGCCCGCGCTGTCTCGCTCTCAGCCATCGAGTGCGCTCCTTTCTCTGTAGGGAGGATCTGCCGTTGCCTTCACGAGCGTCGCTTGACGCAAGCGGCAGAATACCAGTCGCGATGCAGATTATCAAGGACAGGCAGCATCGAGGTCACAGGCAAACGGTCGTCACGGAGCGATGTAGCGATGGGGCTTTGGTGGGCGATGGAGGACTCGAACCTCCGACCTTCTGTGTGCAAAACATCCTAGCTCATGCAAGCGTCCAAAAGCTTACAGAAGCTTCGATTTCCTATGCAAGGGTGTTCGGAATACGGCGTGGCCCGGTTCGCAGGTCAGGCGCGCGCAGGCGTCTGGGCCCCGCTGACCTTAATCCTGAGCTGTCCGCCAGTTGGCCTGACTCTGTCGGCGGCGAGACTATAAAGAATAGTGAAAGCCCCCTGGGACAGGGGCGGCAGTCGAAGCCAAACCCATTCCATTGTGACGTAGGTGCCGTTGACGATAGTCGTGGCACCAAAGGTGATTCTTCTTCTGTCCTCCACCTCGTTCACCTCGGGGCCCCACTCTGGGTGTGCGCCAGATGGATGGCGAGCCAGCGGGAGAGTCTCGAACTCATCTTCGGCATACGCTTCCCAGTGCTCAGGCAGACCGACCACCAAGAGTACATTGGTGGCCGGGTCCCGTCCTTCCACGTTGCTGACTCGAAAAGAGACGGCGACCAGGTCGCTTGCCCGTTCCTTCTTCTCGTATGGGCTTTCCAATACGGCTCCAAATGGATGTCGACTCGCGGTCGACCGTTTGATGGCCGGGCCAGCGCGGTCCGTCCAGTCCGGCGTTACCTCAATCTCGTCGAGGACTTCACCTTCACCCGCACCCGCGAAGCCTGCCCGGAGGGACACCCGCACACCGAGCAGGCCTGCTAGGTCGTCGAGCTGCCTTGTCGCCTCCCTCTGATGCGTTTCCCCGCGAACGAGCTCTACCGCCGAGAACACGGCTGCGGCCGTTGCCACCGCGAGAAGGAAGAAGTTGTAGACCTTGTTGGTCGTGGGACTTGCGAGCCATATCGTCGCTCCCATCACTAGGGCCGCGAGCATGACTGCCAGGGGCACGCGATGGCATGCGATCCAGGCAGACGACGCCTTGATCCATGCGGTTGGTGCAGTCATCGTTCTACAGCGGTGACGTGGCCATTCGACCTGAATTACCTCATAGATTTGTGTGTTATCCTAACCCGACATGCCATCCTGCGCACGCTGCGGCGGCTTTGTGTAGGTTGACACCGCCAACTCCCACGGCGAGCGGTATTACCGCAATGCCTTCCGAACCGTTCCAGTAGGCAGCGGCGGTTGATCACGGTGGCGGGGCTACAGCCTGCTGCCCGGATCGCTCCGATGTAGTCGGCAACCGCCTCGGCGTAGGACGGCGTGAGCCCTTCCATGACAATCCCTCCCGCCTAGAGGGAACCTCCCCAACCCTTCCGGGCCAGGGGGCGCAGCCGGGAAGTCGGCGACGCGACTCCGTAGCGTGACAACATCTTCCCCGAGTGCCTTCCCGCCCGGAAGCTCCGGCGTCTCAGACTCGTCCTCCGGCTATCCTCTCGGTCTAGATTCGTGGTGGGCGATGCAGGACTCGAACCTGCGACCTTCTGTGTGTAAAACAGACGCTCTAGCCATCTGAGCTAATCGCCCCGGACCGCCCCTGTATCTTATATCGCGCTCCAGCCGTGGTTCAACCGAGCCCCTGCGCCCGTGACACTACCGCCCCGGCCCACTAAACTGGTGCCGACTTCTTTGGGGAATCTGCCATGTCTTCCTACGTCCTGTCCCTCGACCAGGGCACCTCCAGCTCCCGTGCCATCCTCTTCGACCAGGAGGGCGCTCCCGTCGCCGAGGCCGGCCGCGAGTTCCCCCAGATCTACCCCCAGGCCGGCTGGGTGGAGCACGACCCCGAAGAGATCTGGAGCTCTCAGCTAGAGGCCGCCCGCGACGTCCTGGCCAGGGCAGCCGTGGAAGCCTCCCAGGTCGCCGCCATCGGCATCACCAACCAGCGCGAGACCACCGTGGTCTGGGAGAGGGCCAGCGGCCGCCCCCTCTGCAACGCCATCGTCTGGCAGTGCCGTCGCACCGCTTCCATGTGCGACGAGATGCGCCGCCGCGGTCTGGAGCCGCTGGTCCGCGAGAGGACCGGCCTGGTCATCGACGCCTACTTCTCGGCCACCAAGCTCCGCTGGATCCTGGACCACGTGCCCGGCGCCAAGCAGCGGGCCGAGCGGGGCGAACTGGCCTTCGGCACCGTCGATAGCTGGCTTGTCTACCGGCTTACGGGCGGAGCCGTCCACGTCACCGACGCGACGAACGCCTCGCGCACGATGCTCTACAACCTCCACGAAGGCCGCTGGGACCCCGACCTCCTTCGCGAGTTCGATCTGCCCGAGGCCCTCCTGCCCAGGGTCTGCGCCTCCAGCGAAGTGGTCGGCACCACCCTGCCCTCGCTCCTGGGCGCGGAGATACCCATCGCGGGGATGGCCGGAGACCAGCAGGCGGCCCTGTTCGGCCAGGCCTGCTTCGAGCCGGGCATGGCCAAGAACACCTACGGCACCGGCTCCTTCCTGTTGCTCCACACGGGCGAACGCCCTGCCCCTTCGCAGAGCATGCTGGCCACGGTCGCCTCGCAGATAGGGCCTCGCGTGGACTACGCCCTGGAGGGGAGCATGTTCATCACCGGGGCGGCCATCCAGTGGTTGCGCGACGGCCTGGGCATCCTGGAGAGCGCCAGCCAGAGCGAGGCCCTGGCCGCCAGCGTCGACTCCAGCGACGGCGTCTACGTGGTGCCGGCCTTCGTGGGGCTGGGCGCGCCCCACTGGGACCAGTACGCCCGCGGCACTATCGTCGGCATCACTCGGGGAACGACCAGCGCCCACATCGTCCGCGCCACCCTCGAGTCCATCGCCTTCCAGACGCGCGACGTCGTCGAAGCCATGGAGCGCGAGTCCGGCATAGCCATGCCGGAGCTACGCGCCGACGGCGGCGCTGCCCGCAACGACCTCCTCATGCAGATGCAGGCCGACATCCTCGGCCGCCCCGTCCTCCGCGCCGCCATCCCCGAGACCACCGCCCTGGGCGCGGCCTTCCTCGCTGGCCTGGGCGTGGGCCTCTGGCCCAGCCGCCAGGAGCTGGCGCGCCGCTGGCGCTCCGACCGCACCTTCGAGCCTCGCATGAGCGAGGAGCGGCGCGAAGAACTCTACAGTGGCTGGAAGCGTGCCCTGGAGCGCGCCAAGGGCTGGGTACCCAACTAACAGGCTGCTGAAAAGCCCAAGTGGACCGTTCGTGGTTCGACAGGCTCACCACGAGCGAAATCTGAGAACCGCTCGTCCTGAGCCCGTCGAAGGGCGAGCGCTGACTTTTTCAGCACCCTGCTGGCGTACAGTGCTCTTACACCGCCTGACGCGCCGAGTTCAGGAGAATGCGGGTTTCAGAGTGTGTTGCTAAAGAGGGAGTGCAGAGGGGCACAGCCCCCAAGGTTTTCGCCCTCAGCCTTCCCCGTCCGAGCATTCCTCGCCCGCGCAGCGGGCCGGGGGTCTGGGGGTGTCCCCCAGACTCCAAATACATTTCGAGGGCGGGCGGGTGGGCAGAACCACCTCACTTCTGCAACAGGCTCTCCAACCCACAGGGCCGTGTATTCAGCCTAACGGACGGCCCGCCGCGGTCACTCCGGCTTCGGCACCACGTCCGGGTTATCGATGGTCTCCTCGTGGATGAGCGCCAGCTCGCTGCCGTCCCACTCGTAGTACCTGTTCCTGAGCTCGCTGGGGCAGCAGTTGGGGTCATCGGGGCCGTACACCGGGTCCACCAGCACCAGCGTCCCGTCCTCGACCTTCGCGACGATCTTGTAGCTGTCCGGCTGCGACAGCAGCACCTCGAGGTCCTCGCCCACATAGCCGTACACCCAGAGAGCGATGTTGCCCGCCGTCCCTCCCGAGAACAGCGGCACGATAGCCTCCTCCTGGCCGTCCCCCGTCAGATCGACGTACTGGATCTCCTCCTCCAGGAGCTCCCCGCCGCTCTCCTCGAGCGCCTCCCGCACCTCCGGCACCTCCGAGAAGTCCACCTCTCGGATGTCAACGGAGGGAACGGCCGTCGCCGTAGGCCGGGCGACCGTCGGGGTGGGCTCGACTTCGTCCGCGTCCCCCGCCCCGCAGGCGCTCAGGAGCGAGACAGCAGCCAGTGCGAACACAGCCAAGAGGACGGTTCGGTATGTCATCGTCTTGCGGCGCTCCTCAAGATTCAGAACGGCAGGCGTCCGATCACCTGCCGTTCCCGAGATTCCAAATGGCGCGCTCGGCGGGATTCGAACCCACGGCCTCAGCCTCCGCAGGGCTGCGCTCTATCCAGCTGAGCTACGAGCGCACAAACAAACGTCCGGGGGCCACAGGTCCTGGGACACTGCACCAACACCCCAGTCCCTGACCCTTGACCCTCTTGCTGGTGCCGAAGGTGGGATTTGAACCCACACGCCCTTACGGACACTACGCCCTGAACGTAGCGCGTCTACCATTCCGCCACTTCGGCGCGTACTAGCAACCTCGGCGATGGTGGGCGGTGCAGGACTCGAACCTGCGACCTCTTCCGTGTGAAGGAAGCGCTCCTCCAACTGAGCTAACCGCCCCCACGCTCGTTCTGGTTGTAGACCTGGTAGCAGCGGGTGGATTCGAACCACCGACCCGTCGATTATGAGCCGACTGCTCTGCCCCTGAGCTACGCTGCCTTCTGCAACCGGAGTATAGCAACGCCCCGAAGAGCGTGTCAACGCGCACCGCTTGAGGGTGACCTGTTCAAAGTCCATGCGTTGCCTTTCCGCACTGCGAACTTCAAAGCATGCTGCAAAAGGGGGAGTGCAGAGGGGCACAGCCCCTCTGCAGGGGGTCTGGGGGTGTCCCCCAGATTCTAAGTATATCCCCAGGGCGGGCGGGTGGGCAGAACCACCTGACTTCTGCGGCAGGCCCTGGAAGTCCGCAGCACCTCCTGTCGTAGTCACAAGCCGCGGGTTTCAACCCGCGGGGCTATGCTTCCGCTTGAGACCCTCTCGCCGCGACCATACAATGGAAGTGCAATGGCAACCCGCTTCGCCGACCAGCTCCAGGCCCTCCCCACCAGGCCCGGCGTTTACATCATGCGCAACGCCGAGGGACAGGTCATCTACGTCGGCAAGGCCGCCAACCTCCGCAGCCGTGTCCGCTCCTACTTCGGCTCCCCTCACAGCCTCGAGCCCAAGGTCCGCAACCTCTCCGCCGCCGTCGCCGACTTCGACTTCGTCGTCACCGGCAACGAGGCCGAGGCCCTCCACCTCGAGGCCGCCCTCGTCAAGCGCCACCAGCCCTTCTTCAACGTCCGCCTCAAGGACGACAAACACTACCCCTACCTCAAGGTCGATCTGAACGACCCCTGGCCGCGAGTTTACATAACCCGCCGCGTCGAGCCCGACGGCGCCCACTACTTCGGCCCCTACGCCAGCGCCAGCTCCGTCCGCAAGACCCTCGACATCGTCAAGAAGCTCTTCCCCTGGCGCTCCTGCACCAAGACCATCACCGGCAGCGACCCCCGCCCCTGCCTCGACTACTACATCCACCGCTGCATCGCCCCCTGCACCGGATACTGCACCAAGGAGGAGTACGGCCAGGTCGTCCGCCAGGTCATCCTCTTCCTCGAGGGCCGCACCGACGAGGTCGTCCGCAACCTCCGCGCCCAGATGGACGAGGCCGCCGACGCCCTCCACTTCGAGCGCGCCGCCATCCTCCGCGACCAGCTCCGCGCCATCGAGCGCGTCACCGAGCAGCAGGTCACCGCCGGCACCAGACCCGCCGACGAGGACGTCTTCGGCCTCGCCCGCTCAGACGGCAACGCCTGCGTCCAGGTCTTCTTCGTCCGCGGCACCAAGATGGTCGGCGCCGACCACTTCTCCCTCGACGGCGCCCGCGACGAGGCCGACCCCGACGTCATGGCCGGCTTCCTCAAGCAGTTCTACGGCTCCGCTACCTACGTCCCCCACCGCGTCATCGTCCCCCTCGCCGTGACCGAGGCGGGCCTCATCCAGTCGTGGCTCTCCGGCAAGCGCGGCGGCCGCGTCGAGCTGCTCGTCCCTCAGCGCGGCGAGAAGCGCCGCCTCGTCCGCATGGCCCAGGACAACGCCCGCGAGGCCCTCGAGATGTCGCAGGTCCGCTGGCTCGCCGACACCGGCAAGACCCGCGCCGCCCTCGACGAGCTCCAGGAGGAGCTCAACCTGCCCGAGCCCCCCCATCGCATCGAGTGCTACGACGTCTCCAACATCCAGGGCGCCAACGCCGTCGGCAGCATGGTCGTCTTCATCGACGGCCACCCCCGGCCCGCCGACTACCGCCGCTTCCGCATCAAGACCGTCCAGGGCGCTGACGACTTCGCCATGCTCGCCGAGGTCCTCCGCCGCCGCTTCAAGCGCGCCGCCGCGCCCGAACCCTCAGCCGATGCCGACGACAAGGCCGAGTCCTGGCGCACCCTCCCCGACCTCCTCATCGTCGATGGCGGCCGCGGCCAGCTTAACGCCGCCCTCGACGCCATGCGCGACCTCGGCGTCGAGCACATCCCCGCCGCCGGCCTCGCCAAGCAGCACGAGGAGCTCTACGTCAAGGACATGTCCGAGCCCATCGTCCTCCCGCGCACCTCACAGGCCCTCTACCTCGTCCAGCGCGTCCGCGACGAGGCCCACCGCTTCGCCGTCACCTACCACCGGAAGCTGCGCGGCAAGGCCGGCATCCAGTCCGCCCTCGACTCAATACCGGGCGTCGGCCCCAAGCGCAAGAAGGCCCTTTTGCGCAAGTTCGGCTCCCTCAAGGCCATCCGCGACGCCGACATCGACGAGATCGCCGCCACCCTCGGCTTCACCCGAAGCCTGGCCCAGAAGGTGAAAGAAGCGCTGTAGGAAACCGCTACAAGAGCACTATTACAGCTGCCAGCTTACCGCTTCTATTCCCAACATCCCCTCGAGGCGCTATACTTGCTAGGGCTGTACCGAAGCGACATCCCCCCAGTGCAGTTGTTCGTCCTGCCGTCTGAGAAATCATGGCCTCAGCACAACCAGCGACATCACCAACACTCAAGGTCGGCGTCTCTGATTTCGGCCCCATTGTCCGGGGCAAGGTTAGCCTACGGCCTCTCACCGTCTTCGTTGGCCCCAACAACTCCGGCAAGTCATACCTGGCTATGCTGTTGTACACCCTCTGGCACTCTTTCTCTCCCCGCCCTGTCTACGCCACCCTCGGCAGCCGCGCGGCTATCCGGAGATTCCGGCTTGCCGAGACCTTCTGGCTCCCCCTCGCATCTCGAGATCGTGCGGAACTCTTGCAGGCGCTGAAGGACTGGCTTCAAGAGCTTACTCCCTCGGCGGCAAGATCCCGAGTCGCCCTCGACACCTTACCCGTCCAACTGCGGCAAGCCATCGAGCGCGCCATTCGCTCGTCTGCTAAGCAGACGACCTCTAACGTTGAAAGCGAGCTCAGGAGATGTTTTGGAACTGAGATATCAAGCTTAGCGCGCGTGGGAGCGAAGACACAGAGCTTTCGCGTGTCTGTACACGGCATTCAGCCCGCGTGGCGTCTCCAGTTCAGAGCCCTTAAAGACGCCATTAACTCCACCTTGTCGGTGCCAGACATAGGCAAGATACTCATACAGCCTGATTTGCCCTCATTCCTGGTTGGCGAGTCGCCTCGCTTGCACCTTGACTGGGAGGGCATCCTACCAGAATTGATGGCTCAGTTGGCTTTCAACGCCAGCAACGCACTGTACCGACCCCTGCTGACGGATACCTACTACTTTCCCGCAGCCCGGTCAGGCATTCTCCAGAGTCACAGGGCCGTGGCTGCCTTTGTCGTCAGCCGGTCACCTCTCGTCGGGATCGAAGAACCGGTGGACATCCCTCGGTTCACCGGAGTTGTGACCGACTTCCTGAGCGCCCTTCTCATGATGGAGAGAGAGAATGACAGGCCCCTGGCTAAGGTCGCGTCATTCTTGGAGGAAAACGTTACGGGTGGATTCATAACAATGGAAGTGGGCAAACTCGAGTACCCCGAAATCTATTACGAGCCGCTCGCAGGGGGAAGGTTCCCCCTCCGAAGTACCTCGTCCATGGTGTCCGAGCTCGCGCCCGTCGTTCTATTCCTCAAGTACATAATTGACCCCGAGGACTTCTTGATCATCGAGGAGCCCGAGTCACATCTGCACCCCGATAACCAGCGCCGCCTAGCCAGAGGCCTTGTGAAGCTCGTGAGAAGCGGTGTCAGGGTACTCATCACCACCCACAGTGACTTCTTCCTGTCTCAGCTCACCAACTTCATCCACCTCAGCCTTCTCTCTCCTGAAGGCAGAGCCGCCCACGGCTACGATCCGGGCGACTACTTGGACGCTCAGGATATCGGAGCCTATCTTTTCGAATGTGTGCCCGAGCAGGGTGGCAGCTTCATCAAGCGCCTTAACATAACCTCCCGCGAAGGCATTCCACAGGAAGAGCTCTCAAAGGTCTCTCAAGCCCTATACCAGGAGTCCGTTCGCTTGGAGCGAGAAGTGCTCAAGTGAGGGTCCCCCTTCTTGCCGCTCCGTGACTCTTTCAGTTCGGCTCTTTGCGAATGCCTGTGTCAGCGCTGCCAGAGGGGCAACTGCAAGCTGCCCCTGGCCTCTTGCAGTGACGGTCTAGAAATACTCGACTGTGACCGCTACAAACAGCGGTACGCATATACCCAGCCACTCTGCGACTACATACTGTTCTTGCCCCGCCGCGGGCTCTGCCTCGCAGCCATCGAGATGAAGGAGGGAAGCATAGACCTGAGCCAGGTCGTGTCCCAGATCCGCAACGCGGCAGCAATCGCCAGCCGCATTGTTGCCAAGCGGTCCGTCGCGGCTTTCCTTCCGCTCCTTGTCCACAAGGGCGGCTTCCACCGCAATGAGTACAAACTGCTCCTCAGCCCAGCCTCCAGAATCCCCTTTCGGGGCAAGAAGTACCGTCTCTTGGACGAACGCTGCGGGACTGCGCTCGCGGCCATTCTGCAGAAATACGCCTAGGCTCCTCCGCCTCCCCACCCCCGCGGCTGCAGGGGGCACAGTCCCCTGCCGGGGGTTTCAGGGGGTGTCCCCCCAGTTCAAGTAGTGCGGCCGCGAGCCGACGCCGCAAGGCGGGGTGCGACGTGGCCGCGCTCACCGGTCCAAGCAACCAGCGGCGGGCCCACCCCAACCCATGGTCCGCCAGAGACTGAAAGAGGCCCTCTAGCTCCCCCATACGCTACAATGCAGGGCCGAAAGGTGTGCAGAGCGGAAGAGGAGGCACCACATGGAAACGAACTTCATGCAACCCGTCGAGAACATCGCCCAGACCATCACGGAGCGGCTCTCCGCTCGCACCATCTACGGCGATCCCGTCACCATTGATGGCAGGACCATCATCCCGGTCGCCAGAGTCTCCTTCGGCTTTGGCGGTGGCAGCGGAAGGGGATGGGGCCGCCGACGACGAGCCGAACGGCCCCAAGGAGAGGAAGGCGGGCCTGAGACCGGCGGAGGTGGAGGTGGCGGCGGCGGCGGTGGCGGCGGCGGTGCGGTCCGGCCCGTTGGCTTCATCGAGCTGACCGGCACCTCCTCGCGATGGGTCCCCATCGCGCCCTCGCCCGGCGAGCTCGTCCTCCGCGCCTTCCTCATCGCCGCAGTCCTCGGCTTGGGAAAGCCGAAGAATTTCCTCAGCCGCCTGCTCCTCGTACTCAGCGGCCAGGCGCTCATCCAGCGGCTGCTCCAGCCGTCCTTGCCGTCGCTCTCGGCTGGATTGCGATTCGGCGAGGTCTCCGGCACCGACTGACGCTCCCCTACCTTTCGTTCGACGGCCAGCAGACAGCGATTTCCCCGCAGATCAAGAGGGCCATCCGCGACAACCGGCGCCTCCCTGCCTCTCGCTCGCTACCCCTGGACCGGGGGTACAGCGGGCGGAGCCCCCAGGCTTCCCGCCCTCAGCCTTCCCCGTCCGAGCATTCCGCCCCCGCGCAGCGGGCCGGGGCTTTCAAAGGGTGTCCCCCTGACCCAATCTCCCTCTTGCCAAACCGCCCGCTCGCGTGCAGAATACCGATCAACAGCGCCCGCTGTCGCCACCCGTGCACCTGCCTGAAAGGAGCATGCCATGAACGCCTATCCCGTCGCCTACCACGTCGATCCTCCTGAGGGAGACCGCAACCGGCTGACCGTCGGCTTCCGGCTCATCCTCGCCATCCCCCACCTCCTCTTAGTCGGAGGCCCCGGCTTCGGCCTCGGCGTCGGCGGCGACCGCACCGGCGTCCTGGGCAGCGTCGCTGGCGTCCTCGCCATCTTCAACTGGTTCGTCATCGTCTTCACCGGGCGCGCGAATCAGCAGATGTTCGAACTCCAGCTGCTCTACCTGCGCTGGCGCGCCCGCGCCCTCGCCTACATCGCCCTCCTGCGCGACGAGTATCCCCCCTTCGGCGACGGCGACTACCCCGTCTCCTTCGAGTTCCCCGCCGTCGTCGAGAACAGGAACCGCTGGACCGTGGGCTTCCGGCTCATCTTGGTCATCCCGCAGGTCATCGTGGTGATATTCCTGCTGCTCGCCTGGCTGGTCACGGCCATCATCGGCTGGTTCGCCATCCTCTTCACCGGTCGCTACCCGGAGGGGCTCTGGCGGTTCGGCGAAGGCGTCATGCGCTGGACCCTGCGCGTCGAAGCCTACCTCCTGCTTCTTTGCGACGAATACCCGCCCTTCAGCTTCGATGGCGCCGAGACCGGCCAGCAGACATCGGCAGCTACGTAAATGGAGGAGCCGCCGCGACAACCGGCATTGCCGCCGTCACCACAGCCGTCGACCCCCTCGGCCACCGATGGACGGCTGTGCCCCGGGGGTACAGGGGGCGCAGCCCCCTGACGCGGGGCCTGGGGGGTGTCCCTCCAGCATGTCACTACCAGGAGGTGATTTCCCATGACCGCACCGAGCACCCTCAGGTCGAGAGCCTATCTCGCCGCCGCGGGGCTGACAGGCCTCGCCGCCTTCGGCCTACCCCTCTTCCTCTCCCCGCTGCGCTGGGCCTCGCGACTCCGCTGGCGCGCCCCCGAGGACACCGACCTCACCGTCTACCTGGGCCGCTCCCTCGGAGCCGTCGCGATCGCCCTCAGCCTTGGCGCCCTGCGCGCCGTCCGCCGCCCGGAGGAGCATCGCGTCATCTTCGAGGTCGGGTTCCTGACGGGGGTCCTCCTGACCGCCGTCCACGTCTGGGGCGCGCTGCGGCGTCGCCAGCCCTGGACCGAGACAGCCGAGATCGCCTTGTGGTCGGCGATGGCTGCCGGCGCTGCCCTCACCTACCCGCGCCAGCAGCGCGACGGCTCCGGTTCGCTCCCCTCATCCGGGGGTACAGGGGGCGGAGCCCCCTGACGGGGGGCCTGGGGGGTGTCCCCCTGACTTCCTTAGAAGGGTGGGCCGGGCGGGCCCAAATAACCGGGGCGGGGGCCACCCAGCTATCCCTGCCACCACCCCCTTTGAACTCCCGCCCCCATCCCCTATAATCCCCCCATCGAGGCCCGGTGGGAGACTTCGCACCGTCCCCCCTTCGCTTAGCGGCGGTGCAGAGGGCGGAGTCCCCAGGCTTCCCGCCCTCAGCCTTGCCCGTCCGAGCATTCCGCCCCCGCGCAGCGGGCCGGGGGTTTCAGGGGGTGTCCCCCAAGATCAAGTAGTCCGGCCGCGAGCCGACGCCGAAGGCCGCGCGCGACGTGGGCGCCCCGGCCCGACATTAATCAAACACAAGGACCGCCAGCCGAATCTGCGAAAGGCCCCAAACGCAACTTTTTTGACAAACGAACGGTCAATCAAAATGCCTTCCACCATGAGGAGTAGACCTTGACCGCCGACCCGTCCTCACCGGCCCAGGTCGCCGACGCCCTTCGCGCCCACCTCGCCGGGGCCCTGGCCAGCCCCGACCTCTCCTACACCGAGCCTCCCGCCCCTATCACCACCGGCTGGGAGACCTACATCTACGCCTTCCGCCTCGCCCCGCCGTCCCTACCTGACGAGCGCTTCGCCGGACCCCTCATCCTGCGCATCTACCCCGGCCCCCTGGAACGAGCCGCCCGCGTCGCCCAGGCCGAGTACCAGGCGCAGGCCTTCGTCCGCGAGCGCGGCTTCCCTGCCCCTACTCCCCTCCTCCTCGAGACCGGAGGCAGCGTCTTCGGCCGGCCCTTCATGGTCATGAAGCGCGTCCCCGGACGCCCCATGCTCGACGTCATCCTCGAACGGCCGACCGCCTTCCTGCGCCTGGCCCGTCTCCTGGCCGAGACGCAGGTTCAGCTCCACCGCATCGACCCGGCCGAAGTCCCCTTCCGGCGCGAGGTCCCGCTCCTCGACAGGATGCTGGACGAGTTCCGTCAGGCCGTGAAGCAGTTCGGTCTCCATGGCCTGAGGCCGGGAATCGAGTGGCTCGAGGCCCACCGCCCGCCCGACGAGCGCGACGTGCGCATCGTCCACAAGGACTTCCACCCCGTCAACGTGATGGTAGAACACGATGCCGTGACCGGCGTCCTCGACTGGCCGAACGTCGAACTCGCCGACCGCCACGCCGACCTCGGCTTCACCCTCTTCCTGCTGGAAACCGCCGTCGCCGAGCCTAGAAGCCTCCGGGAGCGGCTCATCGTTGGCTTCGGCCGGCGGCTCTTCACGCGACTGTACCTGCGGGCCTACCGCCGCCACCTGCCGGTCGACCGGGGGCTGCTCCGCTACTATCGCTCCCTTCTCGCGCTGCGGCGCCTGGGCCAGTACGGAATCTGGCGCCAGGTCGGGGCCGAAGCCACCGGCTCGCGCCCCGACGCCATCACCCGCCTGGATGACGCGCAGGTCCAGACCGTCGCCCGCTACTTCCGCAGGCACACCGGCGTGCAGGTCAGCCTCTAGCGCCGCGCCTATGCAGACCCCAACCCACGACACCGGCTCGCCCTCGCCAGAGCACCCCGGCAGTATCGCGGCCATGTTCGGCCGCATCGCCCACCGCTACGACCTGCTCAACAGCCTGCTGAGCCTGGGACTCGACCGCCGCTGGCGGGAGCGCGCCGCCGACCTGGCCGCCCTCCGCCCCGGCGACCGCGCCCTCGATGTGTGCACAGGCACCGCCGAGCTGGCGCTGGCCCTGGCCCCTCGGGTGGGCCCGACCGGCCGGGTGGTCGGCGTGGACCTCAGCCTGCCCATGCTGACGGTGGGTCGGCGCAAGGCCGCTGCTGAGTCGGACGGGCGGCAGGTGGCGCTGCACCTGGGCGACGCCCTCCGCCTGCCCTATCGAGACGGCACCTTCGACGCCGCCGCCTCGTCCTTCGCCGGGCGCAACGTGGCCGACCTGGGGCGCTTCTTCTCGGAGATGGCGCGGGTGGTGAGGGCAGGCGGGCGCGTAGTGTTCCTGGAGCTGGGTGAGCCCTCGCGCTGGGGGCTGCGTCACCTGTACCGCTGGTACTTCCACGGGCTGGCGCCGCTCATCGGCGGGCTCATCTCGGGCGAGCGGGAGGACTACCGCTACCTGCCGCAGTCGGTGGAGACGTTCGCCTCGCCGGAAACGGTGGCCCGGCTTATGGGCGAGGCCGGGCTTAGGAACGTGCGCTACGTGCCCCTCATGCTGGGGGTGGCGTGGGTGTGGGTGGGGACAGCGGTCTAGACGCTAGCCAGCATCCGCTCCAGGGTCTTCGCGTTCTCGATGGCGTAGCCGTTGGCGTCGTTGTTGAAGTAGCAGTACACTTCTGAGACGTCCTCGGGGAGTTCGCGCAGGCGGCGGGCCCAGTCAGCCAGCAGTTCGTCCGAGTAGTTGCCGCCGTAGAGGGCATCGGCGCCGTGGAAGCGGACATAGGCGAAGTCGGTGGTGACCTCCAGGGGGGTCTCCCAGTTCACCATGTGATAGGCACAGAAGCCCACGTTGTGCATACGCAGGGTGAAGAAGACCTCGTCGTCGAACCAGGACTCGTGGCGGAACTCGAAGACGTGGCGCACGTCGCGGGGAAGCAGCGAGAGGAATTCCCGCAGGCGGTCGACGTTCACCTTCATCTGGGGAGGGAGCTGCCAGAGGACCGGGCCCAGGCTCTTGCCCAGCAGGCGGGCCCGGCCCATGAACGTCTCGATGGGCTCCTCAACGTCGCGGATGCGCTTGATGTGCGTGATGAAGCGGTTGCCCTTGACGGCGTAGCGGAAGCCCCGGGATGCCTGCTCCTCCCACTTCCGCCAGGTGGTCTCCTTGGGCAGGCGGTAAAAGGTGTTGTTGATCTCGACTGTCTGGAAGTGGCCTGCGTAGTAGTCGAACCAGCCCTTCTGCTTGAGGTCAGCGGGGTAAAAGATGCCCGACCAGTGCTGGTACACCCAGCCGGAAGTGCCGATCCAGTAGCGTCGCGCCACAGCCGACCCC
>Ga0209979_1002132_pt1 | contig 19596 bp, 13 predicted proteins | sample AnhtaG_FD_183114 | JGI IMG/M metagenome (GOLD analysis project Ga0209979, IMG submission 183114) | Deep subsurface microbial communities from Anholt, Denmark to uncover new lineages of life (NeLLi) - Anholt_01485 metaG (SPAdes) (version 2) | ecosystem: Environmental > Aquatic > Marine > Oceanic...
AAAAAATCGAGCTCATTGTAGCCTCCCAGAATACTTTAATCTCAGCCATTGAAGCCAAGGACCGCTATACTCGTGGTCATACTGATAGAGTAGCTCAATATTGTACCCTGATTGGAAAGAGTTTAGAAAAGCAGCTCCGTCTTTATCCTAATGGATTATCTGATCTTAAATGGGCTGATCAGAAGAAATTCACCTCTTTGCTCAAATAATAAGAGTTGCCGATGCTTTTGATGCTATGACTCTACATAGACCTTACCGACCTGCTTTGACAAAAGAGGATGCAATGAATGAGCTCAAAAAATACAAAGGCACCCAGTTTGCCCCTCAAATTGTAGACGTTATGGTGAAGTTATATAATACCGGAGAAATATAAAAAATCTGTAGTGTAGGGCTTTATGCCCGTAATCAGTAATCTGTAAGTTGACAAAGATTAAAAAAACTCAAAATTCCTGTAAAGGTTTTTCCTATGATTCCCTTAGCTATTAAATATATTCTACTCACATTGGAAAGATGGGATAATTTGCCCAACATAGTTCAAGTAGTAGGTATTGCTCTTCTAGGTATTTTAGTTCCTGTAGGGATTGTTATTTTAACTGGTGTGTATAGGAGAGACAAAAAAAGAGAATTTAGAGACTTGGATCTTCATGTTATTTTGGATAGAGTCTTCAAAGTCAAACAATTACTTCCTTGTATTGCTTTGATTTTTTTACCTATGGGTGCTTGGGAGATTTCATCGGGATCATTGCGTTTCATCGAAGTTATTTTGTCTATTGTTGGTATTATTTTTGTGGCTAACAGATTATTCGATGTTTATTATTGGATTAAAGGCAATGTTTTTAAATTTAGATTTTCCTATTTAGAAAATTTAAAAAACCACAAGGACATGGAGACCGTTTGGTGCTCTGTGTGGCAGACAAAAAATACGAATCCGCAAAATGAAATAGAATTTTTTACAGCATTTTCTTTCGCGATTGACAGGTTATTAGGTAGAGAGAAAAATCTTAAAACTGTGGCAAAACTTCTGTATGACTTTGGTAACTCTATAGATAATCGTTCTACTGTTACTTTGGTAGTGCTTAAGGATCTTCTTCCTAAGATTCTAACGTGTCATCTTAAAGTATGGAAGAGGGAGTATGAATATATAAATCAAGATGAAAAATTAAATAAATGGGCAGTTTATAGCGAAATTTCAGGAATACTAGAATCTATAATAAGAAAGATTGAAGAACGCGTTTTAAAAGAGAGACATTCATTTTCATTTTTTGAGTACTTCAAAAAGCACGCGGAAAGTCATAAAACAGAATTCGTTTTGGTTAACGACGAAAAAAGATATTATGTAGAGACACTACTTAGCATTTTTTATCAAGTGTTTTTTGAAAAAGTGTCAGCTTCGCCAGAGCACTATGCGATTTGGGAACATCATTTTCCGTTAGAATGGAAAATTACAAAAAGCAATCTAAAAGATACAGAAAAAGTTTTTTCTAAAATATCCTTATATGAGTTTTTAGAGTGGTCCAGAGCAAGAATATTGCAGGCAGAAGAGAAATTTGACCGAGAACTCGATGATATATCCAGTAATCTTTTCCCAGAAGTAGAACCTGCCATATGGGCTAGGCTTTTAATTTTTGTTTTTTTATCTTTTGGCGAAAATAGGGCGAAATCCATGGTAGAACGACCGTGGAATTTTGGCTCTGCTATTAGAAAAATTAGGACCTCCTGGGATTACGCGGGTGAAAGTGAGGAAGATTTTGACAGAAGATTAAGAGAAATGATGCACGCACAGTACGAACTAGAAAAGAAAAATACTTTTGAATTAACGTATTTATTGTTTCTAGAGCAATTTTCAAAGGAAAACTTGGAAGAGAATATAAAAAATCTTAAAGTTCTGAAATATGAAAAAGAATCCAAAGAGGAAAAGAAAAGGTTGAGACTCCTCAGTATTTTTACTGAGATGTTAGAATTTTTAAATCAATAGCAAAATAATTCCAAAGAATAATTCTAAGGTGTCTAATTCCTATGATTCTCAAGGATAATAATTAAGTATCGTGTCCCCAGAACTGGAACTGAAGTCTAGATATTTTTATTCTAAGGCAAAAATGATTTCAAAAGGAGGAAAATGATGGATACTTTCGGTAAAATTATATTGCCCATCATCCTTGTATACGTTGCCGTTTGTTTTGGCAAGATAGCAGCAAAGCATGGCAAAAATCCACTTCTTTTCGGCATACTTTCTATTATTGCACCAATCAACCTGATTATTTTAGGTTACTGGGCATTTTCGGATACAAAGAAAGAGAAGAAGAATAATTAAGTATTGTGTCCCCAGAACTAGAGCAGGCGGTCAGTGACGATTTCGTAAGGATGAGATTGATAGGTGGTCTAAGCGTTATACAACAACATTCAGAATAAAATGAGATTTTTATTATATGAATAGCGAAGCACTTCTTAAAAAATTATGGTCCTTAAAAGGGTTCAAACCTGATGATGAACAAGAAAAGGCCATTCTCTATACTGGAAACAAACCACTCTTTATAACGGCAGCTCCTGGATCTGGTAAAACACGAGTTCTTTTGTGGAGAACAGTAAATCTTATTGTTTGCCATAACGTTAATCCTGAGGAAATATATTTAAGTACATTTACAGAAAAAGCCGCTTACCAGCTACGGGAGGGATTAAAGAGTTTGCTTGGGCTTGCCTCAAATGAAACAAACAAGCCCTACGATATTTCTAAGATGTATTTAGGAACCATTCATTCGAATTGTCACCGCATTTTGACTGATAGAAAGTTTTCGAAAGAGAAACATCGCATGAGACCACCAATTGTATTTAGCGAAAGCCAGCAGTATTTTCATATATACCGTAGAAGATTCTGGGATGAGATGATTCGCGCTGGCGGCTTTAAAGACACAGAAAGCGGCATTCTTGAGATAAATGAGTTCTTTACTTATGCTGGCAGGTCTCGTCATCGGGCAGTGACAAGCTGTATATCCTTTTTTAATAGAATGTCTGAAGAGGTGATCGATCCAAAAGACCACAAACCCAAAGATAGGATTTTAAAAAGACTGTTGAAAATGTATAAGTTTTATCTTGAGTCATTAAAGAAACCTGTTGCCAGAAATGCAGACCTTTCCTTGTTGCAACAAGAAGCCCTTCGGATTATTGAGAACAATGCAGAATCTGGTAACGCATTTAAGCATATAATAATAGATGAATACCAAGACACAAATGCCGTGCAGGAAAGACTATTTTTTGGCATGGCGAAAGGCGGTGCAAACCTATGCGTTGTTGGAGATGATGATCAAGCTCTTTACCGATTCAGAGGGGCAACAGTTGAGAATTTCGTCGACTTTGAAACCCGCTGCCTTAGACACTTAAAAATGAAGCCAAAGAAGGTGAATTTGCGAATCAATTATAGATCCAGGGAGGAAATAGTCAAATTTTACACAGACTTTATAAAACAAATTGATTGGGCCAAAGATAAAAAAAAGAAGGAGTATTATCGTATTGCAAATAAGAAGCTCGACGCATATAGAAAAACAAAAGATCCTGCCGTGGTTGCTAGCACAGAAGGAGATTCTCCCGCTGTGTGTGAAAGTATTGTTAATTTTGTTGTGAAACTGAAGAAAGAGAAAAAGATACAGGATTATAATCAAGTTGCTTTTCTATTCCCATATCTTAGGGGTAATTCGCGTGTTAAGGAGCTAAAAGAGCATTTTGAAAAAAAACATATTAAAGTATACGCACCCAGGGCAGGAAGGTTTTTGGATGTTGATGAATCCCTAGCAATTTTTGGTCTTTTTATAAAAATATTAGGCAGGCCGGGGTTTTCTCATGACATAACCGGACGGGACGCTCATGAATTTATTGACTGGCTTGATAGATGCGAGGAAGTAGCGGATACGCTTATGAGCAAAGAGTTAGCTTTAAAAAGATTTATTGATGACAAACGTAAAGAGATTGAGCGCGTTAAAAAAGATTATGAACTACTTATCGCTTGCGCGAAACGCCATAGAATAAAACTGGAAACTCCCTTCAAAATTGATATGCGAAGAGTATTTGCAAACACTTCGGGAATATCTGAACAGGCGCGAAGAAGTATAACAAGCAAATTCTTTGAAAAGATACTTGAAATAAGAGAAAGAGAAAATAGACCCTTTAATGTCCGTTATATTATTAACCGCGCGTCAGCCTTAGACTGGAATCTTCTCGACCTTTTTTATCAACTGAATGGGTTTAAGCATTTCAGGGCTATGTATGATATAGCGGAAAAAGGCGAGGATGAGGGCCCTGTATGCAATCTTGGGCTTATAACTCAATATCTTGCTGAATATATGGATCATTACGGCCAAATAATAGTGGCTGAACGGTTGGTAGACAACATGCTTCTTAGAACTTTTTTTATTTCCTTTTGCTTCTCCCTCTATAGGCTTCAGGAATCAGAATATGAAGACGCTGATGACCCATTCCCAAAAGGCCGCGTTTCATTTCTTACTATACATCAATCCAAAGGGCTTGAGTTTCCTGTGGTTGTATTAGGCAGTCTTTACAGGCAAAAGCGCAAGGCTCCGGTGGTAGAATCGATAGTCAGAGATTTATTGAAAAAAGAAGGCGAACCATTAGATCGTATTACCCTTTTTGATAACATGCGCCTTTTTTATGTTGCTCTTTCAAGGGCGGCGAATCTCCTTGTTATACCTCGTATTAAGAAACGAGGAGTTAGAATAATGGAAGAGTTTAAACCTATTTTGGAACAAAGGTTTTGTACGCTTGATAAGCTTAATTTTAGCAAATTGCCGGAAGCCAATCTGGACAAAGAAGAACTTGGGAAAAGCTATTCCTATACAGCCGATTATCTTACATATAGAAAATGCCCACGCAATTATATGATTTATCGCAAATATGGCTTCGTGCCCTCTCGCGCACAGACAATGTTTTTCGGTAGCCTCGTTCATAGGACAATCGAGGATTTACATAATTATCTTATGTCTTTAAGGGAGAAAACAGTATGATAACCGATAAAGAAATTGAAAGTATGATAACGGAGTTTTTTGAAAATAACTATGAGATATTGCGGCTTGAAGGTGGACACTCTATTACAGAAGACGGCAAACGTATGGCTTTGAGTCAGATTCTCTGTTATTGGCATAAGCTTAAGGAAGTTGCGAAGAATGTGACCGACACCGAAGTGAGGCTTACACTTCCTGACCAAAAAACCCCTAAGAGCAGAACTTATTCTATCGAAGGAGTTGTAGATATCGTAAAGGAGAAAGGCGAAACTTGGATGTATGATATAAAGACTCATGAACCTGAGTACATTAGAGCTAACATGGGCTTCTACGAAGACCAAACTAATGTATATGCATATATTTGGCAGAAATTACGTGGCAATGCGCTTGATAAAACAGCTGTTATTTCAACCGCATACCCAAAGCCAGTAAGGGATGCATTATTTAATCGCGACGAAAAGCGTTTCAAGAAAGAGATAGAAAAATGGAATCCGATTATAGAAACCTCCTTTACTGCTGAAAGAGTTAACAGGACAATCAAGGATTTCGGTATGACGGTGGATGCAATTGAAGAAAACAAGTTTGCTCCTCCCAAAAAGGCTAAACTTGAAGAGAAAATTCCTGGCTCTAATCGGGTTTTCGGAGCACATGTTTGTCGTAACTGTGATGCGCGTTTTTCATGCAAAGCTTTTCGCGAATATGCTACTGATCCAAAGCGAAAAGGGAAAATCGAGTTTGTAAAGTACATAGAGGCATCAGGAGATGACCTTGATCAGGAGCAATGGGTGAATGCCAATCTCGAGATGCTCAATGAGGAGATAGAATAACTTAAAAGGAATTATAAAGAGGGAGTTATATATGCCACACACACGCTTAAGACCATCATTCGTATTCGATGAAGAAAAATTAAAACAACTAAAACAGATAGCACCGGAAGCTTTTGCTGACGGCAAAATCAACTGGGAGGTGCTGAGGGAGTCTCTAGGAGAACATCTCGAAGAAGAGGGTCCAGAAACAGAACACTTTGGCCTTTTCTGGCCAGGGAAAAAAGAGGTCCGGAAAATTGCATCTATCCCAAGTAAAGGAACGCTTATCCCGGTAAAAGGCGAAGGTATAAATGAAGAAACAACAAAGAATATTTTTATTGAGGGTGAGAATCTTGAGGTTCTGAAATTAATCCAAAAGAGCTATGCTGGTAAAATTAAGATGATATATATCGATCCTCCTTATAATACCGGTAACGATTTTATCTATGACGATAATTTTACTGAACCACTCGAAGAATATCTAAAATATACTGGCCAAATTGACGAAGAAGGCAAAATGCTAACCACGAATAAAAAAGCCGATGGAAGATTTCATTCCAAGTGGCTTAGTATGATGTATCCAAGGTTGAGGTTGGCACGGAATCTATTAGGCGATGATGGAGTAATATTTATTAGTATTGATGATAACGAAGTAGACAATTTGAAAAAGATATGCAATGAAATATTTGGAGAAGAGAACTTTGCTGCCCAACTAGTTTGGAGGAAGAAAGCAGGTGGGGGGAGTGACAGTAAATATTTTGCTATAGAGTATGAATACATATTGACATACCTAAAAGATAAAAGAACACTTGAGTCCTTTGATATACCCTATAGTGAGAAACAACAAGAACGTTTTTCGATGACTGATAATAAAGGCAAATACTATTTAAAAACTCTTGAAAGACCAGAGCGGTTGGGACCTAGACCTAATTTACAGTATCCTATTAAATGTCCTGATGGAAAATTAATAGAATACAAATCAGGAGGGAAAAAATATACGTGGGTTGTTGGAAAAATAAAATTTGAAGAGATGAAAAATAATGACGAAATTGTATTCAATAAAGGTAGGGATGGAGGATGGAGAGTATATCGAAAGGTTTATATGGAGACTCAGACGCCTCGTGGACTTTTTTATGATTTAACTCTTAACAGAGAAGGCACTGCAGAGATGAAGGAACTTTTCAGAAATACCGAGATATTCACCAATCCAAAACCAAGTACCTTAATAAAGTATTTGATTCATATAGTAACGAACCAGGAAAAAGAAGGGATTATCCTCGATTTCTTTGCCGGATCTTGTACAACTGCACACTCTGTATTTTTAGCAAATATAGAAGATAGTGGTAATTGCAATTTTATTTGTGTTCAAATGCCAGAGATATGCGATAAGTCTACAGAGGCCTACAAAGAGGGGTATAAAAACATTGCTGAAATTGGAAAAGAGCGTATTCGTCGCGTAATAAAAAAGCAATTAAAAAACAACAAAAATGACCAAGGTTTTAAAGTATTTCAGATAGATGAATCCAATTTCAAACAATGGCAAAACTATGAAGGTAGCGATCTTAAACAGCTAAAAGATCTTTTCGAGAAGCAGGAAGGACCGCTTATAGATGGATGGAAGCCAGAGAATTTGCTTGTAGAAGCTATGCTTCAAGAAGGCTTTCCGCTCGACAGTAATGTGGTGGAATTAAAGGACCATAAGAAAAACAAAGTTACACAGGTCAGTTCCGAATTCTGCCAGCATAAACTGCTTGTTTCTTTTGACAAGAAAATAGCCCAGGATACCATAGATAATCTAAAGATAGAAGGCGAGGATATTTTTGTTTGTCTTGATAATGCTCTCACAGATGAACAAAAAGTAACGCTTTCAGACAAAGGGTTTTTGAAAACGATTTAATTATGGCATCTACAATAAAATTTAAATTCGATCCAAACCAAGAGCATCAAGCCATAGCTGTTGAAAGCACGTTGCGGCTTTTTGAGAAATTGCCTCAAGGTCATAGTGAGTTTAAGCTTGGAGATGAAATTGTTTCGAATCTCCCCTTAGATGAAACTATTGATGAAGACGTTCTTCTGACAAATCTACAAAGCGTTCAACAGCTCAATAAAGTCTCACAAAATTCCCGCTTAGATGTTGACGACGGCCTTCCAATCGAAAGGAGTGGCAATAGAAGCTGGCGATATCCAGTTTTTACCGTAGAAATGGAGACAGGTACAGGCAAGACTTACGTGTATTTACGCACAATTTATGAACTAAAGAAACGTTTCGGTTTCCGCAAGTTTATTATCGTTGTTCCTAGCATAGCCATTTACGAAGGTGTTCTTAAATCAATAAAAATTACACGTGAGCACTTTAAGAGTCTTTTTAATAACGAATACCTCAATGTAATTGCATACGATAGCGACCAGATCAGTAAACTAAGGGACTTTGCCACATCCCAGTTTCTTCAGGTTATGATTATCACAATGGCCGCGTTTAACAAAAGCTCAAATAATATCTATAAAAGAACGGAGAAACTTCCCGGAGAAAGACTACCTATAGAGTATATTCAGGAAGCGCGCCCAATCCTCATTTTGGATGAATCGCAGAATTATGCCAGTGGAAAATCAAAAGAAGCTCTTCGCGCCCTTCATCCACTTCTGGCAATAAAATACAGCGCAACTCCAGGTGAGCATGTTAGTGAAGGCATAATTAGGTATGATAATCTTATTCATCGCCTAACACCTGTTGAGGCCTTTAGGATGAATCTTGTAAAAAGAATTCAGGTTTTTGGTGTTACCGAAAAAGAGAACTTTAATAATGAGTTCCTCATATCACTTAAAAAGGTCAACAATGATCTTTCCGCTAATATGGCTCTTATTGCAAACAATAGAGGACAATTTATAGAGAAGGAGTATACATTAAAGAAAGGCGACGATCTATCCACAAAGACTAAGAATGAGCACTACAAAGGCTACATTATCGAAGAAATAAATCGTCGTCATAACCAAGTTCATTTTACAAACGGATCCATCACATCGCTTACCGGAGAACAAGACTTTACACTATCAAAACAAGAAATATTCAGAATTCAGATCGAAGAAACAGTCCGCCAGCATCTTCAGCGGCAAAAAGAGCTCTTTAAAAAGGGAATCAAGGTCCTTTCTCTGTTTTTTATAGACAAGGTAGCCAATTATACAGAAGAGAAAGCACTTATTAAGCAACTTTTCGATGAAGCATTTGAGAGCTTCAAGATAGGGTATCCTCTTTTTGAAAAAAAATCAGCAGAGGAAGTGCGATCCGCCTATTTTGCCAAGAAAAAGACAAAACAGGGCGAAATAGCAATTGATACATTGGCAAAAAACCAAGCAGAACGTAATGCAGAAAAAGAAGCATTTAAACTTATTATGGAAGATAAAGAACGGCTTCTTTCGTTTGATGAAAATGTTTCATTTATTTTTGCCCACTCTGCATTGAAAGAAGGATGGGATAACCCCAACGTTTTTCAGATATGTACCCTACGTGATACAACCTCAGAAATGAGGAAGCGACAGGAGATAGGTCGGGGAATGCGTCTTTGTGTGGATCAGACAGGGGAGAGAATATTTGACCCAGATATTAATGTACTGACCGTTGTTGCCAATGAAAGTTATGAAGATTTTGTAATGAGTTTGCAAAGCGAATATGCTGAGGACGGAGAAGTTGCACCTGAGAGGCCATCCAATGCCCGTTCGGCTCCTGCCAAGCGAAATAGTTCAATCTACAGAAGCAATGAGTTCACTTCATTCTGGGATAAATTAATCAGAAAATCAATATATAAAATTAGCATTGATACCGATAAGGTAACTAAAGATGTGGCGCAGAAATTTTCCAAAGAACATATTGCTCCTCCGGTGATGCTTGTTAAAAAAGGGAAATTTGTTATTACTCATTTTGAAATACACCTTGTTTCAATATCAGGTAAAAAAGCCATTATTGACATTAAGATAAGTGATACACTTGGCCAGGAAAATAATCATAAAAAGGAATTTCATGTCAAAGACGATCTTTCGAAAATACTCCACGATCCAAGGCTGCGGCATTTTAAAATAGTAGATATTATTTCGGCCAGCGAAGGAGCGCGAGTTGAGTTTTCAGAAGGTGGTACTCTTACGAAAGACTCCCCAATTATTTTCGATACTGAAGAAGGTCAACGAATAGATGAGCGAACGGTTATCGGCACAAAAGCAAATTACCCAGTATCCAATCTTATTGGTCGTGCGGCCAAAGAAACGATGCTTACAAGAGCTACTGTTATCAAAATCTTTAGCGCGTTGCCTGATGATAAAAAGCGCATGATATTTTTAAATCCGGAAGGCTTTGCAAAACGATTTATTTTTATTATCAAAGAGATTCTTTCTGATCATGTAGCAGAGAATATCAAGTATTCACTTGCCAAAGGACAGAGTGAGTCTTGCGATAAAGAGATATTATTTCCAAAAGAGAAAAGATTCCCTCAAAAAGAGCTAATCGATGGATCTGATAAGTCTCTTTACGATTTGGTACAAATCGATTCTGATGTTGAAAGAAGATTTGTTCAGAATCGTTTAAATTTAGATCAAAAGATTTTGTTATATTTTAAATTTCCACCTATGTTTAAAATAAATGTTCCAAAAATAATAGGCAATTATAATCCTGACTGGGGAATTGTTCGCTTTACCGATGCCGGATCATATAAGCTTGAATTAGTCCGCGAAACAAAAGGCACTGTTCACGATAATTTGCTCCAATATGCCAATGAGAAAAGAAAAATATGGTGCGCACAGAAACATTTTAAAGAATTGGGAATCAGCTATAGGAGAATATCTCCAGATACCGTTAATTGGTGGACCGACGAATCGTCAGAGCTTGATTTATTCGAGCAGATCGTTCAAGAGATAGAAAAAAATCTGGAATATACTGAATATTTACCCGTTTATTCTTTTGAAGCTGCCGCAGGTAAATTTAGTGAAGGACAAAAAGCGCAACCTGAAGGCTGGATTAAGGCAGATATTGGAAGAAAACTTGATGATAGAATGTTTGCCATCAAGGTTGTAGGACGTTCTATGGAGCCGACAATTCCAAGCGGTAGCTACTGTGCATTTCAGGCAGATGTGGTTGGAAGTCGCCAAGGAAAGATTTTACTTGTCGAGCATCATGATATTACGGATCCTGACACTCACAGTAGATATACTGTTAAAAGATATCGGAGTGAGAAGGAGTACGCAAAAGATGATACGTGGGGACATAAAGAAATTGTGCTTGAACCAATAAACAAAGATTACGAACCCATAATTCTATCGGCTGATACGGCTGATGAATTCAAGGTTATAGGTGAATTTGTTGCGGTAATTTAATATGGATAAGGCCTCAGAACCGAAGAAGAGGCATTGAAGAAACTCATTGCATTACAAGAGGTTAGAGAGATTGAGAGGGAGTGCTCAAAAGACTACATTAACAGGGTAGAGGAGTTTTTGGAAAGCTACGATCCGAACAAAAAAGTGATGGACAAAGAGACTAAAAAACTTATATTGAATCTGCTTTTTAAAAATATCAAAATCGCCCCAAAAAAGTCTTTCTTTTTTTCTTACTGCAATGTCAAAAGAGTCAAAGACTTATAAAAATATGCCAAAAAAAGTCTACATCCGTACTTTCGGCTGTCAGAGGAATGATGCGGATTCGGAAAAGAAAGATTGTTAAATGGATGAAGGAGAATAGGAATAGCATAAGAAGATAAGTAGCTAGGAGATTAAGCTAGAGGATCTGGGAAAATCTATTAAGAGTAGGAATAATATGATTAAGGAGGCAGGAAATGCCTTTATTTAGATTAAAAGATAACAAGGTTATGAAAATAAACAGTTGTGAATTTAAAGATGAGAAAGAACTAGAGAAACTTATGGAGGATAATCTCGAAGAACTAACTGGTATCAGGCTTCTTGAGAGGCAATATCCTATTCCCAATGGTCGCATAGATACGCTTGGAATAGATGAAGACAATGTGCCAGTAGTCATTGAGTATAAATGGGTGAGAGATCCTAGTGCGATAATACAAGGTCTTTTTTATCTAGATTGGATTAAACAAAATAAACGAACACTTAATCTTATAGTAAAGGAAAAGTTCAATAATAAAATTGAAGTGAATTGGAATGTCGAACCCAGGCTAATCATAATTGCCAAGAGTTTTAATGAGAAGGAGTTATCTGCAATAAACCAGATGATACCTTCAGTTGAGTTAAAAAAATATTCTTATTATGACAATTTATTTAACATTGAAGACGTAAATGTCATAAGACAAAAACGAATTGTTAGTACGAAAGAAGGTACAGAAAAGGGTAGAAAAATCAAGGAATATACTCTGGAAAATCTCTTAAATAAAGCGAATCCAAAAGTAAGGGAATTATTTGAGAAATTGCGTGAGAAAACATTGGCCATTTCTGATGATGTATGGGAAAAAGTAGGAGCTTGGTATTGTGACTACAGAACAACCTCTACTTTTGCTAGTCCAAACATACAGAAAGATGGACTAAAGATTTTTATCAAAATGGGAGATAAAAAAATAGACGACCCTCAAAAAATAACAAAACCAGTTCCTAAGACTTACGGTTACGGCAACATAAATACGGTATTTAAAATTAATTCTGTTGACCAAATAGACTATGCGATGCATTTGATAAAACAGGCTTACGATTACGTAACTTAAAAGAAGGGGAATGATATAAGTAATGTAAAATCTTACTAAAAAGGGTGTTAAATATAACTAAGATGCCTAAAAAAGACTTAGAAATTCAGAAGTTCTTAAAATATCTCCATAGTAATGGTAATTTGGAAAAATTAGGCACAAATTCTGACAATAAATGTGAGACTATTCATAGATGGTTTTCTTTTCTGCCAGGATTTTCCCATATTTTTGTTAAGACTACTTTTGAGCATTTTAAAACACAGAATAATAATTATTGTGTTTTTGATCCTTTTATTGGTACGGCAACAACATCTGTTGTTGGAAGGAAACTTGGGGTGAAAGTCATTGGAAATGAATCAAATCGGTTTCTTTATAAGATAGGCAAAGCCAAAACTCACATAATATCAAAGCCGGAGTCTCTTAAAGATATAAAAAACGATATTATGAGTAATGCACGAAAGAGGTGGAAGAAAAGAGATACAAACAAGGAAAATGCCCTTTTAACGAAATGTTATTCGAAGAATAATCTTAAAAAGTTGATAACCCTCAGAGATTTATATTTTTCTAGGTCAATCTCACCTAAGTATCAACCGTATTTTTTTATTGCAATTTCCTCTCTTTTACCTAAATGTTCGAATGTAGGCATCAGTATCCCATATGTTTCTTGGAATCATTCACATATAGCTGGAGAACCATTACAGTTATTTGAAAAGGCCTTTGATAGAATTGAGGAGGATTTGTCTAAACTAAATGATACTAAAAGTAAAAGTGATAGTGCAATTTATTTACACGACAGCAGAGTTAAAAATAATAAAATAAAAAGCAAAAGTGTTGATTTAGTATTTACTTCACCGCCTTACCTAAATAATTTTGATTATGGCGAGTCTTTAAAAGTATATTCATATTTTTGGAATTTCACAAAAGATTGGCATGAAATTACAGAAAAAATAAGAAAAAAATCCTTAACTTCTGCCACTACTCATTACAGGGAGAAGGATTATAATTCTAAGACACCACAAGAAATGTTAGGCAATAAAATGGTTTCTCTGATGCCTCGTATTAGTCGTAAAATTGCCGAGAAGGTTGAATTAATTAGAAAAGCAAAATGTAAGAAAAATAGAGAAAAAAGTTTCGATATTCTAACTGCTCTTTATTTTAAAGATATGTTTCAAGTGCTTAAAGAGGTGTATAGAGTTTTAAAAGATGATGGAATGGTTTTTATGGTAATTGGAGATTCTGCACCGTATGGTATTTATGTTCCTACAGATAAAATTTTAGGTGAAATGGCAATTGAATTCGGTTTTTCAAATTATGTTTTAGAAACCCTTAGGTTAAGAGGACGTAAATGGTTAAATTTAACACATAGACATAAAATAACATTAAGAGAAAGCTTGCTTATTTTAAGAAAATGATGAAAGAATTACCTACAACAAAAGCGAACCGTAAATGGAGCTATATCTATGCATATAATCTCAAGACGCTTAGGGATATTTTTGTCTACTGTTCAAAAAAAGGCGAAATAGCTGAAAAGCAACTATATGCTGATATGGCTAGAAATATAATACCACCACCAAAGACGCCATGGATAAATAAAAAAGTAAAACGAAAAGAAAGACTGAGGTTAGAGTATATCCATGCCGTAGAGTATTTGGGGCTTGTTAAAAGAGAAAAGGGTATAATTAGACCTAATTTAGATGATTTTAATGTTGAAAAGAAAACAATAATTAAGTCCAATAAAAATAGGTGCTTTAAAGAAGCCACTTTATCAAGTGATTTGAAACAAAAGGAAAAATGGGCTTTGGCTAATATAATATTCAACTATGAAAGAGCGAGAGATTACTTGTTCTGGTTTCTAAATTTCCGAAAGTACAAAAATGCTGATAGTTTCAACCTGAATGATTTTAAGAAGAAAGGTAAACCTATTTTTTTGTCTGGGAAGTCTGTCGCGACTCAAAGGGGCAGTAATACTCTAAAAAGAGGTGCGGATAATAAAGTATACAAAATCCCATATGATTATATAAGATTGGTCAATTATGTTTTTCCTAACTGGTTCAAGGAAATGGGGTTAATAGATAAAGTTACGATATTCCCAGAATTCAGTAACGACAAAAATCTCTGGCGCATGTTTTATCCAGTAAAAATTTCGGATGAAGACTTTTTAAATAAGAATATATCTAAGTTGTTAATGGATTCATTTCTTAAGAATGCAAACAAAAAAAGCATATGGTTACCTTACTTGATATATGTCATAACTTTAAAATATGGTTGTAGTATTAAGGCTATCAAGCTTGCAGTAGAAAAAGCTTATAAAGAAGATTACGAACACTTTTATTTAGAAAGGACATCGCTTTCTTTAATGAAAAGGCGCTACCAGTATGAAAACAGTTATCTAAAAGTTGATGGCTTTTTTAGATCAAACCTAACAATTACAAAGGGGGCTAATAATGACGGATAATAAAATAAATCAATTTACAAAAGAATTTATCAATGAACTAAAGAAATCAAAACCACAGAAGAATTATTCATTGTTTAGTTTAAAATTTAATCCGTTTCCTCCAGCTGGACTTCCTAGATTTCTTTCTTTGTCTCCTCTGGATTCTGAAGTAAGTGAAAAAATAATCCATTTTTTACGGTCAACTTATATAGCTACAAAGGAAAAGGAATATGCGGGCTTAACGATTCTAGGAGATTTTGGGATGGGGAAGACACATGTAATGAGATATATTATAGAACAGATTAACATTTTGAATAAATTAAGTTTGGAAAAAAGAAAGGATATTAAATTTTCTGCAATCGCCTGTTTTATTGATAAACCTGAAGATAAACCACAGAGCGTCGTTCATAATATTGTCGAGCAAATTGGGGTTGATAATATTCGTAAGTATATTGGAAGAATAATTCTTGATAGATTCCAAGAAAATAAAGACTCTTTTTATAACAAATTTAAACCGAAGCAAATGAATCTTTTAACGAAACCAAAAACTGAATGGAAACAGCTATTTGAAGAACCAGCAGCTTCTAACTATTTGGAGTTTCTATCCAGTTTTAATGAATTGGGAGGGGATTTAAAACTACTGCAAGAAGATGCAAGAAATATAATAAAAAAGAGAGTTGTAAAAGATTCCACTTTGGCTGATAGATATCTAGACCTCATTTTTGAGGAAAAAAAAGCAGATTCTTCTTGGGATATATTAGCTGGATATGTTTCCAATAGAAATATTCAACGCAAGGAAGTTATGTTCTTAAATAGCATAGTTAAGATTTTGAGACAGGTTGGGTTTCGGCAATTGTATGTTTTTGTGGATGAGTTTGAAGATGTGAGTAAGTTAACTGGTGCGAAGCTCCGTGACTACTTGAGTACATTGAACACTCTTATAAATCAAGAGAAAAGATGGGCGCTTGTTGTATCATTAACTCCGGAAGCTCTTAAAAAAATTAAACTAGAATCCGCTCCTCTTTATGATCGCCTAACTTCTTACAAGATAAATCTGAGTCAGCTTGATACAAATAAGGCAAATCTACTTTTAATAAATTACCTTAATTTAGCAAGAGATAAGGAAAGCAATAATATTTTACCTTTCACCAAGGAGACTGTGAGAGAAATGTTGAAGATAAGTAAAGGTAATTATCGAAGCTTTATTTTGATAGCTCATAAAGCAATAGAGGTAGCCTTAGCTAAAAATAAAGAATCTATAGACAAGAAGATTTTAGAAAAAGCCAGAGAGCTGAGATATGATGAAGAATAGGATAAAATTAAGCGATTTTAAATTAAGATTTTTTGTGGATACCAATGTGCTGGTAGACTATGTAGAAGGATTTAATGAGAAGAAGTCCATTGCTTTTCTAAATTTATTTAAGAGGTCTAAAATTAAAAAGAAATCAAAAATTGAAGAAGTTGAATTAGTAACCTCAGATTATGTCTTGTGGGAATTTTATGGGCATAGTAAAGAAGAGCTTTATATTCAGGAATTAGTGAACAAACATGGATATGGTTATATTGCTGCAAATAAAGAGTGTAGACACGCTAATTTTAGATACGCGAACACAGGCTGCATGAGGCAGTTTGGCAAGAAGATCAAAGAATATTTAGAAAAAATGAAGAAAGAAGGGATAATCTATCCCGTACCTCTCATAGGGAAACATATTCCCGGCTTTAGCGAAACAATGGAAGCTATACTCCAATGTTCAAAATTCCCATACAAAGATGCGATTGTCTTGGTTTCTGCCTATTTTTCTCAAGCAAATGCCATAATTACCCGCGATGAGCAACATTTTGGTAAGAGTCGTATAAAGCAATTAAAAGACGCTATGGAAAGTTGGCCAATTAATCCTGGACAAATAGAAATTAAAAAGCCAGAGGAACTTTCGAGTTTGCAAAAGATAAGATTAGAATATGAAAATTGGTTCATCACCCGAAACAAAAACAAGGTCATTGGTGAAGTAGTAAAATACTACCCAAGAAGTAATGTGATTGAAGTTAAGTGTATAAAAAACTGTTTACTAAATCATCAAAAAGATAATATCTATTTAGTAAAGTTTTTTAATAATAAGGTTGCAAAATTTTTCTTGGACCTATCGAAAGTCAAAAGTTCTAATTTCAAGCACGCAAAGACGAAAAGGGCAGTCAAAAAAGGAAGGCATGTTACTATAAAACTACCTTCTAGATTCCCATATAAGAACAGAAAGTGGGAGAAAGGAATGGTGTTTTTCGCTGAATAAAGAGCATAGTAGAGTTATTAGAATAGCCACGACGAGGGGCACAGAAGTCTCATGTGTAGGTATAGTCCCAAAAATAGATTCCTTACTTAAACAGTGAGTCTGAAATCTTCTTTTCAAAAATTATCAAGATTGCCGAGAAAAGATGAATTTCAATTGAATTTTTCATGCTCTAATTTCTTATGTTTACAAGCGAAACGGAAGCTAGAATGCCAAAAAAATCAAAGACTTTCGTCAAGAATTCGCCCAGAGCCTTCATCAGAACTTTTGGGTGTCAGATGAATGATGCGGATTCGGAGGTTATGGAGAGACTTCTGGAGAGGGAGGGTTATGGGAAGATAGATTCTCCTGAGGGGGCGGATGTCATAATTCTTAATACTTGTTCTGTCAGGCAGCATGCTGAAGATAGGGCACTGAGTTACCTGGCATCCTTGAAAAGAGTTAGAAAAGATAATCCATCTACAGTTTTTGTCCTGGCGGGGTGTGTAGCACAGAGATTGAAGAGTAAAATATTCGAAAAGACTCCCTTTGTGAATATTGTTCTGGGAACAGATAATATATTGGAATTGCCGAAATTGATTGAAAAAACTTTTCAGAAGCCGAATGAGAAAGTTCTTGCTACTGAAGTAAAGGGAGATTTGCCCAAGTTAGCGGAAGGGTTCGGGAGTTCTTCGTCTTATGGATGCGCCAGGAGTTCTGAATTAACGGGGCAGGTTACAATTATGCGGGGTTGTGATAATTTCTGTTCTTATTGTATTGTGCCCTATGTCCGAGGTAGAGAAAGGTCGAGAGCTGTTAGTGATATTGTTTCAGAGGTAGAGCAGAAGGGGGCTGGTGGATGTAAGGAAATTATGCTTTTGGGACAGAATGTGAATTCTTATAGATCCAATAGTTCGGACTTTGCTGACCTTTTAAAGGAAGTGGAAAAAGTAGATGGGTTGGAACGAATTCGCTTTATGACTTCTCATCCTAAAGATGTCTCTGATAAACTGATTAACACTATAAGAGATTCGAGCAAAATATGTGAGCATCTCCATCTTCCTGCACAATCCGGCTCTAATAGAATATTGGAAGGAATGAATAGGGGATATACCAGGGAACAATATTTAGAATTAATTGAGAAGATAAAAAGAGAGATTCCTAGAATAAGTATTACTACTGACCTTATGGTTGGCTTTCCTGGAGAAAAGAAAGAGGATTTTGAGGATACTTTAAGGTTGGTTGAGGATGTTGAATTTGACGCTGCGTTTACTTTCAAGTATTCGACTCGTCCAGGAACTGAGGCGGCTAAAGAGAAAGATGACGTTCCTCTGAAGGTAAAAAAAGAGCGTTTAGCTAAACTTAATGAACTTTGTGAGAAGATGGTACTGGAGAAGAATCGAAGACTTATGGGAAAAGTGGAAGAGGTTATGGTGGAGAGGTTTGCCCGGAAAGAGAAGAAGTTGGTGGGAAGGACGCGGGGTAATAAGAGGGTGTTTTTTTCGGGGGATGGTAAGGATATTGGGGAATTGTTGCCGGTGGAGATAGAAGAGGCGTATACGTGGTCGTTGTTGGGGAGGGTGAGGTAAAGGATTATCCCCCTCACCTTTATCCTCTCCCGCAAGGGGAGAGGAGAGGAAGCAAAGCTAGCGCTTTGCAGCTACAAAATAAAAAAACATAAAGAAAGCAAAGCTTCGCTTTGCGGCTACAAAGATTAAATGTAACAAATATTAATGGGAGGTGGGTATGAGTCAATTGAAGTTGGTGGTAGTTTTGATTTTTGCTTTCCTTTTGGTTCTCCTGGCTGTAACAAATCAGCCGCAGGTGTCGATGAATCTTTTCTTCTGGAAGACTCCTGAGGTATCCCTGATTGTTTTTGTGTTCGCAGCAGTTCTTTTGGGTGGGATATTTGCTACTATTCTGGGAATGGTGACCCAGGTGAAATTCAGGAAAGACCTTGGGGCGAAAAAGAAAGAGATAAAGGAACTGGAAGAAAGGGTTGTTAAGTTACAACTTGCTGCTGGTAAATCTGAAGAAGTGAAAAAAGAAGAGAAGAAGCCGTCGCCGGAGATAGAGCCGCAGGAGTAGTTGAGAGGTAGAAAGTTTGGGTAAATTTACTCCATTGATGGAACAGTATCATAAGATTAAGAAGGAGTATCCTGACACTCTCCTTTTTTTCAGGCTGGGTGATTTCTACGAGATGTTTGGAGACGATGCTAAACTGGGTTCAAAGGTTCTGGAAATTGCCTTGACTTCCCGCCATAAAATCCCTATGTGTGGGGTGCCTTACCACTCTGTCAGTAAGTATATTGCCACTCTGATTAAGGGAGGACATAAGGTGGCAATTTGTGAACAACTGGAAGATGCTAAAGTGGCAAAAGATTTAGTTAAGCGTGATGTTATCAGGGTTAT
>Ga0209979_1002133_pt1 | contig 19590 bp, 21 predicted proteins | sample AnhtaG_FD_183114 | JGI IMG/M metagenome (GOLD analysis project Ga0209979, IMG submission 183114) | Deep subsurface microbial communities from Anholt, Denmark to uncover new lineages of life (NeLLi) - Anholt_01485 metaG (SPAdes) (version 2) | ecosystem: Environmental > Aquatic > Marine > Oceanic...
GTGTGTAGAAGATGGCCCTAACCCTGGCCGAAGCATCCAAGCTTTCCAACGACGTCCTCCTGGTGGGCGTCATCGAGACCATCATCAAGGACAGCCCCATCCTCCAGGCACTGCCCTTCATCGAGATCGTAGGCAACGGCCTCACCTACAACCGCGAGAGCACCGCCGCCACCGCCTCCTTCTACGATGTGGGCGACACCTGGACGGAATCGACCCCCACCTTCACCCAGATCACGGCCAGCCTGAAGATCATGGGCGGCGACGCCGACATCGATAACTACCTTGTGGCCACCCGCTCCAACATCCAGGACCTGGAGGCGGCCGTCATCGAGCTGAAGGCCAAGGCGGTGCGCGACCTGTTCGAGGACACGTTCATCAGCGGCGACTCGACCGCCAACCCCAAGGCCTTCGATGGCATCGACGTCACTTGCGAGTCCGGCCAGACCCTGAGCATGGGGGTGAACGGCGGCTCCCTCACCCTGGACAAGCTGGACGAGCTAGTGGATACAGTGATGGGCGGCAAGCCGGAGCTCCTGCTGATGAGCCGCCGCAGCCGCCGCATCATCAACAAGCTGGCTCGCACGGCCGGCAGCCTGCTGGAGGCCGACCGCGACCAGTTCGGCCAGATGGTCCAGTACTACGACGGCATCCCCATCGGGGTGTCCGACTACATCGCTGACGACCAGACGCTGGGCACCAGCAACGACTGCTCCACCATCTATGCCACGCAGTTCGGCGAGGGGGCTCTGACCGGCCTCACCGGGCCGGGCGGCCTCCAGGTGGAGCGGGTAGGAAGCCTGGAGCAGAAGGACGCCAGCCGCAGCCGCATCAAGTGGTACACGTCCATCGCTCTGTTCAACACCCTCAAGCTGGCCAAGCTGGTGGGCGTGCGCCCATAGGCAGGGCCGAGGTCAAGGGTCGAGGGCCAGGCTAAGGCCGCACGCCGTGGCCCTTGGCCCTTGACTCAGCCGACCGAAGGGAGACTCTGTGGCCAACGTTCGCATCGATTCCCAGGGTGTGCCCAAGGGGCCGGTCTACGAGGAGACGACGCCCATCCTCCATCGCAGCGGCCTGACGGCAGCCGACCCCTCCGACCCCACCAGCACCAGCGAGGGGGTGGACTGCACGGGCTACCGCAATGTCCGCTTCGATGTGGACACCAGCGGCTCTACAGACCTCACTGCCCTCAAGGTGCAGCTCCTGGTCTGGGACGCCGCCGCCTCCAAGTACTTCCGCGGCGGCGAGCGCAGCTTCGACGAAGAGGAGTTGGTGGCCAATCCCATCCCCAGCCTGGAGGCGGAGGTGAGGGGAGCCACTGTGTTTCTGAAGGTGGTCTCGGCCACGGCCACCAGCCTTTCCATCTCCGTTTATGCTTCTTTGAGCTAGGAGGAGAGCATGGGCCGACTGAGGCTATTGGGCGAGCAAGAAGGCGACGGCACGGCCGACCACTCGGCCCTGCTGAACCTGGACTACGCCAAGGCCGGCCACACCGGCTTCCTGAGCTTGGCCACACCTCAGACGGTGACCGCCGAGAAGGTCATCGACTCCACTGTGGGCCTTCGCTTCGGTCACGCCGGCGGCCCGCTACTCCAAGGCGCGAGCAGCGGCGATGATTTGACTCTCACTGGTGATCTGAAGATTTCAGGCTCTATCGGCCTGCCGAACGTCTATGCCGGTCGAGTGGTGAACCTCCATAAGACTGTGAGCGTGGGATTGATCCCGTGCGGTATCGCTGTCCTCCTCACCTCCGACGGGGGCCACCCAATCGGCCTCTACGGTGGCGCTACCTACGCCGGCTCCAGCAGCAACAGGACCGCCAAAGGGCTGGATTTCCAGGCCACTAGCAATACTACAGCCGCCATGAACCAGCTCATAGGTCTGAACATGCAGGTGAATATGTATTCCAGCGGGAATGTCGGCACGGTCTACGGCGGAGTTATCCAGAAGAGCTACCCGGGCACCGGTCGCCCAACGACATCAAAGGGTCTCTACATCGGCGACTTCGGATCAAGCGGTGTCGCCACTGCTATTGGCCTGCACCTATATGACCAGACTGACGCGGCGAACAACTACCTGCTCGAGGCCGGCCCCAGTACACCCTATCTGCGCCTGGTCGGCGGTGGCGACCCGCCGGCCAACAAAAGCAACTTGTACCTGAAGTTCGGCAGCGCGCTCTATCGGGTCGTTAAGTCGGGAAATTACATGACCCTGGAAGCGGCCTAACGAAGGAGAAACCATGGGCCTCAGCGAAAAGAATCTGGAAGCAATAGTAAACATGCTCAACGCACTGACCCAGCGCCAGGACACGATCCGCCAGCTGGCCAACCAGCTTCACACGGGCGTCATCTGGCGTTCACTAGACGGCCAGTTGTCGGTGGCCCTCTCCGAGGCCCAGCGCACTGAGCTAGAGGAGTTCATAGACGCTTACCTCAGTGAGTCAGAGGTTCTCATTGCCTCAGTGAGGGCCATGCTGGGGCAGACCTAGCCAGGGGAGGTAGCACATGAACCTATCGGAGATGAGAACGTGGGTCCGGCGCGACCTGCACGACGAGGACCCGGCCAGCCAGCGCTGGACCGACGATGAACTGGACCGCCACATCGAGCGGGCGGTGCGAGAGCTGAGCCTGGCCATTCCCCTTGAGGCCAAAGCCCCCCTGGCCACCAGTGAAGGGAGCCGCGATATCTCCCTGGCCAGCCTCAGCGACCTGGTGGCTGTAGAAGCGGTGGAGTACCCGGTAGACAAGTATCCGCCCAGCTACATCCCCTTCTCCCTGTGGGCAGGCACTCTCACCCTCCTGGTGGACGCGACGCCCCCCGGCGGCCAGTCGGTCAATATTTACTACGGCGAGATGCACACCCTGGACGCCACCACCTCCACCATCGCACCCCCCCTGGAGGAGCTGGTGGCCACCGGGGCCGCCGCCTACGCTGCCCTGGAGTGGGCCAGCTTCGCCACCAATCGCATCAACGTGGGCGGGCAGGACGTCTGGCGCCAGTACCTCACCTGGGGCCAGGAGCGCCTGGCCGTCTTCTCCCGCGCCCTGGCCAAGCACAGCCGCCGCAACGCCGTGCGGGTGCGCCGGCTGTACACGCCGTCCACGCAGCCGGTCGACCAGAGCACTGTCTAGCAATCATAGGGAAGAGGTGAGAATTACGATGTCGGTGGCAAAGATTCGTTCCGGCCTCCAGCTACGAAAGGAAGGGCTCCCAGCCGAGGCCTTCGCCATCGTCGGCGACCCCAACGATCCCGACACCTGGAGGCTGCCCCACCACACGCGGGCCATCTTCCGCGCCCGCAAGGGGACGCTGGACATCGAGCGGACGGTGGATTGGCAGCGCATGGCGGCGGCGGTGGCCGCCCTCTCGCCGGGCGGGCATCGCGGTCGCCGGGTGGAGGCGACGCCAGAGCAGGTCCTGGCGGCGGCCCGCCACCTGGCCTCTCACTACGAGAAGGCGGGGCGGGAGCTGCCTGCCACGCTGGCGGACCGCCTGGGGCGTAGCTAGCGGCACCGAACATGCGAATCTTACCCTCTGCCCTGCTCGCCGCCCAGAAGAGTGCCAGCGCCATCCCTTACGTGAGGGTAGAGATCGCTAACAGGATCGGCGGCATCCGCCGCCTGGACTGGCAGCGCCTGTACTCCGGCAGCGAGGCCGACACCTATCATGCCGCCACTATGCCCGGCGATGGCTCCCTCATTCGCTGCCGTGTGGACAGCGGCTCTCTCTATCTTCAGCGGGTGACCAGCCCTGGTCCGGACAGCGACTTCAGCAACTGGACTCTTGTGAACTCTGCCGCAGACGCCGGCGTCGCCCTGGCCAGCCGAGCGGCCCAGGTGCTACTGTTCTACGTGGGCACCAATGGCACGACCCTCTACCTGCGGGAAAGCAGCGACTACGGCGCTACGTTCGGCTCAGCCACAGCGATAACGACGGCGGCGGCCGCTGTGGACTGGCTGGCCGCCGACCTCAAGGCCGATAACACCGTTCTGCTCATCTACTCGGTAGGAAGCACCGTCTACGCCGTGAAGCGCAGCGGCGGCACCTGGGGCAGCCCCGCCGCCTGGACCAACAGCCTGGCCTCGCTGAGCGGGCTGGCCTGCCAGTATGCGGCCGATTTCAACGTCGTGGTTTCGGGCAGCGACGCCCAGGGCGACTACAAGGTCTGGACCTGCATCTACGGCGACGACTACTCCCAGGCGGTGGACACCTGGTCGTCCCTGCGGGAGGTGGCGGTGGCCAGCGCGGGCTCCGAGATGGAGTTTCGTGCTCCCTTCCTGGCCTACCCCGATGTCTTTCGCTTCACCTTCGTCGAGAAGTACACGGGCAGCGAAAGCTACTCCCGACCCTACTTCTCCTTCTCCCCGGCCACCGCCGACTACGCGAATAACCTCTGGCGAGAGCCGGTGCCCATGAATGTGGCCAGCGAGCATGGCCTGGCCATCGCCCATAGCACAAGCGACGCGTGGCTGACCACGCCCTCGGGCGTCTGGCAGGCCCCCCTCACCACGCCCGCCCTGGAGGTCACAACCGATGTCCTGGAGCTGACCACCGAAACCAATCCGAACGGTGACCGCCTTCGCCTGGTCTTGCGCAACGACGATGGTCGCTACCTGGATCTATCAGGGGAGAAGGCGGTCATCAAGGCGGGCGGCGAGGTGCGGCCAAGCCCCGGCTACCAGACTGCTAGCGGCCCCCTGGCCTCCTCGGGCCCAGCCTACTGGATCGAGGGGTGGGAATACACCTCTGGCGAAGGAAAAGCCACCCTGGTCCTCCACGCTCGCGACGCCTGGCAACTGCTGGAGGGCTGGCGGTCACGTCGTCAGTACGCCTGGGCCCAGGGCGAGAAGAACATCTTCCAGCTACTCTCCTTCGTCATGGCGCGAGCGGGCCTGGAGTTCTCCAGCGCCGGCAACAGTAGTGTCGTCACTGACCTCTATCCCAGCTTCACCATCCACCCGGGCGAGAGCGGGGCCACAGCGGTGCGCCGCCTGCTGGCTATGGTACCCGACGTTGTGTTCTTCCGGGGCCACTTCGCCTACATCAAGAACCCCCAGGCCGACGAGACGAGCGCCTACTCCTACGGCACGGAGCACGCTATCTTCCGCGGCCGCTACGGCAGCCAGCGCCCCCAGGCCAACCGAGTGCAAGTGTTTGGCGATGGCCCCTTCGTGGAGGCCTTCGGCTGGGATGAGATCGAGGATGCCTACGACCGCGTCCGCCAGGTGCACGACCTGAACCTCGACACGGTCGCTCGCGCCCAAGACCGGGCCGACGGCGAGCTGCGCCACCAGGAAATCGCCTCCAGCGGCGGCGAGATCGTGGTGCCGGTGAACTGCGGCCAGGAGCTCTACGACGTCATCTCGATCACCGACCAGTCGGCGGCCCTGACGGACGCTCAGCGGCGAGTACTCGGCCTAGTTATGCGCTACTCGGCGGGCGGCAGGGTGCCCGTCTACGAGCAGCGGCTATCGTTGGGAGCAGTCTAGGATGATCGTGCGCAAGGGGACGGTTAAGGGCTTCGACTCCGGCTCCTACACCGCCACCGTCCAGGTGGCCGGCAGCCTGGCGGTGTGGCTGGCGGACGTGCCGGTGGCCCGCAACATCGACGCCGCCGACATGGTGGTCGGCCGTCGCTGTGCCCTCATCTTCTTCTCGGAGTCCGACCCCCGCGACGCCCTGGTGGTGGGCGTCTATACCTAGGAGGAACGCATGGCCGACAAGCCCCAGCCTCTTCAGCCGCCGACCCCCTCTCGCCCTCGGCCGCCGCTAGGCCAGGAGGCGCCATCGCTGGGCAAGGACGTGCCCCGCGACCCGTCCCTGGGCCGGGCGCAGGTCATCCGCAGCGGCGCCATCGTCATAGCGACCGTGTGGGAGGAATGAGCGCAGCGAGCCTTGACAACGCTTTGCCGCGTCAGTACGCTCCCTCTGACCAGCGACGCTCCAGCCGAAGCAGCGAGGGAGGAGAGTTCCCCCATGGCGCAGCAAGAGGAGAAATTCCACGTAGGGCACCGACTCATCGCCACCATCAAGTCGGTGAAGGGCACCTGCCACTGGAACCACAAGGCGGGCGATAGCTTCGAGATCAGCGCCCACGACACCGCCGACCTGTGTGGCTTCTTCTACCACGACATCTTCCCCTACATCGTCATGCTCCAGTTCGGCGGCGGCTACCCCGAGGAGTGGGGCGGGCCGGATTCGATGGAACTAGAGTGCCTGGACAAGACGAACGCGGTGACCATAGAGCTCCGGCGGGTGCGCGAGTAGGAGCGCCTACAGCTCGCTGAAAGGCCGGCGGCCGCCACGTGGACGCTGCCAACTCGTGTGTTATCCTATACTCGATGTGCCGCCCCTGGACAAGCGTAGTCGCTTCGCTGGCCTCGTCCTTGCCAGTTCCGGGGGGCATAATACGCCAAGGGCCGGCAAGAACTTCCCTGCACTGAACATGACCGAGCGCGTCACCTCCGGCAAGCAGCAAGAAGAGGACGTTACCCTCGATACTACCCTGCGCCCCAAGCGCCTGGACGACTTCGTGGGCCAGGCCAAGATCAAGGACAACGTGCGCATCACCGTCGCGGCGGCTCAGAAGCGGGGCGAGGCGCTGGACCATCACCTCCTGTACGGACCGCCGGGGCTGGGCAAGACTACCCTTGCCCACATCATCGCCCACGAGATGGGGGTCAACATTCGCCTCACCTCCGGCCCGGCCATCGAGCGGGCGGGCGACCTGGCGGCCATCCTCACCAACCTGCAACAGCAGGATGTGCTGTTCATCGACGAGATCCACCGCCTGCCGCGGGCAGCCGAGGAGATCCTCTACCCGGCCATGGAGGACTTCGCCCTGGACATCATCCTGGGCAAAGGTCCGGGAGCCAGAAGCGTGCGCCTGTCGGTGCCGCCATTCACCCTCATCGGCGCCACCACCCGCTACGCCCTGCTGAGCCCGCCGTTGCGCGATCGCTTCGGCGCCGTCTACCGCCTGGACTTCTACCAGCAGGAGGACATCGCCGGCCTGGTCCGCCGCAACGCCGCCCTCCTGCACATCGTTATCGAGGACAAGGGAGCGCAGGAGATCGCCCGCCGCGCTCGCGGCACGCCTCGGGTGGCCAACCGCCTCCTCCGGCGGGTGCGCGACTACGCCCAGGTGATGGCCGACGGCGTCATCACCGAGCAGGTGGCCCAGGAGGCCCTGGCCCGCCTGGAGATCGATGAGCTGGGCCTGGACGAGGTTGACCACAAGGTCCTGCGCACCATCATCGACAAGTTCGACGGCGGGCCGGTGGGCATCGAGACCATCGCCGCCTCCATCTCCGAGGAGGCAGACACCATCATGGACGTCTACGAGCCCTATCTGATGCAGCTGGGCTTTCTCCAGCGCACGCCTCGCGGACGCATAGCCACCCGCCACGCCTACGAGCACCTGGGCCTGCCGCCCAAGGAGCGGCCGGAGTCGCCCCAGGGGAAATTGTGGGAGTAAGGATGTGACTGACCGCAAGAAGGTTTCCTCCGTCAGCCCCTACGAGGACGTCATCGGCTTCTCACGGGCGGTGCGCGCAGGCGATCTGGTCTTCGTGTCGGGGACGGTGGCCTGGGGGCCGGACGGCAAGCTGGTGGGCAAAGGCGACGTCTACGCCCAGGCCAGGCAGACCCTCGCCAACATCGAGGGCTACCTGCGCGAGGCGGGGGCCAGCCTGAAGGACGTAGTGCGAACGCGCATCTACCTCACGGACATCGGCCGCTGGCAGGAGGTGGCCCGAGCCCATCGCGAGGCCTTCGGCGATGTGCGGCCGGCCTCCAGCCTGCTGGAGATAAGCCGCCTGGCCGAGCCGGAGATGCTGGTGGAGATCGAGGCGGTGGCCGTGGTGTCGGCGGCCTCCGAGAGACAAGGATAATGGGCAAGCTACAGGGCCAGCGCGAGACCTCTTGCCCCCTGTGCTAAAATGGCCGAGAACTCCGCACGGAGGGCAGGCATGCAGACAGCGACCGTTCGCTATCAGGTGCGTCCCATGGACCTGGGCGACATCTCCCAGGTGATGGAGATCGAGCGGGAGTCGTTTCTCAATATGTGGCCAGCGACGGCCTTCAAGCGGGACATCCAGCACAACCCCCTGGCCCGCTATCTAGTGGCGGTGGAGCAGCGAGAGGAAGCCGAGGAAGCGATGGCCCCCCTGCCGGAGCGCGAACCGAGGGTGGCGCCCATGCCACCGCCGGGCATGGGACGTTGGCTGGGCGAGCTCAAGCGGCTGTTTGGCGCCGAGGAGGCAGAAGAGGCCGAAACCAGCCGCGAGCCCATCGTGGGATTGGTGGGCGTCTGGCTTACGCCGGATGAGGCCCACATCGTCACCATCGCCGTGCGCGAGAGCCACCGCGGCCGTGGCATCGGCGAGCTCCTGCTCATCGCTGCCATCGCCCTGGCCACCCTCAACGATCGGGAGGTCGTCACCCTCGAGGTCCGGGCCTCCAACCAAGCGGCCCAGGCCCTGTACGAAAAGTACGGCTTCAGGAAGGTTGACGTTCGCCACCGCTACTACTCAGACAATCACGAAGACGCCGTGATCATGACCACAGATTCCATCCACTCCGCCCCCTATCAGGCCCTCTGCCGGCGGCTCAGGCAAGAGCACCGCGAGCGCTGCGGCCGCTACGAGCTCGACTTCCACTAGCCGACCGTAGCGGGCGCCCCAGGTCTGGGCAGGCGTCTGCTGGCCACAAAGAGCATGCTGGCCGTCAGGGGTAGAGCGCCGGCCATAGCGAACACGATGCCATAGCTGGCGAACCCCGCCATCAGACCAAAGGTTAGCGCCCCCACACCCGACCCCGTGTCCCAGGCCAGGCCGAATGTGGACATAGCCACGCCTCGCTGTTCACTGTCGGCCCGGTCCACGGTCAGGGCCAGAAGGGCCGTATGAGCCGCACCGAAGCCAAGACCGAAGAGCACCGCCGCCGCCAGCATCACTCCCTGCGTGGAGGCCGCAGCCAGCAGGAGCATGCCCAGGCCCCCCGCAACCAGGCCCGGAACAAACACCACCGCCCGGCCATAGCGATCGGCTATAGCCCCTACCACAGGCCGCAGAGGCACGACCACCAAGCCGTACAGCACGAAGAAGAGCCCGGCGTTGCCCAGGTCTCGGTCTTCGGCCATGAGGGGCAGGAAGGCCTGAATAGCCCCGAAGGCCACCGTCAGGGACAGGAACAAGGAAGCAGGAAGCAGCGTGCTACGGCTCACCAGAGCAGCGGCCGAGAATCCCTCCGCCGCCCTCGCCGTGCCCCTGCCGGCAGTGATGCGGCTGCTGAGGAGGAAGGCCAGGCCAGAGACCGCAGCCGCCGTCAGGAAGTAAGGGGTGAAGCCCCAGGTCCTGGCTATCGTCAGAGCCAGCCAGGGGGCATAGATCTGGGGCAGGCTGTTCATCATGGCGAGATAGCCGAAGGCAACCCCGCGGCGGTCGGCGGGTACGATGTCGGCCACAGTGGCGAAGGCGGCGGTCACGAAGAGCACCATGCCCACCCCGTTCACCATCCGCAGCGGTAGCAGCAGGTAAGGGTCGTCGCTGAGGGCGCAGGCCGCGAGGCTAAGGGCTGCAACCCCAGCGCCTATCACCATGAATCGTTTGCGCTCATAGCGGTCCGCCCACAGACCGGCCAGGGGCCGTATGAACATACCGGCAAGGCCCATGCTGCCCACCACCAGGCCGATCTGCCACTTCTCCGCATCTTCTAGATAGAGGGGCAGGGTAGTGAAGGTGGAGAAGAAGCTGGCGAAGGCGAGATGCGTGCAGACTAGGACGATCCGGAAGTCGGCCGTCCACAGGGGCTCACGCCGCCCGCCGGGCGGCGACGCGCCCGCCATCGCTGGATCCTCGCCCATTCGTGCCCGCCACATAGCTCCGAGTCTAGAGCGACAACGGCGGCGAATCAACAGCGGACGGCCCTTTCTGCCGTCTGGCTAGCCCTGCTGTTCGCGGCTGGCTATAATGCTTGGCGTAGGTATCGAGTCTCATGTCAGCCGCCGATAGGATTCGCCGCCATCTGGAGCGCCTGGCCCACCTGCGGGGACTGGGCCCCGTCCCCAATGACCACGCCCGCTGGATAGACCAGACCCGCTACTTGCTGATAAGCATCTTCGGGGAGAGCTCGGCCGAGGCCGATGGCTTCCTCGAAGCCGTGGGCGCCATGCCCGCCGACCGAGAGGAGCAGGCGTCTGCCTTCAACCTGCCCCTGGAAGGCCCCTGGGGCATCCGAGCCCGCCTGGAACGAGGCGAGACCGTCCTCAGGGGGATACTCGCCCGCCTAGAGTGTACTATCGCCCAGTTGTAGCGACAGCGGGCCGGTTGATGTAAGACCCTTCGCTACGCTCAGGGTGACAGCCACGGCTAGCGTCATTCTGAGCGAAGCGAAGAATCCCAGCGAGAGACGGCGTTCTCCAGAGCCGATGTATGCCCCAGGAACGCTGCCCGTCTATCGCCGCCAGCAGGCCGCCAGCGAGAAGCCTAGCTCTCCTTGGCCCGCGCCGCCAGAGCGACCATCTCCGCTGCCACCGCGTAGGGAAGACGACTGGTATCGATCACCAGGTCATAGAGGCAGGCATCGTTCACGTCCACTTTGAAGAACTTGCGGTGGAAGGACGCGCGGCCGCCGTCGAGCTCGTGAGCCCTCTTGCTGGCCTCTTCGGGCGTTAGCTGGTCGCGCTCAACTATCCGGCGGGTGCGCAGCTCCAGGGGGGCGTGGGTGAGCACGTGGAGGGCGGTGGGCAGTTCCTTGAGGATCACCTGACCGCCGCGACCCACAATAACGATGTTGCCCCTTTGACCCAACTCGCCAATGATGGCAGTCACTGTCTTTATGTAGACGGCGTCGTCCAACTCCTGGGCGGAGCCGCCGACCTCGGCGCCCGTCTCGGCGTAGGAGCGAGCCAGGAGCACGTCCAGGCCATCGCTACCTATTAGGGGGTCTCCAACGCCGGGCGCGGCCGAGCGCTCCAGGAAGGTGCGCAGCATATTGGCCAGCCTGTCCCTGAAGCCCGCGCAACGCTCGTCCCGCTCGGCCAGGGCCTCGGGGCTGATGCCCAGGCGGCGGGCGGCATCTACCATGATCTGCCGATCCACATAGTCAATGCCCAGGATCTCTGCCGCTAGCTGACCCACCTCGCGGGCACCACTGCCTATCGTCCCGGACATGGTCACTAGGAGCATAGCAGACCACCTTCCTTGCAATTACAGTATACTATGACACCGGTCAAGGACGGCAGCCAAAGCGCGTCCCCAAATTGCTGCCGCTCAGCGGTCGCGATAGAATCTAGGCGACCGGCGGCCTGTTTGGCCAGCGCGGCAAGGAATAGCCGATGAGTATCAGGAGTCAGGCGTTTCGCAGACGGCGCGTCTGGTTCCAGCTGGCATTCATTGTCCTGTTCTTGGGGCTGCTCGCCTGGCGGGTCAACATTGGCGAGGCCCTGCAGACATTCACCGAGGTAAACTACGCCTGGGTCGTAGCGGCCCTGTCGATTTTCACCGTATCGAAGCTGATCCATACACTTCGCTGGCGTATCTTCCTCGGCCGCATCCCGGGACTGCCTCTGTCTGGCCTGTTTGGTACGTTCCTCATCTCCAACATGATCAACAACCTGATGCCGGTGCGCGCAGGCGACCTCGTGCGCATTCAGGTGCCTGCCCAGAGGTACAACATCCCGCGGGCAGAGCTCACGGCCACCGTCATAGTGGTGGAAACGCTGCTGGACGCAGCCACCTTTGTCCCCTTGCTTGTCATTGGTCTGTCACTCCAGGATGCCCCGGCCGTGCGAACCAGCGTCTTGTGGGGCTTGGCGGCACTGGTAGCGGTAGGGCTGCTGGCAGCCGCCCTGGCAGCCCGCGTGAGGCTCCCAGCCGACCTTGGGCAAACCAAGTGGGCCCGCTGGCTGCCTCGCTGGCTGCGAGACCGGGCAGCCGGGCTCATCCCTCCTTTTGTTGACGGGCTGGCCGCCCTGCGCGACGTTCGCCTCGCTGCTCAGGCCATGTTAATCTCCTTCCCGGCCTGGCTCATGGAAGCAGTGGTCTTCTGGCTCTTTGGCCAAGCCTTTGGCCTCGACCTGCCGTTTAGCGCCTACCTCGTCATCATGATTGGGGCGAACATGGTTGTGTCATTGCCTCTCACCCCCACCAGCATCGGCGTATACGAAGTCGCCCTCGTGGAGGTCGTCGCTCTCTTCGGGGTCGACCGAACCCTGGCGGCGGGCTACGCCATCGGAACGCACGTCTTCATTTCGATCTGGATTGGCCTGACTGGCCTGATAGCGATCTGGATGCTGCATCTTCGATTCGAGGATGTCTTCTATCTGCGAGGGAATGCCCGCCAGCCGCCAGCAGAGACTGGCCGTGCTTCCAATGCCAACGATGCTTCAACCTAGGGTGTATTGTCTCCAAGATGTGGCGATGCATCCCTTCACTCTGCTCAGGGCGGGCTCCTTCACTCTGCTCAGGGCGGGCTCCTTCGCTCTGCTCAGGGCGGGCTCCTTCGCTCTGCTCAGGGCGGGCTCCCTCGCTTTGCTCAGGGCAGGCTCTTGCCATTTTGCCGACACCGCCGCTGAGCTTCTTCGCTCCGCTCAGAATGACGCTAGGCCGTGCTGTCACCCTGAGCGTAGCGAAGGGCCTCACTCCAGATGGCATACTACGCCCGGGTGTCGCTGCAACTCGGTAATAGAACAACCTAGGACAGATTGGCTTCAGTGCCGCTTGACGTTGGCCATAACATGAGCAATGAACTCGAGAGCCTGGCGGCTGCCAAAGCGGCCGCCGCCCAGAACGAGCGGCCCTTGCTATAATTGAGGCGGGGGAAGAGCATGAGCAGGCCAATCCAAGGACGGCAAGAGGTGTACCGCTTCCGCATCTCTCTCCTCCTCAGGTTCATCTGGGCCGTGCTTCGCGGCCGGACCCGCAGCCTGGCGGCGGACGTGGAAGCGTCCCTCATGGCCGCCAGCCCCAAGCCGCAGGCTCTCAACGACCAGCAGGTCCCGGCCGAAGGTCCCTTCGTTCTGGTGGCCAATCACTACGAGCGGCCGGGCCTGAAGGTGTTCTGGGGCGGCATGCTGGCCTCTCACGCCGTGGCCCAGAGGCGAACCGGCCAGAGATCGGTGCGCTGGCTGATGACCAGCGAATGGTATGACTTTCGCCTGGGCCCGCTCCCCGTGCCCGTTTGGGCGATCCGCTGGCTGTTTCGACGCATCGCCCAGGTGTACGGACTGGTGATCGTCCCCCGCGCCGCCGAACGAGGCGTGGGCCGAGCAGCCGCCCTGCGCACGATTCTGAACGTGGTGCGCGATGGCGAAGGGACCATCGGTCTGTTCCCTGAGGCGGTAGGCACGGGGCAGCTCATCGAGCCCATGCCGGGAGTGGGCTCGTTCCTCCTCTCCCTGAGCAACCACGGCATACCCATACTGCCCGTCGGCATCTTCGAGCAAGAAGGGAGGCTCACCGCATCCTTTGGCCCGCCCTTCTCGATCCAGGTAGCGCGCAGTGTGGACAAAGGAGAGCGCGAGCGCCTGGCCAGCCAGCAGGTGATGGTAGCCATCGGCCGCCTGCTGCCCAGCGAGCTGTGGGGCGTGTATGCGCCGGCCATCGAGGAAGCGCTGGCCCAGGAGAGGGCCGGTCTCTAGGTCGCAGCCCGCCAGATGGCGTGCCCCTTGAGGCCAGAGAGGGATCGTGGCTAACGACGCCCAGGAACTACCCCGATTCAATAGGCTGGTCTACGCTTCCGGCAGCTTCGGGGGCAACGTCATCGGCCGCTCCAAGGACCTCTGGCTCTTCTACTTCTATGCTGGGTCCGCCACTGCGGACGTCGAGAGACGCGTCCCCCTCCTAGTCCTCGGCGCTCTGTTCACAGCGGCCCGCCTCATCGAGGCCCTGGACGACCCCCTCATCGGCTGGTGGAGCGACCGCACTCGCTCTCGCTGGGGGCGACGCATCCCCTTCGTGATGCTGGCCACGCCCTTCTACGCCGTGTTCTTCGTCCTCCTCTGGACGCCCCCCGTCGGCGGCGAGAGCATGGTCAACGCGCTCTACTTCTTCCTCATGCTGGAGGGCTTCCACCTGTTCAGCACCTTATCCGGCGGCCCCTTCGAATCGCTCCTGCCGGAGATCGCCGTGACCTCCAAGGGTCGCGTGAGCGTAGTGACCTGGCAGGTGTTCTTTGGCACGGTGGGCGCGGCTGTCGCCCTGGTGGGCAGCGGGATCATACGAGACGCCTTCGGCTTCCAGACGATGGCCATCAGCATGGCCGTAATGGGCATGACTTCCCGCTACATTGCCCTGACGGGCGCCTGGCGACACGTGCGCCTGGATGTGGAGCCCGCCCAGGTGAACCCGATCGAGGCGATTCGCTCCACCTTCACGAATAGGCCGTTCCTCTTCTTCCTGCCCACCTTCATCCTATTCAATATGTCCATATCGATGATGACCGCCGCCCTCCCGTTCTGGTCCGGCGCCGTGCTCCTGGGCGACTTCCCCAGGGACATCGCCAAAGTGGAGGCGGGAAACCCAGCCACCCTCCAACTGTTCGGACTGGAGTTCGGCGTGGCAGAGGGCACCGTCGTCGCCGTGCTGACGGCCGCGGCCATCATCGTTGTTCTGCTTTGTCTTCCCTTGGTCTACCGAATGTCCTTACGCCGGGGCAAGGCCTGGGTCTACTCGACGGCCATGCTGATAGGAGGAGTCTATCTGCCGTTCATCGCCTTCATGGGCTTCCTGCCCGGCATCGACACGCTGCTCCAGGCGGTCTTCTTTGTGGCCCTGATGGGGCTGCCCATGGCGGCCGTCTTCACCTTCCCCAACGCCATCATGGCCGACATCATCGACTACGATGAGCTGAAGACAGGCATGCGACGGGAGGCTATCTACTACGGCACTCAGGCTACCCTGGAGAAGATAGCCTCGTCCCTCTTCCCCCTGATCCTGGCCTCTCTGCTCGTGCTGGGGAGCACCGCCGACAACCCCCTGGGCATTCGCCTGATAGGGCCGGTGGCCGGCCTGTCGGCCCTCCTGGGGTTCCTGGCCTTCCGCGGCTACACCCTGCCGGACACCGTGACGGCGGATACGGTGAAGGTCCGCCGATAGCAAGGGGCCAGGGTGTTCTATCACCGAGCCGCAGCGACACCCGGGCGCAGTATGCCATCTGGAGTGAGACCCTTCGCTACGCTCAGGGTGACAGCATGGCATACCGTCATTCTGAGCGGAGCGAAGAATCTCAGCGGCGGTGTCGGCAAAATGGCAAAAGCCTGCCCTGAGCGGAGCGAAGGAGCCCGCCCTGAGCAGAGCGAAGGGATGCGTCGCCACATCTTGGAGACAGTACGGGCTGGGAGAGGACCCACCGGCGATAGTGCCAGCGGAGCTCAGCCGCCTGGGGCGACCGTCATCGCCCTTGGTCGTTAGCAGGCGAGGCCTCGGGCGCTCCCTCCCCCACCGCGGCCAGGAAGATGACCACCGCTCCGACGGCGACGATCGCCAGGCCGGGACCGATGCTGGCCAGCCAGAAGGCCTCGTCGCTCACGGCGTGGATAATGTTGAAGAAAGCCACGAATCCGGCCACGATGGCCAGCGTGGACTGCCAGAGGTGAGAGACGAAAGGAGCGAGGAATCCCCGCCAAGCCAGGGCCACCCCCACAAAGACCAGGGCCGCCGCGATTAGCGTCACAGCCCCCTCGCCTGCCACCAGGCCATTGACGGAGGCCTGACGGCCGGCATCGGTGCCCCAGGGCAGAAGCGACCCAATGACCAGGAGAGAGGCGCCAAGGCTGTAAAGCCAGCGCCAGGGGAGAGCCAGCGTCCATCCCGTCATCCTGCCGGGGAGACCGCTCATGGGCAGGGCACCCAGGGCGGCGCGCCCCGAGGGGACGAGAGAGGCGGCCAGCAGTAGCTTTACGGTGTCGCCGGGGATGAACGGGTAGAGACCCAGCTCGAAGACGCTCTTGCCAGAGGTGAAGCGGGCGAGCCAGGGGAGCCCGCCAGCGTAGATGAGGACCTGTCCCACCAACATGGCCAAGGCCAGTGTCCAGGGACGGCGGTCCCAGCCCCGCTCGGCTAGAAAGCCCACCGCATAGGCGGCGGCGATGAAGCCCAGGATGTAGCCACCCGTGGGGCCGGTGGCGATGTGCCAGCCGCCCATGCCTCCAGCGAAGACGGGCAAGCCCGCTGCCCCCTGAGACCAGTAGGTAACCATGCTCGCTGCCCCGAGGCGACTGCCGAGAAGCGCTCCCACCAGGAGCACGGCGAAGGTCTGACCGGTGATCGGCACCGGGGTGAAAGGCAGGTTGACCCGCGCCTGGGCGGCAAGGGCGGTGAAGGCGCTAGCTGCCAGCACTAGTGTCACCTGCACCAGGATGCCCTTCTGCGGTAGAAGGGCGACTGCCAGGGCCTCAGTACGAGTGTTCACGCGCATCGGCTCCTCCTGGGCCATTGATTGCGCCCATGATAGCGGGCCCAGCTACTAGGCGCAAGCGAGGGCGGTGTTTCAAGGCATGTGAGAGATCATGGATCGCTCATGGTGAGCTTGTCGAACCATGAGCCCCCGCTCATCCTTCGACAAGCTCAGGACGAGCGGCTGGTGCGCGCTACTCCGCTGACCGCGGCCGCCGACGCCGGCGGGGCGCTCGCGGCCTGGCCGCCCGCTCGGAGGGGGCAGGAGCGCGGGAGGGGGCGGGCTTCTCCTCGCCGATGAGGACGCCCAGGAGGGCCCTGACGGCCAGCAGGTTCTCCCTGCAGGCCGCCCGCAGGTGGTTTCTGGTCTCCTCAGAAAGCCTCATTGTCATCGTCGCTCAGCCTCCAGGCCGCGTGAGCTCACCCGCGACCACGTAAGCCATTCTACGCCGACCGCAGGGCTAGGAAAAGCAGAGGCACCGGCCAGGATGCGCTTCGATAGCGGGTTGTCCACCCGTTGCTCTTGTCATGGCCTGACCGATTATTAGCGAATAAATTTCCCCTCGTATCTGAGCTGAGCTTGACAAAGCTTTGCGCCTGTGCTACGAATAGCCCGTCTTAACATAAACGGCCCCGGTGATTGCCACCAGCGGGGCCGTGACAACGGGTGCGGCTGCCCGGGATCTCTGCCTGGATGGCTTCTGCGGGCAGCCAACGTTGAAGTTCAAGGAGGGAGGCAGACGTGAGAAAGCTAGTTTCAATAGCCTTGGCACTGGCCATATGTGTTGCCCTGGCCGTGGTCGTGTCAGCGACGCCCGTGGACGGCCCACCGGTAGTTTCAGATACGGCCACCGAAGTCTACTATGCCGGGTACGATCCCTTGCCGACGGATTGGAATACGCCCGGCTTTGATGACAGTAGCTGGTCCAACGCGGTACTCTACCAGCACTCCGCTTATCTCGACCCAACGACGGAGAGTCCGTTCGTCGGGACCGGTGCAGAATGGATCTCGTATGCGGCGGATCAAGCAACTCTGCCAGACTACACCCACCCTTCAATGAACCTCGACGGCACCACGAACTTCGCCACCTACCTGTTCCGAAAGGACTTCCAGGTGCCTGCGACAGCCTACAATGCTTCAGGGTCGGTGGGTGTAGCAGCGGACAACTACGGATGGCTCTACCTGAACGGTGATCCTTCCATCTTGGGGCCCAAGGATGCCGAATGGGGCTACAACTTCCGACCAGATGACCAAAACACGGGGTCGATTTCGGCACCCAGCCTGGAGTGTGAGAATGTCCTGGCTGCCAGAGTGGAGAACGGTGCAAAGGTGTCGGGAACCGACGGCCACGGGCCGATGGGGCTCCTGTTCTTGCTCGACCTGGACTACGAGATCCCTGACGCGGTTTGGCAGCCGCCTATTACGAATTCGGACTTCGCGCTCAAGGATGGAACCACCCTGCCGCTCAAGTTCAAGCTCTACCAGCAGGGCGGGACGAGCCCGATCGACAGCATGCAGGATGTCTACCTAACGGTGTACGGGCCGTCCGACGGTGGCTTGGGTCCGGAAACCGAAACGTGGAATCTAGGAGACGGCATTGAGAGCCTTCGGTGGAACGACGACGAAGACTACTACATTGCCAATTTCCAGACGCGCAACTACACCCTAGTGGACGGCGCCACCTATACCGCCGTCGTCCATGACGGCTGCACCGACGACATGCTGGGGAACATTTCGTTCGTGCTCAGCACGTCCACGGGGACCGGCAGAGGCAACAGCGGCAAGTAAGTAGTGTCGACGCCCAGTTGTACGTCGGCACAGGCGACGACGGGGCAACCGCACTGGATTGACAACGGCCTGGTGCCAGGGGCATTTGGTGGCGAGAGGGGCCCGCCATAAGGTGAGCCCCTCTTCCGCTTCCGTTTCGCCCTTAGCTCGCGGCCCCCGCCGTTGCCTTTGCCTTCGCTTCCGCGCGGCTGAACACGTACTCCTCGCCCTCGAGGTCGACCAGCACCGTGTCGCCCTCGCCGAACTCGCCGGCCAGGATGCGCTTGGACAGGGGGTTCTCCACCCGCCGCTGCACTGTGCGCCGCAGGGGGCGGGCGCCGAACACCGGGTCGAAGCCCTCCTTCACCAGCGCCTCCTTGGCCGCCTCCGTCAGCTCCAGGCCGACGCCTCGCTCGTCCAGGCGCTTGCGCACGTCGCTGATCAGCAGCTCGATGACCTGCTTCAGGTCTTCCTCCGTCAGCGGCTCGAAGATGATCGTCTCATCGATGCGGTTGAGCAGCTCGGGGCGGAAGGCCTCCTTGAGGGCCTTCTCCACGGCGCTGCGCAGCCGCTCCCGCTCGGTCTTGCTCTGCCTCTCGGCGGGCATGAAACCCACCGTCGGCCGCTGGAACTCGGCCGTGCCCAGGTTGGAGGTCATGATCACCACCGTGTTGCGAAAGTCCACCGCACGGCCGTGTCCGTCGGTGAGGCGGCCGTCCTCCAGTATCTGGAGAAGGATGTTGAACACGTCCTGGTGGGCCTTCTCCACCTCGTCGAACAGGACGACCCGATAGGGCCGACGCCGCACGGCCTCGGTGAGGCTGCCGCCCTCCTCATAGCCCACGTATCCCGGCGGGGCGCCGATGAGGCGGGACACCGTGTGGCGCTCCTGGTACTCGGACATGTCGATGCGCACCATGGCGTCCTCGTCGTCGAACATGAACTCGGCCAGGGCCTTGGCCAGCTCCGTCTTGCCCACGCCGGTGGGGCCCAGGAAGACAAAGCTGCCGATGGGCCGCCTGGGGTCCTTGAGGCCGGAGCGGGCACGGCGGATGGCGTCGGACACGGCGGCCACCGCCTCCTTCTGGTCGACGATGCGCTGGTGGATGCTCTCCTCCATGTGCAGGAGCTTGTCGGCCTCCCCCTCCATCAGCCGGTCGACGGGGATGCCGGTCATCTTGGCCACCAGGCTAGCGATGTCGGAGGCGCTCACCGTCAGGTCGACCCTCTCCTCGGCCTCCCACTGGCCCTTGGCCGCCTCGTACTCCTTCTCCAACTGCAGCCGGTCGCTCTTGATGCGTGCCGCCTCCTCGTAGTCCTCGCGACCGGAGGCCGCCTCCTCCTGGCGCATCAGCTCATCGAGGCGGCTCTTCGTCTCCCGCAGCTCCGGCGAGAGGGCCTGGGCCTCGATGATGTGCTTGCTGGCCG
>Ga0209979_1002134_pt1 | contig 19586 bp, 21 predicted proteins | sample AnhtaG_FD_183114 | JGI IMG/M metagenome (GOLD analysis project Ga0209979, IMG submission 183114) | Deep subsurface microbial communities from Anholt, Denmark to uncover new lineages of life (NeLLi) - Anholt_01485 metaG (SPAdes) (version 2) | ecosystem: Environmental > Aquatic > Marine > Oceanic...
TCGTTTTTGTTCGGGCATATTGTGCCTCCTTGCAAAAATTGAGAAGTTGTCCGATAACATATCGGCCAAATGCCCTCAATATGCCCAATTTTGTTGTTATTCTTTACCAATATCATGAGTGAGAACCAGATTTATCGGTGAGTAGAGAGTGGAATAAGTGAACTAACTCGTGCCATGGGTAAGTTTGAAGTGCCTAAAATGTAAAGTGCCTAAAGTAAAAAAGAATGAATAATGAATATCGAACAAGGAATTTTGAAGTTTGCTATTCAACATTCGATATTCTTTTTTCAAACTTTAGCTCACTTTAGGCACTTTCCTGATAACCAATTAACCGCTCACCAAGCAAAAGCGTAAGGAGATTTGTTTTTATGATTGATTCTATCGAAAATCCGGTACAGGACCTCTGGCGGATATTCAGAGTAATGGCTGAGTTTACAGAAGGCTTCGAAGAGCTTGCTCCCGTTGGGCCTGCCGTGTCGTTCTTCGGCTCATCCCGCGCTAAGCCCCAGGAGCGATATTATAAGCTTGCCGAGCAGACCGCTGCGGAAATAGCAGAGGCTGGATTCGCCGTAATAACCGGCGGAGGCGGAGGCATTATGGAAGCAGCAAACAAAGGAGCTACAGAAGCAGGAGGTCAAAGCATCGGCCTTAATATCGAACTGCCGATGGAGCAGCTTCCAAACGACTACCAGAACCTGTCCCTGCATTTTCGATATTTTTTCGTCCGCAAAGTGATGTTCCTGAAATACGCCCACGGCTTTATCGTCTTCCCCGGCGGCTACGGGACTATGGATGAGTTCTTCGAATCGCTGGTATTGATTCAAACATTAAAGCAAGCATCTTTTCCTGTAATTCTGATGGGTAGTAACTACTGGGAAGGATTAACTGAGTGGATAAAGCAAAAGATGCTAAAAGAACAAGAGTTTATCGCACCGGAAGATTTGAACGTGTTCACGGTAGTGGATGAACCGCGTGCCGCAGCCAAGATTATAGTGGACTTTAGAGAAGCACAGGGACGGGTCGGAATAGAACTGCCAGCAGGAATGAAGAAAAGATAATTACTGCTGACCCCGCTGTCACCCCTGCGAAACTTGTCCTCGACTCCGATCGGGGGCACGGACACAAAAATATTCAGCCCTGGGTTCCACCCAGGGTCCTCGGTTAGCTCCCAGGCCTGCCCTGAGCGCGGTCGAAGCGTTTACCCTGGGGGGTTTTCGTTTCTCAAATTAATTTGGTGCTTGTTTAGCCGTCGCCGGCACGGCGATGACTTATCTTACACGGTTTGCAGGATTATTGCTGGGTGGCAGTCTCAAGCATAGCTTGGGGATGGCTTAGTTTTGTAGGGTGGGGCTTGCCCCACCAATTATTCTGCGAAGGGAAGGTTAGCTAAATTCAGATTTTCAGTTCGGACAATATCTAACCGACCTTGCCGTCTCCATCGATATCGAGTCCGTGAATCTCCTCAATTTTCTTAACAAGCTCACGCAATGTGTTCTGTATCCTCGAAATCTGATTCTCAAGAAACTGAACTCTGTCCTCAATCGTATCGGATTTTCGTTTCTGACCATACATCAAACCGGTTTGTACGACTTCCCAAAGAATTCCCATTTTTTATCCTCAATTCATTCTCACTGCTTTAGTTTCTATATCCACTCTAATTCTGTCACTGTCAGGTCGCCACCTGCATCTCCGGTATTGAGAGTACCTTCAGGTTCAATTAAAAGAACCTTACATTCTTCTTTAGCAAAGGGTTTATGTTCTACTCCTTTTGGAAGTCGGCCTAAAGAAACCGAAACCTTCTGTTATTATCTCAATGCTTTTTCTAAAAGTCAGTATCACACAAGAACCCACAATCACAAGATTCACTATTGGCTGAATATTTAACGACTCTTCCATAGCCTTAAAATCTGCATTGAGAATATCATCTACATACAAAATATTCTGAACGTATGGTAAAAAGATGCCCAATACAATCATCATGAAGTTAATCGAGCTTTCAAATAATGCCACGACGGCTGAGTATCGAGGGATAATGTACATACAAATCCCACAAAGAATACAGAACCCATAATAGAGGTTTTTATACAACGGCACCGAATCAAGAGCACTAACTCGTACATTTACTCCCCAAAAGTAATCAAGCAATATAAACAAAGGAGTAATGTAAAAATACCACCTCGCAATAGAATTTCTAAACCCAATACTCATCTCCTCTCCCAGTTACAATCATCATTTATATTCTCTCGCATAAAGAAAAGTTCCCCAACCTTTATGCGTCCCTCCTGTGCGAACCGCCAGGACGCCTTGTCAGGAATCATAATCTGTCTTTATTCTTTTCCTGGATGGCCCTTGCCAGGTGGATTTTTGCTTCTAAGAGTCTGATCTCTATCTCATACTCATACTCCCAATTAAAATAAAGCCCTATATATGTTTATATAGTTTCCATATTACACCACATATCTGTTCCAGTATTAGTATAATAGCTTTTTCTTTACTTCCAACTTTTACATTTTTTACTCTTTAACTTTTTCACTCCCGACATCTCCGCTCTTTTTCTCTTCCCACTTTTCGGCCAACCACCACGTCGGTTTCTTGCGATTCGCATAATCCAGATACATCTTAAAAACATCGCCTTCTGAATCTCTTACAACATAATATCGGCGGTGCCTCCGCGTACGCCATTTCTGGCTGCGAGGCGGCAGCCCGCCATACCCGGTATCAATGCGTTCATCCAGAACTTCCACAACTTCATGGACCGCCCCCCGCCATTTGAAACGTACCGGCCGCGGCGACGTCTCCGCCTTTTCAACCTCAATACTTTCCCCGATAAATTCTTCTACCATAAAAACCCTTGTAACTAAAAGCACATAACGATGAAGCTCACCGACAATGCTTCCACAACGTAAACTCTGGACACATTGGTTAAAATTATTTCAATTTTCTAACGCACCTGACATAATTCTTTATTCTTACTTCATCTCGCTGAGGTCCCAACCCTCTGGGATAATTCGGTGGATTCCCGGATTTAAAATCTCCGCGGGTTGCGCCTGAACCATGAGTATCCATTCCCCTAAAATCAACTGCTTTTCCAAATGCTATATACAAAGCAAGTTCAGGCCTGTCCAGATATGTGGTGCTCGTCCAGAACCACCCGTTTTTATCCATTGTAAACATAACAGGACTCAAGGCCGGCTCATTCCTCGTATAATCCACAATGCTCTGCAGCTCTTTTACGTCGGGCAAATACCAGTCGTCATAACCGGCCAATTCCAGGTTTTCCGCATAGGACAAAGCATCCTCCCAATTCCTTGCAATGCCGTCATCCGCTTTCTGCCACATCAGCCCCGTTGCCAAATCGCTTATCGTACCGTCACCGTTATCAACAAATTTGTTCTTTCCGTAATCCTTATTGCCTCGGACTAAACGCACATAAAACTTTGGAGCACCCCTTCTTCCTCTATATTTCGGATAAGATTTTATATGTCCGTCCGCAAAGTTAAAACCAAACACGCCTTCAGCCCCCCGCATTATGGTTCCGATGTATTCATTACTTGAGATATACTGTGCATCAATCATACGATTGCCGTTCGCATCTTCCGCCATAGGTTTCCTGAAATACTTCTTATCGACCGGATATTCGAAATCAAAATAGTCTGTATTAATATAAGGAACTGCCTTTCTCACATCACCGTTAAAGACGGCAACAGACACAAGTTCCTTAATACTTGGAAGTCGCCAATCTGTATATCCTCCCGTATTACAATCCTTTACATACCCGGCTATATCGCTCCAGAGCATTTTTTCGCTTGCCGCTTTTTCCCACATCAGACCGGTTGTAATATCTGTTATTGTCCCGTCTCCGTTGTCCTTATACGAGAAATCAAAACCCCTGTAATGTGCATCTTGCCCATAAAACGCTTCTCCTTTTTTCGGTTTCCGAATTTCACCTTTGTCATCGAAATATTTTTCAAAACCTGTATCTGTGATTTTGTACGTATAAGTCGGTCTCTGTTTGAGTTTACTAACCCCCGAGCACGAAAAATAACAGACAAAGATCAAGCAACATACAAACAACTTCAAGTAATTCATATTATATCTCTTATATTCTAACCAAAAGCTCACCGACCGCGTCCCACTCTGTTCAAGTGAAACGGCCTGTTAGAAGCCTACCGCGATTTTTCTTGTGCGAGCCTTTCTTTCTCAAGCCTTATTTGCGCTTCTAATCTTGCCGCCTTGGTTCTTAGGACTTTTTCCCGAGAAAGCCCAAAGGCAGCAACCTCCCGTGCTAGCCCCTCTTCTTGCTTTCGCAGAAAATCAACGAGCTTCTCATAGACCTTAATCCGCTCGGAGCCAGTGGAGCACAGGTCAGCTTTGGCATAGAACATCGCAACGGTGGCGTCCCGTAACTCCGTTATTCCGGGATGTTGTCCATAATCTAATTGCTTGTTCATATCATCCACGATGGTCTTGAGAACATCATATCGCTCTGTTAGAAGTTCTCGTACTTTCTCATTAGACCCGGCTCGAAGTTGATTCTGGCGTTCCGCAGCTTGAGCTAAAGTAACAAATTGCGCCTCATCGCCACGTAGCCACCCACTTAGCAATGCTAAACATATCAGAAGCAGACTTATTGATAAAATACAGCAAATTTTTCGCTTAGATAATAACATCTTGGTCTCCTTTCAAAATTTCTAAGACACGGAAATATAAAAAACGGTCTAACTATTTCTTGTTACGGAAACAGTATTTGTCATTCCCGCGGACGCGGTAATCCAGTTTTTTTCTCTGGATCCCTGCTCTTACAGGGGTGACATCAACAGTTCTTTTTTCCGCAACAGATACTCACTATCGATTATATGGTTCTCTATAAAAATCCCAACAACACTAATTTCGATATACAAGACACCTGCACTTCACAAGTAGCTATGGCCGCAAGATGCACCTGCCCATTGAACGGTAACAAGTAAATTCTTATTCCTGCCCCTTTTTACTTCCTCTTGCTATTATCCAGGGTGTAATAATCCCCAAGATAATGCCCAGCCTGAGCGATGAGCCCCAGTCAACCACCGTACTGCCGTGAGCAATAAGATTCCAGAGCAGCGAAACAATGGCAGAAACAATAAAAGCCAAAATGAATGCAACTACGAATTCAGTAATTATTTTGCCGACCTTCATTAGCTTTCTCCTATTATGAGCCTGAAGCTTCCGAAAACTCACTCTGATTTTGTAATATCCGAAACCTGCACTTCACAAGCAGCCTGTCCTTAGCTTGCCGAAGGAAGCGATAAGTCATAGTTTAATCCGCTCCAAAAACTATACGCCGCAGAAAGCAAATTTTCAAGCAAAAACCAGTTAACTAATTCACTAATTTGCTACTCACCAACTCATCGCTTTCTCCAGATGCCCCAGCAGATACTTTACTGGCATTCACACAGTATAATACAGTAATATATCTTTATAAAAATCTTAAAAAAACCGAACCTCGCATTAATCATATAGAACATAATAAATAGTATGAAAGAAAATACTGAACAGGACTGGGTCGAAAGAGCTAAACAGCGTGAGCCCGCTGCCATCGCTGAACTCTACCGTCGTTATTGGCGAGCAGCGCGGGCCACGGCCTATGGCGTGATGGGAGACTTGGAGCTGGCCGAGGACGCCGCTTCTGAGGCCTTCTATGCTGCGATTGACAGCCTGCAGGATTTGAAAGATACACAGCGATTCAGCCCCTGGCTGCACACCATCGTACTTCGAACAGCGAAGCGTCTGACGGCCACTCGGTCTAAGAAAAATAGCATCGCGCTAAAAACGCAGCACGGTGCCGAGTCTCCTACCCCGAGTGACTATTTAGAACAGCAGGAGATAGCAGCCCTTATTCAGGAGGCCGTATCGCATCTTTCTGAAAACTTACGTGAGGCCATGTCCTTGTTCTACTTCGAAGGCTACAGTCTCAAACAGGCCGCTCGTTTCCTGAATGTTCCGGAGGGCACACTCAAACGCCGTCTGCACGAAGCACGCCTACGTCTCCGGGAAACTGTGGAGCGGTTTTTGAAAGGAACAAAGACTATGAATCCGAAACGAGAAAAGATTCTCCAGCAACTCAAAAACGCTTCGAAGGAGGGCATCCGCTCCGAAGCTTTCTTCCAGGCCATGCGTCAGGCTTTGCGTCTGCGTCCTGTGCCCAATGACCTCCTACGGAAAGTCATGCAGAAGCATTGGGCTGAAAAGTTAAAAAATAAACCTATGCAGCCAGAGAAAGAACGTATGATACGTGAGGCTTTGAGTCGTATCTACTCACCTTCCGAAAGGGCCCGAGACCCGAATCATCCGGTTGGAGCTGTCGCAAACGCGATTCGAGCAGCGCTGCCCGAGTTCCGACAATGGCAGATCGATTTGTCCAAAGTGGATATTTCCCGGTTGGCACGACACATCTTTGACGGCAAAGGAGAAGCTTTCTCGTTCCTGCAACCACCAGACTTTGCCGAAGGCTCTCAGGGCTCATACATATCAGCAACCCACGCGTGGCTGATAAAGGATGAGAATGGCTCGGTGTGCACTTATTTTGAAATCATGCAAAACAAAAACTCTAAAGATTCGATGATGGCACAAATGAAGCAAGGGGCACGTTTAAGCGATGCCATGTGTCTTTTATGGAAACAGGCCGAACCGCTGGAACTGCGGACTGTTGAAGAATTGCTTCGACGTTTATCCGATGCTATTATTCCTAATACACTGGTGTCTTTCTGTCCCTACGAAGAACCTCGATATCGTGCGGCCTTGCGTATGCAGCTTTCCGACAATCCCATCCCAGCCGCCATAGGAGGCGTGCACAACAACTGGCCCGGGATACCCGACCGAGTCGATGTAGCCACAGTCCTAATTTACCTTGAGCCCTGGGCCGCTGCCCAATCAGGCCAAACCATTGAACTTCACGAATTCTCACCATTTTACTTTTTCGATAAGAAGAAAGAATAGGCCTTCTCGTCCAGCCCTTCATTTGTATACAATTTTACATTCAACATTCTCAATTCATAATTCTTCTCGCTTCATCCAGATGCCCTAACAAATACTTCTTCCCCGGCCCGCCTAAATGCCCCCAGGGCAAAATCTCATCTCGCTCGAACTCCCTCTGCGCTAGTTTTTCCAAATCGAATCCGAATTTATCAAATGCTCTCCGCCATATCTCGAAGTCAAAACATTCATCCCACAAATCAAACCTTGCCCCCCCCTGCCAGGCCTCCTCAATAACATCGCATAACCGTCTGTCACCTCGGCCAATTACTGATTCCAATACGCTGCAGTTTATATCGTGGAACTTAAACTGCAAAAATTTCGCACGACGTTTTCTTTTCTCATCGAGTATCAACTGCCTGGCCTGCTCGAAATATGACTTCGGCTTCTGCCCTAACCACCCGAACGGCGTATGAGCCTTCGGCACAAACCAGCTTACGGTAATATTAATCTGGCCCGTCTTGCCGTCTATTTCTTTCCTCAGCTTTGCCATTTGAAATGACAACTGCACAATCCGTTTCACATCCTCCAGAGTCTCACCCGGCAAACCAACCATAAAATATAATTTTAATCGCTGCCAGCCGGCCCGGTAAGCCGCCTCCACAGCAGCGAACAGGTCCTCATCTTTCAGAGGTTTATTGATGACTTGCCTTAATTTTTCACTGGCCGCTTCAACAGCTATCGTAAGACCACCCTTCCTCACCGAAGTCAGTAATTTCGGAAGCAGTTTCAACTGCCCGTCAACGCGCAAACTCGGCAGTGACAGCCCAACGTGCTTATCCTGAAAATATGCCCGAAGACCGGCAACTAATTCTTCGATCTCCGGATAATCGGCGCTTGATAAGCTCAGCAAACTTACAGTATCAAATCCCGTTGAATGGTAGCAGGCCTTTGCGATATCTATAATCTTCTCGACACTGCGATAGCGAACAGGCCTTCTGCAAAAGCTCGCCTGGCAGAATCTACATCGACCCGGACAACCGCGCATAATCTCAACACTGACCCGCTCATGGACGGCCTGCACAAACGGAACTATTGGGCAATGCGGCACAGAAGCATTTTCAAAATCCTCCACAACGGCGCTCTTGAATCGCGTCGGTAAATCCGGCAAATTTGCTTGAAACGATTTTATTTTTGCCCCTTCATGTTCAAACTCATAAAGCGATGGAACATAAACCCAGTCAAATTCCTTAGCAGCACACAGAAGGATTTCTTCTTTTCTCGCTCCTGCCTTTTTTTGCGCTCTAATCAATTCTGCAAGCTCAACCACAGCTTCTTCGCCCTCGCCCAATAAGAACAGGTCAATGAACTCAGCCATAGGTTCACAGCATGCTGTCTGCCCGCCGCCGGCAATTATCAATGGGTCGTCTTCGCTTCTGCGACAGCTACGGACATCGATACCGCCGAGGTCGAGCATATTAAGCACATTGGTATAGCAAAGCTCACTGCTCAAGCTAAAGCCCACGATGTCAAAGCTCTTTAGCGACGCTCTAGATTCGAGACTAAACAGGGGGATTTCTTTCTCTCGCAGCACTTTTTCAGCTTCAACCCACGGCGTAAAGACCCGCTCAGCAGCCACGCCATCGATGCTGTTAAGAACATCATATATAATAGCTATCCCGCTGTTACTCATCCCCACTTCGTAAATATCCGGAAAGCACAGCGCAACGGTCAGCTCACATTGGGATAGGTCCTTTTTGATTTGGTTGATTTCGCCGCCGATATATCTGCCGGGCCTGCGAACAAAAGGCAGAAACTCCCGCCCAACCCGCTCAGCCAACATTGTTACTTCTTTTTCATCCATACCGGCATTATAAGCTGATTATTGATTATTTTCTATTGATTATCGTTTGATTATCAATTATCAAATCCTGTGTTTAGAAGGGTTTTTTATGAACAGGAAAATCGGCCATATTGTGATTACAGTTTTTGTCGTTTGTTTAATGGTGGCGATTTATTTTTCCGCCGATACTAACAGACATGTCGAACTTGACAGCGGCCATCGGCTGGTTATGGGGACATTCGCCCGCGCGGTCGTCATCGCTGAAGATACAAACACAGCTAAGAAATGTATCAAAACCGCTCTCGCAGAAATCCACAAAGTTGACGATCTGATGAGCGACTACAAAAGCGACTCGGAAATAAGCAAGCTCAACAGAGATGGCTTCAAAACAGCCGTCCGCCTCAGCCAATCAACGTATGAAGTCTTGCAAAGAAGCATCGTGTTCAGCAAACTTACCGATGGAGCGTTTGATGTCACCGTCGGCCCTCTGGTAGATTTGTTTCGTATTGCAAAAGACAAACAAACTCCTCCCACCGAAGATGAAATCTCTCAGGCCAAATCGAAAGTTGGTTTTGAAAAGTTAAAACTTGATGACCAAAACAGAACTGTACAGTTCGCCGTTGAGGGTATGCGGCTGGACCTCGGCGGGATTGCCAAAGGATATGCTGTTGACAAAGCAATCGAAGCAATGCAAACCTGTGGGGCAGTCGGCGGTATGGTTGACATCGGCGGTGACATTCGGTGCTTTGGTGAACCACCGGAAGGTAGAAACCATTGGGTAATCGGCGTACAAAATCCAAATTTAGACAATTATATTAGTGAACAAGACCTTGCGTTGAAACTGAAATTAGCCAACGGAGCAGTAGCAACCAGTGGGGATTATCAGCAGTTCGTTTTAATCGAAGGCAAACGCCTCAGCCATATTATAGACCGCAAGACCGGAACAGGCGCCGGAGGTCTCTCAAGTGTAACCATTATCGCAGAGAACGCAACCGATGCCGATGCCCTGGCCACAGCCGTCAGCGTAATGGGAGCCGAAAAGGGCCTTGCCTTAATCGAGAAATTACCCGGTACCGAGGCGATTTTGATAACTTCCCACCCAAAGTTTCAGCTCATAAAAACCACCAGCGCAGAAAAATATATAAAGTATAACCCCCAAGGTGAACTTGGGGGCTAAACGGTGATATTGATATGGCGAAAATGCTCGGATATATGCTCACATGGACAACCTATGGGAGTTGGTTACAGGGTGACAACCGGGGTTATGTTAAAGACGGCAAAATTCTCGAGAAAAATGAAGCCTTGCAAAAAGTGAATATGAAAAAACTCAAAATTGGCCCGGTAGAATTAAGCTGTCAAGAGCGTCAAATTGTTCGAGAAGCCATACTTAACAAGGCGGAAAGTTTAGAGCAAAAGATATATGCTTTGGCGGTGTGTCAAAATCATGTGCATATAGTAGCCCAGCGTATTTCAGAATCGATAGAGATGGTTGTGAGCCGTTACAAGAATGCCGCCAGGCTTGCACTTCGCGCGAACGGATTTATTGGCAGAGTTTGGACGAGAGGTTTTGATAAACGATTTTGTTTCAACCAGCAGGATTTAAAAACCAGAATCGAATACGTCCAGACCCACTACAAACAACCCGTTTAGCCCCCAGGTTTATCCTGGGGGTTCTCGTTCTGTTTAGCCCCCAGGTTTACCCTGGGGGTTCTCGTTTTACCGCAATAAGTAATCACCTTCGTTGGGCACTTGTTCATTGCGGTTTCGGTTTGCTCGTTGAGCTCGTATCTGGTGCAGTCTATCCGGGCCAGATTATCCTCAACCGAGAATACATCTGTTTGTTTGGCACAGATGCCGCAGCCGATACAGCCCACCTTGCAGATTGACCGCGTGCTCTTGCCCGTCTCCTTACTGTTACAGGCAACAATCATCATCTTCTCGTAACGGAAAGGAACCATCTCAATCAGACCGCGTGGGCAGCTTTTCGAGCAGGCCGTACAGCCTGTGCACTTCTCATAGTCAACGACAGCCAGGCCGTCAACAATGTGCAGAGCATCAAACTTGCACGCTCTCGTACAGTCACCGAAGCCCAGACATCCGAACGCACAGGCCTGCACATTAGCTAATGCGTTTGCAGCGATGCAGCTTTGTATGCCCTGATACTTGGCATATACAGTCTTGTCTGCGATGTGAGCACGGCAGCGCACGATTGGTCTTTGTTGCGGGCCTGACTCGCTGACCTGCAGACTCAATACGTCTGCGATTTTCGCCGACGTTTCCGGTCCGCCGGGTGCGCATCTGCCTAATAGTTCCGGATTTCCCAGAACCGCTTTCGCATACTGACCGCAGCCCGCGAAACCACAGGCACCGCAGTCGAGATTCGGCAGGGCCTCGTGGATTTGCTCTACCTTCGGGTCAACCTCAACTTTGAGCTTCACGCTTGCTATCAAAAGCACCAGCGCAAAGCCTGTCCCCAACCCAAGCATTGTAACCCCGGCCGGCCACGCACTCTGCCATAATTGATAAATATCTGCTAAAATCATTTTTTTCTTTTAGCCACAAAAGCACGAAGACACAAAAAAGTTTGAAGTGACTAAAGTGAAATAAAGTTAAAAAAGCAAATAACTTTAGGCACTTTATACTTTAGTCACTTTAGCTCACTTTAGTCACTTTAGCTCACTTTAGGCACTTTAGTTCACTTTTTCATCTAATCATTCCTGCAAAACCCATAAACGCCAGGGCAAGGATACCCGCCGTAATCAGGGTAATCGGTGCACCTTTGAGGCACTTCGGAACGTCAGCCAAATTCAGATTTTCACGAATGCCGGCCATAATGCAAATCGCCATCGTAAAGCCGATGCCGGCACCGAAGCTAAGAACAACCGCTTCAAGAAGAGAATTGATGCCCCAGAGGTTTATAAACAAACACAAGCCCAATATCGCACAGTTTGTTGTAATCAACGGCAAAAATATCCCAAAGCTCTCGTACAAAGAAGGGAAGAACTTTCGCAGATACATTTCGACCAATTGCACGGCTCCGGCGATAACCAATATAAAGCATACATATCGCGTAACTTCCAACGGCGTACCCATCAGAATCAAATGGTCAATCAGCCAGGTCAATGTGCCGCTCAGCGTCACAACAAATGTCACCGCCATGCCCATACCGAAAGCCATATCGATTCTTCCCGAGACGCCAAGATAGGGACAGATACCCAGAAACTTCGTGAAGACAAGGTTCTTGACTACCACGATAGATATAAAGCCGACAAGCAGAATGTTAAGCGTATCCATAAACCTTTCCTCTCAAGCCTCTTTTTTGGTAACCATATTCACCAAACCCAACAGCAGCCCCAAAGTTATAAACGCTCCCACCGGCATGCTCATCGCAGCCCACGGCACAAAAGCATCAGGCATGAACTGTACCTCGAATATTTTACCCGTTGATAGCAACTCCCTGACACCAGCCAGGACACACAACGTAAGTGTAAAACCGATACCCATTCCAAGCGCATCTACGATACTTACAAACAGGCCGTTTTTACTGGCACAGGCCTCAGCACGGCAAATGATAATGCAGTTGACGATAATCAGCGGAACATACGGGCCGAGCACTTCGCTCATTTCCGGCTGGAACGCCTTCAGGAACAAATCCGCGATGGTAACAAAAGTAGATATTGTCAATGTGAACATCAGTATCCGCAGATGCGGTTTGAGAAGGTTGCGCATCAGACTGACTATAATGTTGCTGCATACAAGCACAAAGATTACGCAGCAGCCCATAGTAAAGGCCGGCTTGACCGCTGCCGTAACCGCCAATGTCGGACACATTCCTAATAGCAGCCGAAACACAGGATTCTCACGCCACAATCCCGCTAACAGCGTCTGGCCGTAAAGCGCAGTTCTAACTTCACTCTTGTTCGTCACCACCGTGTAGTTCCTTTTTTTGCATCTGTTCCTTAATCTGGGTTAAGAAGTTATTGATTATCTCCACTACCGCCTCGCTGCTTACAGTAGCCCCACTTATAGCAACGATTTCAGCGTCGATTTTCTTAGGGTCGCCCGATGGTATGAGCTTGAGCTCCTCAGCCGGCGCACCCTTGAACTGGTCTCGGTAGTCGTCGTATTTTATCTGGTCGCCGAATCCCGGCGTTTCATTGCTTGACAGGACATCGAAACCTGCGAGCTTTTCAAAATCTTTATCTACCGCAACAACCAGCTCAATCTTGTCCACAAAACCTGACCCGGCGGCATTAAAACTCCAGCCGACACATTCGCCCCCCTCCGACATAGCCTTATACACTTCTATCTTCTCTTTTTTGCCCTGGATTGAATCAATTTCGATTTCTGTCTCTAAAACAAAGTTTTTAGCTTCCGGCAGCAGAGCACCAACAAGCCGGTTGCGCTTGTTGATTTTGTTCTGCTCTATTCTCGGTGACAGTGCGGCGTTCGTAACCGCTATCAGCAGTCCAAAGAAAAACGACGCCACAATCAGCAGCCAGCTTTGTTGGATAAAATATTTTATTTTAAGCACTGGGTTTGCCTCCGGCCGGAATCCGCTTACAGAGTCTATCAATCAAAGGCGTTACGGCGTTCATCAAGAGAATAGAAAACATCACGCCTTCCGGATATTCTCCGACAATTCTTATAAGCATCGTTATCGTTCCTACGCCGATGCCGAAAATCCACATTCCTCTGCGTGTCAAAGGAGCCGTAACAGGGTCGGTAGCAATAAAAAAGGCGCACAGCAATAAACCACCGCTGCAAAGGTGGAAAAAAGGCTGAACGTATGAATACGAATCTTTCCAGTACGCTATCGTCGCAAAGATAAAAGCAGAAACCAAAACCGCCAATGGAATATGAAAGTTTATCGTTCGCCTTATCAATAAAAAGAGACCACCGAGTAATAGTGCAATTACACTTGTCTCGCCCAGACATCCACCAACCTCACCCATGAACGCTGACTTAAATGTAAATTGTTCCTCACTGTAGATGTCAGCTCCCAATTCGTTTTTTATCGCCAGCTTACTCCAGGCCAATGGCGTCGCCTGGGTTGTTACGTGCACTATGTTTTCCTGGGCAATTGCAGGCATTGAGACATCCATTGTGGCCGGCACCGTCCAGCTTGTCATCAACACACCAAAAGAGACTGTCAGAAATGTCCGCCCGACCATAGCAGGATTGAAAATATTCGCACCGAGTCCGCCAAAAACCATTTTACCGATTGCGATGGCGAAAACGCTGCCGACTACCGCCGCCCAAACAGGCAGCTTCGGCGGAAGTGACAGCGCAAGGATTATACCGGTAACTACAGCACTGAAGTCGCCCAGCGAATTGGGTTTTTTGCGAATTACATTGCAGAGCCATTCAGTCGCCACTGATGAAATAACGCACGTACAGATAAGAATAAGCGCATGGATTCGGAAATAATACCCCGCTGCCGCCATAGCAGGCGCCAAACCGATTATGACATCTATCATCACGCTGCGCGTCGAAAGACGTTCGCTGATATGCGGCGAACAAGATACTCTTATATCTTTAAGCATTTTGTCCTATCTCGTGTCTGGTTAATTAGTTCCTCTTGCGGAAACAGTATTTGTCATTCCCGCGAAAGCGGGAATCCAGTTTTTCGCTCTGGACCCCTGCTTTCGCAGGGGTGACACTATCCATTTTCGTCTTCCGCAACAGATACTAATTAAACTTGTTCTACTCACTACTCTCCGATTAACTGCTCACCACTCACCAATTAACCACTCACCAATTAACCAATTAACCACTCACCATTTGGTGCTATCCCGGTATCTTGTTCTTTTGCCTGGCAAGAAAGATTTTGCCTGTCTTGATATATCCGGTTATCTCTATATTAGCAGGGCAGACGTAGCTGCAGCAGCCACACTCCATACAGGCACTCATATAGTATTTTTCCGCTACGTCTAAGAGATTGTATTTCACAGCATGAGCGATTTTCGTTGGGTTCAAATTCTCAGGGCAAATCTGCAGGCACCTGCCGCAGCGAATACAAGCCGTTTGCCGTCTTGCGAATTTAGCTCTGCCTATCTGTTCTTTTGTTAATACCGTTATCGCATTGGTCGTTTTCGTAATCGGCGTCTTCAAATCCGCAACTGCTATTCCCATCATTGGTCCGCCGAGGATTACCTTTGCGGATTTTTGAGTAACTCCTCCGCAAAATTCTATTAAGTCCTCGACTGACGTCCCTATCGGAACATAGTAATTGCCCGGCTTGGCGATCGCCTCTCCCGTAACCGTTACTACCCTGTGCGTCAGCGGCAATTCCGAAATGACCGCCTCGGCAATCGCTGTAACAGTGGCAACGTTAAGAACTACAACCCCTATCATTGGCGGAATGCCGCCTGTAGGGACATCTTTTTTTAGAATCGCTTTGATAAGCTGCCTTTCACCGCCCTGCGGATATTTTGTCTTGACCGGAACAACTCTGATACCGCCGCTGTTTGCGAAGCTCTTCAATGCTTTATTCATAACCTCTATCGCTTCGGGCTTGTTATCTTCGATGCCGACAAAGACCCGTGAACAGCCGGATGCCTTTTGCGCAAGTTTGATACCAGCAATAATTTGGTTCGTCCACTCAAGCATAATACGATAATCGCAGGTGATATACGGCTCACACTCACAGCCATTGATAATTAGTGTCTCTTTAGGCAATCGAGGATTGGGTTCTATCTTCACCCTCGTCGGGAACCCGGCCCCGCCCATACCGACGATACCAGCCTCACGCACAGCTTCGCATATCTGTCCCGTCGAGTAGTTATTCTCATCGAAATCATCCTTTAACTTAGAGTATGACCGCCTTGTCGGATTGTAGGGAAACGCCTCTATAACTACCGCCATGCTTCGGCCAAGAACAGCATGCGAACGAAGAGCGACCTCTTTTACTTTGCCGTTGATAGGTGAATGAACCGGTGCCGAGACAAATGCGTCGCAATCGCCGATTTTCTGCCCCGCCTGGACCGCAACTCCTTTTCTAATCAGCGGCCGGCAAACTGCGCCAATATGTTGGCTAAGCATCACCGCAACTTCTGTGACCGCAGGCCCCGGCTGTATCTCCTTTCCACGGGTAAGGTCCTTTTTCTCCGGAGGGTGTGTTCCACCCGGAAAAGAAAATCTACCTCTAACATCAATCTTCATATTTGAAAATCCACGTAACCATGTCATTCCTGCTTCCGCGGGAATCCAAATATTTAGCCCCCAGTTTTACTGGGGGTCGTTCACCTTGTTCAACATCCGATATTTCTTGTTCGGAACTCGATATTCTTTCGTACATCATCCCTCGTCCCTCATCTCTCATCCGTCTTCTGTCCTCCGTCCTCAGTATTCAGTCCGTGTCAGTCCGTGTTTGCTAAATCAGTGTTGGTCCGTGTTCTATTTATAACTCTTACAATCAATATACAGACAAAAGTCACCAGCAAAGCCGACAGCAAGCTCAAGGCTGTCTGCATACGTTTGCTGCTTATTGCATTGCCAAAGATTTCTTGAAAAACTGCCAACGAGACGATAAAAACCACCAACGGCAGCAAGAAGGCAACAATAACCTTTATTACAACCGAAGGGCCTTCAATATCCCCCAACTGCTGGTAAACCTTTTGGCAGTCGTGCTTTTGCGTACAGTTTTCACAGAATTTCTGCTCTGCCATAGTTTCTGCTACCATATATAGAAAAAGGAATTTATAATAGATATAGTCGAGGTTTTCAAACAGAACTTTTCATAATTTTTGACATAATTAGGCCCGGATTTCACTATGAGTGATGAAAAAACAGATAAGTTTGATAGTATAGAGCTAATGGAGCTCACTTGATACAACTTTGGTCATCATTAAAGGGCAACGTAATGCAATGCAAAAAATGGATTATAATCATAACGGCTATTGTATTAGTGATAGTGCTCTATTTTGCGTTTAATTTCGCACGGGGAGTTTCTTATTACAATCGTGGGACTGCCTATATGAATGAAGAAGAATATGACCAGGCCATCTTATGCTTTGACAAGGCCATCAAGATAAACTCGAGGTTTGCTGAAGCCTACTGCAATCGGGGGACTACCTATAAGAACAAAGGTGAATATGACAAAGCTATCTCAGATTACACCAGGGCCATTGAGATAGACCCGGAGTTTGCTGTGGCCTACTGCAATCGTGCCGTTGTCTTCCACTCTGAGAGAGAATATGACAAAGCCTGGGAGGATGTCCATAAGGCACAGAGCCTGGACTATCAAGTCCCCCAGGAATTTCTCCAGTCTCTTCGTGATGCCTCTGGAAGAGAAAATTGAATTAAGGTAGGCTAATCTAAACTTCGTCATTCGATATTCCCTGTTCGATACGCCTGTAAGAAGCGTATGTATCCATATTCGATATTCTCCGTTTTCTGCCTTCCGTCTTCCGTCTTCTTTTTTCCAATTAACCAATTAACCAATCACCATTTAACAAATCACCGATTATGCTTTACGGGCATCGAGCATCGAGACACCGCTCACCATTCACCACTCACTCATCCACTCATCAACGCATCTACTCATCCACCCATCGACCATCGCTTGTCCGCCGTAGCTTCAGCGAAGGCGGAAGCATCGAGAATCGAGAATCAAGTATCGAGCATCAAGGATTTTTTATTGTGTACTTGAGTGGCTTCAACAGGTAAAATCTCAAGTTATATGGAAAACACGAGCTCCAAAAAATTATTGCTGCTAATATTAAGCCTTACCTCTTGTCTGTTCATCGGCTGCGCGGTCAATCCCATCACCGGCGAAGAGGAGTTGATGCTGGTTCCGGAAAGCCAGGACATCGAAATAGGTCGCAAATACGCCCCTGAGATTGAAAAGGAATTAGGCGGCAGAATCGATAATCCGGCTTTGCAAAACTATATTGACAGTGTAGGCCAAAGAATCGCACGCATCAGCCACAGGCCCGGCTGGGAATATCATTTCGTCGCGTTAAAGGACGATTCGCTCAATGCATTTGCTTTACCCGGCGGGTATATCTTCATCACTAAGGGAATGCTTGAGAAGCTCCAGACCGAGGCCCAATTAGCAGCAATACTGGCCCATGAGACGGTACACGTTGTCGCACGAGACACCTCGAACGCCATGAGCAATCAAATTGGATTAAGTCTTTTACTTGCTGCTGTAACTTCCGGAGAAACATCGCGAGGTGTTTTGACAGCAGCAGAGTTGGCACGACAAATTATCGGCCTTCGATACAGCAGAAAGGATGAGCGTGAGGCTGATTTAGGCGGCCTGGACTATATGGTTGCAGCCGGATATAATCCCTATGGCATGGTTGAGACTATGCAGATGCTCGAAAATGAACAAAAGGTTAGGCCGGTTGAATTCCTCTCAAGCCACCCACCTCCTGAAAACCGCACAGCATATTTGACACAAAGGATTCAAACAAAGTATCATAACCTCTCAGACTCGAAAATCGGAAAAGATGACTACCGCTCCGCCGTCCTCGACCGCTTACCTGATGACTCAACTGACAAATCACCACTCGACCACTTACCCGATAAACCACCAACCAATTAACTACCCACCAAGTAACCAATTAACCAATTTACCCGGCCTTGCTGGGATTTTACTCTTGATTTTCCACCTCCGGCCCGGGGTGCAGACTCAGTTTATCCCCGAGAACTACTCCCTTGACTTACTAGTTTACCCCCGATGTTAGCTCACTTGCTTTTCTGTCGGGGGCAGGGGACCAGGAACGCTTTCTTCTTACCCGCCATCCAAAATATAATTGCGTCTCCGCACTCTTGATGGTAGTATTATCCTAAATCTTTCTATAACAAAGGCTCTGGGGAAATAACCAAATGTCGGAGAAATTACCGGATGTGTAGTGTACCTTCCAGAGTTGTGGAAATTATTGAAACCTTTGATCGGGATATCGAAGCATATCATTCGCAGCAATATAACGAGGCCCAGCTTCGCAGAGAATTCATCGACCCATTTTTCGAAGAATTAGGCTGGGACGTAACGAACAAAGCCGGCAATGCCCAGGCCTACAAGGACGTCATTCACGAAGATGCTATAAAGGTCGGCGGCGCAACCAAGGCACCGGATTACTGTTTTCGCATCGGCGGAGTTCGCAAGTTTTTTCTCGAAGCAAAAAAACCATCTGTAAACATCAAAGGCGACCCGCACCCCGCTTATCAGTTAAGACGTTATGCCTGGTCCGCCAAACTGCCGTTATCAATCCTGACCGATTTTGAGGAGTTCGCAGTTTATGACTGCCAAACCCGCCCAAAGCAGACCGACAAGGCCGATACCGCACGTATTATGTATTTCACCCATAAACAATACTCCGAAAATTGGAATAAAATCGCCGACATCTTCAGCAAAGACGCGATACTAAAAGGCTCCTTCGATAAATTTGCCATCTCTACTAAAACAAAACGTGGCACAACAACCGTCGATATTGAATTACTTGCTGAAATCGAAACCTGGCGAAAAATGCTGGCAAGAATCATTGCATTGAGAAACAGAACTCTAACCAAGAATGAAATAAACTTCGCTGTTCAGCGTACTATAGACAGAATCCTCTTTCTACGTATGTGCGAAGATAGAGGAATCGAACAGTATCAACAGCTTCAGTCTATAATTAGTGGTGACCGTACATATCCTCGGCTTTGCGAAATCTTCGAAAAGGCCGACCAAAAGTACAACTCAGGCCTTTTTCATTTCCACGATGAACCCGGCCGCGCCACACCCCCCGATGACCTAACGCCAAATATAACCATCGACGATAAAGACCTAAAATATATCCTA
>Ga0209979_1002136_pt1 | contig 19581 bp, 18 predicted proteins | sample AnhtaG_FD_183114 | JGI IMG/M metagenome (GOLD analysis project Ga0209979, IMG submission 183114) | Deep subsurface microbial communities from Anholt, Denmark to uncover new lineages of life (NeLLi) - Anholt_01485 metaG (SPAdes) (version 2) | ecosystem: Environmental > Aquatic > Marine > Oceanic...
CGGGGTGGGGACGGGGGGCACCATCACCGGGGTCGCCCAGGCGATCAAGCCCCTGAACCCTGATTTCAAGGCCATCGCCGTGGAGCCTGTGGCCTCACCCGTCCTCTCCGGCGGGAAGCCTGGCGCTCACAAGATCCAGGGCATCGGGGCTGGCTTCATTCCCCAGGTGTTGGATTTGGGTCTGGTGGATGAGGTCATTCAGGTGGCTGACGAGGATGCGGTGGCCACGGCCCGCCGCCTGGCCAGAGAGGATGGGATCCTGGCCGGCATCTCCTCGGGTGCGGCGGCCTTCGCTGCCCTGGAGGTGGCCGCGCGACCCGAGGCCAGGGGGAAGCTCATCGTGGTGATACTGCCTGATACGGGGGAGCGATACTTGAGCACGGAGCTATTCGAGGGGGAGGTATGAAGCCCAAAGCCATCGCGCTCCTCTCAGGGGGGCTGGATTCGACTCTGGCGGTGCGACTGATTCTGGATCAGGGGGTCGAGGTGGAGGCACTGAGCTTCGTGACCCCTTTCTGCACCTGCAACCGCAAGGGGCGATGTGAGTCCCGGCACGTCGCCGACCAATTGGGCATCCCCCTTCGAATTACCATTCTCACGGAGGAGTTCTTCCAGGTGTTGAAGAACCCCAGGTACGGCTATGGCAGCGGGACGAACCCTTGTCTCGACTGCCGCATCCTGATGTTCTCCAGGGCCAGGGAGCGGATGGAAGAGGTCGGCGCCGATTTTGTGTTCACCGGCGAGGTGCTGGGGCAGCGGGCGATGTCCCAGCATCGCCGGGCCATGCGCATCATTGATCGCGAATCGGGGCTGGAGGGCCGACTCCTGCGTCCCCTCTCCGCCAAACTGCTTGTGCCCACTATCCCCGAGCGGGAAGGGATCGTTGATCGGGAGAAGCTTCTCGCTATTGAGGGGCGTTCTCGCAAAGAACAGATGGCCCTGGCTGCGGAACGCGGGATAACTGACTACCCCTGCCCGGCGGGAGGCTGCCGCCTCACCGATCCCGGCTTTGCCCGGCGGATGCGGGATCTGGTGGAGCACAAAACCGATTTCGATCTCAACGATGTCAACCTGCTGAAGGTGGGACGCCACTTCCGTCTGTCTTCCCGCGCCAAGGCAGTGGTGGGGCGGAACGAGGAGGAGAAGCGCTACATGCTGATGCTCACTCAGCAGGGCGATCTGCTCTTCGAGGTCAGGACTTGCGGCAGTCCTCTCACCCTGTTGCGAGGGAGAAGGGGCAGGGACAGGATCCGCCTTGCCGGTGCCATCACGGCTCGCTACAGCGATGCGCGGGGGGCTGAGGTGTGGGTGCACTATGGGGCAGACTACGCTGCTTTGAATGAGTCAGTCCTGGTCTCGCCTCTGGGTCAGCAGGAGCTGACAAGGCTGCGAATCTAACGCCACACAAGGGGACACTGCTACGGGGGAGGAGCTCCTTGCATGAGGGTGATGAGGGGCCTTGATTGCTGCTGTGACCGACGACCAGGCTCACATCGTTTTCAGTAGGTTGCGATGCAGACAATTCACAAGCTGGTTCCCTGTCCTCTCCTCGGTCATGACTTTGATCTTCGCCGTAGCAGTCTTCTGAGGCTATCTGTGGATCAATGTCAGTTCAGTAGGTTCAAAGGGGTATTACTGTTATGCCCAAGAAAGCGCGCAAGAGAGCGAAAGCCTCTTTCCCAAACAAAGGGCAGTTGAAGAAATGGTTCTGGGGGACCATGCTCATTCTGGTACTCCTTCTTATCGGCGTAGGATGGCTTTTCAAGCAAAGGCTAGGAGTAACTACAGACATACCCACAGCTGTGGCACCTGAACAACTATTGGAAACACCCGAAGATGTGGTGGCCGAGATCAGAGCGGAGATCATACCTGTCGAAGGCGCTCAGCCCTCCTACGGCATTCCCCTATCCCTCAACAAGACGCAACGATTCATAGACTACTACAATGCGGCGGCATTGACGCCGGAACAAGAGAAAACGATGCGAGATGCATTGCTGCCCCTGAAAGCCCCATGTTGTGACGATAACTCCATGGCGACCTGTTGCTGTCCCTGCAACCTTGCCAAGGCAGTCTGGGGTCTGTCAGGCTACCTGGTGGCCGAAAAGAAATACGGTGTTGAGCAGGTAAGGGAAGCTGCATTGGAGTGGCTACGTTTCATCCACAGCGATTACTACGTCATCGAAGAAATGAGAAACAGGGGGATCGACCCCGCACTGCATGGCCTATTGCATGAGAACCCCTGCTATGTTGGCGAGTGCGAATTGCCATTCAAAGATGGTGGCTGCGGTGGTATGGGAGAGCTGAGGCAGTGAGCGAGTTGGAACGTTATTCAAGACAGATCCTCCTGTCTGAGAACAGATCCTCCTGTCTGAGATAGGAAGGGCAGGACAAGAAGGGCTTCTCTCCTCGACAGTGGCTGTGATCCGGCTGTGGGGCACTGGGGACCGTCATCGCCAGCAGCCTGGTGCGGGCTGGGGTGCAGATCCTCTTCGACGAGGAGGACATCGTCAGGGGGCTTCGGAAAGCCATTGCCGCTGCTGAGAAGCTGCGCCGGGTCAAGTCCCAGGTGCAGGTGGAGCCTTTGGTGGCCGACGTCAACGCGGCAAATTGGGGAGCGTGGGCGCCTGAGCCTGCATCCCGGCGACGAGGTGGTCCTCACCATCATGGAGCACCATTCGAACTTGGTGCCCTGGCAATGGATGCGAGATGGCAAGGGGATAGTGTTAAAGGTGGTCGGCATTGAGGAAGATGGCAGCCTGAACCTTGAGCAGCTTGGGCAAGCCATCACAGAGCGCACGAAACTGGTGGCCTGCGCCCACGGGTCCAACGTGCTGGGGGTGATCAATCCTGTGCGAGAGATCGGGCAGATGGGTCACCAGGCAGAGGCTCTCTTACTGGTGGAGGCAGCGCAGTCGGTGCCCCACATGGCTGTGGATGTGGGAGAGATGGGCTGCGATTTCCTTGCTTTCTCCGGCCACGAGACGTTGGCCCCTATGGGCATCGGGGTGTTGTACGGAGGGAGAGAGTTGCTTGCTGAGATGAGCCCCTTCCTGTATGGCGGGGAGGTGATCTCCGACGTGACCCTGAAAGGCGTCACCTGGAAGCAGTTGCCCTGGAAGTTTGAGGCGGGGACGGCTAATGTGTGCGGGGGCGTAGCTCTCGGTGGAGGGGGGGAATTGCAGAGCGGTCAGCGAGGCGGGTCTCCTGGGCTTCGAAGTCGGCGGATTGGTGCTTGCGCCATTTGAGGCCGGCGTACTTGGCCACCTTGGCCTGGTCGTAGTCGAAGCGCTCCACGCCAGCGATCTCAGTGACGATACCCCCGGAGAAGACGGGGCCAAAGCCGGGGATGGTATCCAAGGTGTGGGGGATAGGCCCCATGGCCTCAGAGATGGCGGTGTTAAGCCGTTTCTCCTGTCGCTACAGGAGGGTGATGTGCCTGAGGCTCATTCCCAGGATGAGGTTGACTGACTCCTCGCTGGATGCCCCCTGGCTTGCTGAGGGGAGGAAAGCGGGCTCGTCGTCAGAGCGAGTTCCCGCTTGCCGAAAGCAAGAAGTCATTCGGTGTTCGTTCTTCGTGTAGCGATTGCTCTACAACCAGTCACGGAACATTTCCTGGCAATTCCGAAATACCCCAACCGAATCCCCGCCGAGGAGATAGCTGAATACCCCAAGCTGGCGTTTCAAAGGATTGCCCAGGAGCACGACGTGATCATCGACACCATGGATGTTGTGCGAGACCATGTGCACATATTCCTCGAAGCGTCCCCCAGAGAACCCTGTCGCCACTTTTCCAGGCTCGGCGAGCAGTTGTGGCGTGGGCGACCATGCAGTGACGCCTACTTTCTCCCAGCGGTAGGGGATGAAGTGACCAGTGAGATCATTCGGTGCTACATTGAATATCATGAACACCAGCAAGGCGTGATTCAGCTCTCGCTGTGGGACAGCCTCTAGATTGGCGAGCGTGCTAGGACCTTCTGATGGGCGGGCATTTTTGTTGGACGACCCGGGTTTGCGCCGCGTGACAGAAACAATATGGCAACGCATCCCGCGTCATTTCCTACTTGCGGAATTGGACAAACGAGTGGTGCTGCCCAACCACATTCACGGTGTCCTGTGGATTGTGAACGACGATAATAGCGGCGATGTATGCGCGAGGCATCGGGACTGACTCAATTACACCATACCCTCGCATAGACAAGCACTTGGGGTAAACACAAGATGATCTTGCGAATGCCTCGCCCATACTTTGCAACGTCACATAGGCAGGGATGATGGGACCAAAGACCACCTGGCAGGCCATCGCCGACATCCTGGCCACCGAGGGGGTGCGCCATCTCTTCGGCCTGCCGGGCAACCCTCGCCAGCTCTATGAGGCCCTGCTGGACCACCCCGAGATCACGCCGGTGCTGGTGCGCGAGGAAAGCTCCGGTGGGTTCATGGCCCACGCCTACGCCCGCGTCACCAATGGCCCTGCAGTGTGCTTTGGCTCGCCAGCGCCAGGCGTGGCCAACCTGGTGCCAGCTATCATGGAGGCGCAGGTGGCCTGCCTGCCGCTCATCGCTCTGGGCGCTGCCGCGCCGCAGAGTACCCTTGGCCAGGGGGCGTTTCAGGAATGCGACCAACTGGGGATGATGCGCCCCGTCACCAAGTGGGCCTGGCGGATCACCTCCCCTGAGCGGGCTCCCTGGGCGATGCGCCGTGCCTTCCACCTAGCGACATCCGGCCAGCCAGGGCCGGTGTACGTCGAGGTGCCCTCGGACGTAGGGCTGGCTCAGCCGGAAATGCCAACTTATCGGCCAGTGCCCCGCCCCCTGCGACCGGCTGGGGATGAGGAGGCGGTGAAAGCCATCGCTGATCTATTATGTCAAGCTGAGCACCCCCTGCTGCTGGTGGGCGGCGGAGGCCTCCTGAGCGGGGCCCAGGATGAGGTGCAGGCCTTGGCAGAGAAGTGGCGTCTGGCCCTGGCGACCACCCCCGGGGGACGGGGGATCATCCACGAAGATCATCCGCTGGCCCTGGGGCTCACAGGGTTGTATTTCAACCCCGTCTGCGCTGGGGCCTTTGCCCAGACCGACCCGGTGCTGGTTATCGGATCGCGCCTGGAGCGGTTCCAGGCTTCTGGCTGGACGATCCTGCCGGAGGGGGCCCGGCTGGTGCAGGTGGATATTGAGCCCTTCGAGATCGGCCGCAGCTATGTGGCCGATGCGGCGGTGATTAGCGATGCCCGGCTGGTGCTGCGCCAGCTTCTGGCGGCCCTATGGAAACGACTCTCCCCTGATTCGCTGCCCTGGAGGGAGTGGAGCAGTTCGCTGGCCGAGGCAAAGGCCGCCTACCTGTCGGAAGTAGCACAGGAGTGTCGGACCGAGGAGCTGCCCATCCGCACCAAACGGATCGTCTGCGAGTTGGGACATACCTTCGGCCCAGAGACAATCTTGGTGAACGAAAACGGCTCCCAGGACCTGTGGACCTACTATGTCCCCTACTACCGGGGGCGCCAGGGGGGTCTCTGCGTCCCACTGGGGGAGCACACCTGTCTGGGATTGGGTGTGGCGGGAGCCATCGGGGCCAAACTGGCTCGACCGGAGAAGCGCGTCGTGTGCGCCACCGGAGATGGCGCTTTCCACACGGAGATGAAGGAGCTGCCCACCGCTGTGCAGTACAGCGCGCCTGTGAGCTGGGTGGTATTGGACAAGCGCTCCTTCGGCTGGCCCAAACTACACGAGCGGCGAGGTGGCTGGCAGCGGTACATCGCCGTGGACTTCGAAGCTCAGCCTGATTTCGCCGCCGTGGCGCGGGCCAGCGGCTGCTACGGTGAGCGGGTGGAGCTGCCAGCAGAGATCACCCCCGCTCTGCATCGGGCGCTGGAGGCCAATAACTCCGGAGACCCCCCCGTGCTGCACTTCATCGTGGACGACACCGAGTTTGGGCGGGGGTTCCGGGCTCAGTATCGCCTTTGAGTAGGGAGGACACCGTGCGAAAGCTCATTCTGGTGAGAGATTCGCTACCAGAGATTGTCCCAGAGTTGCCTGCCAACCAATGGCGTCTCTCCAATACAGGCCGTCTCCGATGTAAGAGGTTGGCCGAAAGGCTCGCCGCCTATGACCCCAATGTGATTGTGGCTAGCCTGGAGCCAAAGGCTGCTGAAACCGGCCAGCTCGTGGCCCAGATGCTCGGTACTCCTTTTGAGACGGCTGAGGGCCTAGGCGAGCATGATAGGAGCAACGCGGGCACGCTTGGCACTCAGGAGCAATTTGAGGCGCGAGTCGGCAGCTTCTTTGAAAATCCACAGAAACTGGTCTTTGGAGGAGAGACAGCCGACAGCGCTCATAGAAGGTTTGCCAAGGCAGTAGCCGCCGTGATTGAACGGCATCCAAGCGGTCATTTGGCAGTTGTCACCCATGGGACGGTGATGACACTCTTCGTAGCATGCACTGCTCTACTTGACCCGTTCCCTTTCTGGAAACGGCTTGGTCTGCCATCATTCGTCGTCCTGTGTCTTCCAGACTTTGGGTTGTTGACAGTTGTCGAATCTGTAACAGACGACTGATAGGTGCAAGCTTCGCATAAGTTGGTTTTTGGCTTTTGGCGGGGTGGTAGAGGGTTGGGGGGTTGTAGAAGAATGGCTACACGAAGAACACCCTTAGACGTACGAGATATCATCGCCACAAAACGCGACGGCGGGATACTAACTCAGCGGCAGATCGAAGCCTTCATCGCCGAAGTAGGCGAAGGCTCCATCCCTGACTACCAGATCGCCGCCTGGTTAATGGCCGTATACCTTCAGGGTATGACCCGCCAGGAGACTGTTGACCTCACCCTGGCTATGGCCCACTCGGGCCACGTGCTGGATCTGCACAGCGCCGTCCCTTTCGCGGTAGATAAACACTCCACCGGCGGCGTGGGCGACAAGACCAGCCTGGTGGTCGTCCCCCTGGTCGCAGCGGCGGGAGTTCCAGTGGCCAAGATCACAGGGCGCGCACTGAGCTTCACCGGGGGGACCATTGACAAGCTGGAGTCCATCCCCGGCTTTCGGGCAAGCTTGAGCAAGCGGGAATTTCTGGACCAAGTGGCCCGCATCGGCGCAGCTATCTCCGCGCAGACCTCAGACCTGGCCCCCGCCGATGGCGTGCTCTACGAACTGCGCAATGCGACAGCCACCACCGGAAGCCTGCCCCTCATCGCTTCTTCCATCATGAGCAAGAAGATCGCCGCGGGAGCCGACGCTATCGTCCTCGACGTGAAGGTGGGCAGCGGCACCTTCGCTCAGACGGAAGAACAGGCCAGGGAATTGGCGCGCATCATGGTGGACATCGGGGCACAGGCCGGGCGCAAGGTCACCGGACTGCTATCCGACATGGGACAGCCCCTGGGCGCAGCAGTGGGAAACGCCCTGGAGGTACGAGAGGCCATTGACACGTTGCGAGGCAGCGGCCCCCGCGATTTTCGACAGCACTGTCTGACGGTGGCCGGGGAGATGCTGCTCCTGGGAGGCAAGGCGAAAGGCCGGGGGGAGGCGCGAAGGCTGGCCGAACGAACCCTCGATTCGGGGGAGCCGCTGGCCAAATTCGGAGAGTTGATTGAGGCTCAGGGAGGTGACCGGAGGGTCATTGAGAAGCCCACCATTATGGCTCAGGCGAAATGGGTGGAGGAGATACCCGCTCCGTGCTCCGGCTACATCGCCACACTCGACGCCCGGCAGGTGGGGGTGGCAGCAGTGGAGCTAGGCGCTGGCCGCCATGTGAAGGGAGCACAGATTGATCCCGCAGTGGGGTTCGTATTCGCTCACAAGGTGGGAGACTACGTTGCCCAGGGAGAGCCGCTTTTCACCATCCACGCCAACCACCGACAGCGCCTGGAAAGGGCCAAGGGGCAAGTGCTCCACGCCTATCGCTGGAGCGAGGTACCTGTCAGCCCCCCACCACACATTTACGGGATCATAGCATGAGCGAAAGAGCCTGGGAGCTCCTAAGACGTCAATGGTTCCTGGGGGCACTGCTGATGATCGTGCTCATCGGCAGTTTCTTTTCTCAGGCGGTAATGCCTGTTACCGGCCGGCTCAGCATCCGCTTCTTTGTGGCGTCGGTGATGCTCCTGATGAGCCTGACTCTGGACACCTCGGAGATCACAGCCGCCCTTCGTCAACCGGTCGGTGTGGGACTGGGCGTGCTGCTGGGCTATACCGTCGTGCCCCTACTGGCCTGGATAACCTCGCAGCTCTCCTGAGCCCGAATGCCCGACCTGGCGGTGGGGCTGCTCATCGTCAGTGCCATGCCCTGTACTTTGGCCTCGGCCACGCTGTGGACCCGGATGGCAGGGGGCAATGACGCTCTGGCACTGCTGATCACCGTAGGTAGCAACAGCCTCAACTTCCTGGCAGCCCCCCTGCTCCTCGCCCTCACCCTGGGAAGGACAGTGGCCCTCTCACCCCTGAGTATGATGCGCGATCTGCTGATCGTCATTCTGCTGCCCGTACCGGGCGGCCAACTGCTGCGAATGTGGCCTTCCATCAGACGCAGGGCGGATCATCACCGGGCACTTATCTCCTTGCTGAGCAAATGGCTGATCCTGCTATTGGTTCTCACCGGCATCGTCCGGGCTGCGGTTCAGGTTCAGGGGCAGGCAATCCGGATCAGCGACCTCCTCTGGCTTCTGGGCGCGGTGGCACTGGTGCACGGCCTGGCCCTCCCGTGCTGCGAGCTAGCGGGCCGGGGGATGGGACTGCCCCGCCCGGACCGACTGGCTCTCCTCTTCGCCGGTTCTCAGAAAACCCTCCCAGCCAGCCTGTTCGTCGCCCAGGCATTCTTCCCCACTTTCGCCCTGGCCAGCATCCCCCCTCTTTTCTACCACGCGGGGCAACTGATCATTGACTCCTTCGTCGCCGCACGATTGAGAAACGCGCGGCCAGAAGCAAAAGCGTGCGAACTGCGATCAGTCAGCGCAGTAAACCCAGACGGGGGCCTCCCTCCGCGCCCCCCAGCGATCGAAGCGAATGACCCCCGTCACCCCCGACAGCGAAACCTCCGACAGCGCCTCCTCAACCCCCTGCCGTGTAGGATGCCCCTCCCCCTGGATGGCCTCCTCGAGCGCCGCCAGCAACATCCGCGTGGCGTCGTAGGCCAGCACCGCGTCCGGGCCAGGCTCATGGCCTCCCAGCTCACCGTAGGCCAGGAGGAGATTCTGCGCACCTCTCAGGTCCTCCCACCGCGGCGCACCGGTCACGAACCAGGCCCTCGAGGCTGCATCCCCTGCCACCTTTCGAAAAGCATCTGTCCCCCATTCAGGCCCACCCATAAACGAAGCCCGGAGTCCTGCGCTCCGGGCCTGCCGCAGTGCCTCTCCCCCCAGCCGCGCCCCCCCCGTGCAGATCACCCAGTCGGGACGGGCTTGAATCAGGGCTTTGAGCCAGCCCTGGCTGTCCAGTCCCACATCGGCCACTATCTCCGCCTCTCTCCGGACAGCTTTCGCCCAGGCCTCCCTCCCTCCGTCGTAGAGAAGAGCCACCCGAGGCTGACCACTGACCGCTGATATTCGAATGTGGCCTGTCGCCGCCCGGGCCAGTGCGTCAGGTGTGGGAGCGAGCACGAACACGCCATCCCCCTGCGCCTCCACCAAGGCGGGGGTGATCAATGGCAATCCCGCTTCAGAGTAGACGGAGCGGGCAGCCTGGGCTGTGGCGCGTGAGAAACACCCCACCGCGCCCATCACCGCTGGATCGGCCACCAACTCGCGGCCCCGCTGCGCTGCCCAATGGGGATCGAGGTGGTCGTCCAGGGCCACCAGTTCCACCTGGTAACCAGCCACACCACCTGCACGGTTGGCCTCTTGAATCGCCAGCCGCACTGCCCACAGCGCATCGTAGCCTCGTGGGCGGTACCAGCCCTCGAAGGGGGCCACCAGGCCGATTTTGAGCACGGGCTGTGTAGTGCCGGGCAGAGTGCAGCCCGTCAGGCCCAGAAGACACAACACAGCCAGTCCCAGGCGGATGATCGCTCCCCGTTGCCTCATCCACTCGTTACTCGTTGCCTCACTCCCCTACCGCTGGTACTGCTGCCGATTGCGCTGGTGCTCCTCCAACGTCCTGGCGAAGACGTGGGAGCCATCGTCGGCCACATCGTTGCGGACGAAAAAGAGATAGTCGCTCTGGGTGGGATAGAGGACTGCTTCGATCGCCGCCAGACCAGGATTACAGATAGGGCCAGGGGGCAGGCCGGGATAGAGGTAGGTGTTATAGGGGGAATCCACCTGAGCATACTCCTCCAACTGCATCGGGCGCTTCCACCACTGGTCTGCGTCCGGCTGAAAGCCCAAGGCGTACTGTACCGTGGGATCGGCGTCCAGTTTCATGCCCTGATCCAAACGATTGCGATATACACTGGCGATCAGGGGCAGCTCCTCCCTCACCACTCCCTCACGCTCCACGATGGAGGCCAGGGTGACTACTTGGAAGAGCGACAGCCCCTGAGCCGCCGCATCCTGGCGCATCTGGGGCGTGACACGACGGTCGAAGTTCTCCAGCATGCGCTCAATCAGATCCAAAGGCTTCGCCTCGGCGGGAAGACGGTAGGTGTCGGGGAAGAGATACCCCTCCAGCGCAGCGCCCGCAGGCCGGCCCCGCAGAAAGGGATGGGCGAAGTCGTTCTCATGCCCTAAAGGGTACAGGCGAGCCAGGGCCAAAAACTCCTGCCCTGGCAGCACCGACTCCTGATCCAACAGCACGGCGATCTGCTCCATACGCCACCCCTCGGGAATGGTCAACATCACCTCCTCCGCCCACGCCCGCTGCAGCACTTCGGCGATCTGAGGGATGGTCATGGAGGGCGAGAGTTCGTAATCCCCCGCCTCCAGGTCCCGATCCAAGCCCCGGTAGCGCATGTATAGGCGAAACACCTCCGCATCGTGGATCAATCCCTCTTCGGCCAGACGCGCGGCGACCATCCCCGTCGTCTCCCCTGGCTGGACTGTGAAGGCCTCTGGTCCACCCTCCCCCGCTGGTTGATTCAGGTCCTCAGCCCGGAACCGCAAGTACAGACCCAACAGCGTATGGATTATGCCCTCTCCCTGGCCTGGGGAAAGCGTGTCCGGGCCAGTCCTGCGGACAGGACGGGCCAGAGGTGGAGGCTCACTTCGCGCCTCATTCAGGCGCCCCAGGCCGCCTGTCACGCGGCCGTAGACAAACCAGCCCACGCCCACCACCAGAGCGACCATTGCCCCCAGGATCAGGGCCACAGCCAGCCACGTCACCACTCGCCTCATAGTTCCCCTTCCTCCCGGCCTCGATGCCAGGCCCGAGCGTCCAGATAGTCCTGCAGGATGACGGCCGCGGCCGTGGCGTCCACCCGCCGTCGCCGCTGCCGACCATCCATCCCCCGCTCCCGCAGTATCCTCTCCGCATCCACCGTCGAATAGCGCTCGTCCCACAGCTCCACCGGCACCTCCAGCGCCTGGGCCAGAGCCTGGGCAAAGCGCCCTACCCGTTGCGCCTGTGGACCCACACCTCCCCTCAAGCTGAGTGGATAACCCACCACCACCCGCTCAACCCCCTCTTCCCGCACCAGCGCCGCCACACGCTCCAGCACTTTCCCCTCGTCTGTGCGCTCCAGCACCAGCAGGCTTCGAGCCAGGGTTTGAGTAGGGTCGCTGAGTGCTACCCCGATGCGCCTATCCCCCACATCCAGGGCCAGAATGCGCATCAGGCCTCCTCCGAAGCGACGATCACCCGGATGCGGAAGGGAAGCCAGGGGACTCTGTCCCACCACTCTGGCTCCACAGACAACGACGGCGGCTCCTTGAGGGGTAGGTTGGCCTGCAACTCGGCCACTGCATCGGGGATGGACTTCCCCTGGACGAGAGTGATCACCCGCCCGGGGGTGATGGTGGCCTCGGTCCAGCCCCGCGCTTTCATCACCAACTGCACGCGTGGCGATTGCCCCTCCTCACCCGGATCCGGGACAGCCATCGCCGCCTGCACCACCTCAGCGTGGAAGCTTCCTGGCTGGAGAACACGCCCGGCTGGCACTGCGCGCTCCAGCACGGCGCAGGCAATCCTCTGGGCCTGGGCAAGGTCGAAGACGATCCCCCGGGCCCGTACGCGCATGGTCATGCCCACGAAATCATCCGCCTCTCCCAGCAGGTGATCGTAGGTCTCATCCAACACCACGACGGATACGGACTCAACGGGCAGAAACTCCTGAGGGGCGAGCTCCGACTCCAGCCGGGCGTGGGCCTTCTGGTGCAACTGCTGGAGCAGCATGGCCCGCAGCCGCTCTTTGTCGGCAGCGGTCACCACCCCCACCTGCTTCACACTGCCCCCCTCGGTGGGCTGCTCGTTGGCCACCCGAACTTTCAGGGTTAGCGCGGCCTCGGCCACGCGGTTGATGAGGAAAGGACCCACGTTCCCACTGGGGCCGGGGGCCAGCGCCTCGATCCTGGCCCACGCCACTGAGCCTACTTCTGCTGCGAGGGAGGCCTTCTCCACGGTGGCGAACTTGATGGTGGTCCCCCCCGAAGTGACCACCATGGTGCCCCTGGCAACCTCCATAGGCTCGCTGGTGCGATTGATGAAGACCACCTGCCCAGTGGCCTTGGCATCAGGGGCATCCTGGCGGGTTAGAGTGGACACCTGAGCCTGGCCTTTGAACTCCGTTCGGATCAGACGGGCGGGGATCTCCGCCGCCTCTTCGTCCACCAGCTCGATGGAAGGATTGGCGATGAGCTGAACCTGCTGCTCCAATGCTCCTCCCGCAGGGACGACGGTGACCGTGGCCTGGGGCCAGACAAGGAGCACACCTCCTGCTACGGCCAGCGCAGCTCCCAGGATTAAGACCAGGAGTAACAGCCACTCTTCCCAGCCACCGCGAGTCTTTCGACTGCCTCTCCAAGTCGACAGACCAGGGGACTCACGCCGCTGCTGTTCTCGCAAGGCGCGGCCTGGCTCTCTCTCTTTGGCACGCCCTTTCTGAGCCAAGGACCTGACCTTTTTTTGAGCCCGTCCGACAGAGCCGGACACGGGCAAGCCGTAGCGCCGGGCCAGGGTCCGGACTTGGGGATCGTGGCTGACCAACGCCACGGCCAATCCCTGCGCTGCCACGCAGCGGAGCAGCAGGGCGAAGTCAACCTCTCGTCGGAAGAGCCGCGTGCCACCGGGCACAACCACAACCGCCTGCCTCCCTGTGCCCCTTAGCGTATGGGGCACTGCCCTCAGCCTGGCCTGGACGACAGTCATGTTATCCCCATGCGCCAGGTGGATCACTGCTATTCCTGGCGGACTGGCCAGGGAGCTCACTGAAGTCTGCGCAGTCATTATGTCAACTTCTCGCCTACCAGAGTTGGAACCCGGGCGACGGCTTCGCGCAGCCGGGCTGAATCGCCACCGCCTGCCTCGGCCAGGGTGGCCCGTCCCCCACCGCCGCCGCCCATAACCTTGGCCACCTCCCGGATCAGCCAATCAGCACGGAGCCCTCGGCTCACCAGATCGTCAGTAACGGCCGCTACCAGCGCAGGCCGGCCATCAATGTTCGCTCCCAGAACAGTGGCGCCAGAGGTAACCTGCTCCCGGAACCAGTCGCTCATCTCGCGCAGGGTCTCCCGATCCGGAGCCGTCACCACCGCTGCCAGCACCGGCACACCGCGTACTTCTTGTATCTGACTCAACAGAGACTCGAACTCCATTCTTGCACCCTGACGCCGCATATCTTCCAGTTCGCGCTCTCGGTCGCGCAGTTCCTGCTGGAGGGCCTCGATGCGAGCTGGCACTTCATCGGGACTACAAGCCAGCCATTCTGCCACCTCCTGCAAGCGATCCCAGCGGGCCCGCACGAGGTCCAGCGCTGCGTGGCCTGTCACGGCCTCAATCCGCCGCAGTCCGGCGCCGACACTCGACTCGCCGGTGATGAGGAAGAGCCCGATCTCGCCGGTGGTGTGACAGTGGACGCCGCCACACAGCTCCCGGCTGAAGGGGTGCTCCCCCTCACCGATGCTCACGACGCGCACCACATCGCCATACTTCTCATCGAAGAGTGCGATCACTCCGCTCTCCACCGCCTCTCGATAGCCCGACTGGGCTGTGCGCACCGGATGACTGCCCAGAGACAGATCGTTCACCTGGCTTTCGACACGGCGAAGCTCCTCTGGAGTGAGTGCCTGCGGATGGGTGAAATCGAAGCGAAATCGCTCCGGAGTCACCAGCGACCCGGCCTGCTGGACGTGTTGGCCCAGGACAGATCGAAGTACGTGATGCAGGAGGTGTGATGCAGTGTGGTTGCGGGCGATGTCGTGCCGCTGGTCAACATTGACGGTCGCTTGGACCAAGTCTCCAACAGCAACTCTGCCGCGAGCAACATCGCCGTAGTGGACTATGAGCCCTGGTCCTACCGGCGCTCGCGTGTCAGCGATCGTGATCGTGCCGTTTTTCGCGCCAAGCACGCCAGTATCCCCTACCTGCCCTCCGGCTTCAGCATAGAAGGGTGTTCTATCCAGAACTACTTCTACCTGCTGCCCTTCCGTCACTCGATCAACCGCCTGGTTGGTAACAGTCAAGCTCAGGACTCTGGCCTGGGCCTGGAGGGTGTGATAGCCAACGAAATCCGTCTGCGCCAGATTGCGCCATTCCCGCCTGGTAATCACAGCGTCAGCAGTGAAGAACTTCTGGGCCGCTCGTGCACGGGCCCGCTGCTCAGCCATAGCCTCCTGGAACTCTGTCTCATCCACGGTGAAGCCCCGCTCGCGGGCGATGTCTCGGGTCAGGTCCAGGGGAAAGCCGTAGGTATCGTAGAGCCTGAAGGCCTCGCGCCCGGGGATCGTCCTGAGATGCGCGGACAGAGCTTCTTCCATCTGCCTCGCCAGTTGCGCTAGTACTCGCTGCTGCGCTTCCTGTACTGGCTGCAGAACTCGTTTCCACTCGCGCTCTAGTAATGGTTGCTCAACTATTTTGCTCCAATAGTGCTCTTGGAGCGACTTCATGGCTACTTCCGCTAGTTGCTGCTCGCTCTGTTGCACTGCAACCCTTGTGGCTTCTGCTAGTCGCTGTTGAACCTCTTCCGGGCGAATGACGGCTGCTTCCAATAGTCGCTGCTGACTCTCTTGCAGCCGGCGCATTGCCGCTTCCATCAGCCGCTGGTGCCCCTCTTGCACTAGAACCTTTGTGTCTTCTGCCAAACGCCGTTGAACCTCTTCCAAGCCAATGACGGCTGCCTGCAATAGCTGCTGCTGGCTCTCTTGCAGCCGGCCCACCACCGCTTCCACCAGTTGCCGAGAAGTCTCTCGCAGCGAATGCGTGGCTTCTTCCGCTAGCTGTCTCCGAGCATCAGCGAGAACAGTGAACCTATCTAGGCCCACATCGAGCGTCTCCTGGAAGCGACGCTCCTCCTGAGTGATGGTATCCAGGATGAACGCGCGCCGCTGCTTGAGCTCGACGAAGTAATGGCCCATGATCTCGATGGCCAGCTCCGCCAGCGGGGCCAGGAAGGGACCATCGAAGCCCAGGAGCTTGCCATGGCGGGCCGCCCGCCGCAGGATGAGGCGCAGCACGTAGTTCCGCCCCTCATTCCCTGGAAGCACCCCATCCCCGATGAGGAAGGCCAGCGCGCGGGCGTGGTCGGCCAGGATGCGGTAGCGGACGATCTCCGCCTGCCGCTCTTCGCTCGTGTGTCCCAGCATCTCCTGCGCTCGGTCCAGGATGGGAGTGAAAAGATCGGTATCGTAGTTGGTGTCCACACCCTGCAACACCGCGACGACCCGCTCGAAGCCCATGCCGGTGTCCACATGTTTGGCCGGCAGATCCTTCAGGGAGCCATCAGCCTGGCGGTCGTATTGGATGAACACCAGGTTCCAGATCTCGATGAATCGGCGGCAATCGCCATTGACTGCGCACACATGCCCTGGCACATGCGCCATGTCACAGGCCTGAGGGCCGTAGTCCAGGTGGATCTCGCTATTCGGGCCGCAGGGCCCGGTGTCGGCGGGGGCCCAGAAGTTGTCCTTTCGTCCGAAGAAGAGGATGTGCGAGGGATCCATATCCGTCTCAGACTGCCAGAAACCTACCGCCTCGTCATCACGGGGCAGATTGCTCTTGTCGTCCTCGAAGCAGGTGACGTACAGCCTGTCCTTGGGCAGACCCCACACATCGGTCAGCAGTTCCCACGCCCAGCGAATGGCCTCCCTCTTGTAGTAGTCGCCGAAGGACCAGTTCCCCAGCATCTCGAAGAGCGTGTGATGGTACGGCGATGGCCCGACCTCCTCCAGGTCATTGTGTTTACCCGAGACGCGCAGGCACTTCTGGGAGTCGGCGGCGCGCTTGTAGGGACGTGTGCCGATCCCCAGGAACACATCCTTGAACTGGAGCATCCCCGCATTGGTGAAAAGCACCGTGGGATCATTCTGGGGTACCAGGGGGGCATAGGGCACGATGGTGTGTCCCCGAGCCTCGAAGAAATCGAGAAACTGCTGACGGATTTGGCTACTGGTTGGAACGGACATCCATTCTCCCTCTCCGTGCGAGCTGTGCATCCTGCATTTTAGTTCAATTAGCGCCGCCTGTCAAACTTCGGCTAGCAGGCGGGGTGCAGCATGGAGATCGCCAATTTGATTTTCCAACTCAACTCAGGTATAATGGGAAATTGGGTACGTTGAAGGAGGTGCAGAGGGAGTCAAGGAAGACGAGGTCCACCCAGACAATTTAAGATAAGAGGCACTTGTCGGCCGCTTGGGCACTTTTGCGCTGTGTGAACCGCCGACGAGCCGTCCGAGGTTCGTGACACTCGCTTCAGATGCCGTTTCGACCCGCCCTGGAGCTGAGAAATACTATCGGAATGGTCTTCTGAGTGGTTCTGAAGCCTGAATGTGCAGTTCAGAAGAGCCTCAAAGCAACTCTAGTTCAACATAATGCTTATCTTAAATTGTCTGGGAGTGAGTCGGTCCTTTTGACAACAAGGACGATAGGAGTATAATATAGGCAGGAGGAGGTGTAATCAATGGCCGTTATCGAGAAAGAGATTAAACTTGTGGGCTCCAAAGGGGAGCAGGAACTGGTCGGCCTGTTCGACAGTGGGGCTACCTATTCCTGCATTGATCGGGCCCTAGCCAAGGAGTTGGAGATACTCATCCCCCTCCCCACCCCCCTCTCTTTGGAGACAGCGGAGGCGGGGAGAATGGTGGAGGTGAAGGAAAGGGTGACTCTGGACTTTCACTTGGAGGGCTATCGCTTTTCGGATGAGTTCATGGTCATCCCTGGTCTCTCAAGTCAGCTCATCATTGGAGCCAAGACGATGCAGGCCTGGCGCTTCAAGCTCGACTTCGAGGCGGATGACGTGATCATTGATCCCCGGGTGACCAGGCTGCGACTGCTGTGAGGAGAGGGGAGACTGGTTACCAGGGTGAGGCTTGAGGGACAGAGGTTCACAGCCCTCAAGGAAAGCTTCGGTGGGCAGGAAAGATTGGACAGAGAATCTTACACACCGAGACCGTCTCAGAGTGGAGTTCACTACCAGAAAAGGTGGCGTCATAGAGATAGGCCTGATTCAGTACGAAGCTGAGATTGAGGGCCAATGGAAGCCCTTGGTCAGATATGACATGGCGCATGGCTTCTTCCACCGCGACATACTGAGGCCAGATGGCACTCAGGAGAAGCTAGAGATACGCTACACCGATCTGGCAGAAGGTCTTACCACAGCTTTGGAGGAGATACATCGTCAATGGGAATTCTACCGGCAGGCCTACGAGGGGAGGATAAGGAAATGACTCTGACGCGTGAGGAAATGTTCAAGCGAAATCTGGCTCTGACTAAGAAGCGACTGCTGCGTGCATTGGAAAACCCCAGAGTGCTGCAGCCGATAGTTCCCGGTGCGCACGTGATCAACCTCCCTCAAAACGATCCGGAGTTGCTTAGGGCCAACCTGGCCATGGCCATGGAGCTGGCCAAGAGAGGAGATGGGCGTCCCATCGTGATGATCCCGGAAGTGACCGAGAGGGAGCGCTGGCAAGAGTTCCGCGAATTTATAGTCGGCAAACGGATCGTAGATGTTATTCCCAATGAGGGTGGTACCTGCCTTGATCTGATCTTTGAAGATGAGACCCACGTTCAACTCCGCGCCCTCGCTTGGACTAATGAGGAAGGGGAGGAACAGTCCTTCATTGATTGGATTTTGACTTGAGCTGCCTGTAGGCCCTTGCTGGCCTGACACAACATAGCCGCCAACATTGAGAAATGCGCCAGCCAAGGGCGTGCTTTTGAGTGCCCTGAGGCTAGCTTTTTGTTGGGGGCGGATGCCCAAAGGTAGTGAAGAGGGGAGATGTAACGATGCGAAAAGGGAAAGCGAGTTTGAAGGATAGAGTGGTCGCTTGGGTTGGCAAGGTAGCAAGGCTGACCTCACTACTTCCCCTGTTTCTCATCGTCGCCGACACCATGCTAGAGAGCCTAGTGCCGGCCAGCGGCTCGGCATCCGTGAACGCTCAGGACGCGAACACTCACGAGACTGTGCTCACCATTCCAGTCGGCGAGGATGGCGTGCGTTATTCTGGGGCGGGGCCGGAAATACTAACCTGGGGACCGGCTGGCTTTACTGTTGCACCGGATGGGAGTTTCTGGATCGCTGACACAGTTAGCAACCGCCTCCTGCATTACAGCCCCGAAGGGAAGCGCCTCAACACGATAAACCTCGATGCTTATCAAGTAGTGGGAGCTGGTGACCTAGAGATCGCTGCTTCCGATATCTTTGTGCTGGATATCGCAGCGGTTATCCCCAGGATACTTCGCCTGTCACCTGCTGGGGAGTTACTGGCAAGCTACGAACTTCCAAGAGGTCTACGTCTTGAGAATGGCCTGAGCGGGATTGCCGTTGGCGATCTGGGTGAGGTGCTGGTCGAGCGTGAGGGCGGCGTGTTTGTCTCCATGCTCGTGGACGCAGATGGCAGGATTGCCCTGACCGCTCTGGACGGGTATATCCATCGTGGGCGGCCGTACACCGCTCGTCCAGCGGATTTGACTGCTGCGGATACCACACGTGGGTACATCACTGCTGGCGATACACACATTGAGGTGGACGTTACCCACAGCTTAGGTGGCCTGCGCCTGCTCGGAGTCAACGCCGATGACAGTTTCTATGTCGTCGTAGACGAAGTAGCGATCGCTAGTTCAGGGATTCAAGTGGATCAGACCGTACGCCACTACAACGCTGATGGTGAGTTACTCGGCCTAGCCCGTGTGCCACTTGCTGAGCAGTACACCTCCGTCGCTCATGGTCTTGCGGTCGGCCCCGGCGGTGAGGTCTACACGCTGATCACCCGCCCCAACCGTGTCGAGGTACAACGCTTGAGATTTTCTCGCGAATTGAGACCGATTCTCTTCGCCGCGTATGCGGAGAAGAGCCCCCGCAGCAGCGAAGACCATGGAAGTGCGGTGCTCAGTTGCGTCACTCGTGACTCGATGATGAACATTGCCTCAGGATACACAAATAACTCGACTGTAGTGAACCCCTAGAATTGGACGCCTACCAAAGTGAATGTAGAATAAGTCCAAAAAGGGGGGAAACACAATGGCAAAGCGACGGACGTTCAAGGCAGACTTCAAGGCCCAGGTAGTCCTTGAAG
>Ga0209979_1002137_pt1 | contig 19578 bp, 14 predicted proteins | sample AnhtaG_FD_183114 | JGI IMG/M metagenome (GOLD analysis project Ga0209979, IMG submission 183114) | Deep subsurface microbial communities from Anholt, Denmark to uncover new lineages of life (NeLLi) - Anholt_01485 metaG (SPAdes) (version 2) | ecosystem: Environmental > Aquatic > Marine > Oceanic...
CTCTCCGATAGGATGCTATCGCCCTTCCCACCTGCCCCCCCTTGAAATAGGCATTACCCAGATTGTAGTAAATCTCGACTCCTTCAAATCCGGTGTTTAGAATTACCCCATAATCCTCAACGGCACCCTTATAATCAGCGCGGTCATATCTCACACTTGCGGAGTTGAAGAGGGAATCAGCCAGCTGAATACCTTGCCCCCACGCTACTGCGTTAAGCAGGAATAATAGGAAAAGCAACTTCCTCATCAGCCCTTCAAAAGCTCCTCTAAGTTGTCGATCAGCTCTTGAGCTCTCCGCAGAAGCTCCTCTCTCCGGACGGGATTATCGGAGGTGGGAGCGAAACGCGCGAAGTCACAATCCTGAAGCAGGGACTTCACCTCCGCAATCGTCTCCGACGGGGCTCCTCGACTTCTCATTTTTTGCTCGACCATCTGAGAGGTCAAACCTGCAGCCGGGAGGTTGAATTTGTCACCGAGGTAACCGCCTAGGGCATTTGTTATCTCGGCGTAGAAATCGGAAGGCCTCTCAGCGGATAGAAGTCTCCGGGCAGCCTTAAATCTTTTGGCACTGACCCTCTTCGCTCTCCTTTCGCGGGCGTAAGCGATATCAGCGTTCAATCTCTCCTTACGATTAGAATAAATCCAGCAGAAGGCCAGAAAGCCGAGCGGAAGAAGTTGCAGAGCCAGAAACCAGGCCTGCCGGTAAAGCGCTCCCGGCTTTGAGGGCGGAGACAGCTTCGTCTTAAGATACAGGAGGTCTTTGATACCGGCTCCGATCTCGGAGTAACTCACCCCCGGAACCTCGGCTACCAGAGGTTGAGTGGAGGGGAGAGAGGTGACAACAAATGGCTTGGTTGCAACGGTCTCGTAGGCCCTGGTCTCCGGGTTGAAGAAGGTATATTTTATCGCCGGAAAGCTGAACTTGCCCGGAGACTTCGGAATGAACACCTCCTCGAAAATCTTGCTCCCGGAGATCCTCTCGCTGCGGTTGTTGACGTTCTCGGAGCTTCCGGAGCTGTAATGTCGGAAGTCGGGCAGCTCTGGAAACCTGGGAGATCCGATGGTCTTTATGTTGCCAACTCCGGAAACCTTGATTCTCATTGTGATCGGCTGATTCATCTCCACCTTAGTGGTGTCGGCCCCAAGTGAAATCTTGAAGGAACCGACTGCACCGGCGAAGTTCGGCAACTCACCGATCTGCGGAAGCGCCAGAATCTTCACCGACAGGGGGTCGCTCTTCAGTCTGACCTCTCTACCGCGGGCAAAGCCGAAGAAATCATCATCGAAGATGCTGAAGGGATCGCGTCTCCGCCCGCGCCCTTCAACCGTAACCTTAAGCTCGAAAGGCTCAACGGTGAATTCCCCCGAGGCAGTGGCAAAGAGGGCCTTCTTGATTTCGTTAACTAGGTATCGTTTACCCTCGATCACCTGATAATACTGCTTCTGAGGGGATAGCTCCTCCACCCAGAAGCCGGTGTAAGAAGGAGAGGTAAGCTGAGGCTGATCTAAAAGCCTGACGGAGGTGTAGAACTTGAGATTTAAGGTTATCTGTTCCCCGACGAAAGCCTCCTTCTTGTCTAATTTGGATTGGAGGAAAAGCTCGCCTCCACCGGCGAGGGCTTCTCCCTTTATCTCCCCCCCGGAGGGGATCTTTCTCGTCAAAGCCCTGCCCGCCTTCACCACGATCTTTATCGGTTGGGTCTGATAGGTCTGCCCCTGGTATTTCAGAGTAACGGCTCCGATGTAGAACTGCCCCTCCTTCTTGGGAACCATGGTGTAGTTGTAGATCACCGAGGAGGAGACCTTTCCATTCACGAAGCTGAAACTTGTAGAGCGTCCCGAAGAGTAAACCTCGAAGTCCTCGATCAAGGGCAGCTCCGGATCGGGCAGATTACGCTTTCCGGAGACCTCGATTGTCAAGGTGATCTGATCCTCTAAGGTGACCTCGGTCTTGTCGACGTAAGCCCGGAAAGACAAGTCCTGAGCAAGAACACCGCTGGCGCAAACAAAAGCAGTAAGAAGACAGATGAGTGAGAAGTTAAACCCTTTCCCCATTTTCCTACCAGTCTTTCAACACCCTTCTGGAAGCGCCCGTGAATCTGCGTTGCTCTTTCTGGAGTTCTTTTTCGTCGTCCTTCAAGGCATTCAAGATCCTTTCCGCCTCCTCCCTGCTCATCCCCTCCTTTGGTTCCGGTTGCATTTGAGGCTGTTGTTGCGCAGAATCCATTTGAGCTTGCTGTTGTTGCTGCTGCTGTTCCATTTGTTGAGATTCATCCTGCTCCTTTTGATCCTGTTCCCCCTGTTGTTTCTCTCCCTCCTTGTCCTCTCCTTCTTGTTGCTTCTGCTGATCCATCATCTCTTTTAATTTTTTACGCACGAACTCCAGATTGTATTTGGCCTCCATATCATCGGGAGTGAGATCCAGGCATTTCTCGTATGCTTGAATCGCCTCCGCCAACTTCCCTGCCCGATAGAGCGAGTTCCCCTGGTTATAATAGGTCTGAGCCTCCAGTTTCGGATCCTCGGTGTAAAAGGCCTTACTGTATTTCTCGATTGCCTCTTCGTATCTTTCCTGTTGATACAGGGTGTTGGCCATATTGTAATGAAGTTTCGGCTCTTCCGGCTTTTCGATTTCCGCATCCTGATAATGCCTCATAGCCGACTCATAGTCAGCCTTCCCGTAGGACTTGTTTCCGGCTTTGACAGCGCCGGAGAAGTCATCGGCATCGGCGAGGTTAACTCCCCCAAAAGCCAAACTCAAAAGTAAAACTGAAATTGCGACTTGTCGATATTTCATATCTCTCAAGCGACTATGTTTCAGATACCATCGACTCTCTCTTCGATAGCTTCTTCCTATCGGTGATAAAAGCCTCCAAGGCGAAACAGAGTACCGCCAGGAAAAGAGGATACTGAAAACGGTCTTCGTACTGGGTCATGAGGCGGCTGGCCAGCTCCTTTTTCTCCATCCCGGAGACCTCCTCGTAGATTTTATCCAGCTCCATCTCCCCATAGGTGGCCCGGTAATATTTTCCACCGGTAGTGAGAGCAATCTTCTGCAGGGCGACCTCATCCAACTTGCTCAAGACCACGGAGCCGGAGCGGTCTTTCTTAAAGCCTTGCATCTGACCCTGCTTGCCCCTCAGAGGGATCGGTTCCCCTGCGGGGGAGCCGACGCCGATGGTGTAAACCTTGATGCCCTCCCTGGCGGCAGCTTCTGCAGCAGACTCCAAATCCCCCTCGTGGTCTTCTCCATCAGTGATCAGAATCAGGACCTTGTATTTCCTCTCCTTCTGATTGAAAGCCTTCACCGAGATGTTTACGGCGTTGGCGATGGCGGTTCCCGGGATCGGGATCGACCTTTCATCCATTATCTCTAAGAACATCTTGGCGGCACCATAATCCAGAGTCAAGGGACACTGGACGAAAGCCTCCCCGGCGAAAACCACCAACCCGATGCGGTCGCCCTCCAGTTTATCCAAGAGAGTGCGGATCTCCTGTTTGGCCTTCTCCAAGCGGTTAGGTTTAATGTCCTCGGTCAACATCGAGATGGAGGTGTCCAGGGCAATCACAAGATCGACACCCTGCCTCTTCATCATCATCAATCTGGTTCCCAGTTGGGGGCGAGCTGAAGAGATTACCAGAAGGAAGATTCCAACGAAGAGCAAAGCCACCTTCAATTTCCTCTTTCTGGTGCTGACCGAACCGGACAGCTTCGCAATCAAATCCAGGTTCCCGAAAACCTCCTTGGCTCTCTTTCTGCGATATGAGGCCCAGAGAAAAAGGAGCCACAAAACCGGCAGGATGAAAAGTCCATAGAGATATATGGGCTGAGCGAATCTCACCTTAAGGAATCCTACGAAACTTGCTGTTTGCCAGTATAAGCTCCAGACAGAGGAAAAGGAAACCGTAGAGCGCAAAATACCCGAAAAGCTCGCTGAACTGCATATACTCCTTCACTTTGATTTCAGTCTTCTCCAGGGCGCTTATCTCCTCGTAAATTCTCTTGAGACCTTCGGTGTCCTTGGCCCGAAAATATCTCCCCTCAGTTATGGAAGCGATCTTTCTTAAGCTCTCCTCGTCCAGTTGCACTTGCAGGGGGACATACCTCCGCCCGAAGAGGGGGTCATCGACCGGATAGAGAGCCACCCCGGGCTTGCCGGCACCGATGGCGTAGATCTTGATGTCAAAAGTCCTCGCCAACTGTGCCGCGGTTAATGGGTCGATCTCCCCGGCGTTGTTTACGCCGTCGGTCAGAAGGATAATCACCTTGCTTTTGGCATTGGAATCCTTCAGGCGATTGACGGCATTTGCGATCGAGAGTCCGATGGCGGTGCCGTCCTCAATCATCCCGAAATCGACCTGCTCCAAGAAGCTCAATAACACTCCATAATCTAAAGTCAATGGACACTGGGTAAAGCTCTGCCTGGAGAAAACCACCAGCCCGATGCGATCGGAGGTGCGGTCGGTGACGAAATCCCGGATCACTCCTTTGGCGGCATAGAGGCGATTGTGAGGTTTGAAATCCTCCGCCCGCATGCTCCCCGAGATGTCTAAGACCAACATAATGTCGACTCCCTCGGTCTCCACATCGATGCTCTTTCTGCCGGACTGAGGCCTTGCTAAAGCGAGAATCAGAAGAGATAATCCCAAAGCCCGCAGAAGCACAAGAGAGTGTCTCAATTTCAGAGTGGTGGAGGGCCTGAGTTTCCTGACCAGATTCAGGTCCGAATATCTGATGCTTGCCCTCTGACCCTTGGTTTTCCTGAAATACCATAAAAGGTAAAGGGGCACCAACAGAAGTAACACCAGGAAAATTGGACTCGCAAATTTGAACATCTGCGTCGTACTTTTTAGCGACCGTATTGCGGAACTGTAGCGGAAGGCTTTAGCCTTCCACTTCATGGAAACCTGAAGGTATCCGCTACACGCTTCTTGTCTTCATCTCCTCTGTTTTCATTGCGCCTTCCTGTGGTGTCAGGAATTTCTTCCTGACACTTTTCCGTCGGGTGGAAACACCCGACGGCACCGAACGGCGGTGATAAATTCACCGCCCTACGGGTTTAGATGGGTCTTGGAAACCTGAAGGTTTCCGCAACAAGTTCCTCACGCAGTTTACGTTTTCACCTCTTCCAGTCTGGTTACAGTCTCTTCTGCGACTGCGGTCGGAATCGTCTCCTCCACAATATACCTTGCAGAGGAGAAATCGTTCTCGATCTCTTCACTTGAGGGAATGTATTTCGCAAACTTCACCAAATCGGCGGACTCTAAGAAATTCGCAGCCCTGTTGTAGAGCCAGCTATCAAAACGGGCTTTCCTCATATTCTGCTTGATTTCGTAAGTGGTCATATCGACGGCGGCGATTTGGAAACGCCGCTCTATATACCGTTTCACGATTTCGGAAAGCCTGAGGTAATAGAACTTCACCTGCCCGGTCTCGAGCAAATCGGATGATTCCAATTCAGAGAGAGCCGATAAAGCCTCCTCCCAGGGAGGAATCGGAGGTTCAACTTTCTCTTCCTTTAGTGGAGGGTGCAACTTCCTGTAGCGCCAATACCACAATCCCGCTCCAACTAGCAGCAAAAGCGCGGCGATGATGAGATAGGACAGGTAGTTTGCGGGAACGCTCGCCTGCGGTTTGAGTCCCCTTATGTCGGTGGTATCTTCAGCAGTTGCAATTACCGATTCGACCATAACCGTCAAAGGCTCGGAGGTGATGCTATGTTCGACGCTGTCCGCAGTCAGGTATCCAATCTCTAAAGGGGGTATAACATATTCGCCCGTCGTGAAGGTGGTGATAACGTATTCGCTCTTGTTCACCATCTGTCCCTGCTTATTCTTCTTCTCAGGATAGGTTTTGTAGTCCTTGACCTCGAAGGCTCCCAAATTCGCTCCCAGGTTAAGAGGCAGAAGATTAATGGAGGGGTCGTAGATTATCTCCAAGGTGTAAAGGACTCGGTCGCCGATAGTGATGGTCGATTTATCCACCGACGAGTTCACCCGGATTAACTCCTCTTCCGCGGACAAGAGAGCTGTCGTTCCACCCAGAACGATTAAGATTAGAATGAACAGATTCTTCCTATTGAGAATCATAACTGATCTTCGAAAATCTCAACCTTCTCAGCTTTCATCAATCTGGCGATCAATTTGTCGAACTCCTGCTGGGAGCGCTCCTGCTGAAGCTTGAGTCTGGCCAGCTCCTTGACTTCGCCGAAAGACTTACCTTCGAACTCGTCTTCGTGTGCGTGATAATACAATTCAGCATCACTATCGTTGACCTCTATCTTGGAATAAACCTCCTCCTGAAAGATCTTCTGAACCAGAAGCTGTTTTTTCACATCCTCCAGACCTTTCAAAACTTCCGGGTCTTTGTCGTAACCTTTCCTCAGAGCAGAATCGTAGAGCAGCTCCGCTCCTACATACTGTTTCAGGAACTCCAACCTTCTTTCTCTAGTATTTGTCTCCTTCTGGGCGAAATCCGGTAGCCGGCTGATCTGCTCTTCTAACTCGCTGAGGGTGACCTCTCTTTTTCCAATTCTCGCCACCACCTTGCCACCCGGTGTTCCTGTTTTCTCACTAGTGGAAGTCTCCCTTTCCAATTCTCTTTGGGCATCGAAGGAGCGCCCCAGTCTCTCGTAGCACTCGACCAACTTTAGGCTCAATTCTCTCTCCAGATGTTCCTCCGGTTTCAAGAGCTTCGCCCTGAGAAATCTGGCGGCGGCGTTCTCGTAGTCGCCGAGTTTCTCCATGTAGATTTTCCCCACCAGGTAATTGAGGTTGGCGCTCTTCTTTTCAGACAACTTGCCGGTTTCCAAAATTCTGTCGTATTCGGCGATCGCCTGAGAGTAGAGCCTATTGTCAGCGAGAGCATTCGCATATTCCTGCATTTTGTCAATATCAGTTTCCGCCTCCCCTCTGGACAGAGACTTAACGATCAGAAATGCCTGAGCTGCAAGGATCAGAAGCAATAGAATCCACAGGATCGGTGAGTAAGTCTTACTCTCTTTCATCTTCTAACGGAAACGTTTCGCCCGCATTCGGAAAAACCTCACCAGAGGTTCAACGTAGGATTCGGAGGTGAGAATATCTATATGGTCGATGTTTATGGAGCGAAAGAGACGATTTCTCTCGGCCTCCTCCTGAGCGTTGTAGTCGCAAAAATACTCTCTCACCCGCAAATCGTTGGTATCGATTAACATTTGCTCCCCGGTCTCGGAATCCTCTAACTCGATTAAGCCGATCTTGGGAAGCTCCACCTCCCTGAGGTCGGTGATCTTTATGGCGACGATATCGTGCCTGCGGTTCGCCATCTTCAATGACCTTTCGAACCCTTTGTTCAGAAAATCGGAGATGAGAAAGACCACCGCCCTTTTGGTCAACACCTGAGAGAGGAAAGTGAGAGCCTGGTCGATATCGGTGCCTCGACCTTGAGGCTTAAAATAGAGCATCTCCCGTATCAGACGAAGGACGTGTTGTTGTCCCTTCTTGGGGGGGACGAATTTCTCCACCTGGTCGGTGAAGAGAATGAGCCCCACCTTGTCGTTGTTCTTTATGGCTGAGAAAGCTAAGAGAGCGCCGATTTCGGCGGCGATTTCCTCCTTCAGGTTTCTGGTGGTGCCGAACATCCCGGAACGAGAGAGGTCCACCAACAGAACCACCGTCAACTCCCTCTCCTCCCTGAACTTCTTGATGAAAGGATAACCGTATCGGGCGGTGACGTTCCAGTCGATGTTCCTGACATCATCTCCGGGCTGATATTCCCGCACCTCGATGAATTCCATCCCCTGCCCCTTAAAGGTAGAGTGGTATTGGCCGGAGAAGACGTCATTCACCAGGCGGTTGGTTGAGATCTCAATCCGCCGAATCTTTTTTATGAGTTCCTTGGGTATCATTCAGGATTTCAGTTGTTGTGTCAAACGCCCACATCAAATCGTGGTGTCAAATGCCCACATTTGACACCTTAGGTGACCGTCAGATGTGGGCATCTGACGGCACCGCGTTAGCTTCCGGAGGGCATGAATGCCCTCCCTATTCTGGCTAAGGAACCTCAATATGGTCGAAGACCTGTCGTACGATATTCTCTGAGGTTATCTCCTCCGCTTCCGCCTCGTAGGTCACAATTATTCTGTGCCTTAAAACGTCCATGCCGATTGACTTGATATCCTCCGGGGTGACATAACCGCGACCCCTCAAGAATGCGTGCGCCTTCCCCGCCAGATTGAGATAGATCGTGGCTCTGGGTGAGGCTCCATAGGCAATCAAATCCTTTAAGTCGAGGCCGTACTCATCCGGATTCCGAGTCGCCATTACGATGTTGACGATATACTCCTTGACCTTCTGGTCAATGTAAACCTCGTGAACCACCTTGCGGGCTTTGAGGATGTCCTCCGGGGAGATTACCCTGTTGACCTCGTAGGTCTGACCTATCGTCATCCGATTCTGAATCTCCATCTCCTCTTCCTTGTCAGGATAGGTGACGGAGAGTTTTAACATGAAGCGATCAACCTGCGCCTCCGGAAGTGGGTAAGTCCCCTCCTGCTCGATCGGATTCTGAGTCGCCAAAACCAGGAAGGGTCGATCCAGCTTGAAAGTGTTCTCTCCGATGGTGACCTGCCTCTCCTGCATCGCCTCCAAAAGGGCACTCTGGACTTTCGCCGGAGCTCTGTTTATCTCGTCCGCCAAGATTATGTTTGCGAAGATCGGGCCCTTCTTGGTGGTGAAGCCGCCGTCCTGAGGATTGTAAATCAAGGTGCCGATCAAATCCGCCGGCAATAGATCAGGTGTGAACTGAATCCGTTGGAATTTGGTCTGGATCGCGTCCGAGAGGGTCTTGACCGAGAGCGTCTTCGCTAAGCCCGGCACCCCCTCGATCAAGATATGCCCGTCGGCCAAGAGCCCCACCAAAAGCCGTTCGACCAGGTAATTCTGGCCGACGATCACCTTGCCGATCTCGTCGGTCAACTGCTTAATGAAAACCGACTCTTTTTCTACTTTTTCCTGAATGACCTTTATGTCCTGATGCATTCACGCCTCCGAAATCAAGCCATGTTCTTCAAACGACTCACAGTTAAATGTATTTTTTACTATCCATCAACCCTCTGGTTCCAGAACTTCTCTCAAGAGGGATAAAATCTCTTTCTTCTCCTCCTGCGACGATTCCTTGAAGCCAAAGCGAACCTGGTCACACGCCAGAAGAACTTCTCTCAACCTATCCGATGTCTCCTGTGCCAACTCTCTCTGTTCCAGTTTTGCTATGACATCGGCAGTGGTCAAGGCCTTTCCGGTCAGTTCATATTTTTCCTGGATGTAATCCAGGGTGATCGACCTGACCCTGCCGTAGAACTCCTCGGAGGAAAGATTCCCCAGTCCGCTCTCGATTTCACTGAGTTCCTTCAGGAGCCGCTCTTCCAATGTCGGAGGGGGAACCTCCGCAGCAGAAACTGCGGCGCTTTCACGTTTGGACACAGCAAAGCGATATATCAGAAAAACGATAACTCCGGCAGCGATGGCAATCGCTACCATCAATGGCAGGAGACCGAGGTTGAGTCTCCTTGACGAAGTCAGAGGAGTTATTTCTAACTGGATTGGTTGCGTCTCCAAGAAGGAACTCTCTCCCGTCTCAGTGTGCCTGTAATTTACCTGAACTCTACCGATGGTTCCGACACCTTCACCTTCTCCCTTTAGTACAAACTTGTATTTTCGCAGAGTGATATCTCTCCCCTGGTCGAGTTTGGTTTCGACAGAGGAACTGCTGGACACTATTTTTAAATTGTCCGCGCTCGGCGGGGGGAGCGGTTCGATTTCGAAAGCATCCTGAGAACCGAACCACTTCAGGGTGATAGTCAGAGTGGTCGTCTCATTCTGAGGGAGCTGGGTCTCATCAACAGAGGCACGGAGTTCTATCCTTGCCTCCTGAAATATCCCCTCATCTTCGGATGCAACCCTCCCGAAAGCTGCCAATAGCAGGAAGATCAGCGAAGTTCGGACAAAGGCCGTTCTTTTTGAACCCGCAAACATTTGTAGGATGATTATAAATCGGCTGGCCATCTTTGTCAACCTCGGCAGGACGCTGCAGGGAGAGGAGAGATGGAACACGGTCGGTTTCTCATGCTGGAGCAGATCCATACAGATCCGTATCGGAGGTTGTACCCCTGCCCCCGTTTAAGGTTCGGTCAGGACCGAAGTCCCGCTTGTTGCGGGACGTGTCCTGACCGCAAACACTATCAGTTTACTGTTCACTGTTTGCTGTTTACTGGTTACCACTCACTACTCACTACTCACCACTAACCACTCACCACTCATCTCCCTCTTGCGACAGACGGAGCAACTCTTTATTTTGAAGCTCAAATTGGAGAGCGAGAAATCAACTCTGCGGAGGTGTGATGGCCAAAGCGATAGTGACCGGCGGCGTTGGATTCATCGGTTCAAATCTGGTGGACGCTTTGATTAAAGAGGGGCATCAGGTGACAATAATCGACGACCTTTCCACCGGAAGAAAGGAAAACCTCAATCCCCGGGCCAAATTCCACCAGGTGGATATCCGTTCGGTCGTGGTGGACAAAATCTTCGAGGAGGAGAAGCCGGACTATCTCTTTCACCTGGCGGCACAGATGAACGTGAGAGCCTCGGTCGAAGACCCCAAATTCGACGCTGACGTCAACATCCGTGGGGGCATAAATCTCCTTCAGTCTGCTGAGAAGCATAATGTCAAAAAGGTGATTTTCTCCTCCACTGGCGGAGCCATCTACGGGGAGCAGAACTACTTCCCCGCCGATGAAGAGCATCCCGCCAGACCGGTTTCGCCCTACGGGGTGAGCAAACTCTCATTTGAGAAGTACCTCCATTATTTCCAGGTGGAATATGGTCTCGAATATGTCTCCCTGAGGTACGCCAACGTCTATGGCCCTCGGCAGTCTCATCTGGGAGAAGCCGGCGTGGTGGCGATCTTCTACGACCGTCTTCTCGCCGGAAGGGAGGCGATAATCAACGGCGATGGCAAGCAGACCCGGGATTACGTCTATGTTGATGATGTCGTCAGGGTCAATCTCCGGGCGATGGACTACGACAGGTCGGATGTCTTCAACATTGGCACCGGCGTGGAGACCGACGTCAACGCCATCTTTGAGATGGTGAGGCAGCAATCAGGCTCCACGCAGGAGGAGAAGCACGGTCCTGCCATGCCGGGTGAACAGAAACGGAGCGTCATCACCTTCGAGAAAGCACAGAAGAATCTGGGGTGGAGGCCGAAAGTGACGCTGAAAGAGGGTTTAAGGTTAACCGGTGAATACTTCAAAAAACTCCACGGGAAGGCTTAACCAGCAGGTGAGAGATGAACGAGTTAGTGGTAATAGGCTGCTCCTCCGGGATGCCCTCCGGAGTGAAATCCAACTCCGCCTTTCTGTTCAGAACTGAATGGGGTGTTTTCCTCGTGGACTGTGGGGAGGGCACCTCTGCCTCCATGAGGCGGCTCCGGATAGATTTCGATCGACTGCAGACAGTCTTCATAACCCACGCTCACCCCGATCACTGTGCCGGTCTGCCCATTCTCATCCAGATGATGTTCCTGGCAAAACGCAAGAAGCCGCTCGACATCTACCTCCCAAAAGAGTTAATGACTCCAATGAAGGTCTTCATGGACGGAACCTACATCTTCAAAGAGAAGATGGGATTCAAGTTCAACTTCATTCCTCTGAAACCCAATCCCGCATTCAGAAAAGGTGAGCTCTCGCTCTCCATCTACCCCAGCAGGCATCTTCATGGCTACACCAGGTTAGTCGAGAAACATGGGTACAAGAACAAGATGGAGGCGTATATCTTCAGCCTCAACCTCAAGGGTAAGAAAATCGTCTATTCCGGAGACTTGGCCAGCTTTCAGGACCTCGACAGTCTGATTGACGACGCCGATCTCTTGATTATCGAGGGGATGCACATCGACTTGAAGAGCCTCTGGAAAGGAGTCGTCCGGAAGAGAGTAAAGAGGGTGATGTTAACTCACCTGCCGGACCTGCGCCCTTCAAGGCTTGAGAGAATCAAATCCCAGGCAGAAAGACATGGAGTTAAAAAGCTCATTCTGGCAGAAGACGGTCTCAGAATCAGAATCTGAAAGCGTGAGTTGTTAGTGGTGAGTGGTCGGTTATCCTTTGTGAATTGAATAGGTCGGGCATTTCCCACGGATCCGTATGGACCTGCCCGACAAACCCTGTGAAGTGAAGGGGCGGGAGTGCAACTCCCACCCCAGCTGTGCGGTATTCTGCGCCACTGCACCTCTCACTGCTGGGGCAGGGGTTGAACCCCTGCCCCTATTCAGTGCAAAATCAACTCTCACACGAGGGCTGAAAAGCAGCCTAACCCAAGGTTACCTCAGAAGCGTCATCCTCTTAGTCTCAGTGAAATCGCCGGTGCTCAAACGGTAGAAGTAGATCCCGCTTGCCTGCTCCGAAGCATCCCAGATGATCTGATACTCCCCAGCCTCCTGATGGCCATCAACCAGCGTCTCAATCAACTGACCACCGATGTTGTAAATGGTCAACTCAACCTCTCCGGCCTCAGTCAAGGTGTAAGAGATCTCAGTGGTGGCATTGAAGGGATTGGGGCGGCAGGTGAGCCGGAAATCCTTGGGGAGGGAGTTGTCTGGATTCTGTGTGTCGATACCGGTGTTCTGGCTGTACTTGATGGTGGCGTAATCCCACCCAGAGCGGAAGCCTTCGCTATAGCCGGTGACATAGACGTTGCCAGAGGCATCCACGGCCACAGCCTTGGCTCTGTCACTCTTGTTTGCCGGTCCGTTGTAGCGAACCACCCAGAGCTCGTTGCCGTGGGGATCATATTTCACGGTGGCGTAATCCATGTCGATGTCAGCGCCACCCCAGCTCATACCGGTCACGTAGACGTTGCCAAAGGGGTCCAGAGCGAGAGCATAAGCTTCATCCCAGTGGTGTCCATTGTAGCGAGCCACCCAGAGGCGCCTGCCGTAGGAGTTGTATTTTATGGTGGCGTAATCGTAGTAACCGGGATAGCCCATGCTCGTGCCGGTGACGTGGACGTTGCCTTCCCCATCGATCGTCAGAGCATAGGCCTCATCGTCCCGGTTTCCCGGCCCGTTGTAGCGCACCACCCACACGGTATCACCGTTGGAGTCATATTTAATGGTGGCGTAGTCTTTGCGGGTGCCAGAACCTCTGCTAGAGCCGGTGACGTAGACGTTGCCGGAGGCATCCACAGCCACAGCGCAAGCGTCGTCCCAGTCGTTTGCCGGTCCGTCGTAACGGGCTGCCCAGAGCTGGTTGCCGTTCGAGTCGTACTTTGTGGTGGCGTAATCGAAGGAAGTGCCAAGGCTATAGCCGGTGACATAAACGTTGCCAGAACCATCCACCGCCAGAGCAGAAGGTTTGTCCTCACTGCCCCCCGTTCCGTCGTAGCGCCGCACCCAGACGGTATCCCCGTTAGGATCATACTTCATGGTGAGGTAGTCGCCTTGGCTATTGCCGGTGACGTAGACGTTGCCGCTGCCATCCACGGCCAGGGCCTTGGCCCTATCGTGCCAGTTTCCCGGTCCGTTGTAACGCTGCACCCAGACCGTATCGCCGTTGGAGCGATATTTTATGGTGGCATAATCTAAGTAGGTGCCTGAACCCAGGCTCTCACCGGTGATGTAGACGTTGCCGGAGGCATCCACGGCCACAGCATGAGCAACATCGGAGCCGTTTCCTGGCCCACTATACCGGGCCACCCAGACTGTATCCCCGTTGGAGTCATATTTTAAGGTGGCGTAATCGTCGTAGGTGTCAGAACCCTGGCTCCGGCCGGTGACGTAGATGTTGCCCTCAGCATCCACGGCCAGAGCAAAGGTTTCATCAGAGCCGCTTCCCGGACCGTTGTAGCGAGCTACCCACTCCTCAATCGGCCGTGCCAGTCCCGCACTGCTGGCAAGCAAGAGAAAAGCTGCTAAGACACATTTAGTCAAGGACATTTAGGGCCCCCCGTCGTTTGAAGGTGAAAGGTTGAAGCTTTATTGCTCGTTATCCACTGTCAGCAATTCTGTATCGACAGGGAGTTGAGGTGTCTGAAGGGGGTTCCCGGCGTTTTTTCGGTCACCCTGAGAGAAGATTGTTAGAAGATATTGAACCGACAGTCCGATAGCGCTCGAACCCGTCATCTTTCATAAAGAATATAGCCTTCTCTCGATGTTTGTCAATCGATTTCAGGACCCCTCAATCATCGCCCACTCCAGCTAGAAAGCGGGAAAAAGAAAGGGGCGGGAGTCCAACTCCCACCCCAGCAACGAAGACCGCTGCGACGATCTGCTACTTCAGAAGGTTCATCTTCTTGGTGGAGACGTAATCTCCCGCCTGCAGCTTGTAGAAATAGACTCCGCTGGAGTAATCCGAAGCATCCCAGATGACCTGATGTTCTCCAGCCTCCTGATAACCGTCAACCACAGTCTCCAGCAACTGCCCACGCAGATTGTGGATCGTCAGCTTCACCTTCCCCGCCTCCGCTAAGCTGTAACTGAACTGAGTGGTGGCATTGAACGGGTTGGGATAGTTGCTGTAGAGTTCTGTCATCGTCGACACAGAGGCCTCAAACTCCGGACGATCAACCTCCACAAGCTCCCACTCGGTGTTCGCTCCTGACTTCCACGGCCCGCACTGGACGATGTCGGTATTCATGCAGCAGAAGAGGTCAAAATTGCCGAGTGTTCCCCCGACTGAAGTGCTATACTGACCTGGCCCCACCGCGTTCGGCACCTTGAAGCGGTAATACTGCGCAGTGACTCCAGCAGGGAAGGTCTTCGCTCTCGGAATGCTGATCATAACGTTACCCGGATCGCAGTGGTAACCGGAATAGCCGCTAAAGGTGAGGGTGCCGGAGACGCTTTCTCCAGTTCCGTTATAGATCATCAGCTTGAAAGAGAAGTTTGTGCCCCGACAGAACCAGGGACCGAGCTGCTCGCAGACCATCGCCACCCCGCCAGCAGTTTTCACTAGGTAGACATCAGCATAACCTGCACCAAAAGACTCGGTATAACCTGCAACGATATACCCGCCGTCGGAGGTCTCTTGGACCGACCAACCGTAATCATCATTGCTCCCCCCGTAGGTGCGGCTCCAGAGGCTCTCGCCGGAAGACTCGGTCCTCACGAGGTAGACATCGTAGCCCACGCCAGCAGACCAGGCAACGCCTGCAATGATATACCCGCCGTCGGAGGTCTCCTGGACGGAATAGCCCTCCTCATAATCGTACGCCCCCCCGCCGTAGGTGCCGGTCCAGAGGCTGTCGCCGGAAGAGTCGGTCTTCACGAGATAGACATCAGACTCACCTGCTCCAAAAGACTCGGTCATACCTGCAGCGACATACCCGCCATCGGAGGTCTGCTGGACAGAATAACCGTAATCGGGATCGGTTCCCCCATAGGTGCGGGTCCAGAGAGTGTCGCCGTCTGAGTCAGTCCTGACAAGGTAGACGTCATAGCTACCTGCGCCAAAAGACGTGGTCTCACCTGCAATGATGTAACCGCCGTCGGAGGTCTGCTGGACGGAATGACCCACATCAGTATAGCTCCCCCCGTAGGTGCGGGTCCAGAGTGTGTCGCCCGAAGAGTCCGTCTTCAGGAGGTAGAAATCACGATAACCTGCCCCAAAAGACGAAGTATAGCCTGCAATGATATACCCGCCGTCGGAGGTCTGCTGGACGGAATAACCCTGATCATCACCGCTCCCCCCATAGCTGCGGGTCCAGAGCGTGTCGCCGTAAGAGTCCGTCTTCACCAGGTAGACATCCTCATAACCTGCGCCAAAAGACCGGGTATAACCTGCAATGATATACCCGCTGTCGGTGGTCTGCTGGACGGAATAACCCTGATCACTAGCGCTGCCCCCGTACGTGCGGGTCCAGAGGGTGTCCCCGGAAGAGTCGGTCTTCACCAGATACACATCACTAAGACCTGCGCCAAAAGACTGGGTGTAGGCTGCAATGATATACCCGCCGTCGGAGGTCTGCTGGACGGAATGACCGCCGTCGTAATCGCTCCCGCCGTAGGTGCGGGTCCAGAGGGTGTCCCCGGGGCCGGCGGCAGTCGTTGAAACCAAAAGCAAAACACAGCCAATCGCGAGCAGCATTTTCGTTCTCATGGTTCTTTCTCCTTACATGAAGTCACACGGCGGGGGACAAGCCCCCGCCCTACGGTCTTCGGAATCTGCTTAATCCGCTTAATCTGTTTACCCGCCTCGGGCGGGCTGTGAGTCTCATTTCACCATAATCATCCTCCTCGTCTCACTGTAATCTCCCGCCTGCAGCTTGTAGAAATACACTCCGCTGGAGTAATCTGAAGCATCCCAGACGATCTGATGCTCCCCAGCCTCCTGATGACCGTCAACCACAGTTTCAACCAACTGCCCGCGCAGATTGTGGATGGTCAGCTTCACGTTCCCGGCCTCCGCCAAGCTGTAACTGAACTGAGTGGTGGCATTGAACGGGTTGGGATAGTTGCTGTAGAGTTCCGTCATCGTCGGCACAGAGGCCTCAAACTCCGGACGATCAACCTCTACCAGCTCCCACTCGGTGTTTGCGCCTGTCTTCCAGGGAGAACACTGGATGATGTCCACGTTCATGCAGCAGGTATAGGGATTACCGCCGTACTCGTGGCCCACCGAGATGCTGTACTCACCGGGCTGGACAGAGTTGGGAACCTTGAAATAGTAGTAGTAGGTGCTGACGCCCGTCGGGATGGCTCTGTTGCGCGCGATCGCGATGAGCTGATTGGAGGGATCGCAATCGTAGCCGGAGTAACCGGAAAAGGTCGCACTGATGTTGAGAGGCGAGCCGCTCTCGTTGGTATAGGTAGCGCTGAAGATAACGTCTCGTCCCCGGCACACCACAGACTGCAAGAGCTCACAGCTCATCCACATATCCGGCTGACTGTACTTTATGGTGGTGTAATCCTCGTACCAATTCTCAGCTCCGCTCCATCCGGTGACGTAGACGTTGCGGGAGGCGTCGAGGGCAATATCTGCGGGCGAACTCCATCCCACCGGTCCAGAGTAGCAAATTGCCCAGACAGAATCGCCGCTGGAGTTGTATTTCACGGTGGCGTAATCGAACAATTCTCCAGAGTAGTCGTTACAGCTCGTGCCGGTGACATAGACGTTGCCGGAATCGTCCACCGCCAGAGCGGAGGCACGATCGTCCAAGCTCAAGGGACCGTTGTATCGCGCCACCCAGAGCTCGTTGCCGTCGGGATCGTATTTTACGGTGGCGTAATCGTTGTTGGTGCCAGAGCCACTGCTCGAACCGGTGACGTACACGTTGCCGGAGTCATCCAAAGCCAAGGCACGGGCCCGGTCACTTGAGTTGCCGGTGCCGTTGTAGCGCCGCACCCAGACTGTATCGCCGTCGGCGTCATACTTTATCGTGGCGTAATCGCTGCCAGTGCCGGAACCGATGCTCCGTCCGGTGACGTAGACGTTGCCGTCGGCATCCATGGCCAGAGCATAGGCCTCATCAGCATTGTTTCCAGGCCCGTTGTAGCGCCGCGCCCAGAGCTCGTTGCCGTCGGCGTCATACTTCACGGTGGCGTAATCGTAGTAAGAGCCAACCCTCTCCTGGCCGGTGACGTAGACGTTTCCGGACTCATCGACGGCCAGAGCATAGGCATAATCTTCGCCAGACCCGCCGTAGAACCGCAGCCACAACGTATCGCCGTTCGGGTCATACTTTATGGTGGCGTAATCGATGTCACCGGAGGCAACTCCCGCATAGCCGGTAACGTAAACGTTGCCCGAAGGGTCCACCGCCACAGCGTTGCCTTTGTCGTGCCAGTCCTGCGGTCCGTTGTAGCGAGCAACCCAGAGCTCGTTGCCGTCGGCGTCATATTTCACCGTGGCGAAGTCGGGGTAACCGCTGGACCCATAGCTCTCGCCGGTGACGTAAACGTTGCCGGACCCGTCCAGTGCCAGAGCACAAGCTTGATCCTGGTTGTTTTCGGGTCCGTTGTAGCGGCGCACCCAGACCGTATCACCGTTGGGAGCATACTTCACGGTGGCGTAGTCGTAGTAACCCGCGGTTACCATGCTCTGTCCGGTGACGTAGATGTTGCCGTCGGCATCCACCGCCAGGGCAGTAGCTTCATCGGTCTGGTTCGCCCCGTCGTAGCGGGCCACCCATACCTCGTGCACCTTCGCGGACGCCACACTTGTGGCAAGCACCAGGAAAACGACCAGAAAGGTTTTAGTGAAGGACATTTGAGACCTCCTTTGGTTTGAAGGTGAAACGTTGAAGCTGAATTACAGACTATTTGTCATCAGGAATTCTTCTCCATACTGTGTTACCTCAGAAGCGTCATCCTCTTAGTCTCGCTGAATTCGCCGATGCTCAATTGTTAACAGTTCTGTCGGGACATGTCCCCGCCCGAGGCGGGGACTTCGGTCCCGACGCAACTGGGAATCCTACTTCAGAAGGTTCATCTTCTTCGTAGAGACGAAATCTCCCGCCTGCAGCTTGTAGAAATAGACTCCGCTGGAGTAATCTGAAGCATCCCAGATGACCTGATGCTCTCCAGCCTCCTCTTGACCGTCAACGACAGTCTCAAGCAACTGGCCGCGGAGATTGTGGATGGTGAGCTTCACCTTCCCCGCCTGCGCTAAGCTGTATGTGAACTGAGTGGTGGCATTGAACGGGTTGGGATAGTTGCCGTAGAGTTCTGTCATCATCGGAACGACAGCTTCCGGGCCGTCCACCTCGACAACCTCCCACTCGGTATTGGTGCCTTCCTTCCAGGGTGAACACTGAATGACATCGGTGTTCATACAACAGTAATAAGAATTACCGCCATGTTCGAAGTCTACCGAGATGCTATACTCGCCAGGCTGAACGGCGCTGGGAACCTCCCCGTAGTAATAGTAAGTAGTGGTGCCGATCGGAATGGTTCTGTTCCGCCGGATCTGGATGAGCTGATTATAAGGGTCACAATCATAGCCAGAGTAAGCTAAAAACGTCACCGTCCTGTTGATTGGTGACCCCGTATAGTTGGTGTAGGTCACGCTGAAAAAGACGCGTGTTCCCCTACAGACAGGCCACTCGGAGATGTCACAACTCATTGCTATCTGACTATACTTTATCGTGGCGTAGTCGTAATCAGTCCCTGAGCCGGTGCTGAGGCCGGTTACATAAACATTGCCGGAGCTATCCACCGCTAAAGCACGAGCCTCGTCACAGCCATTTCCCGACCCGTTGTAGCGAGCCACCCAGACGGTATCTCCGTTGGGATCATACTTGAGGGTGGCATAATCGTAGTCAGTCCCCGAACCGGTGCTGAGGCCGGTCACATAGACGTTGCCGGAGGCATCCACTGTTAGAGCACGAGCGGCGTCGCGGCTGTTTCCCGACCCGTTGTAGCGCCGAACCCAAACCGTATCTCCGTTGAAATCATACTTTATAGTGGCGTAATCGTAGTCAGTCCCGGAACCGGTGCTGAGGCCGGTTACATAGACATTGCCGGAGCCATCCACCTCTATAGCACAAGCTTCGTCCCAGCCGTTACCCGGTCCGTTATAGCGCCGAACCCAGACGGTATCTCCATTGGGA
>Ga0209979_1002138_pt1 | contig 19570 bp, 18 predicted proteins | sample AnhtaG_FD_183114 | JGI IMG/M metagenome (GOLD analysis project Ga0209979, IMG submission 183114) | Deep subsurface microbial communities from Anholt, Denmark to uncover new lineages of life (NeLLi) - Anholt_01485 metaG (SPAdes) (version 2) | ecosystem: Environmental > Aquatic > Marine > Oceanic...
CCTATCTGGGTGTAGGAGAGTCTAAATTCCAATCTAATCAGAGGTAGAACAGCAGCCAGGCTAATGAGAAAAACATGAACCAGGCCGTGAGAGAGCATTATTAAGCTGAGCCTGCCGGTAGTCTCTTGTCTCATGTTATCTTCATCCTTTAGATTTTAAAAGCTTTTCTTTCTAGGAAACCCTTGGGTGCTTTCCAGATGAGCTCAGTAGCCTCTATTTTGCCAAAGTTCTCTGGTAAAGACTCTCGTATTGAGGAACAATTCTCTGGGGAGTAAACTTCTCCAGGACTCTTCTTCTCGCCTCATAGCCCAACTTTCTCCGTAATGCCTGGTTTCTAAGAATTTGCTGCGAGTAGTGGGCCATCTCTTCCAGATTACCTACTTCTGCCAAATAGCCATCTATTCCATGCCGGATGACCTCCGGTAGACCCCCTACCCTACTGGCCACCACCGGAACCTCACAGCTCATAGCTTCCAGGGCCGCCAACCCAAAACTCTCCTGCTCTGAGGGTAGAAGGAACAGGTGGGATTTCCTTAAGATCTGAGAGGTATCCAGCGTATCACCCAAGAATTCCAGCTTATTCTCTAAACCCAGTTTTCTAACCAACTCCTGGACGGAGGATTTATCAGGTCCCTCTCCTACCAGATAGAGTCGACAGGGAATTTTTTTGACCACCCTCCCAAAGATCCGGACCACATCCAACACTCTCTTCACAGCTCGGAAATTGGACACATGACAGATGAATTTCTCCTTACTCTCATTCTGAGATTCTCTTTTGTACTTTTCGGAATCAACAAAGTTATAGATGACCTCTATTTCTCTATCTATGTTAAACTTCTCCAGAGTCTGTTTTTTTAAGGATTCTGAGACAGCCGTTAGTTTATCAGACTGCTGCATGCTAAACTCAACAATGGGCTTGTAGGAGGGATCCAGTCCCACCAGATGAACATCTGTCCCATGGAGGGTGGTAACAATCTTTATGTCTTTTCCCAGAGCCTTTTTGGCTAGATAAGCAGAACTGGTATGAGGAATAGCATAATGGACATGAATAAGCTCCACTCTTTTTTTTCTGATGAGATCTATAATCTTGGAAGCCAAGGCCAAAGTATAAGGAGTATAATTGAATAGCGGATAGGAACCAACGCTGACCTTATGGAAAAACACACCGTATCCTTTCATATTTAGCCTTACCGGTCGAGCATAGGAGATAAGGTGAATCTCATGCTTTCTCGCCAGGTGGATGGCTAGTTCAGAAGCGATGACACCACTTCCTCCGTAGGTAGGATAGCAAACAATCCCGATCTTCATTTTTCCTCTATCTTAATAAGGATTATTAATATGCTTTTTGGCTCAGCTGGCACTAGCCAGGAGGGGTAATGATCCTGTGTTCGCCATAACTAGAAGAGGAGAACTTTTCCTGAATCACCTCCAGGAAGTCATAGCCAAATTTTATGAGATACTCCAAAGGATTGATTTTTCTCTCCTGTAGATCTCCTAGAGGAAAAAGATTCTCGGCTGCTTTATGTATCTGAGATCTCATAAGAGAGTTCTGTTTTTCTAAGCTTCTTACAGCCCTCTTCTCTAAAGAGTCAATTTCCCTAAAGATCTTTTTTTGTGAGGCTTCAAAGGGATCCCCTAAAGTCTTATCTACCTGGCTAGCAGCTTGTCTCAGAGCCAATAAAGCTTTAGAAATATCACCTCTCGCAGAACCAAAGAGAGGTTTTAGTTCCTTTTTTAACAGTTTCTTAATCAAAGAAGTGGGAGATCTTAGATCAAGGGTTTTAAGATGATACTTTTTGATGATTTTTGCCACCTTATTTTCCAGAATAGTAGCCCCGAAGCGGGGATATAGGAGAGGCATTTCTATCCCAAATTCATGGTATATTTTTCCCAATTGGGCAAAGTAGGCTATCTCAGAGGGTCCGGCCACATAGGCATAGGTGGGGAGAGTATAATCCTGGGTGATGGATCTGGTGACTACGTTGGCACTGAAGTCAAAAGGATTTTCCTCCAGCCACTTTAATAGATCCTGGGAAGAAAAGGACCTTTCGCCAATAAAAAACTTCCCATTGTATGTAACTCTTTTTCTTTTGAGAAAAAAATTGCAAAGATGGGACATCTTATGAATTCGGGGAGAATATCCCCTTTTCTTGAGTCGGGCTGCCATCTGATTGATAAGCTCCGTGGATCGAAGAGGATCCTGGATCATTTTTTCAAAAAGAGGGATCATTAAAGGTCTCAAAATCCTGGGTTCTATGAGAACCAAACCCTCCTTTCCTAAGAAAAACAAAAGCAGGCGGGAGAAAAAATCTCCCAGGTTTTCCGACTGCCTGGCCAAGAGCTTGAGGTCCTTAAGAATCTTATCTTTAAATTCGCTCTGGAGGGTAACTTCCTCTATCCTCTGAAAGAATTTCTCCATTTCCCGGGACTCCAGCTTGACCTCAGAAGCACTTCTTGAACCTCCTTTAATAGAGTAATGAATCCTGCAGGGTCTATTCTTGTCCATTAGGTAGATATGTTCTACCTCGGAGAGATCATGATCCTCGGAGGCATTCCAGAAAAGAGGAATAAATCTTCGCCCCTCACCTGAGAGTCTATTGGAGATGATAATAGCGGAGAGGGCTTTATAAATGGTATAAAGAGACCCGCCAAATATACCGGGTTGCTGACCGCTGACTACCACGTAGGTATCCTCATCTAAGAGAGCGTCAATATTTTCCATTACCCTGGAAGGAGCATTCATTTTTTCATTGTAGTCCCTGAGATACTTTACTAATCTTTCCCTATCTATCTTGAACTTTCTCAGTTTCCCTTGGGTAAAGTGAGCAGGGAAAAATTCTCTCAGCTTGGATGAGTTGTCCAGATAGTCCAGGGTTATAGGCTCGGAGATAATGTGGGTCAGAGGTAGGCTTCCTTCGAGCTTCAAATTATACTCTCCTTATGAGCGCTCGTCTTGTCTTCGATAGGAAGAATCTTGGTTTTTCAGAGACGTGAGCTCAAAAACGGCGGGCCTCCCTGGCCAGCCCATGGGCATCCATGGCTTCTCTAGATAAATCTATCTCCAGGTAAGCCGCCTGGGAATTATAATAGGGGGGGCCTTTGCGGGAAAAGAGTGTAAGTACCCTACCTTTCTGTTGCACTGCTATCCCATCACACGGCTCATGGCTTCTAATCAGAGTCTTTATGCCCAGCCGATCCAATGTAGTACGGGTTACTTCTCTACCGAAGATCCTGCCTGCCCCTCGGGGAGAAGGATAGCTTATTTCTTCCTCTCCCGGGTCACTCCACAGAATCTCTTCCAGATGACTTTTAGCTGGGTGGGTTTCATGAGCCCAGGCAATATCAGAAAGAGAGATGATATTCTCGGGAAGACCCCCATGAAGCATCAAATATTTTCCTTCTGCAACAGCGCTATGGTAGAGAAGATCAAATAACTGGCGCAGCTCACCGTAGATTTTTTGCCATTTCGCTCCAAATCTACTTTTTAGAAAATACGGTAGATCGTGGGGGCGACATTCCATATCCTTAGGTCCCTCGTGATTTCCCCTGAGCATTATCACCTTTTCTTTAAACATACTCTTAAGAGTCAAAACCAGGTGGTAGACCTCGGGAGAATAGGAGCCTCTGTCACCGTAGTCACCCAGAAAAACAACGTATACCTGATTTTCGCTTTTCAGTCTTTCTATAAAATCGCTGTCCTTCAAAATAAAAATAAGACTCTCGAGGTCCCCATGCAGATCACCAACGACCAATACTCGTCCCTTTGAGGGAATGTAAATTAGACCCCCCTCTCTCCTTATTCCATTAACTAACGCTTTGGATTTCTCCTCTCTGAGAGAGCCGCTTACTTCATGGATGAGACAAGAAAACTCATCCATGCTGCAAAGAGAAGCTTTCCTGGCAAGCTCCTCTATTTTTATCAATAGCTGCTCCTTTCACTAAAACTCCCCGTCTCAGATGATTTTTTGCTTTACTAGGAATATCTCCACCTTTCTCTCCTGATCAAGAAGCTGTAAGGTATAGGCTGTGTCAGGTGGAGTACGAACAATTATTACTATAAAGATAGCAGACCTGAGGTAGTGGTCAACGTTGACAGCCCCATTAGACCTGTTAAACTAACCTCATAGACCAAGAATTCACTCATAGTGAAGATTATACCAGGGAGGATACAATGTCGAATGGGAAGACAGTAGCCTTCTCAGAATGGCAAAAACTAGATCTTAGGGTGGCACGAATCAGGGAGGTTAAGGATCATCCTCAGGCGGACAAGCTCTATCTTCTAAGGGTAGATCTAGGCAGTGAAGAAAGGTGGCTGGTGGCTGGCTTAAAACCCTATTATAAAAAGGAAGAACTGGAGAATAAGTTGTGCGTTGTTTTTACCAACCTCGAAGCGGCACTCATTAGAGGAGTAAAAAGTGAGGGTATGCTTCTGGCTGCCGGGGATAAGGAGCAAAATAGTGTACTCCTCATTAGCCCGGAGAAAGAGATCCGGCTTGGATCAAAAGTGACTTGATGGTGGCTGTCGTCCCAAAAGAGGAGATATATAATTCCTGATATTCAGGTCATTTATATACTGGTAAACTCATCTACTGTTTTCTCATCCAATTTTTTGACTACTTCTATTATTAGTTTAATACAGTTTTCCACGTCTTCAAGACTGAGGATACCTGCGTGAGAGTGAATATGTCTGGTGGGAACTCCTACTACCAAACTGGGACACCCTACCCCGTGGATGTGGATAGCGCCCGCGTCTGTACCTCCTCGAGAAGTCTGAGAAAGCTGATAAGGTATTTTGTTCTCTTCGGCTACACCAATAACAGTTTCTTTCAAGGGCTGATTGGGAATCATGGTGGCGTCAAAAGTGAGAATGGAGGGGCCCCTGCCCATCTTCGCTGGTGCCTGGTGAGGTTCTATTCCCGGAACGTCACCTGAGATGTCAACCTCCAGAGTAATACAGACATCAGGCTTGGCCACATAGGCCGTGGTCCTCGCTCCCCGAAGCCCTACTTCTTCCTGGGTAGTGGCTGCTCCCAGAACAGTATTGGGATGCTCGATTCTCTCTTCAAACAGTATTCTGATAACTTCTGCTGCAACAAAAACTCCTATTCTGTCATCAAAGGCCTTTCCTATGGCCAGTTTCACCTTCCCCTTCTTTTTTCCCTCCTTAAAGACAACCTTTTCCATGAGAGAAAAACGGGAGTCAGGAACAGCGGGATCGCCAATTCTCACCCCCATCTCCTTTGCCTCATCGAGATTGGCACATCCAATATCGATGAACATCTTGTCTTTGGTTACCACCTTTTCTCTTTGCTCACGGGGCAAAAGGTGAGGCGGTTTTGCTGCAATTATTCCCTCCATCTCTCCTTTGTTGGTTCTAATCTTGACTCTTTGCCCCAGAAGAACCTGACTAAACCATCCCCCCAGGGTATTAAAAGTTAGGTAGCCACTCTCATCGATGCCGGAGATGACAAATCCTATTTCATCCACATGCCCGGGAAGAAGAACAACAGGAGTCCTGGATTGTCCCATTTTTTTGAAGACCAGGGAACCAAGCTTGTCATAGGTGATCTCATCTACATAGCTTTTGATGTATTCTCGGGTGATCTTTATGGGCTCTCTCTCAAAACCCGCTGGTCCAAAGGCATTACATAACCTTTCCAAAAACTGTAATGACTTTTTGTTCATTTCAGCCTCCCGGAACAGGTTTTATTTTCTTAATGCTCTAAGCTCCCATATAAAATATAGCATGATTTATGAAATTCGTCCAACGAGAAAACAGTAGAAAAAGATGGGGATGGCTCGGAATGTGAAGAATGCATAGAGAGGTGCCCCTATCATCGAGCATAGTCTTCTCCGTCCATAGCCTCCAGAAGCTCGGAGATCTCGTCCTCTATTATCCACTCCTCGTAGGTATCTGATTCCACAGTTCCCAGAAGAGCTAATTCACTAAGGAATTTTCTTAAGGACCTATACTGGCTGGCGAAGTTGCCTAATTGATAAATATCTTCTGTCCTTTCCGCATAATCAGGATACCGACCTCGAAGGTATTCTCCATAGCAGCCTTGAAGAACATTTTGAATCATCTCTCCTGGATTTCTTCTAAGGGCAGCATCCTGCAACCGAGCAATGGTAGAGGTAAATTGGCCCCATTCGGGAGGAATTCTTCGGGGAAAAAGGGAAGGGAGTTTCTCGGATTGAATAGATTTCAAGGGTTCAGGAGCTGAAGCAATATATCGCCAAATCCTCTCAGCGGTAGCATTTCCTACTCCGGAAAGAAGTTTAAGAATTCTTTTCCAGGAAAGCTCATCCACCGGATTAAGTGAAATCTTCAAGTAGCTTATCACATCCTTGATATGGGCTCGCTCAAAGTACCTTAAGCCCGAGCGGACCACATAGGGAATTCCTCGTCTGGTAAGCTCCATCTGAAGTTCCAGGGAGTGATAGTGGGAACGATACAGTACAGCTATTTCATTCAAAGAATAATCTTCATCTCGGAGTTCCAATATTCGCTGGGCCACAAACTCAGCCTGTTGGGAAACATCCTTAAGAGGAACAACCACGGGCAAAGACCTGGCCTTTCTTACTGGACGCAGAGTTTTGGGAAATTGCCTTTTGTTGTGGGAGATGACATTGTTGGTTAGATGGAGAATCTCCGGACTGCTTCGATAGTTTGTCTCTAACTTGTAGATTTTAACATCAGAGTATCTTTTCGGAAAATCAATAATATTTGCGAAATTTGCCCCCCGGAAGGAATAAATACTCTGTGAGTCGTCCCCCACCACCATAAGGTTTCGATAACGGGAAGCCATAATATCAACGAGATCTGCCTGAATTTTGTTAGTATCCTGGTATTCATCTACCAGAATGTGACGGAAATGGTAGCAGTAGGAATCCTTAACCTCGGGGTGCTTATCCAGGAGGGTTTTCCAGTTGCAAAGTAAATCGTCGTAATCCATGAGGTTAAGTTTTCTTTTACGGCTCCTGTACCGTCTGACCACCTTCTCAATGGTGGGGACAAGAGAGACAAAGAAGGGATATTTTTCCTCTACTATATCATGTATGCCTCTTTGGGTGTTCAGAGAAAGACTGAGAATATCCGAAAGAATGACTCCTTTGGGAAATCTTTTTTCCCGAGTGTCAATTTTCAAGTCGGTAAGACACACATCCAGAAGATCTTTAGAATCCTCCCGGTCTATGATGATGTAATTATTTCCATATCCCAAAAGATGAGCATGACGCCTCAGCAGGAGATTTCCAATATGGTGAAAAGTCCCTCCCCATAATCTTCTCACCTGGCCCCCTACCAGGATCTCCACTCGATGGAGCATTTCCCTTGCTGCCTTATTGGTGAAGGTGACCAGGAGAATTCGCTCAGGAGGAACCCCTGATTCAATAAGCCAGGTCACTCTATAGGTTACGGTGCGGGTTTTACCACTCCCTGCCCCGGCAATAACCAGGATGGGTCCACCTTCAGCCGTCACTGCCTCTAGCTGCTGGGGATTAAGCTGAGAAGCATAGTCCACTTTAAGTTCTTTCAATGAGGATGGATTCTTCAGGACATATCTTCTAGTTTTTTTCAACGTGCCGGTTCCTTAATTTGGCTTTGAAGGTTTCTCTGATCCATGAAATTTTATGTAATCCATTATTTTTTTCTATAGTCTCTCTTAGGTGGCTCTTCCAAAGAAAGTCATAGCTATCAAACCAGCAATGGGAGGAAAAATGAGAGTTGAAACTATCCTTATAAGGGCAAACTTTGGCCCGATCAGAGCTACCTCATAGGGTAGCCGACTCAATCCCCACAAGGCCCAACCTACAACGAAGGCCACCATAGGTCCTATCCCTGCTCCTGCCCGATAGAGAGATCCAACGATAGGGAAGACAACGTAAGGACCGCCAGGAACCATAGTTCCGGCAGCACTTCCAATCAAAATACCTTTAATCCCAGCCTCTTCCCCTAGCCAGTTCATAATGATCTCTTTAGGGATTAGTGCCTGAATTAGACCGGCTACGGCAAAGGAGATTAAAAGGAGGGGTATGACCTCGAGGAAAGTTCTCCCTCCTATCTTCAGCCCCAGAATATGAGCTTGCTCTCCCTTGAAATAAGCCACTGCAATTAAACCAGCAGCCACTCCTGCCATAATCAGTGTGGGCGTTAGCATTCTCTTCCCTCCCTTTTTCTTTTTCTTCAAGAAAACCTCCCTTCCTAAGTCTCCCAAAAACACTTCTGAGGACATATTCTATTATTTCTTGCAAGAAAAATCAAATCGAAGGAGATGCTCAAAATGCGTACACTCACTCACAAATTAGGTTTGACAAAGAGCAGGATTCGAATAAACTAAAGCCTGAGGTTCCTGAGGGTACGGAAACGGGAAAAATTGTGAGATGAAGCAAGGAGAAAAGGGGAATGCATAGGGAGATATCCAGAGCTTTTCTGATAATACCGGAGATTCGAGAATTCCTTTCCCAGAACGACAGGGAAGCATTAAAGGAGATTTTCTATGCATATGAGCCGGTGGAAGTGGCTGAGATCCTCACAGACTTTAGTCTCAAGGAAAGGGTGCTCCTTTTCTCCTTGTGGAACATAGATTTTGCAGCAGATGTCTTTGAAAAAATGGAAAAGGATGATCAGATTGCTTTGATGGGGGCAATTGACGAAGCCCGGAAAGGCAAAATCCTTAATGAGCTAGCTCCTGATGAACGGGTGGATTTCTTTGAGGAACTTCCGGAGGAGATGGTTAACCGATTCCTCTCCATCATGGAGAGGGAGGAGGCTCGGGACGCCAGGGAACTGATGACCTATGATGCTAGCACTGCCGGTGGGAGGATGACCACCGAATTCGCCTCTCTTAAGGAGGATATAACTGTTCAGCAGGCCCTGGAGGAGCTGAGAAAAACGGCAAAAGAGCTGGAGATGATCTATTACATTTATATAGAAAGTAGATATAATCACCTGGTGGGAGTTATCTCTTTGAAAGAACTCATTATGGCTGAACCAACCACCAAGCTAAGTGAAATTATGCACACCAAGCTCGTTACCATTCCCATAAATATGGATCAGGAGCACGTGGCGGCAGAGATAGCCAAGTATGACTTTCTCGCCCTGCCAGTAGTGGATAATCGAGAAAGAATGAAAGGTATTATTACGGTGGATGACGTTATTGATGTCATCGAAGAAGAAGATACGGAGGATATGTACAAGTTTGGGGCGGCGGGAGAGCACGTAGAGGATTATATGTCTATGAGGCCCACCCTGGTAGCCAGGAACCGGATAACCTGGCTTTTGATTTTGGTAGTGACCAGTTTTCTCTCCGGATTAATCATGCAGAAGTTCTCCTTTGCCCTGGAAAGTATGATAGCCCTGTCTTTCTTTATTCCCCTGATTATGGGCTCCGGGGGTAATGCCGGAACTCAGGCAGCTATGGTGACGGTGAGAGGATTGGCCACGGGGGAGATAAGAATGGGAGATATATGGAAGGTGGTGAGAAAGGAATTTCTCATCGGGGCTATGCTGGGAGGAGGTTTAGGTGTGCTAGCTCTAGTAAGAGCTCTTATCTTCCAGAAAAGCTCACTTCTTGGAACCACGGTGGCTTTCAGTATGATTATTACCGTTACAGCGGCTACCTGCCTGGGGGCTATTCTGCCTCTCATATGCAAACGTCTGGGGATTGATCCTGCCGTCGTCTCTGGCCCTCTAATTACCACCGTCCTTGATATCGCTTCTCTACTCATATACTTCAGAATAGCTATCTTCCTTCTGGGACTTTCCTGATTCTACCTCTCCCCCTAAAGATTTTTTGTAAAGCTTTCCCTCAGGAGCGGAGTTGGTTTACATTTTCTCTGGTGCAGATATTCCCAATAAATTGAGGACATCTCGAAGGGCAACTTGGACGGCTTTAACCAGGAGCAGGCGAGCCAAAGAAAGATCCTTATCCTGTCCAATGACCTGGTGAAGGGTATAGAATTGGTGGAAAATGGTAGCCACACTCTGGAGCCAAGTGGTAAGCCGATGAGGCTCCAGGCTTTCCCCCACCTCCTTAACCATATCGGGCAGGAGACAAAGTTCTCTCATCAACTTTCTTTCTTCGGGTGCCACCAGAAGATCCAGTTTTACCCTGGAAAGAGGGGGAATCTTTATTCCCTTATCCTTGGCTTTGTCCAGTATGCTGGAGATGCGAGCATGAGCATATTGAACATAAAAAACAGGGTTTTCCGGGGTTTGTTTTTTGGCCAGTTCCAGATCAAAATCAAGGTGGGAGTTGCAGGTGCGGGAGAGAAAGAAAAACCGACTGGCGTCTTTCCCTACCTCATCCAGAACCTGGGACAGTGGAACAAATTCTCCCTGGCGAGTAGAAACAGAGATCCTCTTCTTACCCCTTTTCAGGGTAACCAGTTGATAGATGATGACCCGGAGAAAATCTCCGGGATATCCTAAGGCCTGAATAGCTGCCTTCAAACGGGAAATATAACCAATATGATCGGCTCCCCAGATATCAATGACCCAATTCAGACCTCGCTGGAATTTGTCTTGATGATAGGCAATATCGCTGGCAAAGTAGGTATATTCACCACTTTTGCGTCTTAAGACCCTATCCTCTTCATTCTCAAAAAACTCCGAGGTTTTAAACCAGAGAGCTCCCTCTTTTTGGTAGACAAAGCCCTTATCTTTAAGGTTAGAAATAACTTCAGAAACATGGTTTCCCTTATGAAAGCCGGACTCGGTTACCCAACTGTCGTATTTCACTCCGAAGCGGGTTAGATCTTCTTTTATCTTATCCAGGATTTTTCTTATCGTAAAATCAGCCAGGAGCTTCAGGGTTTTTTGGGAGGATTTGCAGGAGGCAGGAAGTTTATCTCTTAGCCCATCTTTTGCTTCTTTGGCTATCTGAATTATATAGTCTCCCTTATAGCCATCTTCCGGGAAAGATACCTTCCTTCCCTCCAGTTCCTCAAGACGAGCCCAGACAGAGCGGGAGAGTCTTCCAATTTGTCCTCCCACATCATTGACATAATACTCTTTCTGGACCTGGTAGCCGGATTTAGAGAGAATATTCGCCAAACTATCCCCTACCGCAGCAGCTCTTCCGTGGCCCACATGGAGGGGACCGGTAGGATTGGCGGAAACAAATTCTACCTGTACCCTCCTGCCTTCTCCATATGAGAAACGGGTAAAGCCTTCTTTTTGGGTAAGAATCTTCTCAAGGGTTTGGTGAAGGTAACTGGGAGAGATAAAGAGGTTAATAAACCCGGGGGGAGCGAATTCTACCCGGGAAAGAAAATCCTCCTTTTGCAAAGAAGCAATCAGAATCTGGGCTATTTCAGAGGTGGAAAGATCCCACTTCTCGGAAAGAAGAAAGGGAAGATTGGTGGAAAGATCCCCCCACTCTTCCCTTTTGGGCTGACTGATAAATACAGGAGGAAGATCCTCCCAGGAGATCCATCCTGAATCTTTGACCTCCTGAAGCGTTTTTTTCAGGTTATTTTCTATGAGCAGTTTAACAGAATTATTCATATGAAGGTATGAGCTTATCCTATGAGAACAGGAACTATTTTCGAGTAGATACCCACACGGTCATTTCCCATATCCCATGGCGCACTCGAAGCCTCACGATGTCTCCCGGCTTTACTTTTCTCATGGCCTCCTCAAATTCCCTTAGACTGTTGACCCTCACTTCACCGACTGGTTCTATCACAACTGCTTTTATCACATCGCCCACGTTGATTCCTGCTTGAGCAGCGGGACTCCCTGGCTCCACGCCTGTAACCACCACTCCCTTCTCCTCTTCTTTGAGACCGTATTCTTCCTCCAGTTCAGGATTAATAGAGTGAACCTGAATTCCAAGAAGCCTCTCGCTTAATCCATCGTTGGTTACCTGAATCACCTCTTGGGGCTCCTTGCCGGTAGAAAAGGTGATATCCATCTCCTCACCCTCTCTTATCAGAGTTAAGGTAATTTCCTCATCTATCTTTGTTTTTTGGATTTCTTCTACTATATCTAAGCCTAAGTCAACTGGCCTACCATTTAGCTTCTGTATAACGTCTCCTGCCTGGATACCGGCCTTATCGGCAGGGCTTTCCTTCACTACAGCCGCCACCAGGACGCCCTTCTCTACTCCTAGTTTCTCGGCAAGTTCGGGAGTGAGGTCCTGCAAAGAGATACCAATCCAGGGTTGTCTGATCTCGCCATACTGAACTAAACTGTCCAGGAGCCTTTTGGCTTTATCTATGGGAATAGCAAAACCGATACCAATGGACCCACCCGAAGTGCTCAAAATAGCGGTGTTCATTCCCACAATTTCCCCATAGATGTTGATTAAGGGTCCGCCACTATTACCCGGGTTGATGGAGGCATCGGTCTGAAGGAGACCTGTGTAGGTTGTCACTCTTTGCCTTCCTGCCTGGATGTTCCTGTTCGTACCGCTAATAATCCCCGTAGTGACAGTAGGTTCATATTCTTTCTTTAATTGAGAAAGGGTGGCTCCGAAGGGATAGCCTAAGGCGATGACAAACTCCCCCACCTTAAGACCCTCGGAATGCCCAAAGGTTACTGCTGGCAAATCTTTATCTTCAACCTTAAGGACAGCGATGTCTGATTTCTCATCCGCTTCCAGAAGCTCTGCTTTCAGACTCCGGTGATCGGGTAAAATTACCCAGAGATCATCTTTGTCTAACTGCTGAATAACGTGTGTATTGGTAAGGATATAACCATCCTTGTTGATAATCATTCCTGAACCTACAGTCTGTCTTTCCCTTTGTTCCCTTTGGGGGAATTGTTCGAAAAATCGCCTGAAGAAATCTTCAAAATCTTCAAAAGGGTCCCCAAGTAACTGACTCCTCCGGCCAGATACGGGGTACTCCACCCGAATTCTACCACTGATACCCACTACCGCGGGAGTCACCCTCTCTACTGCGGCGATAATTTTCCCTTGAAGACTCTCAGGATCAATGGGATGAGATTCCACACTTTCCTCATAAATAGGCCCTTCCAGTTCCTTCACCTCAGAAAAAGAGGGATACTCCAGGAGAAGTCCTGTAGCTAGAGCAGCTGAAAGAGCCACCGCTACAGCGAGAATAAGATGCCTTTTTCTGGATTTGACTGGATGTCTCAAATTAGTAAGTTCCCTAAACATGAAAATCCTCCTTGTGAATTTTTGTAGAAATCGCTTTATTTCTGGCATCGGGGACAAAAGTAAGTTCCCCTTCCCCCCACTTCCATTCTTTCTATAACTTGCCTGCAGCGAAGGCAATTCGAACCTGCCCGCCTATAGACTCTGAGGCGGGGCTCATAATTGCCCTCTATTCCATCCAGATCAACATAGGTATTAACTGATGAGCCACGGTATGAAACAGCCTCCTTAAGAACATTCAAAAGGTTATGATAGAGCCTTTCTATTTCCTGGTCAAGCAAAAGCGAAGGGCTGCGGGTAGGGTGAATGCCGGAAAGGAAAAGAGCTTCCTGGGCATAGATATTACCTATTCCGGCAATGAAGGTTTGATCCATTAAAAGACTTTTGATTTTACCCTTTTTGCCCTTTAAGAGCTGCTTGAACTTCTCCAGAGTAAAGCTCCTCCCCAGGGGCTCTGGACCCATATTAGCCAGAGCAGGCACTGCTTCTTCAAACTTTTCATCGGGAACGAACCACAAACCGCCAAAACCACGGACATCGGTGAAGCTGAGCTGCGCATTATTCTCCAGGAGAAAAACCACCCGGCTGTAGCCGATTTCCTCTCCAGTCTTAGAATAAATTAGCCTTCCCGTCATCCCAAGATGAAGGACCAGGCTCTCCCCTGAATCTAGCCCCAGAATGAGGTATTTCCCCCTGCGATGTATCTGGCAAAGCACTTTTCCTTGGATCTTCTGAACAAATTCTGAAGAAGGGGGAGTCTTCACCGACCTCTCATTCCTTATGATTACTCTCTTTATCTTTTCCCCCCTGACTTTTTGCTCCAGACCCCTCCTGATGGTCTCTACCTCGGGCAGCTCAGGCATTTCCTCCCACCTTTTCCCTCATCTTCAATCATTGAGACTCCAATGCTCGAGGAACTCCTTTCAAAATTACTCACCGATATTATATTAAATAGAAAAAAAAGGGCAACTATCGTCTTCTCAGAACTGATCTTACTTCACGGATTCGGCTATTCTGCGAAGTTCCTCCTTTGATATATCACTCATCAGAACAAAGGTCATCCCGCTCTTGTTCCAGACAAGGGTCTTCTCATCCTCTCCCACTCTAATCTTACCCCCTAAACTTCCAAACCTTAACCTCTGGAAGTTTCTCATCTTAATATTGGCTCTGGATCTTTGAAAGAAACAAATCACCCCCAGGCCATCGGTATAGGTCAGTTTTGCCGCCATTCCTTCATCCACCAGACTGGCTCCCTGAAGGATATAACCAGGGGGTAAATATTCAGGTACCTTCAGGCGGAATTTTACAATTCTGCCAATCTCCTGGAGGGTGTAAAAAAGAGGAAATGCGGGAGCTCTTTCTTCTCCCAATATTCGTCGAGCGCTTTGGTAGGCACTTTCTCTAAAGAACTCTTTTCTCAAATTAAAGGGAACGAAGGAAGAGGAAGCGATCATCTTCCCTTCAGCGTTGTATCTCTCCTTTCTCAGGGGAAGGTAGGTTCTTTTATCTACCCAGATATTGAGCCGAGGATTACCAGGATACCTGGGGATGAAGAAAATAACGTAGGATGGCCTGCCCAGAATAAACTCATCCGGCTGCCGGGAGATTGTATAGTTGGTAAGTAGTAGCTTAAGGTTTTCCCGACGCCGCTGTTGCATGAGACTGGAATTTAAAGAAGGATAAATTCTCAGTTTCTTCTTGAGGGGTATATAATCCTTGCGCGAGGTACCATCATCCAGGATCATTCTTCCCTTGAGCTTAGAAGGAGATAGGTACAGAAGGTAACTAAAATCTGGTCCCAGGCGGATAAAGCGAGCGGTAAGGATATAGTCCTTCTGATGGGTGTGGAACTCGGTCTTTTTGATACCCTCAAGATCAAGTTCAAATTGGGCCTCCAGGGAACGACTGAGGATCTCCTGGGGCTCAATTCCCCATGTTGCAGAAACGAGCCCCAGCATGGAGAAGGCGAAAACAAAGAGTTTGAAAAGGATAATTTGGTAAAACTTGAAGTCCATGAGAAATCCCTTTTCTATTCCCTCTCGTCAGAGATAGGGAGAATCAGCTCATCGGTCAAGGAAATCATCTGTCTGGATCGGAAGTATTCTTCTTCGAAGGTTCTCAGAGTTATTTGGGGAACTGAGAGAGATCTCCAAAGATAAAATGAAGATCCACACACAGCCAAAAGAACAGCTACAGCAATGGATATTTTTCTTAATCGGGGAATAGGAAATACTGGCCACAGCCATCTTACCCGGAAAAGTCCCTCGCGGGCAGCCTTTTCCTTCTGGGAAAGTCGGTGGCAAAGACGCTCATAGAATAGAGGTTCAGGCTTCTCTACTGGTATGTTTTGAGCCAGGTTGTGAATTCTCTCTAGCTGCCAAAGAAGATGAGCACAGGAAGAACAACTCTTAAGATGTCTTTCCAGCTCTAATTTCTCTTTGACAGCAAGAGAGCGGTCCAGATAAGGAGAAAGCTTTTTCCTTGCTCTCCTGCACTTCATTCTTTCCTCCTTATAATCTCTATCGGTCTTCTCTCAGGTATACCTCAAGCTTCTGGCGAAGAGTCTCTCTTGCCCGGCAAAGTCTTGACTTTACCGTCCCTTCAGAACATCGGAGGATCTTTACCAGTTCCTTATAGGATAAATCTTCAAATTCCCTTAAGATAAAGGTCATCTTTAGAACCTCAGGGAGTGAATCAATAGCAGAATTAATTTTTCTAGCCAGCTCTTCTTTCTCCAGAATCTTCTGGGGAGAGAAAGATTCATCCTCTAATTCCCGGGTCCCGGGATTACTTCCCCCATTAGCTACCTGGTGAGAAAGACTAACTACTTTCGATTCCTCTTTTTTCTTTCTTTGAGCATCGAAACAAACATTGATGGTGAGGCGATAAAGCCAGGTGGAAAAACGGCATTTTTTCTTAAAGCCATCAAGAAAACGGTACATGCGGAGAAATACTTCCTGAGAAAGATCCTCTGCTAGGCTTCTATCCTTTATCGTTCTGTAAATTATGTTGAAGATACGGGGGGAATGCCTTTCTACCAAAATGCGAAAACTGTCCTCATCCCCAGATCTGAACCTGTCCACCAGCTCTTCATCGGAAAGTTTCACCACCTGCCCTTCCCCCCTAGCAGCTCTGTTTATATGATGCTGAGTTCCGGCACCTAGCTATTCCCATTATAGCATTTATTCAAGAAGGGGAAAGGCACAATTTTCTCCTCAGTACCACCAATATCCATGGAAAGAAGGGAAGGGGCTCCTCCCCTATTATTAAGACTCCGGAAAGATGGAAATGTTCCCTTGGAAAGAGAAGTTAGAGGTAGGCAAATCTATGGGGTGAGATTCCTGGCCTCAGATGTTTTAGTGGGCGGCTCTCAAATAGCATCCCTTTTAAAATCTCAGGGAGAGAATCAATAGCAGAATTAATATTTCTAGCCAGCTCCCTAACCCCACCTCAGATAGACCGTTTTCTTCTGAAGGTATTCTTCCAGCCCGTACTTGCCATCGTCTCCGTCAAGGCCACTTTGACGCCATCCCGTATGATATCCATGGAAAGACTCCCCGCCCGGGCGGTTGATATAAAATTCGCCAAATCTAATATCCCGCACAGCTTTCATCACTCGTGCTACATCTTTGGTAAATATGTAAGCAGCGAGGCCGTAGCCAGAGTCATTACAAAGATCAATGGTCTTATCAAAGTCTGAAACTTCCATTACTGGAATTACTGGGCCGAAGATCTCTTTCTGCATTATCTCCATACCTTGCTTGACGTTGGTAAATACTGTGGGTTTGTACCAGTAACCTTTTTGAAAATCTCTCCCGCTGGGGGTCTCTCCTCCTATAATGAGCTTGGCTCCCTGATGAATTGCCTGTTTGACAAAAGTTTCCACTTTTTGGCGCTGCTCATAGCTGACCAGAGGGCCCATATGGGTATCCGGCTTCATGGGATCGCCAATGGATATTGCCTCGACAGCTTTAAGGAATTTCTCCATGAAATCTTTGGCAATATCTTGATGAAGATACATCCTCTCATTGGAAATGCAAACCTGGCCACAGTTAGAGAATCTTGCCTCAATAGCGTACTTAACTGTCAAATCCAGATTGGCATCATTCCAGACCACGAAGGGTGCCTTACCTCCAAGTTCCAGAGAAACTTTGGTAAAATTCCCCGAGGCCAGCTTCAATATTCGTCTGCCCACCTCAACGCTTCCCGTCATAGAAACCATCTGGGTTATGGGATTCCTTACCAGTCCTTCTCCTACCACGGCTCCCTTTCCGGTAACTACATTTATCACCCCCTTTGGCAGGCCTGTCTCCTCGTCAATGAGCTTCATGATTTCCAGGGCCGAAATAGGGGTATTGCTGCTTGGTTTGACTACTATGGTGTTACCAGCGATCAAAGCAGGAGCGATCTTGCGAGCAAATATGGCAGCGGGATAATTCCAGGGAATAATCCCCACCACTACCCCAAAGGGTACTTTCATAATCCACAAAGACTCATCCTTTCGGTCAGAGGGTAGGATATCTCCCTCGATAGCTCTGGCAAAATCGGCAAAATATTCAACAAATCCAATGGTATAGTCCATCTCACCCTGGGCCTCGGCTAGTGTCTTGCCCTGTTCCCTCACCACTATTTCCGCCAGCCGGTCTTTTGCCTTATGAATGGAACAGGCTATGGCCCTGAGATGTTCTCCCCTCTCTTTCAAAGGAAGCATTTCCCAGTCTCTCCGAGCTTTCTCTGCTGCTTGAAGTGCCCTTTGTGTATCACCTCTGGTAGCCTGAGGTACTCGGGCAATCATCTCTTCATTTGCCGGGTTGAGAACCGTAAAAGTCCTCTCTTCTTCTGCCTGCACCCACTCACCACCTACATACATTCTGTAATCACTTTCCATTTTTACCTCCAGAATTATCTATCTTTCGCTCAATGGGATCCTAAGCCTCTGTCAGTTCGCCATTAGGAAATTCCCCTCCTCGTCCCTCTTGCTCAGAATGGATCCATAGGTCAGGTGAAGGAGCTGTCGGAAATCGTCTTAAGATCAGGGATTCGGGAAATGTCGGTAGTTACATGGTAGGAAGATTTATCTTTTTCAAAACTCTTTAGGGCAAATTGATGGAATCTGCGGTAAAGGGAAGCATCTTTTCGGGCGATGACTCTTACCGCTTTTTTAAGATCGTCCATTTTCTTGAGGTGATCGGCATCCGCCCCAAAAGGGCCTTCATAACCTTCCTGAAAGCAGCCCCAGAGGGCACTATTCATTAGAAATAAGATTTATTTACCTTTTGGGATAGAGTTCAAAAACTCCTTAAATTTTCTTAAAAATCCTGCCTCAGACAAGTTTTTATCAAAGTCAGCAAGCCACTTTTCAATATATGAAAGGTCAATTGAAGGATTCTTCAGCAGGATTGGCCGTACATCATCTAAATCCCTCGGTCTTCCAGCAAAAATTTTATGGATTATAACATCCTCAGGAGAGGCAAATTTTACTGTAGTCTTTTTAATGGGTACTTTTCTCGCTCTTTTAATAGCTTGTTCCTCATATGGAGTAAATGAGAATATAAAATCGATCCGGATGCCAGTGCTATCGTCTTTTGCGGGGAAAACCATGGTTTGCTCCACAAATTTAGCAATGTCCGATGGGAGAGGTGTTAGATTCAATTTTTTGGAAATCTCTATGAGCTTGCCAAGTGAATCAACGCCAACCCCTAAGGTTACATCAATATCTCGAGTAAGCCGTGGTTCCCCATACAGTAGGACTGCTTGTCCACCAATAATCATATAGGATATACTGTTTTCATCGAGTGCCCGGGCAAGTTTAGTTAAGATTTCTTCGAACAATTGAGAATCCGTGCAACTTTTATGTCTATCTCTATTCCTTCTAAAGGATTCTTCGGTGGCAAAACACCAAGGCTTACTCCCTCTTTCCACATAGCTTCAAAAATTTTTGAAGCCTTCCTAAAAGAGAGCTTTTCTTCTCTTATTCTTTCTTTTTCAAATTGTTCTAAAATATCAGGATTTTTAATCAAAAGGTTTTCCTTATACTTCTTCCAGTAAGCCTCCTCAATATAATAATAAAAATTTCTTACCAAGAGTCAAGGAATCTCGAACATATCGAATCCCTGGGAGTTCATGAAACCAAGGCCAGTGTCGTAGGCAAGAGACAGGGACGATTTCGAGATCCTGGATCTTGCAGACTAAAGAACGGTCAGCAGTTATGAAGACGGATTTTTCTCTCTATCTTCTTTGCAATCGTCGAGCAATCCAGGAACGCTTTAACTCAATGGCTCCCTCAGGACAGAATTCATGGCAGGTAAAACACTGAATACATTCTTCATAGTTAATGAGAGGTAGGGGATCCAGCTCGATAGCTCTTACAGGGCACTTTTCCTCACACAGACCACATCGGGAACAGCTGGACCCGTTAAGTCGGGGAAAGACTCTAAAAATATTTA
>Ga0209979_1002140_pt1 | contig 19537 bp, 20 predicted proteins | sample AnhtaG_FD_183114 | JGI IMG/M metagenome (GOLD analysis project Ga0209979, IMG submission 183114) | Deep subsurface microbial communities from Anholt, Denmark to uncover new lineages of life (NeLLi) - Anholt_01485 metaG (SPAdes) (version 2) | ecosystem: Environmental > Aquatic > Marine > Oceanic...
TCCCGGGCCCTGGCTCGTCGCGCCCTTTCTGAGACTACTACTGCTCCCAAGCCAAAGAGGATGACAGCCAGTCCAATGAAGAAGCCTAAGTAGGGGATTAGCCTCAAGAGCTTAAGGATGACAAGTCCCAAAGCTAGGGCTCCGACCATGATGGCTTTGCCCTCCACCCCCCTGAAGTGGCCAATAATCCACCGCCCGATAAATAAGCCCACAGGGATTTGGGCCAGGTAAATAGCTATCCCCCAGAGAGCTAGAGCAATTAGCCCCAGGGGTATACCGATGATGGTAATGCACACTATTATAGCGGCGATAGGAGTAACAAACAGGATAAGAGCTCCCCAGCCAGCGCTTGGCCCAGGTCTGGTGCGTATAGACTCGGCGATAGATGTCAATCGTCTTGGGGCAAGGAGAATGATAACTAGCCCTGCTATCAAAGCCATTATGAAGCCTGTTACCTTGCCTCCTATGCCAGAGAAAAGGACGAAGGGGAAAGGTTTAGCTCGTTTTTCCTTTACTTCAGGCAGGTTATGAGTGGTCATGCCACCAATTTGGGCACCGGATTGGATATCAGCTTCTTCTTCACAGGTGTAGGTTAGGTCGCCTTGAATATTTGCCGTAGGCAATATTGTCAGGCTCTCAACTTTGAGATCAACATTTCCCTTTACCCTGTTGCTTATGGTGACCTCGCTTCCTCCACCCTTGATGTCACCCTCAATAAGTCCATCAATGCGTGCAATTCCAGCGCCGAAAAGGAGGGCACCACCAATTTTGGCTGTACTGGCTATATTCATCTGGCTACACCCAACTATTACATCGCCGCTAACATCGCCATTAATGATGATAGTTTCGCCTGCTGCTCGCACAGCATGACCAACATCGCCATTGATGTTAACTGTCCTGCCAGCAGCCATAACACTGCCGTTAACTATGCCATTGATGGTGATCGCGTTACCAGCGGCCCAGAGGTCGCCCGCAATGGTGCCGTCAACGATAACAGTGTTGGCGCCTACATAAAGGTCATCGTCCACTGTCTCTCCACTAGCGACGGTGACCGTCACTCCACTGCGAGCATCAAATGCCAGGACCGGCACTGCAGTGAATATCATCAATAATGTGACTATAAGAATGATAGTTAGCCCTCTAAAAATATGTTTTGCCATATCTACCTCCTTATGAACTTGCTGGCTATATTTGGTTAATCCCGATTTTATCTATTAAAGGAACTAAAGTAAACACTGGCTAACGTAACAAATAGCATTTCGATTGTTAACCCTCTACCAAATAGCAGTTTATGTTTGTCTGAAATCTTGCGTAGCCAGTTTGGTTAATGTCATGGTTTTTGCGGTTGCTGAAATTGTATGGAGATCACTTCGCTTCCCGCTTCAAATAACTGTGACTTGATTTCATGCACTAAACCCCAGGATTGCGCTTCCTCTGGGTTCAGAGTTGTCCTTTCAAGCATGGCATTCGTCACATCCTTTACGCTTTTACCCGTATTTGCGGCAATTACTTTGGCGATATTCTCGATGTCAATTCTTAATCCTTTTAATCTTTCTTCCAACTGCTTTTCTTCCAAGTTCTGGTTCCCCCTAAATTGGGCATTAACGCCGTGAAGCAAGAATCTTGCCTGGGGCACTGACAGCCTCCTTGAGCCGGCACAATATAGGACGATGCCTATTGAATCTACGCTACCGAAGTTGTGTGTAGTTATTGTGGCCGGCAACCCTTTCAGGTAATTGTATGTGCTCAAACCGTGAATAACAGAGCCACCGGGTGAAGAGATAAGAATGATGAAATCCTTTATCCCTTGCTTCATTTTCTGGTCAATAGCATTCATAAGAGCGTTGACTGTAGCATCTATGACAGGGGCGAAGAACTTAATTACCACTGGTTTCATAGCCATGTTTGCACCCTCCTTAAAATAATGCTGATATTGCCTAACATATGGTGAACCTTCCGTCATCTTTTGAGGTTGAAAGTTTATGCACCTTTTTCTCCAGCCATCCTATTTTCTCTGCTTCTCTTATGTCGAATTCTGGTACATAAGGCTTGATATCTAGAAGAGGAGTCCCATCTACGATGTCTATATCTTGAATATGGAGTATATTCTCTTCAATCCTGACAAGACGCACTACCGAGATGCCAATCGGGTTCGGTCTACTTGGACCTCGCATGGCAAAGACTCCATGTGCTTCATTATCCATATATGGCTTTACTTTTAAGGGCGATTCTTTGGATAAATGAAAGTGGTATATCAAAATAATGTGAGAAAAGCCTTCAACGTCTTTTAAGCCTTCAGCATATTCTGGGAATACCTCAACCGTTCCATTGATACCCTTAGCACCTGTGGGTTGTATAGGTGTCCCTTTGGGTTCTTTGAACGGAGAATGGATGACTCCGATTGGCTTGTACCTTATTTCATTCATAAATTCATCATTTTATCGTAGACCAATTAATATTCTTTTCCCATCTTAGTCTCTTAGCTTTTAGATATGACCACCAGAGAATGTCAAAAATCCTCACCTTCGTTAAACACACAAGCTTATTTCCAGAAATGGTTTCCGAAATCTGAGTTAGGTTTTGCAAATTATCGCCCTCGCCTAGATTCTTATAATAATCAATGAAGATTCGATTGGATTGCTCTTCCGTCCAGTGAGGATTGATTTCCTTACAATATTCTTCCTGAAGTGCATTATCAAATATTGGAATGATCTCTGGATAAAGTGTATGTAGAACCTTCGTAGCTTTTGACAACCCGATTGTTTTGATTTTCAACAGTTTCTTAATAACCCTCTCATTGAGTTCATTAACATAATCATTAATAGCTTCATCATCCAGTTCCAAAAAGCTATCGAGGCCATATTTATCATATTGAAATATGCGCAAATCCTTTGCACCTTCAGTTACAGTCTTGCATTTTCTTCGAAGTACCTCTTTCCCTATACGTGCGCCTATTTCATTTACATCCTCAACTTTCCTTTTACCTTTCAAAAGCAGAAGATCATAGTTCTTATAAAAATCGCTTTGGAAACAGTAGGACTCAATTAAGGCGATGGGCTTAGGAACTTCGAACAGTATTTTCGAGAATAGAGAAAATTTCATTTTAAAACTTCCTGCATATTGCGGCTAACATCTGATTAGACGAAGTAGAGGAAAGCCATTTCTATATACCTGCTTTGATTATAGCAGATGTTCAGAGTTTAATGAGGCAAAAGATAGAATTTCCTGAAGGGCAGAATTAAGGACGGGGGCTTCATCGTGGTATAATTATGGCTAGGAGCTAGCTTTATGGAGGACGTAAATAAAGCTAAACAAAAGATAGAAGAATTAAGGAAAGTAATTAATCACCACAATTACCGCTACTACGTGCTGGATAGCCCCGAAATCAGTGACGCTGAATATGATGAATTGATGAGGGAGCTTAAACAGCTCGAGTCTGAGCATCCTGAGCTTATCACGCTTGATTCGCCTACCCAGAGGATTGGTGCCCCACCTGTGGAAGAGTTTGGCGTGGTGGAGCATCCTGAGCCTTTGTTGAGCCTGTCTAATGCCTTTTACTACGGGGAATTGGCTGCTTGGCATAAAAGGGTGAGTAACCTCTTGGGTGGACGTAGTTTTGACCTTGTTTGTGAACCTAAAATTGATGGGCTGGCGGTAGCTTTGACTTATGTTGATGGCTTGCTGGTCACTGGCGCAACTCGAGGTGATGGCTACCGGGGTGAGAACATCACTCAGAACCTGAGAACTGTTAGAAGCATTCCTCTTTCTGTGCCTAAGGAGGCACCTCCAAGATTTGAGGTAAGGGGTGAAGTTTATCTCCCTAAAGCTGGCTTTAAGAAGCTCAATGAGGAGAGGGCTAAGGAAGGTTTGCCCCTTTTTGCCAATCCCAGGAATGCTGCTGCCGGCTCAGTAAGGCAGCTAGATTCTAATGTCACTGCCAGACGTCCTTTGGACATATTCATCTATGGTTTGGGTTGGGCTGAAGGTAAGGCAGTGCCTGATACCCATTGGGGGATTATGGAATACCTCAAGTCTTTGGGCTTCAAGATAAATCCTAACATTGCTCTCTACCATACCATTGATGAGGTGGAGAAATGTCATCAGAATTGGGTGGAAAAGCGGGATGACTTACCTTATGAGGCTGATGGTATGGTGGTGAAGGTTAATCCAATTGCTTTTCAGCGGGAACTTGGCACTGTGGCTCATGAGCCCAGGTGGGCTATCGCTTATAAATTCCCTGCCATCCAAGGCACCACACGTCTTGTTGATATTGGTGTAAACGTAGGGCGTACAGGAAGCCTCAATCCTTATGCCATTTTGGAGCCAGTTCGAGTTGGTGGGGTGATCATCCACCAGGCAGCATTACATAATGAGGAAGACATCCGCCGCAAAGATATTCGCATTGGTGATGTTGTTGTTGTGCAACGTGCTGGCGAGGTTATTCCTGAGATTGTTGGCCCGGTAAAAAGTCGCCGCAGTGGTAAGGAAAAGATTTTCTACATGCCGAGTCACTGCCCGGTATGCGGAAGTGAGGTGATAAAGCCTGAAAGCGAGGCTATGCATAGGTGTCCTAATGCTGCCTGTCCCTCTCAAGCCCTAGAGCAGATCAAGCACTTTGTCACTCGTGGAGCTATGGACATAGATGGCGTGGGTGAAAAGCTATGTCAAGCTTTATTTGAGGCTGGGTTGGACAAGAAGCTCAAGTTCGAAGATGCGGGTGACCTATATTCTCTTACCAAAGAACAACTCATGAACTTGGAGAGAATGGCTGAGAAGAGCGTCTCCAATGTGCTTAATTCTATTGAAGGAAGCAAGAATAGGCCTCTGTCAAGAGTTATTTTCGCTCTGGGTATTCTCCATGTGGGCGAGGAATATGCTGAGCTACTGGCGGAAAACTTTGCCAGCATAGATGATTTAGCTAAAGCCAGCCGGGAGCATCTTTCATCCCTGCCATCTATTGGGCCGAAGATAGCTGATAGCATTGTGGCTTTCTTCAGGCAGGAAAGGAACAGGCAAATTATTGAGAAATTAAGGAAAGCCGGGGTAAGGCTGGAAAGGGAGAAAGTCGAAGAAGCCAAGCCTGAAGAATTACCTTTAGCCGGATTAGAATTTGTTCTAACGGGAAAATTGGAATCATTTACCCGTCCAGAGGCAGAAGCTAAGATAAAGGCTTTAGGAGGCAAGGCAGGCTCGGATGTCACCAAAAAGACATCTTATTTAATAGTTGGTGTTGACCCCGGCTCTAAGCTAGCTAAGGCGCAAAAACTGGGGATAAAGGTCCTCAATGAAGCTGAGTTTTTGGAGTTGCTGAATCAAAAGCTGTAGTGGAATCAAGAGATTTGATTTTTAATAAAGCATATTTGACCATAGTGGGGTGTAAGATAGTAGTCTCTCTCTAGCTTTATTTTTGCAGCGCTGCTAGGATTTTGCCACTTTATGCTAAAATCTCCCTGAAGAAAAGCATGGTAGCTTGAGGAATCATCAGATTTATAGTCTTCGCTGTTGGCGTGATAATGCCCATAGTCAAATTTGTAAGAAAAAGACAGCTGCGGATTTGGGGAATTGTTGCTGAGTGTAGTCTTGTGCTTTTTATCCTCAGTGCTTGTCTTTCTGGGCCAGGAACACCTGCAGAAACTCCACAAACAGAAACTCCGCAAAAAGAGGCTAAAATAGGCATGAGCCGTAGTAATCCTGTGCCATTAGGCCAGTCTTACTGTTATGACGACTTAGAGGTAAAAATTCTGGACTTCGAACGTGGACAAGTGATAGGCGAGGGTCACCTGTCCACACAAGCTGAAGCTGGGAGTAGCTTTGCAATTGTAAGCCTCCAAATCAGGAACGTTGGAGCACCTGAAAAAAGCCAAGGGTACAACACCATTAACTTTGCTGTGGTAGGTGACAGTGGGAAGGTCTATGACGATTGGCAGACAGATATCGTGTACGATCTATACGAAGGGGAGGCTTTGCACAGTGGTGAGTTGTATGGAGGTGATAGTATAACAGGAACTATTGTTCGCACAGTAGATATGGATGACTCCTATCTGGTGCTAAGGTGGTCAACTGGTTTCCGTGGGGCAAGGGAATATTTCCTCGCACTAGAGTGATTATTTAGCCCAGAGTGCTGATATTCCGCCGATGATTAGAAGAGGCCCACCAAAAAGGTAACCCATTGACATAGCAATAATTTCCCCACTTCGCTTACAAGCATAAGGAAACAAACGCATTATTGAGGAATTGAGGAAAGCAGGCTCAGATGTTAGCAGCAAGACATCTTATTTGGCAGTCGGTGCCGACCCTGGCTCTAAGCTAGCTAAGGCACAAAAACTGGGGATAAAGAAACTCAGCGAGGCTGAGTTTATAAAATTGCTAAATCAAAATATTGCCCCATTTTGAATCTCTTCGATGATATCTTTGAAAAGGTTGACATAATAACCAGGTAATTCAGCTATATCAAAGAATCTCGCATCCTCTACTTCGTTCCCGGGAGTCGGTTTTCCACCCTTTACCTTAACTAGATATTTCACTACCAGCATATCTCCATAAATCTCCTTGTCTTCTCGCCTGACTGCTCCGATTAATTTTACTATTTGCCCAGATATTCCAGTCTCTTCTTGTAGCTCTCTTAAACAGGCTTCTTCCGGTGTTTCTCCAACTTCGATAAAACCTGAAGGAGCCCCCCACATGCCCTTTCTGGGCGGCATTCCTCTTTTAATCAATAAAAACCTCTTATCTTTCACTGCAACCGCTAATGCTACTGGCAGAGGATTTTTGTAATCAATAAAATCACATTTAGGGCAATATTTTCTTTCCCTTCCTTCAATCATTCCTGTTTGAAGAGGTGTTCCACAAATTGGGCAATAGTTATATTCTTTCATCTTTTTCCTGACGGGGATAAAACATATCTTCTTTTTAGCCTATAATATATCATGAAATAAGGCATATACTAATGAAACTTATTGTTGGGTAATCCCGGCGGGATTTATGCGCGTAATCGCCATAATGTTGGCTTTCGCTGCCTAAATTAGCAAAAGCACATGATGAACTTACCGAAATTGAAGGAGGCAGTAAAGTCTGGCAGGTTTGAGTGGAGGAAACACATACTTGCTCGACTTGCTGAAAGGGACATCTCTCAAGATACAATCATCGGGGTAATCATGAAGGGAGAAATCATCGAAGATTACCCTCATAATGCTCCCTTTCCTAGCTGCCTTATCTTGGGATATGTGGAGGATAAACCTTATCACGTGGTTGTAAGTTTTGATGAAACCTTAGAGATAGCGTATATTATTACTGCTTACGAGCCAAGTTTGGATAAATTTGAGCCTGATTTTAAGGCGAGGAGGCGATAATATGGCTAATTGTCCACTGTGTGGGGGAGAAAAAAAGCTAGGCAAAACCATCTATAGTGTAGATTTAAGGGGTGGAGTTGTAGTGGTGCGCGATGTACCCGCTCAGATTTGCTCCCAATGCGGAGAGGAATGGATTGATGCCCAAACAGCCCAAGTTCTTGAAGAAATCGTAAACGAGGCTAAAAAACGAGCTTGCCAAGTAGAAGTTCTTTCCTTTTAAGAAGCAAGTGACTGACTAAGCTTGATGGGCAAGCTAAGCAGTGCCCTATAGGCAATCTAAATTCAATGAAACTCGTTGTTGGCTTGGGCAATCCGGGCAAGGCTTATGCCCATAACCGCCACAATGTCGGCTTTCACTGCCTAAATTATTTTGCCAAGTGTCACTCTATCAAGTTTGAGCGGCGGCAGTGTCAGGCTAGGATAGGCACCGGTGAATTAGAAGGCGAGAAATTGTTGCTGGCTAAGCCAAGAACATTTGTTAACCTTAGCGGCAAAGCAGTAGGTTGCTTGGTGAGCAAATACGCTATCCCCTTAAATAACCTGTTAGTAATTTACGATGACCTCGATTTGCCTCTAGGCAAGATTCGCCTGCGTTCCGGTGGTGGTTCAGGGGGACATAAGGGGATGGGATCCATCATTTCTGCCTTGGGAAGCGAGGATTTTCCTCGAATCAGAGTTGGTATTGGACGCCCTCAAGTGGAGGGATTACCTAATACTGATGAAGATGTTATAGTCAGTTATGTGCTCAGCGACTTTACTCCACAAGAGGAAGAACTAATTAAGCCAATAATTGTTACAGTAGCTGAAGCTATTGATTGTTTCCTTACTCAAGGGATGGAAGTGGCGATGAGCAAGTTCAATTAGCAAATCAAGGCTTTAGTTGGTGGTATAATATAATTTGTGAGTTGAAAAATGATCATTGCTATTATTGGAGACTCTTCCTGTCCCCCAGAAGAGGCTAAGTTAGCTGAAACTGTAGGGGGACTTTTGGCACAGCGGGGTGCTACTATAATTTGCGGTGGCTTAGGTGGTGTGATGGAAGCAGTGTGTCGCGGAGCTAAATCAAAGGGTGGTTTGACCATTGGCGTTTTGCCCGGTGAAGATTCAAGCATGGCCAATCCCTGGGTAGATATTCCGATAGCCACCGGCGTAGGTTATGCCAGAAATATGGCGGTGGTGAAATCAGCTCAGGCAGTGATTGCCATTGGTGGTAATTATGGGACGCTCAGTGAGATTGCTTATGCCTTAAAGAGAAACATCCCAGTTATCGGCTTAAACACCTGGGCGCTGTCTCGAAATGCTAAAGAGGGTGATCCTATAATCAGAGCCCATAGCGCTGTAGAGGCGGTAGATAAAGCTATTTCTTTGGCTGAGAGGTATAAAGCTCATGAGATTGCCTCGCGGAGCCTGTCCTGAGCGCTATGAGATTCTTCGCTACGCTCAGAATGACAGAAAGCGAAGGGCTCGCAATGACACGGGGAGAATAAGGGCGTATATAGAAATGGCTACTATCGAGCGTATTAGAGCCAGGGAGATTCTCGATTCTCGGGGTAATCCTACGATAGAGGTGGAGGTGGCGTTGGTTGATGACACCGTTGGTGTAGCTTCCGTTCCCTCAGGGGCAAGCACTGGCAAGTATGAAGCTGTGGAGCTGCGAGATGGTGACAAATATAGGTATGGTGGGCTCGGGGTTCTCAAAGCGGTGAGCCATGTTAACGATGATATAGCTCCAGAAATAGAGGGTATGTCGGCTTTGGAGCAGGCGGCTATAGATCAGAAACTGATTGAACTTGATGGCACGGCGAACAAATCTCATCTCGGAGCCAACGCTATCCTGGGGGTATCTTTAGCAGTAGCTAAGTCTGGGGCTAATTTTCTGGGTATTCCACTGTATCGCTATTTGGGCAGAGCAGAAGCCAATTTATTACCTATCCCCATGCTAAATATCCTCAATGGTGGTAAGCATGCTCTGGACTCCACTGACTTTCAGGAGTTTATGATAATGCCCTTGGGTGCAGACACGTTTGCCAGAGCTATGCAGATGGGTAGCGAGGTGTACCATTGTTTACATAAAGTACTTAAGGATAAGGGTTTAAATACCAGCGTAGGTGATGAAGGCGGTTTTGCCCCTAAGCTTTCCGCTAATAAAGAAGCACTAGAGTTAATCCTGGCAGCTATTGACTTAACTGGTTATAAGGCTGGTGAGGACTTATTTCTTGCTCTTGACCCTGCAGCCAGCAGTTTCTATCAAGATGGTAAATATGTCTTGGCCAGGGAAGGTGTTACCCTTACTTCCGTAGAGATGGTGAACTATTATGCTAACTGGGTATCCAATTATCCTATTATCAGCATTGAGGATGGCTTGGCCGAAGATGACTGGTCTGGCTGGATACTGCTTATGGCTAAATTGGGCCAGGAGGTTCAGCTTGTGGGCGATGACCTTTATGTTACCAATATCGAACGTCTTGAGAAAGGCATTGCAGAAAAAGCCTCCAACTCAATCCTTATTAAGCCAAATCAAATAGGTACGCTTAGTGAAACCTTGACTACTATTAAAAGGGCACAGAAAGTGGGATGGACGGCTGTCATTAGTCACCGCTCTGGTGAGACTGAGGATGCTACCATAGCTGATTTATCGGTAGCAAGTGATGCTGGATTTATTAAGGCTGGTGCTCCATGTCGCGGCGAGAGACTGGCTAAATATAATCGCCTTCTTAAGATAGAGCAGGAGTTAGGGAATAATGCCCGCTACCCGGGCAAAAAGGCTTTTTATAATCTAAAGAAGACGAAGTCATGGAAATAGTAAGTGGTGTCCATCAGATAAAGCTTCCTTTCCCGGAGGGCATGCCAGGGTATACCAATGTATATGTGGTGGAGGGAAGCCGGGGCAATATACTGGTTGATAGTGGTTGGGGCAACTCGGAGGTGCTCTGGGCCTTTAGGGAGGGGCTAAGAGAGAATCGCCTCAAGTTCCAGGATATTAATTGGGTTGTTATCACTCATATTCACGCTGACCATTATGGTTTGGCAAGCAAGCTAAAAGAATTTTGTGGGGCTGAAGTGGTTATGCATAGAGTTGAAGCGGGACTTATCAATTCAAGGTATAAAGATTTTGCTGGACTGCTCAAGCAGATAGAGGAGGAACTCAGCAGAAACGGCGTTCCTCAATTTGAGCTGTCTAAGTTGACTGAGGCCTCGATATGGATGAGGCAATTCGTTTCGCCTGATTTACCTGATGTTATGTTAGATGATGGTGATAGGCTTTCTAACGGTTCATTTGAATTCGAGGTATTACGAACGCCAGGGCATTCACCAGGTCATATATGTCTTTATGAGCCGAGGAAAAAGTGGCTCTTTTGCGGAGACCATGTTTTGTTTAAAACTATTCCTCATGTGGGCTTCCACCCCCAATCGGGAGATAATCCCCTGGGAGACTACATCGATTCTTTGGAGAGGTTAGAGGCTCTTAAGGTTAATTTCATCTTTCCGGGGCATGGGCCAGTGTTCAATAGCCTGAGGCTGAGAGCAGCGGAAATACTCCATCATCATGAGCAGAGAGAAAGAGCCATTATAAAGGCCATGAGTAGCGGTTTCAGAACAGCCTATCGAGTGGCTACTGAGATTCCCTGGAAACCTGAAGCAGGTGGTATTGCCTTTAAAGATTTAGCGCCTTGGGACAGGCGATTAGCTATATTGGAAACTATTGCTCACCTTAGGTTATTAATGGTTGAGGGTAAAGTGGGCAAGTTTGACCAGGAGGGCGTTTCTTTATACTTATCTAAAGACTAGACAAAGAGGAGGTAAAAATGGCGACGAAAGTAGGTATCAATGGCTTTGGGCGTATTGGGAGATTGGCTCTTAAGGCAATAAATCAGCGTGCAGCTAGTAAATTAGAGGTGGTGGTGGTGAATGACCTTACTGATGCTAAGACTAATGCTCACCTTTTCAAATACGATAGCAATTATGGTACCTATCCTGGCAAGGTGGAGGCTAAAGGTGATTCCATCATAGTTGATGACCGGGAGATAAAAGTCTTAGCTGAACGTGACCCAGCCAAAATTCCCTGGCGGGACTATGGGGTGGATATTGTGATTGAATCGACAGGTCTCTTTCGTGAGGCTGCCAAGGCAGCTAGCCATCTTCAGGGCGGAGCGAAAAAAGTGATTATTTCGGCGCCAGCCCGGGAGGAGGATATAACTGTTGTCCTTGGTGTTAATGAAGGGCAATATGACCCAGCTAAGCATTACATCATATCCAATGGTTCTTGCACCACTAACTGTATTGCTCCGGTGGTCAAAATTCTCCAGCAAAATTTTGGAGTCAGTCGCGGGCTAATGACCACCATCCACTCTTACACTAATGATCAAAGGATTCTGGATGTGTTTCACCGTGACCTGCGTCGGGCAAGAGCCGCTGCTACGAATATCATACCTACTACTACTGGTGCTGCTCGTGTTGTAGGCATCGTCATTCCTGAGCTTAAAGGGAAAATACATGGCATCGCTATAAGGGTGCCTACTTCCGTAGTGTCTATCGTTGACTTTGTGGCTGATTTAGATAGAGAGGTAACTGCCGAGGAAGTTAACCATGCCTTTCAGAGAGCTGCTGAAGGGGAACTCAAGGGAATTGTAGAATATTGTGGTGAACCTCTGGTGAGCTCAGATTTTAAAGGCAATTCAGCCAGCGCTATTTTTGATGCCTTGAGCACTATGGTCATGGGTGGCAACATGGTAAAGGTGTTGGCTTGGTATGATAATGAATGGGGCTATAGCTGCCGCCTCGCTGACCTTGCTAGTTATATTGCTGGCAAAGGCTTATAATGTATTGGCAAAACTGTGATATGGATTAAATTGGATATAGGAGGTGAGACATGTTTTGTCCCAAATGTGGCACTGAAAATCTTGAGGGAGCTAAGTTTTGCTCTAAGTGTGGTGCCGAGCTTGGTGTTTCTGCTAAGCCCTCGGAAACCAGCGTAGGGCTGTCAGCTAACGTAGCTGGGCTTCTTTGCTATGTTCTTGGCTGGATATCGGGCATAGTTTTTCTAGTTATTGAGAAGAAGAGCAAATTTGTTAAATTCCACGCCTGGCAATCCATCATGACCTTTGGTGTATTGACCGTAGCAAGCTTGGTCTTGGGCTGGATTCCCATCATTGGTTTGGTTTTTGACTGGATTATTGGAATTCTGGGCCTTGTTTTATGGATTGTCTTGATGATTCAAGCGGGGACAGGCAAGATGTGGAAACTGCCCTGGGTGGGTAACTGGGCTGAGAGGCAAGCTAGCAAAGCTTCTTAGGCTTCGTTGCCCTTTTTAAACTCCAGCCAGCTTCTTAACATCCTTAATATAGAGGCTTGTTTCTCTAATCTTTCATTCTATTTGGTCTCTGGGCTCTAGAGTTCCGGAATAGAAGTAGTCGCCATAGAGAGGCTTAAGCTCTGCCAGCGCTTCTTTAAAAAGTGAGGTAGCATCGTCGAAGAGTTTTTTCACCCTGTCTGTCATTTAGGCCACTTGCAGTTTGTCTAAATTTTAGCTTCTCTTTGGCGTGAATCCAATATCTTGTACTCTTGCATAGGATTAGTGCACATCTCCCCCTCCTTGTCATTGCGAGGAGCATATGTGACGAAGCAATCTCGTAGCGTGGGAGCTTATCTCCCGCTGGGAGAAGGAAATGAACCAATCTCGTAAGATTGCCACGCCTTCGGCTCGCAATGACATAAAGAACTGCCTGAGATGTCACCATCTAGCTCAACGAGATTATGCTTGGCTGCTTTTGCACTGACTATAAACTTTTTTCCTCTCTTTTCGTTTTCCTATATAATAGACATCAGTCTGATGTCTATTGAGAAGGATGTAGTTTCCCGAGCAGTAAAGGGAGAGAGTGAAGCCTTTGCCCAGCTTTATGAGGAGCATTTCGATAGGATTTATCGTTATGTTTACCTCAGAGTGGGGAATCAAGCCGAAGCTGAGGATTTAACTCAGGAGGTATTTGTTAAAGCTTTGGAGGCGATTGGCTCTTACAAGTGGCGGAATTTACCTTTCGTGGCTTGGCTATTTCGCATTGCCCATAATCAGGTAATAGATTATTTAAGAAAGCAAGGTAGAGTGGGAAAGGTAGCTTTGGAGGACGATATAACCTTAGTTAGTGGGTCAAATCCAGCGTTTATGGCTGAACGGGAGCTTGAAATTGAGGAATTGATTAACAATGTAAAGAAATTATCTCCGGCTCAGCGGGAGGTAATCTCACTCCGTTTTGGAAGTGAGCTTTCAGTCGCAGAGGCAGCTAAAGTTTTGGGGAAAAACGAAGGCACAGTGAAAGCTTTGCAATATAATGGAATAGCGGCGTTAAAGAAAATGCTCTTGGCGGATAAATAAAAATGACTCGAAAGATAGAAGATATTCTCGACAATTGTTTGGAGAGCATATTTAAGGGTGAAAGCATTGATGATTGCCTTAAGGCTTATCCAGAGCAAGCACCTGAACTAGAGCCTTTGCTCAAAACCAGCCTTGTTTTTATGCAAAGGTCCTCTGCTATTCAACCCGACCCTGAGTTTAAGGCAAGGTTAGGTTCTCAGCTTCAAGCAATGCTTTATGCCAAACAGAAGAAAGCGGAAAGGAGAGCAAGGATTCCTGTTTGGCAGAGGAGGTGGGCTTTGGCTATGACTGCTATTCTAGGTTTTCTGCTTATTGGTGTGGGAACACTTGCTGCTTCAGCATATGCTTTGCCCGGTGGGTCTCTTTATCCTGTCAAGTTAGCTGAGGAGCAGGTGAAGGTGACATTGGCTTTTTCTGATATAGACAAGGCAAAGCTTCATATCCAATTTGCTGAGCGTAGAGCCGGTGAGATGGTTGAGATGGCTCGCCAGGGCAAAGGTGATGAGATTTTTATGCTAACCGAGCAAGTTGCCAATCATTTGGACAAGGTGTATGTGATGGAGAAAACGCCGGAAGTCGAGGTTGAGGAAAAAGGGCCTAAAATGCTGGCTCCAGCTCCATCCGAAGGAGCAGAAGCTTATAGTAAAGGAAGGGATGCTGAGGAACTGGAGACAGTGCTAGGCCGAAGTTGGGCAAAGAGTTTAGCTGCATTAAGGAATGCCTTAGACAAAGCCCCTGAAGAGCTAAAACCAGTTTTACAGCAGGCTATTGAGGACATGGAAGAGGATTACAATAAAACAATTTCCATCATAGAAAGTGGCTCAAGTCAGTAATTTTGTTAAAAATCTTCCTTCATTAGGCGGTGAGGAGTATAATAAGGTTAGCATATGGGCTCGGAGGTTTTTTATCGTAAGTGGCGTCCGCAAACCTTAGCTGAGGTGGTGGGGCAGGAGCCGGTGACTCAGACTTTAGGCCATGCTGTGGAGAATGGGAAAGTAGCTCATGCTTATCTTTTTTGTGGTCCTCGAGGCACGGGGAAGACTAGCAGCGGGCGTATCCTAGCTAAAGCGGTTAACTGCCTTAATCAGGTAGATGGTGAGCCATGTAATGCTTGTGATATATGTCGCTCAATCACTGAAGGCAAATCTTTAGACGTAATAGAGATAGATGCTGCCAGTAATCGTGGTATCGATGAAGTTCGTAGCCTCAGGGAAAAAGTTAACTATGCCCCTAGCCGTGCTCGCTATAAGGTATATATTATAGACGAAGTCCATATGCTTACTGAGGCGGCTTCCAATGCCTTGCTTAAGACTTTAGAGGAACCACCTCCTTATGTCATTTTTGTCCTGGCTACTACAGAACCTCACAAGGTGATACCTACTATTATGTCGAGGTGTCAGCGATTTAACTTTCGTCGCCTCTCCCAAACAGCGATAATCGGTAAGCTGGAGTTAATATGTCAAAAAGAGGATATTCATGTTAGATTGGAATCTCTAAAGCTTATTGCTCGGGCAGCTACAGGAAGTCTCCGAGACGCGGAAAATATATTGCAGCAGCTCATTGCTTACCATGGCAATCAAATTGATTTGGAACAAGTTCAGACAGCGCTTGGTGTCAGCAGTGACCCTCGGGTTAGGCAACTGGCAAAGCATATTGTCAATAAGGATGTTTCTGCTGGTCTTCAAGTTATAAATAGCGTCAATAGCGATGGCGTTGACCTTCGCCAGTTTAATCTGGGGCTAGTGGAATATCTCCGAGGGTTGTTGCTGGCTAAGTCCCAATGTAATGAGGCTTTGGATGTTACTGCGGAAGATTTAGCTGAGATGAATGGGCTTGCGGCTAATGCCACTTTTGAATATCTACTCAAGGCGGTCAAACTTTTCTCCAGTGTAGATTTTCGCAGTGATAATTATTCCACTTTGCCTTTAGAGTTAGCTTTAATGGACTGTGCCTTATCTCTGGTGACTGGACGAGATGAGTCAACAATGACGGAACTTCCAGAGACGTCTCGGGAGTCAATCCAGCCCACTCAAGAAGCTGAATTTCCTGTAGCGGCAAACAATATTGAGACTTCAAGCCCCGTGAGATATTCACTATCTCACGGGGCAAGCACAGAGGTTTCTCAAGATATTGACTACTTGCGTAGTCGGTGGAAGGAATTCATTCAGTCTTTGCGGGGGGAGGGCTCCAGCGGCAATTTGGATGCCTTTTTGCGTAGTGCCTGTGAGCCAGTAGCTCTGGAGGATGATACTTTAGTATTAGGGTTTTACTATTCTTTCCATAAAGAGAAGATCGAAGACCCCAAATATCAACATCTGGTGGAGAGAAAGCTTAAAGAGGTTTTTGGTCAGCCTTACAAGCTGAAGTGTATCTTAGTTGACTACAAAAGGAAAATCCCACCTCAAGAGAAGGAGCAAAATCCTTTGATTAAGGCTGCGCTGGAAATGGGGGCTGAAATAAGAGAGGAATAAAAATGGTAACCACTGTTGAGCCTGTAGCTAAATTAGTTGAGGCATTTAATAAACTACCTGGGATTGGGCCCAAGAGTGCGCAGAGATTGACTTATTATTTATTGGGCCGGCCAGGGGAAGAAGCCAAAGTTTTAGCTGAAGCTATTTTGGCTCTGAAGGAAAAGACAAGGCTTTGTTCAGTTTGTTTTAATATCACTGATTGTGACCCTTGCCGCATTTGCCAGGATAGAGAGCGTGACCATTCTAAAATTTGTGTTGTTGAGAGACCTTCAGATATTCCTCCTTTGGAGCGAACTGGGAAGTATAATGGTGTTTACCACGTGCTCCATGGGCCCATTAGCCCAGCGCAGGGAATAGGGCCTGGGGAGCTAAAGGCAAAAGAGTTTTTATCCCGTCTTCAGGATGGTTCGGTAACTGAAGTGATCTTGGCAACCAATCCTAATCTAGAGGGTGAAACCACTGCTATGTATCTTCGGCGCATGATCCGGCCTTTAGGCATTCGCATTACCCGTTTAGCTCGTGGCTTGCCATTTGGTGCTGACCTAGAATACGCTGATGACATGACCCTGAGTCAAGCCCTGGAAGACAGACAGGAATTCTAAAAGGGTCTGGATGGGAGCACCTCGAAGTTATCAAACTCAAGCTATCATTATCAAACAAACCAAGTTTGGAGAAGTTGACAAAATTCTTACTATTTATACCCCCGAGTTTGGCAAGCTGAAGGCGGTAGCTAAGGGGGTTTGCCGCCCGGGAAGCAAGTTGGGTGGCAATGTGGAACTTTTGACTCACAGCTTGCTGATGTTAGCCCGGGGACGTAACCTAGACATCGTTACCCAAAGCCAAACCATTGATGGTTTTCTAGTTTTGAAAAGTGATTTATGGCGCATGGCTTGCGGCCTTTACGTCTTAGAGCTCATTGATTCCTTTACTGTAGAGAATAACGAGAATCATCCCTTGTTTGATTTACTACTTGATACCTTACATCGACTGTGTCAAGGAGACGATAGTGAAACTGTGTTACGTTATTTTGAACTTCATCTTCTTGATTATCTTGGCTATCGTCCTCAGTTGCACCGATGCGTTGGTTGTAATTCACCTATCAAACCAGTGGTTAACTTTTTCAGTTCTAGCCAGGGTGGCATTCTGTGTTCCCATTGTGGTCAGAAAGAGCCTGATTCACGTCCTCTATCGGTTGGTGCTTTGAAAATTCTTCGTTTGTGGCAAAGTTTTGATTATGCCACGGCAAGGCGGGTGAAAGTAAGATCAGAGTTGAGGTCAGAGTTAGAACAAGTGATGCCGGGGTATATAAAATATCTTTTGCAGCGAGAAGTTAAATCGATAGCTTGGCTACGGGAGTTAAGGAAAGAGTCAATAGTTGACAACAATTGTGGGAGGAATTAAAATCGCCCAGCAAGTGAAATTAATTATGGGATGGATTAATTTTGGATACGAATTGGCATTCCAAACCTGGCGATAAATTTGCTCGCCGTCCTCGAGCTAAAGCTCATCCTTCGAAGGGATGAGCCAAAATTTTGTGACGGAGGTAACAAAATGTATCTTATAATAGCCGGCTTAAGCGGCATAGGGAAAAGCCTTGCTGAGCTTCTTGTTAAGGAAGGGAATGAGGTGGTGATTGTAGACTCAGATGAGGTAAGGTGCACTGAAATGGCAACATCCTCTGACGTGATGGTGATAACCGGGGATGCTACTAAAAAGTCAGTTCTGGAGGAGGCGAGGGTCAAGAGAGCAGACGCTTTGGTTGCCTTAACTAATGATGACTCAGATAATTTAATGATTTGTATGACAGCTAGGGAAATGGGAGCCAAGAAGGTAATCTCCTTGGTGAATGATGTGGTGCATATGGAAACCTTTAAACAAGCTGGAATCGACTTCCAAGTCAAGCCCTACGCTGTGGTGGCTAGGCATATTCGTCGAATGATTTTGCAGCCCTATGTGAAGGATTTTCTCTCTTTTGAAAGGGCTGAGATCTTCGAAATAGAGGTTGAGGAAGGCATGAAGTGTGTGGGCAAGAAAGCCTCCGAAACAGGGACTCCAAATGGTATGAAAATCCTTGTGCTGGAGCGAGCGGGAAAATATTTGGATAAAGATGCTAAGATAGAGCCCAAAGATTGGCTGACTCTCATTGTAGATTGGAAATCTACCAAAAAGGGAGTCGATTTTATGAATAGATGGTTCACCAAAGGGTAAGGTTAACCCTCCATATCCTTGGTTCGATTCTAAAATACCTCGCTTTAATCCAAGTTTTTCCCTTATTAGTCGCTGTTTATTATGGCGAGGATTGGCGGATTTTTTTATATTCGCTATCGCTTACTTTAGCTATCGGGCTATTTCTTGAATTTGGACTTAAAACCGACAAGGAAATAGAGCGTGCCGATGGGTTTTCCATAGTGGCTTTCACCTGGCTTCTTATGCCGCTCCTTGGCGCCGTTCCTTATGTGTTTTTTGGCTGGAATTTCCTCAATGCCTTTTTTGAGGCCATGTCAGGCTTTACTACCACCGGTGCCACCATACTGGAGAGGCTAGAAGAACTACCTAGAAGTATGCTCTTATGGCGTAGCCTTACCCAATGGTTAGGTGGGATGGGGGTGATAGCTCTTTTTATTGCCATCTTACCCAGGCTAGGAGTAGGAGGCTCTCAGCTTTTTGAACGAGAATTTCCCGGTCCTTTGCCTGAAAGGCTTCGTCCCAGAATTAAAACCACGGCAAGGATTCTTTGGGGAATCTATGTCGCTTTCACCGCTGCTGAGATAGCGCTACTCTATTTCCTGGCTAAGCTTCACCTCTTTGACTCAATTTGTGTCTCTCTCTGCACTCTCCCTACTGGTGGATTTACCCCCACTACTGGAAGCATTGGAGCTTATGCTAATCCCTCAGCTGAATATATCATCATGGTCTTTATGTTTCTAGCTGGCGCAAATTTTCTTGTCCATTACCACGTTTTAAGGGGGAACTTCAAAATATTTAAAAATGAGGAATTCAGGCTTTACTTAATTCTTTTGATGGTAGCTGCGCTACTGTTAATCCTCTCTCAAGGACTTGGCTCATATCGGGACAGTCTCTTTCAGGCAATCTCGATCATGACTACCACCGGCTTTGTCACCTGCGATTTTGGCTCTTGGCATTTTGGGGCCAGAATAGTGCTTCTAACTTTGATGTTCATTGGAGGTTGTGGTGGCTCTACCGGTGGAGCGATAAAAGTAGTGCGAACTTTGACCTTGCTGAAACATAGCTGGGTGATGATGAGAAAGGCTATTTCTCCCAAAGCTGTGATTCCGGTGAAATATAACCAAAAACCTCTCTCAGAGGGAATAATCCGAGATATAATC
>Ga0209979_1002142_pt1 | contig 19526 bp, 14 predicted proteins | sample AnhtaG_FD_183114 | JGI IMG/M metagenome (GOLD analysis project Ga0209979, IMG submission 183114) | Deep subsurface microbial communities from Anholt, Denmark to uncover new lineages of life (NeLLi) - Anholt_01485 metaG (SPAdes) (version 2) | ecosystem: Environmental > Aquatic > Marine > Oceanic...
CAGAAATGCGCTTTTTTCAAATTAACATTTTGTTAGTTTGGGAGAGATAGGAAAGCCACAATGTTATCGGACGTTGCGGTTTTGGGGTGGTGGAAGTGCTTATGTGGTATGGGAGGGAGGTGGTTGGAGTGGAGGAGGTGGTTGGAGTGGAGTGGGGGAGGTGAATGACTCGGGAGCCGATCTGGATATCTTTAGCCTGCTGGCCCCTAAGGGACAGGCTAACATACGGGTATTTTAACATATTATCAAACAATAGTCAAAAAGAAAATGACTAAAAAAGCACCTTTTTTGGCCGCCCCTCTTGTCGATAGGGGAGGTTTCTACGCAGCATTCCCTTAAGGAACCGCCATTCGTGACTGTCCCGAATGGCGCTTCAAAATAATTTAAAATATAGAGCTTGACGGGTGTTCTTGTGCAGCCTATTATGTAAAAAACGGTAGAATAGTATCTTGAAAAAAAGGAGACTAAAAATGGCAAATCAAAAAGTGGAAGCCCAATTCAAACCTATACCAGTTGATCTAATTCAGACTGGTCCGGAACAAGCCCGAACTTCCAAGGTGGAGGAAGGTATAGACGAGCTAGCTGAAAGCATAAAGCGTTTCGGCTTGCTCCACTCTGTTACTGTTTTCCCTAAGGAAGGGAAGTACATCTTAGTAGCAGGGCAGCGCAGATTATTGGCTGTCAAAGAATTAGGCTGGCAAGAGATTCCAGCAAAGGTCTTACCTGCCGCTCTCGATCCTGTGGAGGCCAAGGCCATCTCTTTTTCAGAAAACTTTATGAGACGGGATTTGACGAGGGCAGAAAAGAAGGACGCCTGCATTATTTTCCACCGACGATACGGAGGATCAATGATGGCTGCTGCTAAAGCGTTAGGTTTACCATATCCAGAAGTCTGTGAGTATGTCAAATATGATAGGCTTCATGACGATCTAAAGAAGCTTGTAGATGATGGCACTATTAAGGTCGATGACGCAATACGAGCACAGGATATATCGGAACTTCCAGATGGCAACATCGATGTGGAAGAGGCAAAGCGGGCCGCTCTGGAGTTGAAAACTTTTGATAGAGACCAAAGGAGCTATCTCAAAGAGGTAGTTAAGGAGCAGCCAACACTTTCCGTCGACGAAAAACTCGAAGAAGCAAAAAAGCCGCGCAAAACAAAAAAATATACTATTATCATGGCTCTGAAATATGCTGCAGGCCTTACAAAAGCCGCAACTGATATGGCTAAGACAGAAGAAGAAGCTCTGGAGACATTCATTATCGAGGGCTTGTCAAGAGGAGGTTATGTCTAATTCAGTTGATATCGGGGGAAAATCTTTAGACGAACTCACTCCCGAGGAGAAAGGTAAACTTTTAGCTAGTATAGGGACGCATAGGCAAAAACGCCCCTTTGACCCCATAACTGTTGCGGAGATATTCAGTCATACTCCGTCTAATAAGGAACTGGCTAAAAGGTTGCCCATCGGCCCGCGCATGGTAGCAGTGTTTAAGATCCTTTTATCTCTACCTGAAAAGATTAAACCTTATGTGAGGTCTGGGGAAATAAGCATAGATAAGGCGCAGAGGATTGCCAGTTTAAAAGATGCTGCCTCACAACAATTTCTGGCAAAAGCTATAACCGCCGACTCTAACACCTTCACGGCTCTTATAGTCACCAAGATAGTATCGCTCAGGAATCGGAATAAAGATATGCCTATAGAAGATTGCACAAACAGGGTTTTAAAATCCAGGCCAATCGTAGACAATCGCTATATACTTGTGACAAGTGTTAAAGAAAGCTTAAGCAACGTTCTAAATATGAAGGCCAAAAAGCAGGGAGTGTCTTTTTCAGACCTTCTGAAACACATATTAGAACAAAGTTTGCCTAACAGGGAAAGTTTGCTATCTATTGTGACACATGATGGGGTGCTTCTCCTAACTCTTACAGGCGATGGCTGGCAAGCATTACGCCAAAAATCACGTAGTTTAGAAGTACCACTTGACGAATTAGTAGAAACCTTAGCCAGTCATTGGCTCGAGATTGGGGATTGCAAATGAAATGCGATATCTCCTTTTTAGAGCGGAAGGCCAGCATCACATCAAGCGGCGCAATCCTATTGGGCAATTATGTTGTCTGCGATGGTTTTGAGTGGGATAGAGAAGCAGCCATCGTTACCCATATACACGCGGACCACATTACACATTTTGAAAGGTGTCTCCGCACTTATGAGCTTATTTTCTGCTCGCCAGAAACAAAAGAGTTATTAATGGCTCTAAAGGGAGAGTGGCTTCGCTTGCATCGAAACCTTATCGCCTTACCTTATAAAAAGCCTTATGCCCATAAGGAGGAGTCTATAACCCTATATCCCGCTAAGCATATACTTGGCTCGGCTCAAGTCCTGGTAGAGGATAAAGACGGAGTTAGGATTGCTTATACGGGAGATTTTAACTTCCCTAATACAAAGCCTATAAGGACAGATATCTTAGTTTTAGACGCAACTTTCGGGGACCCCACTCAGATTGCCAAGTGTAGCAGAGCCGAAGTCATCAACTGGCTGGTTTGTCTCGTGAAAAAGGAATTGGAAACCTCATCAGTTTGTATATTAGCTCATCGTGGGAAATTGCAGGAAGTTATGAACATTTTAAATGAAACGGGCATTACCATTCCCTTCTTATGTGCACCCGACATTTTTAGAATGAGCATGGTTTACCAAAATTGCGGAACCAACGTGGGGAATGTCCTATCGTTAGAAGATAATGCTGCTCAAGAAATCATTCAAAAGGGCGAACGCAATGTTATTTTCCACCTTCTCGGTCGTAAACTAAGAGGGTTGCCGCCAATGCATTATACGAAAATACGCGTAAGTCGATGGGGGACAACAGAGCCTTTCTGTAAGGTAGCTGATGATTACTATGTGGTGGCCCTTTCAGACCATGCCGACTTTAACGGCACACTGGAATATGTGCGGGAATGTGAACCTAAACTTGTGATAACTGACAATTATCGGGCTGGTTCTGCTGATTCTCTTGCTGCAGAAATTGCAAATCGACTCCACGTGGAAGCAAAAGCTATGCCTTAAACTTTAGACGCTACTTGCCATTAAGTCGTTAAAAGCAAATTCATTTTTCCACTTATGCTTTATCTCATCCTCTAATAAGCAAGCCTTTTCATATAACTCAGGGTGCATCTTAGCGTATTCACGAACCATGCAGTTCGGTTGGAAAAAACAGCACCAACAGTTACACCTCCGGGAGAACTCATAACAAGGATGCAAAGGTAACCCCTCTGACTTAATGATGTCGTAAACTTGCTTTTCTTTAAGCTCCAAACAGGGTAGCCAAGTTTTGGCTACAAACGAGCCATCCTTAAGTGTTGTTTCATTTAACCCCCATTCGGGCAACTTAGAACGGTGTAAGCTTTCTTCGGCCCGGATACCAGAAACGATGATGATTTCGTTACCCAGATTTTCCCTGTTTGCTCTAATCCACTTGTTAAGCTCTCTTACTTTCAAATAAAGGGTGCAATTTCTCATTCGTGGAGTGGGGAAATGTCGCATTCTTCTCGCTAATTCCCAAAAATCTTCATATCGCTTTAGAATTACAAGTGATAGCTTAAATAACTTAGCTATCCTTTTCACATGGGGAAGGGTTTCTAAATAATCAGCGCCGGTATCTTGGTAGGAGAGAATTACATCTTTTTTAGGATACTTTCTCAAGACCTTCAAAATAGCTACTGTGGAGTCTTTTCCACCACTAAAATTTACTATTACTTTAGGCACTTTTATGCTCCCTATTGTCTACGTCTTTTTTCGCACCCTTTTAGGCAATAAGTTATGAGGTAAACAACATCTTGTAGAATGTAATCTTTATTTGCTTACGCTTCTTTGGAATTATCGGCATTCTTCCTCATTTTGGTTAAGAAAACTAGAAGAAAACTATGTCAAGTACGAATGGCGGTTGCTTAAGCCATATATCGGTCTTTTTCATAATTATTGGAGGTTTCATGCTCCGATTGACGAAATTACTTCTAAATGCAGTTCTTGTTCTCTTTTTGCGACAAGAGCGGTATCTTCCAATTCATACGCTCCCTCTTGTCGATACGAGAGGTTTCTACGCATCATTCCCTTAAAGCACCGCCATTCGGGACAGTCCTAAGAGCCTATCCAAATAACCCGCTCTATTGTGGCCGGCTGCAAAGCCCGATGCCTGCGTTGTCGGTGAAAAAATGTTCTCAACGTGGAGAAAACCACGCCTGGCGAGCATTTTTGGCCTGCCGCCTTGGCCTCGAACTTTTCGCTCGGCCTCATAACGACCCGGTTATTCGGATAAGCTCTTATCCTTCCGGCAGTAGAGCCAACGTTATCTGAGTATAACAACTCCATACGACGACTTGACAAGGGTCGTTCCATATCTGGGTGATGGTAGGAGCAGTGGCTTACAAGGTCGCGATCCAGCGGGTGGGAGTACCATCGTGCCAATTGCCCGGTACAGGCACGCAGCGATACCATAACCCATGTTGGGTAGAACAAAAATATTGCTGGAAATGCTTCATTGACCAAGGGAAATTTGGTAATATCATCGAATGCAGGCTCGACGTCGTAGCTGGTACCTTAGGGCGGCATTCTTTATCTTCCACAGAGCGTTCTATGAATTCCCTCCACTGCTATCTTAGCACAGGGCAAATTAAGCCTTCACTTTGGTCATTGTGACCAATTTGCAATCTTTGATGTTGATGGCGAGAGAAGTAAGGTTATAAACAGAAAAGACGCCGCACCGCCTGCCCATGCGCCTGGGGTGCTGCCGAAATGGTTACATAAAAACAAAGTAAGCGTTATTATTGCCGGCGGCATGGGCCAGCGTGCACAGCAGCTTTTTGCCCAGAATAACATCAAAGTTGTAGTAGGTGCATCTGACCAAGTGCCTGAAGATCTCGTGTCTGCTTTTCTGGAAAACAGACTTGAGACGGGTGATAATATCTGCGACCACTAATTTGGCCAAAAGGCAGGTTTATTAGGGGATAGTGGAAAATGCCTGCCTATGAATACAAATGCGAGGATTGCGGTTATACGTTCGAAAAATTTCAAATTATGAAAGACAAACCCGTTGAAGAATGCCCAAAGTGTGGAGGTAAAGTTCAGCGCTTGATCGGCAGAAGAGGTAACAGATGCCGGGGCTACAGATATTGGTGAAAATTACGTTCAGGAAGCCGGGCAGATGTACAGTTTTTTGAAGAAGAAAGCGGCTAAAGTCAGATGGCACATGATAGGCCGTTTGCGCCGGGATGGATCATCTATCGTAACTATGTCTTTCAGGACTGGGATAAAGGCAAAGCCAACGAAAATTTCCCTCAGCATACCGGATGTGTTATATTATTAGAAAGCAGGAAGTGTTGTCGAAATTTGAAAGCGAAAAACATAATAACGAAAACTTAATATGACAAACCAACACATGACCATCAAACCATGGATGTTGATCTTTTGCAGTCTAATGGTTGCTGCGAGAGCCGGAGGCGGGGAAGTAGGAAAGTATCTGGGGCCAGGCAGCGTTGTCCCATCGAGCGATAGCCGGATGCTGTATATCGCCTTTGCCGACGCAAAGCGGATCACCTTCGTTAATATCCACAGCGGCAAGGTTACTCGTTCGATTGCCACACCAGCTAAACCGACCGGCCTAACGTTGAGTCCTGATGGCCGGGAGCTCTATGTAACCTGCGCTGCTGTGCAGAGCAGGGTTCTCGTAATAGATGCCGAATCCGGTAGGATGAAGGCAAAGATCCCAGTTGGACACACGGCGTGCGGCCCGACGGTTACGCCCGATGGAAAACGGCTGTACGTCTGCAACCGCTTTGATAATGACGTTTCAGTGATCGACTTGAGGACCAATAAGGAAGTGACCCGGGTGCCGGCCATCCGCGAGCCGGTCGCCACGGCCATTACGCCCGACGGCAAGTTGGTCCTGGTGGCGAATCACCTACCGGCGGGTCGCGCCGATGCAGACGACGTGGCTGCGGTGGTAACGATCATTGATGTACGGACCAACCAAACAACTACGGTCCGTCTTCCTAACGGTGCTTCCGGGCTGCGCGGCATTTCTGTCTCTCCTGACGGCAAGTATGCTTACGTAACGCATATCTTGGCCCGCTACGAACTGCCTACCATCCAGGTGGACTATGGATGGATGAATGCCAATGCGCTGAGCGTCATCGACACAAAAGAAAAGAATTTGCTCAGCACCGTGCTATTGGATGACATGTACTTGGGTGCAGCCAATCCGTGGGACGTGGCCTGCACGACTGATGGGAAATGGATATGCGTGACCCACGCGGGTACCCACGAGTTAAGCGTGATCGATGCGCCAGCCCTCATGAAGAAACTGCTGGCGATGCCAGTAAATCCACCACCAGAGAAGATTGGAGAAGTCGTATATGACGATCGCAATGAGCTACTGGACTATTTCCGCCGTTTGCGGGCTACCTTGAGGGGTAAACCGGCAGAAAGCGGCGAGCTATATACTTTGGGCTCCGCCGCCGGTGTGTCCAACGACCTGAACTTCTTGGCTGGCTTGCGCAGGCGAATCAAGCTAAAGGGCAAGGTGCCACGCGGAATAGCGGTCATTGGCTCTAAAGCCTATGTCGCCGAGTACTTCACCGATACATTGAGCGTAGTTGAACTTGAACCGAAATCGCCTAATATCGTCCACGAGCTGTCGCTCGGTCCCAAGCCACAATTGACCGTTAGGCGACGTGGCGAGATGCTCTTCAATGACGCTGAATTGTGCTTCCAACACTGGCAGAGTTGCGCCAGTTGCCATCCGGATGCCCGCATGGACGGCCTTAACTGGGACTTGACCAATGACGGAATAGGCAACCTGAAAAATACCAAGAGCCTGCTCCTCAGTCACAAGACACCGCCGGTGATGAGCTCGGGAGTTCGCGCATCGGCCGAAGTGGCCGTTCGGACGGGCATGAGGCATATTCTCTTCACTGAGCGGCCAGGGGAGGATGCCGTGGCAATCGATACGTACCTGAAGTCAGTCGAGCCGTTACCCAGCCCATACCTCGTTGATGGTCAGCTCAGCCCCGCAGCCAAGCGAGGCAAGAAGCTATTCTTCAGCGAGGGGGTGGGTTGTTCCAAGTGTCATGCAGGCCCTCTGTACACTGACATGCAGATACACGATGTGGGTTCGAAAAGCCCGTGCGACCGCCGTAAAGACTTTGACACTCCCACCCTGATAGAAGTCTGGCGGACAGCGCCATACTTTCATGACGGGTGCTACACCACCGTCAAGGAGTCGCTCTCTAAATGCAAGGACCATAAGAATGGCGGCGATGTCGAGCTCAACGAGCAGCAGTTCAACGACTTGGTCGAGTTCGTGTTGTCGCTGTAGCCAAGAGCGGCAGCCCTAATTAGTTCCTGTTGCGGAAAACGAATCGGTTTATTTATACGGTCGTAATTGCCAACATCAACTGTAAACGTGCCTCCGATTTCTTGTGTTTTTATCATTGTTGCCTTGTACTCGACAGAAAAGCACGTTTTTCGAGATGGGGATCTGACGACCCATCATTCCATATCAAGGTGAGTGAGAATAACCACTGAATATCGGTTGGAAAATGTCCCCGAAAAAGATTGATTCGAGCCGAAAACAGAAGTATTATTACTACAAAAGGCTCAGAGTGCCATTGTTGGTTGAAAAGCAAAGAAATGTCGATTCATAAAGGCAGGGACTTTATCCGGAAAGGAGCGAGAATGTTTGACAAAGAGGTAGCATTCGATCCACACTTTATCTTTTCTGTGTCAGTTATTCTATTGTGCTTAATTTGTGCTACTATGCAAGGAGCTCCGTATGAATGCTTTGCAGTTAGCGATTTGGTGAGGATTTTTGAAGATGGTTACAATTGTCCCGAGCCACAGGAGGCATTGGAGATATTTGGCATAAGAAATGAACATGTATCGGCTCAATGTGTTATTAAAGCCAATCAGGATATAAGGAACGTTACGGCCTCCGTGAGTCCTTTAAGGCATGTCGAACGTTCTGCTTCCCTACCTGCGAGTACTATAGGATGGAACTTCGTCGGTTCTATACCAATTGCGGATAACACACCGAAGTACAGAACAACCGATCTGATTCGTTCTGCTCCCGCCCGATTTCCTGATTATTTGGCAGAAGAGAAAGAGGTCTATATAAAGAAAGGCAATTACAAGGCAGTCTATTTGACGATAAGAATTCCACGCAATGCTGAAGCCGGTGATTATGAAGGAGCCGTGACTATAAAAACAGAGAGTGGAGACAAATTTTTGCCTTTGCATCTTACTGTTTATCCCTTAACGCTGCCTGACGAGCGGCACCTGATGGTCACCGAATGGTACACAACAAGCAGCTTCAAAAAATTTCATGATATTGATACATCAGATTCAAAACGATTCTATGAGATGCTCAAAGTATATGCAGAAAATATGGCTGAACACAGACAGAACGTTTTTAGAATTAGTCTTAACCTGATTATTAGCAAGCTGGACGACAGGGGCAAATTGAAATTCGATTTCTCAACGTTCGACAAATGGGCTGAGATTTTTTGGAATACTGGGTATATGAACTTGCTTGAAACAGGATTTGTTGCAAGATTTGGCGAGGGCGGCTGGTCGAGCAGAGAAATCGTGCTACGGGATTTTCGTGTTCAACAACAATCGACCAATCGCACAGTAACGATTCCAGGCAGGGAGTTTCTTCCTCAATTCTTACCTGCGTTGGAAAACCATTTAAGAGAAAAAGGCTGGCTTGAGAAAACAGTATTCCATATTGCTGACGAGCCGTCGAATCATAATGTAATGAGCTGGAGAGAAGCTTCAGATTACGTACACCGTTATGCTCCGGCACTTAGAAGAATAGATGCTATAGAAACAACACACTGCTTTGATAGATTGGAAATCTGGGTTCCAAAATTAGATCATCTTGCAACCTGGTACGATGTTTACCAAAAAGCCCAAAGCCAGGGCTATGAATTGTGGTTCTATACTGTTGGAATATTTCAGAAAGGCTCCTATCCAAATAAGACTGTAGATGTACCTCTCATAGAATCGCGCATCCTTCACTGGCTGAATTATCGCTTTGGATTAAAGGGCTATTTGCATTGGGGATTTAATCACTGGACGGATAATCCTTATTTAACTCCCGGAAGGCACCGCGGCGACGGCTGGCACGTATATCCTAAGAAGAATGGGCTAATTAATTCCTTGCGCTGGGAGCAAATGCGAAACGGGATTCAGGATTATGAATACCTTTGGATGCTCGAAAATAAAATAGCGAAGATAAAAGCCGGACTTAGTGAGCGTTTATCAATAATTGAGCCGTCTCGTAGGGGCGTGGAAATAGCTTCACAGGTTGTAAAATCAATGAACGCTTATAATAAAGACCCCGACACATTATATACTGTAAAAAAGCAGATCATTAGCGAACTTTTGGATTTAGATAGGGCACCAAAATTGATTGTCCAGACGAATCCTCTTGAGCATGCAACAGTAGGAAATGATTGTGCTATAGACTTGTATGGATGGGCGGAACCTGGGACCAAGATGGTTGTCAACGGCAGAGAGCTCCCTGTCTCAGAGGACGGCTTATTTATGGAGAACGTGCGTCTTTCACGAGACAATACGATTGTCGTGGAGGCTGAACATAAAAAAAGCAAAAAGAAGATAGTTCGTTCTTTTGATGTTCTATACTAATCGAGTCACCAGGGACGTAGGGCGGGCACCGCCCGCCTTTTATTTATCGGTGTGCAGTGCACACCCTACATATGTGTACGATACTTAAAATAAATGCAAACAGGTTAATTGTAACCTGGATGGCAATCAGCCTGTCGGCAACTGCCGCTAACTTCTGCAAGGCAGAGAAAAAAGCGGCGAAATGGCCTTCTCACATACAGGTTGTATTGGATGCAACTAAGCCTCTGAAATTTGACAGGGGCAAGCGCTTGCCTCTTTATCTCTGGCAGGCCATGGATCCCGGCTCGCTTGATGACGAAGCCACAGAAGAGCTTGTCAAAGAGTTTAGTAAGCGAGGTGTTGGGCTTATTAGCTCTTGGAATCCAAGGAATCGCCAAGAAAGCTTGGCCCAGTCCCTAATGATTGCCAAAGTGCAAAAGAAGTTGAATTTACGGGTGAATGTCAATGCCAATAGATGTCTTTATTCGTTTTTCAATGGGGATGAGCGAACAGCCCACATAGACGATGAGGGCATGCTGTTTTGGGACGAATCATTCGGCAAACAAAAGATGGGCTGTCCGTTCGCGCTTGATTTCCGGCGACCACATATCCGGGAGCAGCTTGCGTATTTTATCGAAGCGTTTAAGAAAGCGGGTTTGGACGTTGATTTCATTTTTGCTGACTGGGAAATTGACGGCCCCATTGAATTCAATGAAGCTCACGCCGCCTCTAAGCGATGTCAACGTTGTCGGGATAACATCAGCGATATCGATGATTTTGAAGAGTTTCAAAAAGTGCTTCGAAGGCTCAGATGTGAATTACAGCGTGAGATTTATGCAGAGCCAATTAAACTGAATTTCCCGAAGGCGCTGGTAGGTAATTACGGAGTTTATCCACACAATGGCTACCGCTATTGGTATGACTACTATGAATACTACGTCGATGGGCAGCCCTATCAGGCAGATCAGCGGGCCAAGTACAGAAAATGGTATCATGAGTTTCCCGAAAGCGGATATACCTTTGCTATGCCGGTGATATACACATGGCGCAGAATTTTCAACTGGTATGACTATGTCGATACAGATTATCGATGGTTCTATAATATGCTGTTAGTGGCAAGCAACGCAGGTCAGCACACTCCGGCTGATGTACCTATTATCAGCTTTGTACATTGGCACACTATTGAGTCCAAGGATTTTGCCGGCACAGCCAGGCAATTTAGCGAAGCTAAATATCAGGAGTTGTTATGGCATATGTTACTGAGAGGGACGGATACATTCTTTCTTTGGTGTGGAAGGCAAGAGGCAGCGAAGGAAATTGAGCTGGTTCATCAGGTGTACTCAGAAGCCCAGAGATATGGAGAGTTTCTGTCGAAAGGAAAGCCAATCAATTTCAGTGTTCCTAAGCAGCCGGGAGCAGTTATTTCAGGTTTGAAGTTAGCAGACCGAGTTTTAGTGCGTCGAACGGATTTTAAGAAAACGAGTGAGCCGGTAGAAATCTCTATTGATGATAAAAGGATTAAAGTTGGAGTCGCACCGCGGCAATGTCAGATTATATCGATTCCCTAACCTGTGCATATAGCGTTAGCTTACGAAAAGCCCAGGAGAATTGTTAGATAGAAAAACTATAGTTTTTGTTGAGATATTGGGAGTGACGCACGATGAAAAATAGAATATTTGTAACTATCTTTTTCTTTTTGATTCTTAGCTCATCCACACATTCCTCAGCGGTCCACAGGACGCCTGACGGCGGAGAAAAGATGATACTGACAGCCTTGAATAGCATGGAGCGGATAGGCCAGAATCAAAAGACGTATGGAGCTGCCACGGTAAAGATCAAATCCGCGAGAAATGAAGTGGAATCCTTTCAGGTCGTAGTTGCTGCTCCGAAAGAAAACATCAACATAGTTAAAGTGGAGATATCTGACCTTATTGGACAAGACGGCTCGAAGATTGGAAAAGGTAACATCAGGCTCTTCAGAGAAGAGTACGTCCGAGTCAGAATGTCCACCTCCAGGGCGGAACTGCCCCCGGGGCTATATCCGGACCCTCTCGTGCCGTTCATCAATCCTATAACCGGTAAGCCCATTGAACCTCTGACCAGAAGCCGCAAGAGATGGGGAGAACCGGTTACAACCAGCGGTTATGATATGTATGCCGTGCCATTTGAGGTCTTCAAAGGTCAAAATCAAGCTATATGGGTTGACGTGTATGTCCCTAAGAATGTCCCCGCAGGTATATACAGTGGGGAATTCCGTGTTTTGGCAAAAGGCGGAATTTCCGAACAAATCCCTGTAACTATCACTGTGTGGGACTTTACGCTCCCCGATGGCCCTACCCATAGAAACCATTTTGGGGGTTTCAGCAACATTAGGCGATATTTTAATATAGAGCGTAATTCAGATAGATTCAAACAAATCGAAATGCGATACTGCCAGGCGATGGCCGAGCATCGTATAAATCCGCCAATCCCACACCACCTGCTGCCGCAAGTCAATGATGACGGCTCTTTGAAAATCATTCCTGAAAGACATAAGGCTTTAAAGGAGTTTATCACCAAACTCCACGTAACCGATTTTGAAATACCCAGAGCGTCTTTTGCCAGATTGCCAGGTTCAACCTTAAGGCCCGATTACAAAACTATATCCGGCGCCAACAGGACAAAGGCACGGCGGTACTACAAGGACTACTACAAATATTTGAAAGATAATGGCTGGGAAAAGCGTGCCTATTTATACATGTTGGATGAACCAAACCTGCGCGGAAACTACGAACAGGTGCTCGTCCTCGGCCGGCTTGCTCACGAAGCCGTGCCCCAGCTCAAATGTCTGGTTGTAGAACAGACGTACCTGCAGGACCCTTCCTGGCCGGATATCGACCCAGCAGTGGATATATGGTGCCCTTTGTGGTCTTTCATTGACCGCAAAACCATCAATGACAAAATCGCCCATGGCGATGAGGTCTGGTCTTATACTGCCTTAGTGCAGCGCGCGCCTCGATATCATCCGCAGTACCAAAGCATCAAGGATTTCGACCCTCCGTACTGGCACATTGATCGTCCCCTAACTGTCTATCGCGTCCCGACCTGGATTAACTACCAGTATGACATTACCGGGCTACTTTATTGGAGTACTGTCACCGTGGTTCTTGAGCCCTGGTCGAATCCGGCCTTTGCACATCCCAGGCATTACAACGGGGGTGGATTCCTGTTTTATCCTGGAGTTCCCTGCGGAATCGATGGCCCAATCAACAGTATGCGCATGAAAAACCTCAGAGACGGTATGGAAGACTACGAGTACTTTGTGATTCTTGAAAAACTTGCAGATAAAAAGACTGTAAAGAAAATCGTTGATACCATCGCGTCAAACTGGTGGAATTTCTCCAAAGAACCTGGTAAATTCCTTGCTGCTCGCGAAAAACTGGTAGAGCAGATTCTAAGACTTAAGAAGGCAGATGAACCTTAATTGTGTAGGCCTTCAGCAAGAATGAGACAAAATTGTTCCAGCCAATCAAGTTTCACCTCACGTCACCATATAATTGGGTTATGCTTTCTACAGTTTTTTCAAGCTCATTCTATCTGCTCGCCCAGCCCGTTGAAAAAATTTTTATCTGGCGAACTTGGGCCGGTGCTTTCTCGCGGATATCGTATGCGTAGAGGGACTCTTCATGGCGGAGGTAGAGGTGTCCACCACAGATGACCGGACGGGCATACACCTCGTTTTTCCCGTCCTCGGGCAATTCGAACTGACTGACGATTTCTATACGCTCGGGATTTGGGCGCACGAGCGAGATCTCGCCTTGATCGCTCATAGTGCAGCAACGCTTGATGTCTCCCTCTTGGCACCTGCATAGCATGTTTCCCTGTTTCACTAATGCTGCTTGATTGGCCAGACGATCGTGTTGAGCCCCTTCTTGAGGTCTGCGAGTGGGCCGGCGATTGGTCGTGTATACTTCTTCCCGTTGATGTCGGCATTCACTTTGAGAGGGTTGCCGTAACGGTCCTCAATGGTTTGCCCGACGGTCGGAAAGACACCGACCAGCTCAGCATTGACCCGCGGCCCTTTCACACGGAACGGCGCTTCATTTATGGAAAACGTGATCGTGGTTCTTAGAGGATGATCTTTGATGGTCAATCCCGTGACATAAAGGTCAACCACACTGTTCTTATCGCCGAAGGAGCTCTTCTTTGCCCCCTCCAGAAAGATGTTGTAATCCGATGCATATCCTGGGGCTGTTTTTACTTGGTCGAGTCCCCGTCGGACAAAGATATTGTTAAACCACTTGTCATCCTGGGCGGTGCCGGATTTGCGTCCGGCCCCTACTGTCGTATGCGGCCTGTAATATTCGGAACGGCGTTTGGTGTCGGGATTGTACTCGTACCCGCAATCGACAAACAGATTGTGCGCGAACACCGTAGCCTCGGAGTTACTTCTGGTTGGTTGGCCGATGAGGACGTTGTTATCGACAAGAATGGGGCCGTGGTTCATCTCCAGGAAAACGGTGGCGGCTTCGGTATTGTAGATGACATTGCTGGTAATCCGGATGCCTTGGTTGCCGAAGTCAATCCAAATCCCAAAAGCACCCTGCTCCTGTCGGTAAACACCCCGGATCAGATTGCCGCTGATGATGGTATCCACGCTATTGTGAAACTTGATCCCGGCAGTTTCCCAACCGCCGAACTCCCTGCGATAGTTGGTATCTTCGATGAGATTTCTGGAGATGAGTGAGCGGGTAGCTCCTTTTTGACCGGCGATACCTGCTTGTCCGCACCGCCGGATAACGTTGTTGCGGATGATGTGGTCCCCATAGGCGTCGATATCGCTGTAATCAACGCCCGGCGCATGTCCCAAAATAATACCAACGCAGCGGGCGTTGGTAATCGTGCAATTCTCGATGATCCAGTGCTTCCCCATCCGCGGACCAACAGCACCCATCTGCAACTCCAAAGTCGGTGGCGCCCAGTTCGCGGCTGCGTGCATAAAGTTAAAGCCATCGACGGTGATGTATTTAAGGCCGGTAATTTCGGGCATAAAGAGGCTTTCACGAACGTTGATCTCGGTCAGCTCCGTGTTGGGATTGGCCTTGCCGAAATTCGCCCAGATGGTCGTCACCTCTTCGTCCACCCGGCAATGCCAGGTGTGTTCGGTCTCTGACACCTCCTGTGCTGTCTTTCTTTCGTAGAAGGCCTCGCCATTGAGATAGACGTCCCCGCGATGATGCCACTTGCCGTAATTCAGCCAGCCACCGGAAAGCTTCAGCGCGTAGGGGTTGTATTCGTCGAAGAATGAGTTCGGTAGTTCAACTTTCCAAACGCCACCGGCTTCGCGTGCCCAGGAGGTGATACGCTCGGAACCTTTGATGAAGACTTCCTCGCCGGGCGCTGCTCGGTAGGTGATGCGTTTGCTATCATCGGTGCCACCACGAATGGGTTTGACCCATTCGCGATACGTTCCGGCGTGAACGGTGACGGTATCTCCGGGCTGCGCGACGGATGCGGCCTTGTTGATGGTGAGATACGGGCGAGCGTGACTCCCGGAAGCTAAATCGCTACCCGCTTTTGAGACATTTATTTCATGCGCGGAAATGCCTTCAGATCCAAAGATGACGCCGATGAATACCGCTAACAGTAGAGGCGATCTTCTCATGCTAATGCTCCTTTCAGCACGCCCCGTTAGAGCCTTTTCCTTTCGGGCCTCTAACGGGGCAAGTAGGGGCCCAGCTCTGCAGCAATTCGTCATTTGACTTCGTAGATGGTGATTCTGCTTGCTACACGTCCTATGATACCGCGTATTGCATCCGATGTCAATAGCCCTGGCCATCAAGGCTGGGTCCTTGAAGAATTGCCGCGGTGACAAAAGTCGGGGCTACTTGCGATGGGACCGGTCTCGCCAGCTTATGAGGGCCAGTGCGCGCACTGAACATCCTCAAATAAGGCTGTTTTCGGCACTTGCCTGATTTTCGGCCAGTTGTCATAAATGTCTCTCAATACTGAATCTAATACCAATTCTATTTATTGATTGCCGATTACCTGACCTTGTCATTCCTGCGAAAGCAGGAATCCAGGCCCTCTCAGTTAGTATAATGTACATTTTTTTCGGCAATTTTTAACTATAATTGATCTAACCTCAATTTCCATGAAACTTGGAGGTTGCGACATCCTTTCTATTTGATAGAATGTCGGGACCATCACTCGATTTCAGAAGGATAAGTGAAATGAGACGCTTGCTAAAGCAATCGTTCGTCATCATCGTGTGTATCGCTGCTTCTGTCGTGCCGGGAGTGTGCCAGGGTGGGGCTGCGGTACGGTTGCCCGAAGGTGTGAGGGCTGTCTGGGACGTTGAGAAAGCGTATCGGGAGTCAACGCCCACGCGCGAGCAGATATGCATCAATGGTCTGTGGCGCTGGCAGCCGGCCGACGAGGACATGAACGCCGTGCCCGCCGGCAGTTGGGGCTACTTCAAGGTCCCGGGGAGCTGGCCGGGGATCACCGATTATATGCAAAAAGACTGCCAGACAGTCCACGCCCATCCGAGCTGGAAGGACCGGAATCTGCGCAGCATTACCTCGGCCTGGTACCAGCGGGAGGTCACCGTTCCCGCCGAATGGGTCGGCCGGCGTATCACCATCCACGCGGAGTACCTGAACTCCTACGCGACTGTTTACTTGGATGGTCGGGACATGGGAGCCATCGTCTTCCCGGGTGGCGAGCTCGACATCACGGCCGTCTGCCGCCCGGGCACCACGCACGTTCTCAGCATATATGTCGTAGCCATGCCGCTGAAGGGCGTTATGCTCTCGTACAGCGACACCGCCTCGGCCAGAGAGGTGAAGGGCTCGGTGGCACGCCGCGGCCTGTGCGGCGACGTGTACCTCGTCAGCACGCCTATGGGCGGGCGCATCGCCGACGTGAAGGTGGACACGTCGGTGCGCAAGTGGGAGATCACGTTCGACGCCGCGCTGGACGGCCTCGCTGCGGACGCACAGTACGCTCTTCGTGCCCGGATTACGGACGATGGTCACAGCATCGGGGAGTTCACGAGCAAGGCCTTCAAAAGGAGCGACCTCAAGGATGGCCGCGTTGCATTTACCGAGAACTGGAAGCCCGAGAGAATCTGGGACGTCCATACGCCTCAGAACACATACAACCTCAATCTTTCGCTGCTGGATGCCGGCGGCAAGGTGCTGGACGCCAGCCATCCCGTGCGCTTCGGGTTCCGCGAGTTCTGGATCGACGGCCGCGACTTCTTCCTGAACGGCACTCGCATCTTCTTGTCAGCCGTTCCACTGGACAATGCCCAGATCGGGGCCGCGCTGGCGAACTACGGGGCAGCCCGGGAGAGCATGGAGCGGCTCAAGAGCTTCGGCATCAACTTCGTTTACACGCACAACTACGGCTGTGAGCCGGGCTCACATCTGAGCTTCGCAGAGGTCCTGAGAGCCGCCGATGACGTGGGGATGCTCGTAGCCCTTTCCCAGCCGCATTTCGCCCACTATGACTGGGAGACGCCCGACGCCGACGAGGCAAACGGTTACGCACGTCACGCAGAGTTCTACGTGCGGGTGGCACAGAACCATCCGTCGGTCGTATTTTACTCCATGAGCCACAACGCGACCGGGTACAGCGAGGACATGAATCCGGACATGATAGATGGAATCCAGAACCCTCGCGACACGTGGTCTTTGAGGAACTCAAAGCGCGCTTTGCGCGCCGAAGCAATCGTGACTGCCCTGGACCCGGGCCGCATTGTCTATCACCACTCTTCGGGGAACCTGGGCCCCATGCACACAAGCAACTTCTACGCGAACTTCGCACCGATACAGGAGATGTCCGACTGGTTCGAACACTGGGCGACGGTGGGCGTCAAGCCCGTCTTCACGTGCGAGTATAGTGTGCCGTTTCCCTGGGACTGGACGATGTATCGGGGATGGTACCAGGGCGAGAGGTCCTTCGGAAGCGCAAAGGTGCCGTGGGAGTTCTGTCTTGCGGAGTGGAATTCACAGTTCTTCGGAGACCGAGCCTTCCACATCAGCGAGATGGAGAAAACGAATTTGCGCTGGGAGGCGGAGCAGTTCCGGGCCGGCAGACTCTGGCACCGATGGGATTATCCCCACTCTGTAGGTTCGAACATCTTCGCCGAACGGCAGCCTGTATATGCAATGTACTTCACCGACAACTGGCGTGCTTTTCGCACGTGGGGGGTGTCGGCAAACTCCCCGTGGGCACACGGGCACTACTGGAGGCTGCGCGACGGCGTTGACAAGAGCCGCAAGGAGTTTCAGGTTGACTGGGATAATCTGCAGCGGCCGGGGCTCAGTCCGGACTACATCGAGCAGCGATACGAACGAGTGGACCTGGCCTTCGAGCACTCGGATTGGATTCCCACGGTTGCAGCGCAGGCCCTGATTCGCCATAACCAGCCGCTGTTAGCCTACATCGGTGGCAAGCCGGCGGCCTTCACGAGCAAGGACCATAACTTCCTGCCGGGCGAGACGGTCGAGAAGCAGCTCATCGTCATCAACAACTCCCGCGAAACCGTGAGAGCGAATTGCGAATGGTCGTTCTGCCTGCCAAAGACAGTCGCCGGCAAAAAGGAAGTCACCGTGCCGACGGGGGAACAGAAACGTATTCCGTTGCGTTTCGAACTACCGGCCGCCCTGGCCCCCGGCAAGTATGAGCTCAGCGCGACCTTCAAGTTCGGCAACGGCGAGACTCAGACGGATTCTTTCTCGATCGACGTCATGCCGCGCCCAAAAGCCCTCCAGTTGGACGGGAAGATCGCGCTCTTCGACCCCAAGGGAGAGACTGGGAAGCTATTGAACGGGATGGGGATCCGGTACCAGCCCGTGGACGCGAACGCTGACTTGTCGGTGTACGATACCCTCATCGTTGGCAAGTCCGCTATTGCGGTGGAGCGTCCGGCGCCGAATATCGCACGTGTGCGGGACGGCCTGAAGGTGCTTATGTTCGAGCAGACCTCGGATGTGCTGGAGAAACGGTTTGGTTTCCGCGCGGCGGAGTACGGATTGCGGTGGGTCTTCAGGCGGGTGCCCGATCATCCGCTCCTGAGAGGGATCGAGGCGGAGCACTTGCGCAACTGGCGCGGTGAGGCGACGATCCTGCCCTCGCGCCTTAAGTACGAAATGCGGCCCCGTCACGGCCCAACGGTCAAGTGGTGTGACATCCCTGTTACGCGGCTTTGGCGGTGCGGCAATCGCGGAAATGTTGCCTCCGTCCTCATCGAGAAGCCTGCGCGGGGTGATTTTCTGCCGATCCTCGACGGTGGCTACAGCCTCCAGTACAGCCCGCTGATGGAGTACCGCGAAGGCAAGGGAATGGTGCTCTTCTGCCAAATGGACGTGACCGGGCGCACAGAAGATGACCCGGCGGCCGAGACGCTGGCCCGGAACATCCTCCGGTATGTATCGGCCTGGCAACCGGCTCCGAGGCGGGAGGTCATCTACGTCGGCGATCCTGCCGGGAGGCAGCATTTCGAATCCGCAGGTGTATCCTTGTCTTCATACGATGCGGAGAGCCTATCGGCCGACCAGGTCCTCGTTGTCGGACCCGGCGGGGGGCAGAAGCTTGCCAGGGACGCCGCAGACATCGCCGACTGGCTGAAGGCGGGCGGCAACCTGCTGGCGGTCGGGCTCGACGAGCAGCAAGTCAATGCGTTTCTGCCCCTGAAGGTCCGCATGAAGGAGGCCGAACACATCGCGGCTTATTTTGAACCGTTCGGTTTCAACTCCCTGCTGGCGGGAGTCGGGCCGGCGGATGTGCACAGCCGTGAGCCACGGAAACTGCCCCTCGTCTCGGCAGGAGTTACGATCATCGGCGATGGCGTTCTGG